>Ga0209335_10002330_pt1 | contig 20139 bp, 20 predicted proteins | sample COG_09_FD_184753 | JGI IMG/M metagenome (GOLD analysis project Ga0209335, IMG submission 184753) | Pelagic Microbial community sample from North Sea - COGITO 998_met_09 (SPAdes) (version 2) | ecosystem: Environmental > Aquatic > Marine > Neritic zone/Coastal water | place: Helgoland, sampling...
TCTGCAAGCCAGTATTGACTATTATCAGCTAAATCATTCCCAGGGTCACTCATAACCAAACCCGAGAAACCTGTAACAGCTTTTTCAAATTCACTATTTTGGTATGCTGAAAGTGCTTCAATGTAAATTCTTTTATACTCAGTGGGACTTATCTTAGCACTTACTTTGTCATTTACTCTATTATTTTTTAAATTATACATTTCAGTAAAACTATTTGTAAGTGTTACAATTTTATTTTCAATCATTACGAGTTGTGCTAGAATTTCAAAGTTAACACTATCTATGTAAGCAGTTTTATCTTCAATTAAGCGCATTTTATTCTGCATCATATTAATTCTATTAATTAAAAGTATGGCTACAGAATCTGTTTGCTCTTTAGCTTTTAAATTAGCTTTAAGTGCATTCTGAAGCTCAGGTAATAACATTCTAATTTGAGTATCTAAAGAATCAACACGAACATTTTCTCTATCTATTTTAGCATTAAGTCTTTTCATTTCACGCTTTGTAGCAGAATCTTGAGCTGAAAGAAATGAAAATGAAAGAATAGTTAAAAAAGAGAATATGTGTTTTGTTAAGTTATTATTCATGTGTATAATTTTTATTTATTGAAAGCGATTGGTAAGGAATTTACTTCTTTTAGACCGTTACCGTCATTATCTTTTTAAAAGAGTTAATATATTTCTTCTCTCCCAAAGTTAAGGGTCAAGCCTAGCATCATAAAAGACGAAACCAAGAATGAACCTCCATAAGAAATAAATGGTAAAGGGAGCCCCTTTACAGGCATTAGACCAGAAGCCATAGCGCTATTTACAAAAACATGTGCCATGAATATTGATGCGACTCCAACAAGTGTTAACCCTGAAAATCTATCATTTGTATCTAAAGCTAAATGAAGAATCTTATATATAAACCAGAAAAATAATGAAATCATAAAGAGCAATACAATAAAACCTAATTCTTCACCAATTGCACTGACTATAAAATCTGATTCTTGAACTGGAAGAAATTTTAAATGGGTTTGAGTTCCTTGCCCCCAACCCTTTCCAAAGATACCACCAGAGCCTAAGGCAGTTTTACTTTGAATAATATGATAGCCTGCACCAAGAGGGTCAAGTTCAGGATTTATAAATGTTAAAAATCTATTTTGTTGATATGGTCTTAGTAAATTCCAAACTAAAGGAAAAACTAAACCTAAAAAAATATTGCTAAAATAAAGACCAATCCCATGTATGAGCTTAGGTTTTGAAATATAAATAATAATTGCTAAAGAAAATGCCCAAATAGAGAAAACAGCAAAATTAAATGCTGAAATAATACTTAATAAAGGAGCTATAAAAAGAAATAGATGAAATGGCCTTGCTCCTACCCAATACAACATTGGTAAAATTGGTGCCATCATAACAAAAGCTGTACCGAGATCAGGTTGATTTAAAACAATAATTGTTGGTATAAAAGCAATAATAAATGGTAAAATATTAGCATTAAAATGATTCATTTGTAAATTGTGATCAGATAAATATCGAGCTAGCGCTAAGACAATAATCCATTTTGATAGTTCTGATGGTTGTAAATCAAAGGGAAGACCGAAATTTATCCATCTGTAAGTACCTACAACTTTATCTCCAAGAAAAGGTAATGAAACAGCTACAATAGACAATATATAAATAAAGTATATGTATTTATGAATTAAACGTTTTGATAAAATTGTCATAATTATTAGCATAATAAATGATGGTATTAAAAAAAATAATTGTTTAGAAAAAGCATTTGGCGGTGCTTGTATTTGAAGCGTAGCTATACTGTATAATGACAATAGTCCCAATATAAGTAAAAATAATACAGGAATAAGCATTGTAAGAGGAGAGCTTTTAATTTTTTGCCAAATTTCTAAAAACATTATTATTTTTTTGCTATTTCAATATTTAATTCAAAGTATTTTTTAAAAATTCTTCTAGCTATTGGCGCTGCAACTTCACCTCCATGCCCACCATTTTCAAGCATTATCACAACTGAAATTACCTCATTATTTTTTCGCGCGTAACCTATAAACCAAGCATGAGGTTCACCATGTGGATTTTCAGCAGTCCCAGTTTTACCGGAGACAAGTAAACCTTTAATTTTTGGATTTGCTCGACCCCCTGTACCTCCTGGATTATTTACAACTCGAATCATTGCTTTTTCTATAAACTCCCAAGTTTTTTTACGAATATTTAAACTTTTTATTTTTTTATATTGATTATTAACTAAGTGAAGTGGGTAGGTTTCGCCTCTAGTTGCTAAAATATTAGTGTAAAGAGCAATTTGAAGTGGCGTAACTAATAATTCACCTTGACCAATACTAATATTTAGCATTGCTCCTTCTGACCAACCCCATTTTCCATATTTTTTATTCATGTATTTATAATCAGGAACACGACCTCTCATTTCTGACGGTAAATCAATATTTGTTTGTTTACCATGATAAAAAGTTTTGGACCTTTTACTTAATTTATCTAGTTCAATCTTTTGTATTGCTTGATAAAAAAATGTGTCACAGGATTCAGCTATCGCTTTTTCTAAGTTAACTTCTCCATGACCTTTCTCTTTCCAGCATTTAAAAGTTCTATCGTAAAACTCATAATAACCTGGGCAAGTTACTGACCAATCTTTATCTATTAGTTTCCTCTCCAGCAGCTCAACTGCAACTATCATTTTGTATATAGAACCTGGAGGATAAGTGCCATTAGCTACTCTATCAAGTAGTGGTTTGTCCATATCAGTAATAACTAATTCCCAATCTTTTGTGGCAATTAATCCTGTAAATAAATCAGGTGGGTAATCAGGTGAGCTTACATATGCAAGTAATCCACCAGTCTTTGGACTTGATACAACTCCAGCACCTCTTATATCTTTAAATTCACTTTCTAATAATTCCTGAATACTTATGTCTAAAGTAGTAGTAATATCATTTCCAGGTATTGGCAATGTATTAGATTGACTTTCTATTTTACCAACTTCTCTTCCATAAGCATCTACTTGATAATAAGAAACACCTTTTGTACCTCTTAAAACAGTTTCATAATTACGTTCTAGGCCTGACCACCCAATAAGATCTCCAAACTGATAATTTGATTTTTCAGATATAGATGACAAATAATCTTGATCAGATTCTTTTAAATATCCTAAAACATGTGAAGCTCTTATTTTCGGGTTGAAAATTCTTTCTGGAAACTGCTTGTATATTATCCCGGTTAAATTATTTTTATATTCTTCTAGTCTACTTAATTGTGAAATAGTTAAGTCTTTTGCGAGCTTTGTAGGCAAAAACCTACTTCTATAATTATTTTTATAATTAATTGAAAGATAGGAAGAATCTATTCCAGTAGCTCTACTTATAACTGAAAAATTTCTAGACTTATTTATAATTTCTCCTCCTATACCATACAAAACATAAGTAGGATAGTTATCAACAATAATTTCACCATTTCTATCTAAAATTAATCCTCTAGGTGCAGGTATGGATGTTGCTCTTATTCTATTACTATTAGCGCGTTGGGTATATAAATCATAATCCAAAACTTGTAATTGAAAGAAACGATATAAAAGTATGAGATGTAGAAATAAAGTTAAACCTAAGAGTGTCCAAAACTTTATTTTTGGAACAGAATTAGGAGATCTCAGCATGAGAAGCTTCCTTAACTGGAAAGAAAAATTGGACAACAAAAAAGAACATCATTGTGTAACCAAATGTAAAGATAAATTTAAGAGAAAAATCAAAAAAACTTGATTCAAATAATGTTTGAAATTGAACATAAGAAATAATAAAAAAGTGTAAAATTAAAATAGAAAACCATATCGAGTGAAAAACATAAGGAAGTAAACGTTCATATTTTCCATTTAAAAAACCTATTAAATATGCTGTAATTGATAAAGTTAAAGATGTTAAACCAAAATAAGAACCTACTCCAGTAAAATCAGATAACAGTCCTATAAAAAATGCTAGTATTATCCCTTTATATCTACCATTAATTAAACTGAAATAAAATATATATATTACTAAAAAGTCAGGGCGTATCATTTTTATAGAAAGAAAATCAACCAATATAAACTGAAAAAAAAAGACGCCTAAACCTATATATATTTTTTTAATCAATTTTATCTAAATCACTTACTATTATAAATGCATGTGAGAGTGAACTAATTTTGCTCTTTATTCTAATTTTCGCTACTTTTTGAAAGCTTCCTCGTTCATCTAATACTTCAATTACTTCTCCAACTGGTAAGTTTTTAGGATAAATTTGACTAAATCCCGATGTTACAACATTGTCACCAATAGATATCTGAGCATTTTTTTGCAATTCTCTAATTTCACAAATATCATCTTTAAAATATCTTAAAATACCAGCATTGCCCGATGGTAAAATTCTAACCGATAAACGAAAACTTGCATCATTTATAATTTGTACTATACTAGAATTTTTACCAACAACAATAATCTTTCCAATTATTCCCTCAGGTACTAAAACTGGTTGATCTACTTTGACACCATAATCTTTACCTATATCTAATGTTATTGAGGATAAGTTTGAAGAAGAACCCGAGTTTACAACATTAGCTGCTATTAATTCTAAATCACTATCTTCTTTTAATTTAAGAAGTTTTAATAGTGATTTATATTCTTCATTCTGATTAAGCATGGATTCCATTTTTAAAGATAATTGTATATTTTTTTCGCGGAGAAATTTAGTTTCTAGTTCAAGCCTGCTCATACTTCTCATCCATGCCATTGGAGAAGAAATAATTGAAAATTTATCACTAAACTTTCCTCTAATTATATAAATATTTAGATTATCATTTTGCAGTAGCAAAAAAATAGAGGAAAAAAAGAAAAATAGAAAAATAAAATGATCTTTATATTTAAGAAAAAATAGGTAAAGATTACGCATTAAGATGTTAAATCAGAACGGACTCGTATTTTTTTACATCTTCTAGAACCAAGCCACAACCTTTAACTACAGATAATAAAGGTTCTTCTGCAACATTTACAGGAACATTGGTTCTCTCTCTAATTAATTGGTCAATACCCTTCAACATACTTCCTCCACCTGTCATTAAAATACCTCTATCTAAAATATCAGCTGATAACTCGGGAGGCGTTTGTTCAAGAGCTCGTTTTACAGCTTCCACTATTGCATTAATAGGGTCTTTTAAAGCCTGACGAATTTCATCCGATGAAACTTCTATAGTTTTAGGGATACCAGAGACTAAGTCTCTACCTTTTACAGCAATCATTTCAGTCTTAACTCTCATAGCAGAACCTACAGATTTTTTAATATTTTCAGCTGTAGAAGAACCAATATCCAACTTATGTTCATTTCTAAACCATTGAATAATAGCTTCATCCATTTCATCACCAGCTACTCTTATAGCTTCTTTTGTTACAACACCATCAAGTGCAATTACTGCAATCTCAGTTGTACCTCCACCTATATCAATAATAATATTACCAACCGGTTTAGATATATCTAAACCAATCCCAATTGCAGCAGCGACGGGCTCTTCAATAAGATAAACTTCTCGAGCATTTGCTCTTTCACCAGAATCTCTAACAGCGCGTCTTTCTACTTCAGTCACACCAGAAGGAACACAAATAACCATTCTAGGGCGAGCTAAGCGATTCATATTTATTTTATTTATAAAACCTTGGAGTAAACCATCTGTCATATTAAAATCTGCAATAACTCCATCACGAAGGGGCCTAATAGTTTCAATTTCACGGTGAGTCCTACCTACCATAGCTTTCGCTTCATAACCTACAGCAATAATTTTATTATCATGAACAGATTTTGCGACAATTGATGGTTCGTTAATTAAAACACCTTTACCTTTAACGTAGACTAGAGTATTAGCCGTTCCTAGGTCAATTGCAATATCACCTGACACCCAACTTAATGGATTCTTAAAAGAACTAAAAAACCCCATTTATATACTTCTAACTTTAATTTTTACTTGAAATAATAATTGTAAATGTAATTTAAAAGTTTCGTCGTTTCATATTACTTTAAATATATGGGTTCGTACCAGTTTTAGCACTGCATTCTTCCCAATAATAACACCAATTACACAAAATACTTTCTTTTGGTAAAAAAGCTTCGTCAGAATCTATTTTTTTTCTAATATTATTAATTTTAGATATAGTATCTTTAATTAATTTATTTAATTCTTGCTTGCTTCGATTAGATTGTATTTGAATGTTATGTTGTAAAAAATGCCATATTAATTTAACAGATTTAACGTTATTATAATTTTGCTCTAAAGCTATTTGATATAATGCTAATTGTTTATCTTTATTAGCTTGATAACTGGTCATAGCACGTTTGCCACTTTTATAGTCGTGAATCTCATAATTTCCATTTCCATCATGATCAATACGGTCAATGATACCTTTAAACATATAATTATCAGTATTATTTAAGTAAAAGTTGAATTCAACCTCTGTTCCAAACACTGATTGCTTAAAAGGACTATATGAACGGTAATAAGCTGCAATACATTTTTCACCAAGTTCATAATAGAACTTAATAGTTTTATCTTTATGAACTATTGCAACCCGATCATGCCAATTAGTTTCCCACTTTTCATGATATTTTTCAATAATACGATCTATAAAAGGAAGTCGGTTTAATAAAACATCATTATATAAAAATTCTAAAGCTTCATGGACACGTTTACCCATAAATGCTTCTATACTCTCATCTTTTTTTAATATTTTATCTAAATATCTAAAGCTGAATTGAGATGGGCACTTATTGAAAGTTTCTAAACTACTATATGAAAAATATTCCACTAAATTAGTTTCTTACAGTGATTATGTTTAAGAAATAATCTTAAAGAAGACTACCAACTTTGTCCACGAAAAAAAGGTGTGGATAATCGATAATCGCCAAAACCTTGTTCATCAACAAAGTCAAAAAACTTGTTAAGTCTATAATAGTGCCACCTTTGTGAATATACTCGACTTAATGGGTCATCGTACACTTCTAAATCATCAGGTGGACCAAATAAAATATATATCATTCCCATATCGGTTTTCCAACCTTTTGAATATCCTTTAAAATTAACATTTGAATAGTTTACTCTTGAAAAATATTCATTCATTAATTCATTATCTGGAGTTTCAGGTGTAGGATCCTTTGTACTCCAATATTCTAAAAACAATGTTTCTTGGTCAATATCTTTAGACTTACTTAACTTTTTCCATTCATCATCTTTTAAAATATAACGCATATTCTGAATTGCCTGAGAAATATCTCCAATTGATCCAGAAATTCCTTGCCTAGATAATGCTAAAACCAACGATGTTTTTTTCTTTACACCCCCTTGTTTAAGAACAATATCTACTCTTTTACGAAGACCTTGATTTGCTACTTCTTCTGGAATAATTATGCGTTGATGAAAATATCCTTCATTTGTTTCAGACTGAAAAGTTTTCTTCCATAGTTCTTTTTTCTTCACATTTAATACTTTAACCTCAAGTTCATATGGAGCTTCTTTCACTCTTCCAGAAATAAATATTGAAGGCTTAGCTATTTTATCGCTGTGAAAATTTTGAAAAAGTGGAATTTCGTTCTCATTTAAACCCCAATTCCCAGGAAGGTAATCAAGGAAGAAAGGACTATATATTTCTATCTCACTTTTCTTCTTAGATAAATTCAACGCTTTAGATCTTAATCCACTATTATTTGAATCTTTATCAAGTAGTTCCATTGAGATAATATAGTTACCAATAGGAACTTTAAATTCCGCGAAGTGAATAGTATAGATTTCTCTTGAGACAGATTCTAAGTATTCATTAGTAATGAGTTTGTTAACCCAATTTTTTCGTCCAACCTGAGAACCTTTTTTTTCTTTTAAGGAAATTGTAGCTTCATAAGCAGCTTCAAAGTTTTGATCATTTTTTATGAACTGTAAAACATTGTTTGGCACAGATAAATAGGATAAAACTCGTATTGAATCAGAATAACTATCTGCTACAGTATAAAATGAGAATCCATATTGTCTAATTAATGCTTGCTGTCCCTTCTTGGACATTTGTGATTGTGCATTTAAATAACTAATTAAAAATATAAAACCATATAATATTATTTTATTCATTTTATTCATTTTATTCATTTTATTCATTTAAACTGAAACGATATTAGACCTTCAGATGTTCCCAACCAAATATTCCTACCCTTAATATACATGTCATTTATATTTCCAATAAACTCATAATTAAATATTTCTAAAGTATTATTACTCATATCGTATTTTGTAAGACCATTAACTGTAGCTATAAAAATATTTTCTTTTGATGATGCAATGGATTTGACTTCTAAAGCTCCATATATTGAAGACTCAACAACATTAGACCATACTCTATCATTTAGGTCAAAAGATATTATGCCAGATTGATTAGCAAAATATATATTAGCACTATTTTTACTTATTGCAGTATAATCAAAATGATTAGATGGGTAAATAAAATCTTCAGCCTTATAACCAAAAGAGTCTATATCATATATTTTATTATTTTGAATATCAAAAATGTATAGACCAGTTTCAGATGCTATAAAAATATAATTTTTAGCCATAGTTATTTCGTAAATACTATTATTAAAAAAATAGTCTACAAGTTCACTATCAATTCGACTTTTATTATCTGCATTTAAAATAATTAGACCATTATTTGTGGCTAACCAAATTTGGCCATCTATATGTATAAATGAATTAATCCAAGATTTATCAGAACCAATGTTTATATTAAATGTTCTCCAAAAATCTTTTTTTCTGTTATATACTAAGATTGCATCTTCTCCACCAAACCATATTTCATTTTTTAAACTTATAATACTATAGATTGATAAACGATCCATATTTATATTTTCATTAAATATGTATTGATCATAAATATTACGATCAGAATCAATATAAGATACACCTGAAGAGTATTGACTTAAACGTCCACCAAGCCAGAACGGATTTTTACCTTCAATATCTTGAATATCATTACTAGCAAGACTAAATCTATATGGTGAAAAAGTTTTCATAGTATTATCACCTTTAAAAAAAGTTCCATCTTCAGTGCCGAACCATATTTCATTCATTCTATTTTTTGTAATAGTGGAGACACTCATTTGCTTTCCATTTGGGCTAAATAGCGATCGAAGATCAGTCATCCATCCGTTAAGTATTGAATAATCAAAAAAAAGGCTTGATAAGTCAGTCTCAAAACTCATTAGTCCTGAACTCCAGAATACAGGAACGTCAGGATTTGCCATTATTCCAGTTAACACCCCTGTAATGGAATCTAAACGATAAACTAAAGTAGAAGTATCTAGCCAAATATCTTGTTCAGATTCACCAATTCTATAAATGACTTCACCTAAAGGTAGTTGTAATGCATCACGATTAATATACCTCCAGTCACCCTCCTCATTTAGACTATATTCAATGCCAAGAGGTGTTGCAATCCACAATACACCATTTGAAGCACGATGAACTGCTTTGATAATATTGCTTTTTAACCCTTGAGCTCTTGTAATTGATTCTTCAAAGCGATTAGAAAATAAATTAAATCGTTGTAAACCACCCAAGTCGGTACCGATATAAGCATAGCGATCACTAAATGATATAGAATTAACTTTTCCAGTTTGTCGATATTGTACCCAATCAAAAGGAAGAAATCGATTCTCCGGTTGACAAAAAATAAAAGATATTGACGTAAGAATTAAGAAAAAGTGTCTAAGCAAATTAAATAATAATTATAAATTATTATGGTGTTCAATCATCTCATTCAACATAGAAAGACTAATAGGTACGACACCTACTTCTTCACAAACTCGACCTGCCGCAAAGTTTGATAAATGAACAGATTCTTCTGGACTCGCCCCACATAAATCAGATAATGTGAATGTTGAGATAACAGTATCACCAGCACCAGAAACATCGTGAACCTTTCTAGCTTTAGTTGGAATATCATGATATTCAGAATCAACAAAAAGAGAAACTCCTTCTGCACTTCTAGTGACCATAAGTATATCTGCATTTAAATTTTTCTTAAGATCAAAACCATCTTTCTCTAATGAAGAATTTATTTTATAGACACTTCTAAACTCTGATAGGTTAGGTTTAAATAACCTCACATTTCTATATAAATTAAAATTTTTCACTTTTGGATCTACATAAATAGGTTTATTTAGTTTTTTTGCAGCATTAATAATCTTTGTAATTGAAACAGGATTTAATACGCCTTTATTATAATCTTCTAATATTATACCATCAACATCATCAATCAAAGATGTGACAATAGAGTCAAGCTCATTATTTGATTCATCCGACAAGTCATCAGTATGTTCTCGGTCGGTTCTAATAACTTGTTGACCATGTGATATTATTCTTGACTTTACTGTAGTTGGTCGATTGTCACTTTGAACTAAAGAAGTAAAATCTATTTCACTTTTATCCAATAGATTCTTTAAAACTTGACCTTCAGGATCATCACCAATTAATCCAATAAGTAGAACTTTACTACCCAAAGAAGAAAGGTTTATAGCTACATTTGCAGCACCACCTAGATTATGTTCAACTTTGTTGACTTGGATTATAGGTACTGGAGCTTCTGGTGAAATTCTTTCCGAATGCCCCATTAGATATGAATCTAACATTAGGTCACCAATAACAAGAATTTTCTTATTGTTAAACTTAGAAGTAATTTCATTAAAACGATCTTTTAACATGAAAGAATGAACCTTTAATTATAACCTTTGTCTAAACTAAATATAATTAACATATTTTATCGTTATCGATTAGATTTTTGTTTAGGATTAAAACGTTTCTTTTTAATAGTCTTTTTATCATTTGAATGTTTTGTGGATGGCCTAGGACTTTTACCAGAAGCTGAGCGAATCTTAGATATATGACCATTATCTAAGTAGATAAGAACAGATGAAATTAATTTAAGGTATTGGTCATTTGGAGCTGATAATAAAATAGTTGTCCCTAGATCTTTATTCATCCTACTTAACTTCTTACGGAAATCTAGCTCCATATTTTTATCAAAATTAATCGCATAATCATCTATTAATAATACTCTGGGGTCTGAATTAATAGCCATCACCATACTTAAATAAGCAACCTCACCTTTAGATAAATTTTTAATATTTTTTTCTAAAATTAACTTTAGGGAACCATTCCTAAAATAATGAGATGGATTCTTTATATTTTTAGAACTTAGTAAATTATTTACTTTAGCATTCTTATTATCAATATTAGAATTATAATATTTTATCTCAGGTATAGGCTTTATTTTACCTAACCAATTTGTTTCAAATTGATTCATATCATATTTTACAATGCCTTGAGATTCTTTATCTAAACCTGCCATTATGTTTAGTAATGTCGACTTACCAGAACCTATTGGACCAACTACACCATAAATTGTTCCACGATGAAACTGTAAACGACCAATATTTAAAACAGTTTGGTCTTTATAGGTCTTTTTAAGACCTTTTAACTCATATATTAAAGTTGACTGTTGACTCATCTTGCCTCCTAATGGCAAAGGATAAATCGAAAAAGTTAATTACTTTATAAAGCTTCTAAATAACGTTCAGCGTCTATTGCCGACATGCAACCACTTCCTGCTGCTGTAACTGCTTGACGATATAAATGATCTTGGACATCTCCACATGCATAAACACCATCAATATTTGTCGCAGTACTACCTTCTTTTGTTATCAGGTAACCAGTATTGTCAGAATCTAAAATATCTGCAAATAAATCTGTGTTGGGCTTGTGACCAATAGCCATAAAGACTCCGTCACATTTTTCTTCTACAGTACTTTTATCTTTGGAATTTTCAAGTAAAACACCATGGACACCATTTTCTTTTGATCCCATAATTTCTTTAATAGAAGAATTCCAAATAACAGATATTTTATCATTGTTCATTGCTCGTTCAACCATTATTTTAGATGCACGAAACTCATCTCTCCTATGAACAATTTTAACTTCTGATGCAAATTTTGTTAAATAAGTAGCTTCTTCCATTGCAGTGTCTCCTCCACCAACTATAAGTACTTTCTTATCTTTGAAGAAAAACCCATCACAAGTTGCACAAGCTGAAACTCCATAACCCATTAGTTCTTTTTCACTCTCAAGACCAAGCATTTTAGCAGAAGCACCCGTTGCAATAATAATAGAATCAGATGTAAAAGTATCATTTCCCACCCATACTTTAAAAGGGCGAGTATTAAAATCAACTTTAGTAACATGCTTGAAATGACATTCAGCGCCAAACCTAGTTGCTTGAGTGCGAAATTTCTCCATTAACTCTGGCCCCATAATTCCTTCAGGGAAACCTGGATAATTTTCAACATCAGTGGTAATAGTTAATTGACCTCCTGGTTGATTGCCTTCAAATACTAATGGATTTAAATTTGCTCTGGCAGTATAAAGTGCAGCAGTTAAACCTGCTGGACCAGAACCAATAATTATAACCTTTCGATTCATTCTTTTTATTAATTAATAATTATATAACTGAATCTAAAATTTCAGTTATTTTATTTTTTGGTACAGCACCAACAATTTGATTTGCAACTGCACCGTTTTTGAAAATTAGTAAAGCTGGAATACTTCTTACACCATATTGACTAGCAACTTGGTTATGATTATCAACGTTCAACTTTCCAACTTTAACTTTTTGTAAATACTCAGTAGCAATTTCGTCTACTACTGGCGCTATTACACGACATGGCCCACACCACTCAGCCCAAAAATCAACCAGAACAGGTGTGTCGGACTCTATTACTTCAGAATTAAAATTTTCTAAAGTTAATTCTTTGACATTCTCTGACATGTCTTCTCCTTTTAGAGGTTAAAAATAAGTCTATAAGTTAGCTGAATAAATCTTTTGCATAAAATAACATTTTTCAAAAAATTATTTTAAAGAAATAGGTTTGCCATCTAAATTTTCTGGAAAGTCAATATTTAACATCTTAGCTAAACTTGGAGCTATATCCACAGATTCAACTTTTAAAGTATTAATTTTTTTTCTTTTACTACTCCTTGAAACAAAAAAAGGAATATGAGCATCATAATCATAAGGTGAGCCATGAGTAGTTCCTGATGTATTTGAAATCCAATATTTTTTTTCAATTAAAAAAATATCAGGGCTTTTAGTATCATGAATCATATTCTTTAAACGAGTAAAAAGTTTAGAATTATCACCATTAATTATCTCTTCTTTTGAAATAACAGAATCTATACCAGTAATTTTAATTAAATGATATTTAAGTAAATTAGTAGCAATTTTTCTGTCATTTGAATCTAAATTTTTGTTAAAGTAAAAGTTGTTACCATAATGATTTACCTTACCCTCACCTATTTGTGCATTGATTTGATCCATAGCATGTAAAAATAATGAGTCTTTTTGTTTTGTTGGAATCCGTCCAGCATCTAAACCTTTAGAAATTAAATACTCGGGCAACTCTGAGACACCATGATCACTTGATAAAAGATAAAGAGTGTTATTATTCCCAATTTTACTTTCTATAGAATTAATAAAATCACCTAAGGATTTATCTAATCGGAGATAATTATCCATTTGTTCGTGTGAATTTGGTCCAAACGAATGACCTACGCCATCAATAGCAGAAAGACCTAAAAATAGTATATCTGGTTCATTGTCTAACCCCATTTCGTAAAACTTAACAGCCTCTAAACCAAGTTTTAATAATAATCTATCACTATAGGGTGTTTCATAAAATTGGCTATATAAATTTTTCAACTCATTTAATTGAATAGGTAAAATTGGCTCGTTACTCCATATACTTTCACCTTTAAAGTTATCGGCTCTTGTATTATTTTTATAAATTTCTTCTGGCAAGATTCTATTCCACGTTGAGTCTTTATATGAACCAACTCTCATATTTTTATTGAATATTTTGACCCAATCCGGTAAAGAAGGTGAATAATAGCTTGAAGTTGTATATCCACCATTTCTATCATCCCACAATGCAATTTCAGGGTTTTTACCACCTAGGAAAACAGCTGATCTATCTTTACCAGACATAGAAACAATTTTAGAATTTGGATTAGCATCAATAAGCCAATCGCCAAGAGCAGTATTATTGATATTTTTATATGAACGCCCTGTTGTGCTATCCGAAAGATCATAAGACAGGGTATCCTCTACGCAGTACCATTGTCTATTAATATCTCGGTTAAACCATGAATTATGAATAATTCCACCAGTACCAGGATAGAGTCCGGAAGTAAAAGAAAAATGACCTGGACCAGTTAATGTTTCAGCATGCTCATGAAATGTATTATTAAAATTAATTCCATGATCAATAAGCCATCTTAAACCGCCAGTAAAAAGATGATCATATTTATTAACAATATCTGGTGTTGCTTGATCCAAAACAATAAAAACAACTAACTTTGGTTTATCTTCTTTACTGGATATATATATTATAAATAAAAATGCCGATATAATCGGTAAAAGTATATTTTTTTTCATTTAATACTTAAAAATTTTCTTTTGCCAACTTTGAGAATGAATTTTTCTCCAGTTTTAATCAGTCTATTGATGTCATCAACTTTTTCACCATCAATTCTTACTGCACCTTGTTCAATCATTCTGCGTGCTTCACTTTTACTTTTAGTTAAATTATTAGTTACAATTAAATCTAATAATTGAATATTTCTATCAAGAGAAAACTCTTCTATTATATCTGGTATATCTTTATTGACAATAACCTTGTCAAAATGTTTTTCAGCGTTCACTGATGCTTCTTGTCCATAATATAACTTTACAAGTCCACGTCCTAAAGAACGTTTAACATCTCTTGGATTTACTTGAGGATCATTCAATTGTTGTTTTACTTCGGCAATTATTTCTTGATTAGCATCTGCAGCTAAAATAAAATATTTTAAAATCATTTCATCAGATATAGACATTGACTTACCATACATATCTTCTGGAGAATCATTTAAACTAATATCATTTCCATAGGATTTTGACATTTTTTCTACACCATCAGTTCCTTCCAATAATGGACAAGTGATGATTACTTGTGGATCTTGATCATATTCTCTTTGAAGATCACGACCTACTAAAAGATTGAATTTTTGATCTGTACCACCTAACTCGATATCCGCCTTTAGTTCAACAGAATCCATTCCTTGAGCAAGTGGATACATAAACTCATGAATAGATATTGGAATTTCAGATTGATATCTTTTAGTAAAATCATCTCGTTCAAGCATTCTTGCCACCGTATAGTGACTAGCTAAGCGGATAACATCACTAAAATTCATGTTATTTAACCAAGTAGAATTAAAAACAATTTTTAAAGTATCTATATTGAGTATCTTTTCTGCTTGGTCAATATATGATTGAGCGTTTACCTTAGCTTCACTAAGTGATAATTGAGGTCTGGTTTTATTCCGACCAGAAGGGTCTCCTATCATTGCAGTAAAGTCACCTATAACTAAAATAGCTTGGTGACCTAAATCTTGAAAATGGCGTAATTTTCTAAGCACAACACCATGCCCAACATGAAGATCGGCTCGACTAGGGTCACAACCAAGCTTTACATTTAATGGTGTCTCTGATGCTATAGACTTTCTTAATTTAACTTTAAGCTCATCTTCTGGTAGAATTTCTTCTACACCTAGACTAATCAAAGACCACTGTTCATCTAATGTTTTAAATTTCATCTATCTCTATATCTTATTTCTCTTTGAGCTTCACGCTTGATATCACGTTCTTTAATTGAATCTTTTTTATCAAAGGTTTTCTTTCCTTTGGCCATTCCAATTTCCAGTTTTGCCCAACCGTCATTATTAAAATAAATTTTTAATGGGACAGCTGTAAGACCTTTTTGAGCAAGGGATACTTTAATTTTTTGAATCTCTCTTTTATTTAATAATAATTTTCTTTTTCGAACTGGCTCCGGACTATCAAAACCAATATGAGAATAGGGATTAATATGTACACCAATTAGCCATGCCTCACCCTTACGAATGGTTACATATGCTTCTTTTAAATTAGCATTACCTTCTCTAAGGCTCTTAACCTCACTACCAAATAATTCAATACCTGCTTCATAAGTATCTAATATGTGGTATTCATGGAAGGCTTTCCGGTTGGTAGCTGCAATCTTTTTTTCCATAATATATTTCGAATCTAAAAATACGGATTTACATTGAGGTCTTACAAGTTTATTCCTTGTTGATTTAATAATCAAATGTAATTTTAATGACCATTTTTTATGTATTATACTTACATCATAGAAACACTTGATGGAAAACATCGTTTTATAGGTCACTGTAAAAACCTTAAATCTCAACTAAATCAACATAATGCGAGGAATGTTAAAGCTACTCGGGATAATAGACCATGGAGAATAGTCTATTCAGAAAAATATAAATTCAAGAGTGAAGCTATTTTTCGTGAAAAGTATTTTAAGTCAATTAACGGACAAAAATGGCTTAAAGAAAATGTATAAAAATATTTTATGAATATTCTTTTACTTGAGCCTTATTTCACAGGTTCTCACAAATCATGGGCGGAAGATCTTCAAAATTTTAGTTCTAACAAGATAAAAATTTTATCAATGAAAGGAAATTTTTGGAAATGGCGCATGCAAGGTAGTGCAATCACATTAGCGGAAAAATTTAATGAAATGAATATAGACCCTGATTTGATTTTAGCTACAGACATGCTTGATTTAACAACATTTCTTAGCTTAACTCGAAAAAAAACTTATAACACACCAACTGTTATGTATTTTCATGAAAATCAACTATCATATCCTTGGTCAATAAAAGATAAAGATTTTATTAATAAAGAACATAAACATTATGGCTTTATAAACTACTCCTCAGCATTGACAGCAGATAAAGTATTATTTAATTCAAATTATCATAAAGACTCATTTTTGAACGAATTAAAATTATTTCTCAAAAGATCTCCCGATTATAAGGAGCTTCATACTATTGAAAAAATTAAAGATAAAAGTAAAGTATTATATATTGGAATTGATTTAAAACGCTTTGATCGGTATAAAACTAAAAATGAAGGACCACCCTTGATATTATGGAATCACAGGTGGGAATATGATAAAAACCCTGGAATGTTCTTTAAAGTCTTATTTAATTTGCACAAAAAAGAAATTAATTATAGAGTGGCTATTTTAGGTGAAAGATACAATAGCTATCCTTCAATTTTTGATGAGGCTAAAGAAAAATTGCAAAATAAAATAGTCCACTTTGGTTACTGTAATTCATCTGAAGAATATGCTGAGTGGCTATGGAAAGCTGATATTTTACCCGTTACAAATAATCAAGATTTTTTTGGTATTAGTATTATGGAAGCTCTATACTGTAACACTTACCCTCTGCTTCCAAAAAGATTATCTTACCCGGAATTAATACCAGTCAATTACCATGATGATCACATATATACTAATGAAGAAGACCTATTAAATAAGTTGAAGTTCGCAATAAATAATGTTGAAGAAATAAGGAATCTAAAATTTAACCAAATCGCACAAGCCTATGACTGGTCAAAAATGATAAAAACTTATGATCAATTACTACTTTCAATTGTAGAATAATTCACTTTTGCCAATAATTTAATCTCGTATGCCATAATTACAGTTCATATTGCCATTATGGCGTTAAATAACTAAGGGATGTCATAAAATTTATACTGGTATGCTAATTGCAATATATTAGTTGATTAAATTAACAAAAAATAGGAGTCTAAAATGACTTTAGTAAAATGGCAACCCAGGCGTTCATTGGTATCAGATTTTGATCAAATGATAAATTCAATATTTAATGATGGTTGGAATGATTTAACCACGAAACAAACTAATGTAATACCAGTTGATATATCAGAGAATGAAAAAGAATTTATTCTATCAGCTGATTTTCCAGGGTTTGATAAAAAAGACGTCAGCCTTAAAGTAGAAGAAAATCAATTGCGACTGACAGCAAATCAAGAAGATCAAAAAAAGTTTAATGATGTAAAATATAGTTTACGCGAAAGGCTTTCAGGAAAATTAAGTCGAAACTTTACATTGCCTGATAATGTGATCTCTGACAGTATAAATGCTATATTCAAAAATGGTACATTAACAATCAGTATACCAAAGATTAAAGAAATAAAGTCAGATATTCGTCAGATTAAAATTAGCTAATTTTTAGTTAATGATATCAATAAGCCCCTGGAGTATTGCCTTAGTAGATTCAATATCTAGGGGTTTATTTTTACTTACTGAGATACTTCTTGCTAAGACATTGGTACCCATATATTCTAACTGACTACGAAATGCACTGATGAAACGGTGACCATCACCTCCACTATATGTAGAAATAATAGAAAACTTACCAATAAAAGCTTGTCGCCAATGTTCTGATTTAACCGTTATCCAAGTGATTGAATTAGATAATACTGGTGGTACGCCACCATTATATTCTGGCGAACAAAAAATAAGCCCATCAGATTGATCCATTTTTTTCAATAATGAATCAATCTGAATTTCATCAACTAAAACATTAGAACTAAATAGAGGGAGTTTTAAATCTTCTAAACAAATTATATCCGTTGAAAGATTCATATCAGATAAAATTTGCTGTAAGTCTTTAGCTAATTCAAGATTCTTGTCGTTTGTCGCGGAAACAATTAAGATTTTTGCCACTATTATTTTCCTATTCTTATTATCAGTGCAATTTTCATCACATAATATATTTAAGTTAGTAATGAATTTACCCTTTCAAAATGTTTTAAAGAAAGAATACAAATGCCTTTAGATAATATTTTGGGCGCAATTGGAAATACGCCAGTAGTAAAACTTAATTCTGTTGGTAAGGAGCTTAACTGCAACTTATACGCAAAATGTGAATTCTTAAATGCTGGTGGATCTGTAAAAGACCGAATTGGCAGAAGAATGATCGAAAATGCAGAAAAATCTGGAAGAATTAAACCAGGTGATACTTTAATTGAACCAACTTCAGGAAATACTGGAATAGGATTAGCCCTTACAGCTGCAGTTAAAGGTTATAAGATGATTATTATTATGCCTGAGAAAATGAGTATGGAGAAAGAAGTTACTTTACGTGCATTAGGAGCGGAAATTATCCGAACACCCACTGAAGCAGGACATGATGACCCTGAAGGCTTATTTCATGTCGCAAATAGATTACAAAAGAAAACTCCAAATTCTCATATCCTTGATCAATATGCAAATCCTGATAACCCCGATGCTCATTATGAAGGAACAGCTGAGGAGATTTGGAGCGACTTTGGCAAAGATCTAGATATGATTGTTATTGGTGTTGGCACTGGAGGTACTATAACAGGAATTGCTAAAAAACTAAAAGAGAGAAACCCTAATATTAAAATTGTAGGTGCTGATCCATTTGGATCTGTTCTTGGTGGTGGAGACGAAGTATATCCATATCAAGTAGAAGGCATTGGGTATGATTTCTTCCCTGATGTTCTTGATAATTCAATGGTAGATCAATATATAAAAGTTAATGATCAAGATTCATTTACTATTGCACGTCGCTTAATAAAAGAAGAAGGTTTACTATGCGGTGGATCCTGTGGAACCACAACTTGGGCGGCACTTCAAGCAGCAAATAGACTAGAAAAAGGCCAAAACTGTTTAGTGGTTCTTGCTGATGGTATTAGAAACTATCTAGGGAAGTTTGTATCCGATGAATGGATGAAAAAGAATGGGTTTAAGATATAATAATCAAACCTCTTTCTAAAGAGGCTTGATTATTAACAAAACTACTTCATATAAATCATTTTTCTTGTTTTCATAAAATCTTTTGTTTGCAACTGATACAAATAAACTCCGGTACCAACTTTTTCACCTAAATCGTTTGTAGCATTCCATCTTAAAGTATGTTTACCCGCTTGAATTCCTATCATATCAAATGATTTTACTTTCTGACCTAACATGTTATAAATCGTCAAGTTCACATCACTTGAGTAAGGTAGATCAAAACGTAGTGTTGTAGATGGATTAAATGGATTTGGATAGTTCTCATGTAACGCAAATTCAGTCGGCAAGCCTTCGTTTTCTACAGATAGAT
>Ga0209335_10002336_pt1 | contig 20121 bp, 21 predicted proteins | sample COG_09_FD_184753 | JGI IMG/M metagenome (GOLD analysis project Ga0209335, IMG submission 184753) | Pelagic Microbial community sample from North Sea - COGITO 998_met_09 (SPAdes) (version 2) | ecosystem: Environmental > Aquatic > Marine > Neritic zone/Coastal water | place: Helgoland, sampling...
CAAAAGATGGTGACGTTCATCAGAGCATGCCAAAAAAAATAAGACCCCCAAAAGGCTCTATCTATAGTAGGACAGAATCTCCTCGTGGTGATCTAGGCTATTACATTGAAAGTGATGGTTCAGATACTCCTTCTCGATTAAAAATGCGCTCACCAGCATTTACAGCATTAGGTGTCCTTGACGAAATCGCTGGTGGCTGGTTGATGTCAGATGTTTTAGCTATTCTTGGTAGTCTTGATATTGTTCTTGGTGAGATTGATCGATGACAGTAGACTATATTTTTGATTTTTTGACTGGTTTATTAGGTGGGTTTCTCGGTTCGGATTATCTCCTTTTGGCTTCTATGTTGATTCCATGTTTGGCTATTTTTGGATTTATTACTATTTATGCTCTAATCGTTATTTACGCTGAGCTAAAAGTTTCCTCTTTCATTCAAGATAAAGTAGGTCCTATGGGGCAAGGTGTGGGGCTTCATGCAGGTAAATGGGGTTTGCTTCAACCTGTTGCGGATGCTCTAAAATTATTGCTTAAAGAAGACATAATTCCTTCAAGTGCCGATAGGCCATTGTTTATACTTGCTCCTTTTATGATTTTTATTGGAGCTTTTATTAGTTTTGTGGCTATTCCATTTGGTGAATCTATTATTGTTGCAGACCTTAATATTGGTCTTTTTTATATTTTGGGTGTTGGTTCGATAGCTGTTTTATCTCTTATTTTAGCGGGTTGGGCATCAAATAATAAGTGGTCTCTGTACGGAGGAATGCGTTCTGCCGCTCAGATAGTTAGTTACGAAATTCCAGCGGGACTTTCATTGATTGTTGTGATAATGTTAGCGGGTACTCTAAACTTACAAGATATTATCAAATACCAAGAAGGCGGTATATTTAACTGGATTATATTTGATAACCCATTTGTTCCGATAGCTTTTGTCGTATATTTTATTAGTGCGCTAGCTGAAGTAAATCGGACGCCTTTTGATTTACCAGAATCAGAGTCTGAGCTCGTAGCTGGGTTTGCCACGGAGTACTCAGGTATGAGGTATGCTTTCTTCTTCCTTAGCGAATATGCGAATATGTTTGTTGTCAGCGCTGTAGCTGCAGCTGGTTTTTTAGGGGGATGGCAAAGTCCGTTTGATGGTTTTATGAGCACACCTGCTTGGAGTGTTTTCTGGATGATAAGCAAAACAGGGTTTTTGATATTTGTAATGATTTGGCTTCGTTGGACTCTTCCAAGGTTGAGAGTAGATCAATTGATGAATGTATGTTGGAAAGTTTTTCTTCCAATAGCCTTATTAAATATATTTGGTGTGGCTATATGGACAGTGGTTTTTAACTCTTAAGGTAATAAATGAAAAGATATTTTACAGATATTTATGAAAGTGTGAGCTCAATTTTAGGTGGTATGGGTATCACTTTAATGCATCTAATTAAAGCAAGAAATGATAATGTGACATTGCAATATCCGGAAGAAAAGTGGCCAAGGCCTGAGAGGAACATTGGTTTTGATCACAATAGTTATAATGTTATTCGTTCAAGACTTCATGTAGATATGGATGATTGCATTGGTTGCCTAAAATGTGAAAGAGCGTGTCCGGTTGACTGTATTAAAATTGTTACAGAGAAAGCGCCAGTTAGGGGTGAAGACTTAAAGGAAATTAAGCATAAAGGTATTACTTCCAATGGTACTAGAAAAGCTCTAGTCGTTACTAGGTTTGATATTGATATGTCAGAGTGTTGTTATTGTAATTTATGCACTTATCCATGTCCTGAAGAGTGTATTTTTATGACAGGTGGTCCGAACGCTAAAAAGCACCCTATCGATTATGAGTTCTCTGAACCAGATAGAAGTGATCTAATATACAGGTTTGCTAAAAAAGGAGCTAAAGAAGGCTTGGCGGAAATGAATGCTAAACAAGAGGCGGAAGCTTAATTACATGGCTGATATTGTTTTCTGGATAATTTCAGCATTGACAGTTATGTCAGCGGCATTTGTTGTACTCAATAATCAGTTGGTCTATTCAGCTGTGGCCTTATTGTTTACATTATTTGGCACAGCAGGTCTCTATGTTTTTTTATGGGCAGATTTCATTGCCGGTATTCAAATACTAGTTTATGTTGGTGGAATTCTTGTACTAGTTATTTTTGGTATAATGTTGACAAATAAAATAAAATCAGTTAGAATATCGCACAAGAGTATGCAGCAAGGCGTTGGGGGTGTAGTAATATTTTGGTTCTTTATTTTTTTATTCCTTGCTCTTACAAAAGCACCCTGGGTTGTAACTGAGGCAATAGAGCCAGTCGGAACTGTAAGGGGTATTGGTATCTTGTTGCTAACAGATTACTTGCTTCCTTTTGAGATCATTTCTGTTCTTTTGCTTGGTGCCCTTATCGGCGCCGCTGTTTTGTCTAGAGGGGATTCTTGATGAATAGTCTTGACTCGTACCTTTTTATTTCTTCAATGCTATTTTGTCTAGGCCTTTTTGGTGTAATAACCAGAAGAAACGCGATAGCTGTTCTAATGGGGGTTGAACTTATTTTAAATGCTGCAAATATTAACTTTGTAGCATTTTCAAAATTCAATGGTATGAATTTAGATGGTCATATTTTTGCGTTGCTAGTAATTGTTTTAGCTGCTGCGGAAGCGGCTGTTGCGCTAGCAATTATTATAAATATTTACAATAATATGAATACTGTAAATATTGATGATGTTTCGGAGCTTAAAAGATGATTGAAAATCCGATGATTCTGTTTCCGTTACTTATTCTCTTTTTGCCCTTACTTTCTTTTATAATTGTAATTTTCTTTGGTAATAAGCTTCCTCGCCAAGGTGACTGGGTGGCTGTTGGGTCTATAGTCACAACCTTTTTATTAGCCTGTTACTTATTCCTGCAGATGTTTTTGAACTATGATCCTGATTTTAGTCATGGAGCATCATTTTCATGGATTAATCTGGGTGAGTTTAAAATTAATCTTGGTATCTTAGTTGATAACCTAACAATAGTTATGTTGCTAATTGTTACTCTTGTTTCTAGTTGTACTCATATTTTTTCACTCGCCTATATGAAAGGTGACATTCGTTACAACCGTTATTTTGCATATTTAGGACTGTTTACATTTTCAATGAATGGAATCGTTTTGGCGGATAACTTGATTTCAATGTATATGTCCTGGGAACTCGTTGGGGTTAGTTCGTATTTGCTTATTGGTCACTGGTTTGAAAAAGACAGTGCAGCAAATGCTAGTAAGAAAGCTTTCCTCACAAATCGTGTTGGTGATATTGGGTTTTTCATTGGTATTATGTTATTATACTCTGCTGTTGGCGCATTTGCATTTAATCCTATTTTTGAATCAATAGCTGGTGGCCAAGCTATTGCTGGTACAACTTTGACTATAGCGGGGTTAGGAATTTTTATGGGTGCTGTTGGTAAGTCTTCACAATTTCCGCTTCATATATGGCTACCGGATGCGATGGAAGGACCCACCCCTGTCTCTGCTCTAATGCATGCAGCTACAATGGTTGCTGCCGGAGTTTACATGTGTGTTAGATTGTTCCCAATTTTCACACCAAGTGCCCTGATAGTAATCGCTTATATCGGTGCTATAACTGCGATTTTAGCAGCTTTGATAGCCGTTTCACAAAACGATATTAAAAAAGTTTTAGCCTACTCTACCGTTAGTCAATTAGGCTTTATGATTCTAGCTGTTGGAACGGGAGTATATACAGCAGCATTTTTTCATTTATTAACACATGCGATGTTCAAAGCGAACCTATTTTATTGTAGTGGTTCAGTCATACACTCTATGCATCATGCTCTACATAAAGCCCATGATCATGATACGGATCCTCAAGATATGAGAAATATGGGCGGGTTTAAAGATAAAATGCCGATCACTTATTTTTCAATGTTAGTAAGTACATTGGCTATAGCTGGAGTGCCATTGTTTTCGGGTTTTTTGTCAAAGGATGCAATTTTGGCGGGTACATTATCTTTTGCTCAGCATCATCCTGAGCATTTCCTATTACCTTTTTTTGGCTTTTTAGCTGCTGCTTTGACTGCTTTTTATATGTTTCGTCTTATTTTTATGACGTTTCATGGTAATCCAAACATCAAATCGATAGTTAAAAATATTCATGAATCACCAAAAGAAATGACTAGTCCTATTGTTCTGCTGGGTTCATTAAGCTTCTTTATTTTTTATACATTACCTCATAATTTTAATCCGATGAAGGATAAGGGGTGGTTTACTGATCTAATTATTCCAAGAAATTCTGCAGTACCAGGAAGCCTAACAGCGAATGAGATTGCAGAGTATGCGCATCATGCACATTATTTGGCAATGGGTTTATCGCTTATTGTAGCATCGATTGGAATTTTGTTAGCGTATCTTATGTATCAGAAAAAGGTAATATCAGCAAAAAATATTTCTGAAAAATTTGGCTTTTTCTATGATTGGAGCCTAAATAAATTTTATTTTGATGAAAACTATAATCGTTACCTTTATCAGCCATTTCTTCGATTAGCTCATACAATTTCATGGCTAGATTGGGAGTTTTATGATAAATATTTTATTAATGGTTTTGGAAAACTAACCAAATTACTCAGCACTGTCTCAGGCAAGTTTGATTACAGTGGAATTGATCAAGGTTTTGTTGACGGTTTTGGGCGCGCATCCAATACAGTCGGTAAACTTTTAAGAAACGTACAGACCGGACGATTACAAAATTATTTACTTTTTGTTGTCGCTGGTATTTTAGTTATAATTATTGCTCAGGCTTTTTAACCAATAGAATACAAGAGATATACACATGGAGAATATTCTTAGTTTATTAATATGGATCCCTATTTTGGGTGCAATTATAGTTGCATGCCTTCCTAGAGATAATGAAAATTTAGTCAGATATATATCTGCGGCAATCACTGGTTTGGAATTCATAGTTGCTATTGTTTTGTGGCGGGCTTTTGACCCCGTCAACGGCTCAATGCAGTTCATGGAGCGATATGAATGGATTCCTTCTCTTAATATATCTTACATACTTGGTGTTGATGGTCTAAGTCTACCGATGGTTCTTTTGACTGCAATGTTGTTTTTCATTGGTGTTTTTGTAAGTTGGAATATTAAAAAAGCTGTTAAAGGCTATTTTGCTCTTTATCTTCTTTTAAATGCCGGTGTATTAGGTGTTTTTTTATCACTTGACTTCTTTTTATTTTATATTTTTTGGGAAGTTATGCTTCTTCCGATGTACTTCTTAATTGGAATGTGGGGTGGTCCTCAAAGAGAATACGCTGCAATTAAATTCTTTTTGTATACTCTTTTTGGTTCTGTTTTGATGTTGATAGGTATATTAGGTTTATATTTTACATGCGGAAAAACTTTTGATATTTTGCTTATTATGGAAAGAGCACCTGAAGCCCTCAATGGTGTCCTTTGGTGGGGTATGAGTGCTGCGAAGGTTATCTGGGTTTTGTTATTTATTGGTTTCGCTATAAAGGTTCCTGTTTTCCCATTTCATACTTGGTTGCCACTTGCCCACGTAGAAGCTCCGACAGCAATTTCTGTGCTACTAGCTGGAATATTATTAAAGTTGGGTGTCTACGGTATAATAAGGGTCAATTATGGAATAATGCCAGATCAAGTCTATTGGTTTGCTGCTGGTTTAGCGTTTTTGGGTTTAGTAAATGTTATCTGGGGAGGTCTGTGTGCATTAGCCCAAACTGATTTGAAAAAGTTAGTTGCATACTCTAGTATTAATCACATGGGTTACTCATTAATTGGTATTGCTGCTGTTGTGGCAGCTGGTGAGATGAATGGTAGTGATCTGAAAGCAGCGCAGGCTGGTTTGAGTGGTGCTGTATTCCAAATGTTTAATCATGGAACTATTTCTGCAATGTTATTCATTCTTGTTGGTGTTGTTTATGAAAGAGCTCATCATCGTGATATTGATGGTTTTGGTGGACTGGCTAGTCAGATGCCTATTTACACAGGTATTACAGCGTTGGCCTTTTTTGCTGGATTAGGGCTTCCTGGTTTTTCAGGTTTTGTAAGTGAAGCAATGTGTTTCATTGGTGCTTTCCCTGTGTTTAAAGCTATCGTTGTCTTAAGTACTATTGGGATTCTGTTAAATGCAGCATATTTTTTGTGGGCTTTTCAGCGAGTCTTCTTTGGCGAATTAAACGAAAAGTATAAAGATATGAAAGAAATTAATGGACTGGAATTATTTACTGTGATTCCATTAGCAATTATTACTTTATTCTTTGGTATTTACCCCGGGCCATACCTTGATTTAATTAAAGCCACTATGGATCAAATAATTGAAAAAATTGCATTTGCTGCTTCCTACGGCGTAATGTAAGGATTATTTAAATGACTAATTTGCAGAGTTTAGAGTTTTTTATACCTGAAATAATCTTGGTTATTACCATTTTAGCCTGTTTAATTACTGATTTATTTTTAAAAAAATCTAAAACAGACTTGATTGGTTGGATCTTGGGTATTGGTCTTGTTATCGTAGGCTTATCTGTTTATAATTTAAGCTCTGTTCCTCCTACTACATTGTTTTTAGATATGATTGTTATTGATCCTTTTAGTTCATATATGAAGATTATAATTATCATTTCAACTTTGTTAATTATTGTTGCTAGTTGGGCAAATAACGAATTGTCTAAATATAGGAAGGGTGAATATTTTACGCTTATTGGTATCATGGTTGTTGGGTTATTTTTGATGACTTCGTCTATTGATATTATTATGCTATATGTTTCAATCGAAGTTGTCTCAATAATGTCTTTTGTCCTTGCTGGTTATTTAAAATTGAATACTCGATCAAATGAGGCTGGATTGAAATATGTGATATATGGTGCTTTCAGTTCAGGGGTAATGCTTTTTGGGCTTAGTCTAGTATTTGGCTTGACTGGTAGTACAAATTATTTCGTCATTCAAGAAGCTATTTCATCTATAGATAGCTCAGCTAACCCAGCATTGATAATGGCCTTGCTCATGATTTTTGCTGGATTCGGGTATAAGATTTCTTCTGTTCCTTTTCACTTTTGGACTCCAGATGTTTACGAAGGTGCCCCGACAACGATAACTGCTTATCTTTCCGTTGCTCCAAAGGCTGCGGGGTTCGCAATGATTATCCGCTTTTTTCATCAAGTCTTTTCTGATAGCATTGCCTTATCGGGTAATGCTATGGGTTACACTGATTTGCCATGGCCTGAAATTATTGGAATCTTAGCTGTTGTTACAATGACACTTGGAAACCTTGTAGCAATTCAACAAGAAAGTATTAAGAGAATGCTTGCTTACTCGAGTATAGCGCATGCTGGATACATGATGCTTGCACTTCCAGTTCTTTCAATTGACGCTGTAGAATCAATAATGATTTATCTTTTTGTTTATATTTTTATGAACCTAGGTGCTTTTTTCATAGTTATTATTGTAAAAAATAAAACAGGAGGAGAAACCTTTGACGAATATGATGGTCTAGGTTGGAAAATGCCAATTGTTGGCGCACTTATGACTTTATTTATGCTCTCGTTGACTGGGTTGCCTCCAACAGCCGGGTTCGTTGGTAAACTATATATATTTAAAACACTTGTTGGCGCTGGAAATGATTTTCTTTGGTTGGTCGTAGCAGGAGGTATCAACAGTGTCATCTCGCTTTATTATTATTTTCACGTGGTTAAAGTAATGTTCTTATCTGGTAAAAGAAGCGATAAGTTGTCTTATCCGCCTTCTTTAATGTTGGGGCTAATTATATTTACGGCTGTACCATCCTTGGTTCTTGGATTATATTGGAATCCTCTAGCAAATTGGGTCAAAGAATCATTGGTTTTCTACTCCCAAGGTATGTAAATGGTTTCATTTAATTAAGATTTATTTCTAAATTTATAATAAGATAACGCTAATAATTTTTAAGCTTAAATAATGTCCCACATAAAGATTAAAAAAGGCCATGATATTAAAATTTCTGGGATTCCAGAATCAGATATATCCACAGGGTCTACAGCTTCAGAGTTAGCATTATTGCCCTCAGATTTTAAAGGTGTTAAACCAAAACTAATGGTTAAAGTTGGAGATAGTGTTAAAATAGGTTCTCCTTTATTTCTTGATAAATTAAATCCCGAAGTGAGGTGGGCATCTCCGGGTAGTGGTATAATTAAAAATATTAAGTATGGTCCTAGGCGAGTTATAGAAAAAATTGAAGTAGAATTAGATAAGGATCAGCAAAGTCTTGATTTTAAAAGTCATTCAATTGATGATATTTCTAATTTATCAAAAGACGAGGTTCTGGATGTGATACTAGGAGCGAATTTATTTCCTCATTTTAGACAAAGGCCTTTTAATACTATTCCTGATCCTAAGATCAAGCCTCGAGATATTTTTATTTCGGGCATAAATACCGCCCCTCTAGCGGTCGATATTGAAATCGCGATGGCTGACGATATAGAAAATTTTCAAGCGGGGATAAATGCAATAGAAAAATTAACTGACGGCAAAGTATACCTTACCAATAAAGTTGATTCTAGGCTTTCCGATGTTGAAAATGTGAATATTAATACCATTGAAGGTCCTCATCCGGCAGGTAATGTAAGTATTCAGATACACCATATTTCACACCTCAGGCCGTCTGAATTGATTTGGACTATTGCTCCTCAGGATGTTGCCATGATTGGAAAACTTTTTTTGAAGGGTGTATATGACCCTTCTAAAATTATTACAGTCGCAGGTCCAGGCGTTAAAAACCCAACGCATCTTAGAGTTAAAACTGGATATCCTGTTGAATCTATTTTAAGGTCGAATCTATCATCAGAGGATGTTAGATTGATTTCTGGAGATGTTTTGACAGGTAGAGAATGTACCTTAGAAGATTATATGAGCTTTTACGATAGTTCAATTAGTGTTATTTCTAATGAAATTAATAGAGAGTTTATAGGCATGCTTAATCCTGGCAGTAGTTCATCAAGATATAGTTTAACTCCTGTATTTGTATCTTTAAGTAATATATTGTTTCCTTTTACTTCCTCTCAAAATGGTAATCACAGAGCAGTAGTTCCAATAAATTCTTGGGAACGAGTTCTGCCTATGGACATTCTTCCGAATGAATTATATCGTTCTATTCTTGCTGAAGACATTGAAGAGATGGAAAGTTTAGGGTTATTTGAGTGCGATGATGAAGACTTTGCATTGTGTTCATTTGCTTGCCCTTCTAAAACAGACGTTAGTGGTGTGATTAGAAAAGGTTTAGATATGCTTCAAGCAGAGGTTTAAGATGAAGTGGTTGTTAGACTATTTATTAAAAATAAAGCCTAATTTTGATGAAGGACAAAAACTCAATTGGTTATATCCATTGTATGAGGCAACCGAAACGATATTATTTAGTACGGATGCAAAAACAAAATCTGCGCCTCATATTAGGGATAGTATTGATATTAAAAGAGTAATGATTCTCGTCGTTGTTGCACTAATACCATGCTATGTCTTTGGGGCAATAAATATAGGATATCAAAATGCCCTCTCATTTGGGTTGGAGAGAACTTGGGTAGAAAATTTAATTTTTGGGGCTAAAACAATTATCCCAATAATTGTAGTAACATTTGTTGCCGGTGCTTTTTGGGAAATTTTATTTGCTATCGTTAGAAAACATGAAATATCAGAAGGTTTTCTTGTTACCTGCGCTCTCATTCCACTTACAATGCCGCCATCAATTCCTCTTTGGCAATTATTCATTGCTACTTCCTTCGGGATTGTGATAGGTAAAGAAATTTTCGGTGGAGTTGGTATGAATATTTTTAACCCAGCTTTAACGGCTAGGTGCTTTATTTTCTTTTCATATCCTAGTAAAATTTCAGGCGACATGGTCTGGCTTGTTGGTCCTGATGGTTACTCAGGTGCTACTGCTTTGTCTGTACCTGCTTCTACCAATAGCGCAGATGCAGTTTCTCTTTTAGATGGAATAACTCAATTTGATTATTCTTGGATAAATTTAGCATCAGGTTGGATTCCAGGTTCCATTGGCGAAACAAATAAATTTATCATATTCTTAGCTGCTGTTGCTCTAATGATCATGAAATTGATTTCCTGGAGGGTGATATTAGGAGGTGTAAGTGGACTTTTTGCTATGTCATATATTGGTACCCTGATTGCTCCATTTTCTGATAATTCAATGTTGTCGATCCCTCCGCATTACCATTTAGTAATGGGGAGTTTTGCGTTCGGACTGACTTTTATGGCTACAGAGCCTGTTACAGGATCTCATACAGACACTGGAAGACTATTTTACGGGTTTTTTGTTGGTGTTTTGACAGTTATCATTAGGTCGATTAATCCAGCGTACCCCGAGGGTGTTATGTTGGCAATTTTATTAATGAATGCATTTGCATCATTAATTGATTATTTCGTTGTGAAAGTGAATATAAGAAAAAGGATGGCAAGATATGCGTAGCGATACATACACTATTGTTTTTACAACAATTGTTACAGTTGTCCTAGGTTTGGGGTTATCCGTTACTGCTGATAGTTTGCGAGAACGACAATCTATTAATGAAGAGCTTGATATAAAAAAAAATATACTATCTGTGCTTGGTTTTAGCCTAAGTAGCGAATGGGAGAATGACAAGATTCAATCTTTATATGAACAAAATATTAACGAGCTCATCGTTGATAAAACAGGCTCTATTCTTGGTCCGATTGAATCATCCAATTCGGATAAATATACTATATACCAAAGCAGAGAAAATGATAAAGTGACTGGTTATGCCATCCCTATCGCTGGAAAAGGGTTATGGGGAACGATGTATGGATACTTCGCAATTGAACCTGATGCTGAAACGGTCAAGGGTATTACTTTTTATCGTCATAAAGAAACACCCGGTCTTGGTGCTGAAGTAGATAAAGAGTGGTTTCAAAGTAACTTTGTTGGGAAAAAACTTATTGATACCAATGGTAGCTTAGTTAGTGTAGAGGTTGTTAAAGGCTATGTATCTAGTACTGATCCTAAAGCGATGCATAAAGTAGATGGAATTTCAGGTGCTACAATTACCGGGAAGGGATTAACCACTTTTCTAAAAAATGATTTGCAAAAATATGAACCATATTTATCAAAAGTCAGAAAGTTGAATCAAATTGAGTCTCTTTAGTAGTAAAAATAAAAAAATAATTAAAGACCCTTTAATGGGGGAAAATCCAATTTCTATCCATGTGCTTGGTATATGCTCTGCTCTAGCTATTACAACAAAAATAGATACAGCAGTGGTAATGACGATTGCTGTTGTTGCAGTTCTTTCAATATCGAATGTTGTTATATCTTTTTTGCGTAATAATATTCCTAATAAAGTTAGAATTATAATACAAATGAGTGTAATAGCTTCGCTAGTTATTATAGCTGATCAAGTATTGAAGGCTTATATGTATGATATGAGCAAACTTCTTGGCGTTTTTTTAGGGCTTATCATTACTAATTGTATAGTTCTAGGCCGTGCAGAAGCTTATGCTATGCAAAATTCTCCAAGCAAGGCTCTTCTCGATGGTATGGGTAATGGTCTTGGCTATGGCTCTATTTTGATAGCGGTTGCTTTTTTTAGAGAATTATTTGGTTTTGGATCTATTTATGGTGCTCAAGTAATAGCTAATCAAATCTATCTTGGTGGCTATGAAAATAATGGTTTAATGATTTTGTCTCCAGGAGCATTTTTTATTTTAGGTTTAATTGTTTGGGCGCATAGAGCTTATACTGGAACATCGGATAAACATTAAATATGCAACATTACATAAATATTATTATAAACTCAGTATTCATAGAAAATATATTATTGATTTATTTTTTAGGGATGTGCTCTTTTTTATCAATATCAAAGAAAGTGGAAACATCGATTGGTCTTGGGTTAGCTGTGATTTTCGTTTTGTCAATTACTGCCCCAGCAAACTGGGCAATCAATGAGTATCTTTTAGCTGAGGGAGCATTAAGCTGGGCTGGTTTAGGGCATATTAATCTTGATTTTCTTCAATTTATAGTTTTTATCTCAGTGATTGCAGCAATGGTTCAATTAGTCGAGATGTTAATGGATCGGTTTTCACCTGCACTTTACGTCAATTTAGGCATTTTTCTTCCTTTAATTACTGTTAACTGTTCGATTCTTGGGACGTCCCTTTTTCTAGTGGAAAGAGATTATAATCTGGCTGAATCAACTGTATTTGGTTTTGGTTCAGGGTTAGGGTTTTTTCTCGCGATTGTTTCATTAGCTACAGTAAGGAAAAGAATGAGATATTCAGATGTTCCTTCATCATTAAGAGGAGTTGGCATGGCCATGCTATTAACTGGTTTAATTTCTATGGCGTTTTTAGGTTTTTCTGGAATCAGTTTGTAGTTATTTAGGTCTAGTTTATGGAATTTACTATTGTTAGTGTAATTGTTTTTGGTAGCATCACGATGTGTTTAGTTTTGCTTTTAAATTTAGCAGAAAAAAAATTGCTTCCGCAAGGGGATGTCTCAATACTAATTAATGATGAACCTAATAATGCGATTAGTGTTGGTACCGGTGGTACACTTCTAGGAGCATTAAGTGGTCAAAAAGTATTTTTACCTTCTGCATGTGGCGGAGGCGGAACTTGTGCAATGTGCAAATGCCAAGTTTTTGAGGGCGGAGGAGACATACTTCCAACAGAGACTAGTCATATAAGCAGACCTGAAGCAAAAGAAAATTGGCGTTTAGCTTGTCAAGTTAAAGTCAAAGAAGATATGAAAATTCATGTTCCTGAAGAAGTCTTCAGTGTTCGAAAATGGGATTGCACTGTGAAATCAAATACCGATGTTGCTACTTTTATTAGAGAGTTCGTCATAGAACTTCCTGAAGGTGAAAACTTGGATTTTCAAGCAGGCGGTTATATTCAAATAGACATTCCAGAATATCATGGTCTTACATTTAAAAATTTTGATATAGATAAAGAATATCATGAAGACTGGGATAAATTTAATATTTGGGGCTTAGTTGCAAATAATGATGAAGATGAATTTAGGGCATACTCAATGGCAAGTCATCCGGCTGAGGGAAATAAAGTTATGCTTAATGTTAGGATTGCTACTCCTCCTCCAGCATTGTGGAATGATGTTCCACCAGGCATTGCTTCTTCATATATTTATAGTTTGAAGCCTGGAGACCCGGTAACAATATCTGGCCCATATGGTGAGTTTTTTATTAAAGATACAGACCGTGAAATGGTTTACATAGGAGGTGGAGCAGGCATGGCTCCCATGCGGTCTCATCTTTTTCACCTGTTTCATACTCTAAAAACAGGTCGAAAAGTATCATTTTGGTATGGTGCTAGATCTCTTAGAGAAATGTTTTATGATGATGAGTTTAAGAAAATTGCAAAAGAATTTCCCAACTTTAACTACAATGTTGCCCTATCAGAGCCATTACCGGAAGACAATTGGACAGGACCAACTGGTTTCATTCATCAAGTTGCGCATGATAATTATTTGGGTAATCATGAAGATCCAACTGAAATAGAATATTACATGTGTGGTCCTCCACCAATGATTAAAGCTGTTGAAGATATGTTAGATGGTCTTGGTGTTGAGAAAGAAATGATTGCTTTTGATAGCTTTGGGTAAAAAATATCTTAAATACTTGCCTTTAAAAGCCCAATTGTTATTGGGCTTTTTCTTTTACTTATCTTGTTCTGATTTATTTATTGAGTATTCAATCTCTGGATTTACTATGGGCACTTCATTCAATATTAAAATAAATGAATCACACAAAATTGATAAAATCAAACAAATTGAATATTCTATTGATTCAATTCTAATAAGTCTCAATCAACAGATGTCAACCTGGATTGAGAACAGTGAAATTTCAATTTTTAATCATAGTCGTTCTACAAGCCCTTTCAAAATTTCTGATGAGTTTTATCATGTATTAAAGAAAGGAAAACTAATTAATAATCAGACCTCGGGTGCCTTTGATTATACTGTCTTCCCATTGGCTCAGATTTGGGGTTTTGGACCAAAAGGAAAGAATAATTCAAAAAGTCCTGATGCGAATGAAATAAAAAATGTTCTTGAATACATTGGTGCAGACAAAATAGATCTTGACTATCCATACATTAAAAAAAAACATCCTAAAGTTCAGATTGATCTTAATGCAATTGCTAAGGGTTACGCAGTAGATATAATTCATGATTGGTTAATACATAAGAATTATAAAAATATTTATGTAGAAATTGGAGGTGAGTTAAGATGCAGCGGTTTAAATAAAACTGGTGATAATTGGACTATTGGTATTGATTCTCCAATAGATAATATTGTTTCTAATCAAAAAATATATGCTAAGACCAAAATTAAGAATATGGCCTTAGCAACTTCTGGGAATTATAGAAATTTTCAAGAGAAAAATGGTAAAAAAATCACTCACAGCATTGATCCACGAAATGGATTTTCTATTGAATCTAATATTCTTTCTGTAAGCGTAAAAGCTAGAAGCTGCTTAGTCGCAGATGCCTGGGCTACGGCGCTGATGATTTTGTCACTCGATGATGGCTTAAGAGTCGTAACCGAAGCAGGTGGATTAGAAGTATTATGGATTTTATCAGAAGGGAAAGAAGGTCTTTCTCAGTTTAGTACTAAAGGTTTCTATCGTAAATAGATTTAAGCGCTTTCAATAGTTTCACATTTTTCTGTATCACCACCACAAATCGTACACGCTTCGTCTGCACCTATGCCTCCACAACTTCCTTGGATTGGTTTATCATTAAAAATGACACCAATAGATAAACCTAAAATGGCAATTCCTAATACAAATATTGATATATATATTGATTCCATATTAAATAATTTACGAAAGTAACGCTATTACTTATCATATTGAAAATTATGTAAATTAAATATTATTATAAAATTCAAATAAAGGTTTTTTCATGTTAAAAAAGATGATGCTTCTAATATACGTTTTTACTCCAATAATATGTTTGGCCGCTGGAGGTGGTCATGGTGGTGATTATCATCTAGATGGTAGTCTTTCAAATATGGGAATTATTTGGGTGATTCCATTTGCTGGTATCTTATTGTCGATTGCCATTTTCCCTTTAGTTCTTCCAGAGTTTTGGCATCATAACTTTGGTAAAATATCTTTATTTTGGGCCTCCATACTTATTGTTCCTTTTGTTATTAAAGAGGGTGCTGCTGTAGCGGTGTATGAGATATTGCATGTAGGATTATTGGAGTATGTTCCTTTTATAATTTTGTTGTTAGCGCTATTTACAATATCAGGAGGAGTTAGATTAACAGGTGCTTTAGTTGGAACTCCCCTAGTAAATCTTGCAATAATTTTAATAGGTACATTTTTAGCTAGCTGGATGGGTACTACTGGTGCGGCTATGTTACTTATTAGGCCATTAATAAATGCAAATAAACATCGTAAAAACAATGTCCATGTAGTAGTCTTTTTTATATTTCTTGTTGCTAATATAGGAGGTTCTTTGACCCCACTAGGTGATCCACCTCTGTTTCTAGGTTTTTTAAAAGGAGTTGACTTCTTTTGGACCACGTCTGCAATGTTTCTTCCTATGCTAACTATGATAATTGCACTTTCAATAATTTTTTATTTTCTTGATTCATATTATCTTAAAAAAGAAGGTATTACTTCTGCTCCAACGAAAGAAAAAATTAAATTAGGCGTTGAAGGTGTTTTTAATTTAGGATTAATACTTGGTGTTATTGTGGCTGTCCTGATTAGCGGCTTTTGGAAACCTCATATTAGTTTTGAAGTTTATTCCGGTGTTCATCTTGAGTTACAAAATATAACTAGAGATATTTTACTTTTAATATTAACCTATGTTAGTTGGACCTATACTTCGAAACAAATTCGTAAGGATAATGAATATACCTGGTTTCCTATTGTTGAGGTAGCGAAGCTATTTGCTGGTATATTTGTAACAATAATTCCGGCAATTGCTATCTTGAAAGCAGGTACAGATGGTGCCCTTTCTGGAATTATTAATTCGGTTACAAATGATGATGGGCCAGTAAATATCATGTACTTTTGGTATACCGGAGTTTTATCAAGTTTCTTAGATAATGCTCCAACATATCTAGTATTTTTTAATACAGCTGGCGGAGATCCTATTTTGTTAATGGGTGAGCTTAGGAATACCCTTTTAGCTATTTCTGCTGGTGCAGTATTTATGGGTGCAAATACTTATATTGGTAATGCGCCAAATTTTATGGTTAAATCAATCTCTGAATCTTCAGGCATTGAAATGCCAAGTTTTTTTGGATACCTCTTTAAATGGGCAATTCCATTTTTAGTGCCTCTTTTTGTAATTATTAGTTGGATTTTCTTCTAATGAGAATTACAAAAGTAACAACAAAAACTGGTGACGATGGAAAAACTAGTTTAGGCGATGGCAAACGTGTTAAAAAAAATCATGTCATAATTGATACTTTAGGTGAATTAGACAACCTGAACGCGGTTATAGGTTGGGCTGAGGTTTCTAGTTCAAGTAAAAAATATTCGAAAGACTTAAAATCAATTCAGCAAGATATTTTTAATATTAGTGGAGATATTTCTTTGCCAGATGGTAAATCTAAATTATTAAAAGAAGAGCGTATTTTTTTTCTCGAAGATAAAATTAAAGTTATGAGTAAAAATTTACCACCCTTAAAAGAGTTTATTCTTCCTGGCGGTAGTGAATTTAATGCAAGATTACATATTTTGAGAACAACCGCGAGAAATACAGAAAGGTGTCTTGTGGCGATGCAGCAGGACGAAGGTAAGAATTCATTACATCTAAAATATCTAAACCGTTTGTCAGATTATTTATTTTTACTGGCAAGGGCTGTAGGGTTATCTGAAAACCTTGAAGAAGAGCATTGGGAATTAAATAAATGAATTATAATAATTCAGAAATTAATTGGGCAAAAATTGATGAAATCATTAGTTCAAAAAATAAAATATTATTAACGACTCATGAAAATCCAGATGGTGATGGTTTAGGATCCGAAGTAGCTATGTATCATCATCTAATTGAAAACGGTAAGGATGTAAGAATAATTAATTGTTCTCCTACACCAGATATGTTTGATTTTATAAATCTGGATAATTGCATTGAAACCTTTAATGAGAACACCCATATTGAATGGATTAAAGATTGTGAAATTATTATAGTTTTTGATGTTGGCAATTTTAGTCGCACTAGAGATATAAAAATTGTTGCAGATAAATTTAATATCCCTGTGATGAATATAGATCATCATCCACATCCTGATGATCATGGTTTTGAATATAATATTGTTGATATCAAATCAGCAGCTACGGGTTGCATGGTAAGAAGCTACCTTAGTAGTGCAAGAACAACTCCTCTAAACAAAAAGATATGCGATGGCATATATGTAGCTGTGATGACTGATACGGGTTGTTTTAAATATAGTAATACGGATACATATTGCCATTCAATTGCCATTGAATGCTTAGATAATGGAGTAAATACTAACTATATATATCAAAAGATTTATGAAAATAGTTCTAGAAAGCGTGTTAGTGTTTTAGCTGAAATGATTTCTAATATATCTTATGAACTGGATGGGAAATTTGCTTGGTCCTTTATCACAAATGATATAATGAACAAGCATCATGCTTCTAAAGAGGACTTAGAAGGTTTTCCAGATTTCATTCGCTCTATAAGTGGCGTTGAGGCAGCATTAATGATTTTTGAAATAGATGAAAATCTATGTAGAATGAATTTCCGTTCTAAGGGTAATATAATAGTAAATACTATAGCAAAATTCTTTAACGGTGGAGGACATGCCTTTGCATCGGGGGCAGTTCTTCATGAACCTATTGAGATTGCAAAAAGTACGATAATAAATAAAACAAAAAAAATGATTCAAGATCAATTGGATGCTTAATTAATGAAAATATTAGTAGCTAAAGACGCGGGATATTGTTTTGGTGTAAGAGATGCTGTTAAACTTGCAAAAAAAAGTGGAACTGATTACAAAGAAGTGTATATGCTCGGAGATATTGTACATAATGAACAGGTCGTCAGCGATTTAAGTAAAAAAGGTTCAAAAGTTGTAAAAAATCTGGACGAAATTCCAAAAGATAAACCAGTTCTATTTCGTGCTCATGGTACGGATCCTGAAACGTGGAAAGCAGCTCAAAAAAAGAAACTTAATATTATTGATGCGACATGTCCATTGGTTACAGAAATTCATGAAGAAATAAAAAGTTTAGAAGAAGAAGGAAGAAGGACTATTATAATTGGAGATCATAATCATGATGAAGTTGTTGGTATTGCTTCTCAGGTAAAGAATGCGATTATTATCTCAAGTCCAGAAGAGGCTCGTTCCTTAAAAAAAATGAAAAAAGCGGGCGTCGTTACTCAGTCGACTCAAATGATTGAGAATGTTCAAGAAATACTCACCGTATTATCTGAAAAAGTATATGATTTAAGATTTGTGAATACTATTTGTTACCCAACGCGTAGAAATCATGAGCAAATTAAAAAACTTGCTGATATTTGTGACTTGATGGTTGTGATTGGTTCATACACAAGTGCCAATTCAAAAAGGCTTACTCAATTATCTATGGCCAGGAATGAAAACTCCTTTCAAGTGACATGCGCGGATGAAGTTAAAAAGTCTTGGTTTACTAATATTGGAAGTGTGGGCATATCAGCAGGTGCTTCGACACCTGATGATCTTATAGCAGATGTTATTAGTAAAGTTAAATTATTTTCAAAAATTAAAGTAAAGGAAGAAATTTATGAGTGATAATCAATTTGATATAAAAGTAGGTTTAGCGGAAATGCTTAAAGGCGGTGTTATAATGGATGTAACTAATGTAGAAGAGGCGGTAATAGCTGAATCTGCTGGAGCATGCGCTGTAATGGCATTAGAAAGAATTCCTTCAGATATCCGTAAGGATGGAGGAATAGCTAGAATGAGTGATCCTCAAATGATAAAAGAGATTCAAAAAGCAGTTACAATACCTGTAATGGCAAAATGTCGAATTGGTCATTTTGCGGAAGCCCAGGTTTTAGAAGCTTTAGAAGTAGACTTTATTGATGAAAGTGAGGTTCTTACGCCAGCGGATGAACACAACCATGTTTGGAAGCATGATTTTAAGGTTCCATTTGTTTGCGGTTGCCGGAACCTCGGTGAAGCATTGAGACGGATTGCAGAAGGCGCTGCTTTGATAAGAACCAAAGGAGAAGCTGGTAGCGGTAATATTGTTGAGGCTGTCAGACACATGAGAACAGTTATGAATGACATTAGCAGGTTGACGACACTAAGTCGAGAGCAACTTGTTGCAGAAGCCAAAAATATGGGCGCGCCACTTGACTTAGTTATAAAGGTTTCTGAGACAGGGAAATTACCAGTTCCTAATTTTGCTGCAGGTGGTATTGCAACACCAGCAGATGCAGCATTGATGATGCAGCTAGGTGCTGAAACTGTATTTGTTGGGTCAGGTATTTTTAAGAGCCAAGATCCTGAAGCTCGTGGAAAAGCAGTTGTAGAGGCTACAACTAATTTTAATAATGCTAAAAAAGTTATGAAGGCTAGTACTGGGCTTAAATCAGCAATGAAAGGTCTAGATATGGCAGAAATTCCTGAGGGTGAAAGACTGCAGGAACGAGGCTGGTGATAAAAATTGGTGTCCTTGAACTGCAAGGTAATTTCGAATTGCACCATAAAGTCCTTTATGATTTAGGTATTGGTTCAAAAGGTGTAAAATGTCTTGATGACTTTGACTGCTTAGATGGTCTCATTATTCCAGGTGGAGAGTCAACGACAATGTCTTTATTAATTGACTCTTTTAATCTTCGTAATTCAATATTAGATTTTTCTGAAAAAAAACCGGTATTGGGTACATGTGCAGGGCTAATTTTAATGTCTAAAAAGATAGAAAATGATGAAAAAGTTAAACCTCTTGGTATACTTGATATTGTTGTTAACAGAAATGCGTATGGTCGCCAAATAATGTCTGAAAAAAAACATAACCGAATGTATCGTATCCTGTAAGCCAATACATAGACTCTTGCCTAAACATTAAAAGAGCATCTAAATTTAGTTCTTTCATGGATCTTAAGGTATTAGATTTTCTCTTTTGGAACTCTTCTTTAG
>Ga0209335_10002342_pt1 | contig 20095 bp, 17 predicted proteins | sample COG_09_FD_184753 | JGI IMG/M metagenome (GOLD analysis project Ga0209335, IMG submission 184753) | Pelagic Microbial community sample from North Sea - COGITO 998_met_09 (SPAdes) (version 2) | ecosystem: Environmental > Aquatic > Marine > Neritic zone/Coastal water | place: Helgoland, sampling...
ACTCAACATTAAATGAAACTTTTAAGGTAGCCAACAACTTAACCAACAACTCAACATTAAATGAAACTTTTAAGGTAGCCAACAACTTAACCAACAACTTAACATTAAATGAAACTTTTAAGGTAGCCAACAACTTAACCAACAACTTAACATTAAATGAAACTTTTAAGTTTAAGGTAGCCAACAACTTAACATTAAATGAAACTTTTAAGGTAGCTACGTCAGCCGACAACAATAGTTGTGGATATTATAACAAATTAAAGAAAAAAATTGATGATATTATTGATACGTATAAGCAAAGATTAGATAATATTACAGATACAGATTCTTATGCAAAATCTTGTATAAAAAATGGTGTAAAACTGATAATGCTTATATTATATAGATTAGGATTAACTAAAAAAGAACTAAAAGTAGGTGGTGGATCGCCAGAAAAAACCGAAGAATCTAATTTATTAGAATATGTTAAAAGAGCTGGTGAAAATGCAATATTAGTATTAACAAAAGATAAAAAAATAAAAGAAAATGTTAAAGAAGCAATTATTAATTTAATACTAACACAGCAATATTTATTTAGGAACCTTACTAATAAAGTTAATTTTTATGTATTAGAAGTTTTTTATGGTATTATATACGGGACATTATTAAATTATGATCTTATATTAAAAGAAGAAAATAAGTATATTATAGAACGTGTTGAAAACCTTAGTCAGGTATATAGCATAATTAATGATATTATATATGATCAAACTTATAGAACTTTAAAACAATTATATAATAGAAAATATCCTGGATTTCGTAATATATTTAGAATTGATTCATTATATAATGATGTATTCACAAGAAAAGAAACTAATAAAACCGAAAAGGTTCGTTTTACTGAAGAAAACGAATATAGTTTAAGAGATTTAGTAATATTAAAAATTAACAATGGTGCTGTTGATATTGAAGACTTTCAAAAACTTTTAAATATTATGTATAAAAATAATGAATATCAAGACTTGTATAAATTCTTACACGAAGCAACTAATATTTATAATTTAGGTAAGGAAATAAAAGTATTAAAAGCTAGTTATGGTGATGTAGCTGACAAAAAAAACAAAGAATTAGTACAACAAATAGAAAAAGCAAAAAAAGACTTAGAAATATTAGCACAAACAACATTCTACAAAAAACTAGAAGAATCATTATCAGCATCAGTATCAGCACAATCAGGAGCAGCACAATCAGGAGCAGCACAATCAGCATCAGGAGAATTAAAAAAAAAACTAGAACTAGACGCAGACGACTTAATAGAAAACCCAGGCCAGTTAGAAAAACAACTAAATGAATTAAAAACAGCAGCAAGTAAAATAATAGATACTGCTGAGGGTACTGCTGAGGGTACCGCTGGTACCGCTGGTACCGCTGGTACCGCTGGTACCGCTGGTACCGCTGGTACCGCTGGTACCGCTGCTGGTATTGAAAATAAAACTGATAATGATCTATATAAAGTAATAGCAACAATACTAGATCTAACTTCAGAAGACTCAACACAAACAGGTAAAGATGCAGGAAACTCAACACAAACAGATGAAGATAAATTTTCAAGATTATTTAGCACATATATAGAAAAACATAAAAAAATAGGAGGAACTATAGATATAGAATCTATAGACATAAAAACACCCGTTTCAGGATATGACGAACCAAAACTAAATGCAAAGAAATGTAAAAGTTTAAAAGTAGACCCTATGATTAGAATAACTGAACAACTTGGTGGAAAACTTGGTGGAAGTTTCGAAGAAGATTATGAAAAAATTAAAATAAAAAAAGAAGAACTAAAAGCAAAACTAGAAAATCCAACAGTTGATGATGATATAACAGAGTCAATAACAGATAATGCTAAAAGAAAATTAAATAAAGTTAAAAATAATATAAAACAATTTTTTAATACTAAAGAAAACGTAGAAGAAGACATTCCAAAAGTGTTAGATGAAGAATATTTAGATGAGTTAAAAAAGTTTAATATTAATGATGTTAAAACACAGTCTTATAAAGAATTACGTAAAAACTTATATCGTATTAAAAACAATGAATATTTTGAAGATATTAAAATAACAAATGAAGATATTTATACATTTATAGCAACAACTTATGTTTTACGTGTAATTTCGCTATATATAACGATGTGGTTTATTCAAATAGAAATAGTTAAAGATGTGGAAAGTGTTATAGTAGCATATATTCTAACATACATTTTATTATTTATTCTAATATATACTTTTGTTAATCTAAGTGATAATCAATTAGATACTAGTAAAAGCTTTTTATACTATTTTTATAGTAGAGTTAATTTTAGTTATACGAGATTTATAGTGCATTTAGGATTATTATTATTATTAATAATAATCCCATTTGTTATTCGCACAATTGATAAAGAATCTGCTTCTTATAAACATATTTCAGATACTGAAAAGAGATATCTATACACTTTCATAACAAATATGTCAACAATTGTTTGGGTTATATTATCAATAATCGCATTCTTTTTCAAATGATTTTTTCTGTTAAATCTATAAATGTTGAACCGTAATAAAATATTTAAAACTGTAAGAGATACTACAAATTCCTTAAATGTTTCAACAGGTAAAAAAATGGATAATTTTTATACAGAACTAATGACTTATGAAGATATGGTTCAAAAAAGATATGATAAAATAAAAGATGTATTAAATACCATAAAATATCATCATAATAAAATACAAAATTTAGATAAAAATTATACAAATGCTATATTTGGTGGTGGAAAAACAGATTTAGCAAAATTAATGAAAGATATTGATAATGCTATTGATAGTATTGAGTCTTTAATTGGTAGTGATGGAATTCTTAATAACTCTAAGTCTACTGAATTAATTACTAAAAAAATAAAAGACTTTAATGAAGAACTTGGTTTTGAAGGGACAAACAATAAAATATCTAAAAATAATGTTAAACAAGAAAATAAAATATTTTTTGAAACTGCAAATAAAGAGTTAAACGAAGTAAAAAAAGAACTTGATGAAAATAGAAAATATATTAATGATTTGGTTGAAAAAATAAAACAAATTGAAGATCCTATAAATCAATATATATTAGATAGAAAATTATCAAAAGATTTTCGTCAATCAATTAAAAATGGAATTCGTGATTTACTTAAATTAGTTGAAATTGATAATAAAAAGAATGCTGATAAATTTAATGAATATAAAAATAACATCACAATTGGATTGGGTTATGCTAAAGAAGATGAAGCAGAAAATATAAAATATGAAAATGATCCTAATGCAACTGATGATTTAAAAATATTAAAAGAAATTCAAAAAAATAAAAATAATTTAGAATTTCATACTGAGAATTCTTCACGTGGATATCTAAGAATACCAGGACCTGGAACAAATAAAATTGAATTTAAAATACCAGATACATTACCTGTTTCTGGACAATATTACAAAATTGAATTTATTAATACCGATTATATAAAACATCTTTATATTAGAAGGAAGTCCTCTAATAAAGATGATGTTACAAAAGATTATTATTTAGATATTGATACAATAACGCTACTAACTCAAAAAAAAAACCTACTAAATTTTATATCAAAATTATATGAAAATCTAAAAGATTTCTTAATAAAAATTAATAATACCGAGTCTATTACAAATACAGAAGAACGTTTATTAACATTAATAGATAATTTAAAACAATTAAATAAAGATAATTTTTTTGACAGGAATTTAGAACAAATTGTAAACAGAATATTAACTTCCGAATATAATACGCTATCTATAGAACAAAAACTAGAAGCACTAAAAAAAAACATTAATAAGAGAAAAACAGAATCATTATCATTATCATTGCTTGGATGGTTTAAAACTTTTTATGAAAAGAATGAAGACTTAGTACAAAATGAAACAGCAACAAAAACAGCAACAACAACAGCAACAACAACAACAGCAGTAGGTGGTAATTCTGAAAAATTAAAAGAAAGTGTAACTAATGCATTACAAATATTTAAGAAAATAAGAAAGCAAATTGAAGAAGATTATGATAAAGAATATAATTCAACTAATAAACCCCAACAACCAAAACAAAATGATATTGTAAAATCAGCTAAAACAATGTTTGGTGCTGATACACAACAAGACGATGAAGACAATAAAATAACAAATAGTATAATTTCAAGTATAATTGAAAATTATGAAAAAGAAAGATCTTCAGTTAATACAATTGAAGATAAAATAAAGTTAGATACGAAGTTCGTAGATATATTAGATAATTTAGGTTTAAACTTATCTGATATTTTTAAAATTAACTTTGAAGATAAACTTGCATTTATCTTTTTTATTTTAATTTTACATATTGTTGTATATTCCATAGTAGAAAGTTTAATTATGAATGATTATTTAACTGATATAGTATATATTATGGCAGTCTATGTTGGTGTATATTTCTTAATAATGTTTATTTTAATATTGATCTTAAACAAATATGTAAATTATAGGATGAAAAGTGTTTTAAATTATTTGAATACTGATTTTAATATGCAATTAATAACAATGCATTTATTTATAGTATTTATGTTTTATATAATAGTATTAATTTTATCGCAACATATTGATATATTTGTAGCCAAAGAAGAAGACGATAAATTGCAAATACTTTATAGAATTGAAGTAATCTCAAGTATAATATTTATATTTTCAGGAGTATTCGTTATGCTTTTATAACCTTACATAAAATGTAAATTATATTTGTTGTTAAAACTACAATAGAATTACTAATATTAATATTTATGTTAGGATCTTCAGCTAAATATATATCATTATCAACATAATAAAAATTATATATTTTATTATTTGAATAGATCTTAATATCACTTTGTTCTTTATTATCATTATTTAAAATTATAATTTTATAATGATTTTCATCTATTTTGCGATAACTATAAATACTATAATTTTTAGTATTTTGTATATTTTCTAATTTAATATTAACGCTGTTATCAACTGGTATATTTTCAACATCATTAATAGTATGATAAATAATATCATTCTCGTTTTTTTTATAAAAATGAAAAAGATTATCATTAATCCACAAAGGAATTATAGGATTATTATTTTTAATAAATATCTTATATGGTAATAATCTAGAAACATTATTAAAAGTATATTGAAAATCCGTTTTAGTAGATTGAATTAATAATGTTTTATAATGATATGTAGGTTGTGTATAAGTATCTTCAAAATCATAAGGTATTGCTACAACAGGCGTATTTCTTTCAGTTTCTAATGTTTCTAAAACAGATTCTAAATTATTTTCTTTATTAACTAATTCTAATACTGTTGTAAGTATAACTTTTTTATTTTCTTTATTAAGTGCGTTTAAATTACTAAGGTTTAAAGAATTGGAAGCAGTTCTAATATATTTATTAACATCTTCATTCTGTAATTCAATTCCAAGTTTATCTTTAATGTATTTTTTACAAGGTTCTACAAGATTATTCATTATCTAAATATAATGTATATAATATTTAGATAAAACTTAACGCACTATGATAATGATAATGTTATAATACCTACAATAATACTAAAGATCCCGAATATTTTATAAATATTAATATTGAGTTTGTAAAAGTAAGCGAAAGCAATAGTAAGTATTGATATTTCTAAAGCAACAAATGCTCTAACATAACTAGGATTTTCAGCATAATTGACAGCATTTAGTAGTAATGTATAACTAGCAAAGTTCATAATAGCTAATAAAATTATACCGTATATATTGTTAGGTTTAAGAACTGAAATATTAGTAAAATAATGCATATAAATCAAAGATATTAAAGCAATTATTCCTGAAAATAAAAATAAATATCCAGCAACAACAAAGCAATTATTACTATTAGTTAAATTTTTCATAATAAAAAAACCAAAAACATTTATGAATGTTACAGCAAGAATAAATTTAATCCATAATGTCATTTATTATATTTTAACAAAGTAAAAATGAGTTTCTGTAGTCCTTTAGCAAAAGATCAAAAACAATGTTTTGATATAAAAGATTTATCAATTTTTATAGAAATTTATAATAAATATTTTAAGATTAAAATAAAAAAACCAACATATAGAGCAATTAATGATAAACTTAAAAATACTGTAGGAGATAAAAAACATTATCTTTGGTTTGATTACTTATGTCAATATTCTACTTTTGATGAATGTTTTAAATTAAATAATATATCAGATTCTCGATTATTACCTAAAAAACCTGCAGAATGGTATAAAAATAAAACAGCGTGGTTATCTAATTTCGATATAGAAGATGTTTTAACTCATTATCATAAATGTAAAAAATATAATTACGAATTTATAGGTGTATTTACAGTTGATTTTGCAGTTAAAGAAACGAATGGTAAATGTAAATATTATGATAATAAATGCACACCAAATATTCGTGATAATATTAAACATAATAAAAAATATTTAGGTATAGTTACTAATCTAGATACTTTCGATCAAGGTGGTAGTCATTGGACAAGTATTTTTATTGTAATAGATCCTACATTACCATCATATGGTATATATTATTATGATAGTGGTGGAAATGGAATACCTAAATTAATAATGTTATACATAAATGAAGTTAAAAAACAATTAAAAGAATTATATCCAACAAAACAATGTAAAATAAGAGTAAATAAAAAGCAATTTCAAAAAACTTCAACAGAATGTGGAATGTTTGCTATAACATATCAAATAAGATGGTTATCTAAATTGTTTAAAAATAAAAATACTAAAGAACAAGATGTTCTTGATAATACAATAATGACTGATAAAACAATGATTGAAAATAGAGATAAAATATTTTCACCACGATTGGTTTAATAATAGAACGTTATATAACAATCTTAAAATTGAATATGGAAAAATGATATATAAAAAAAGAAATATAATAGAAATAAATGCGTGTTTTAGATAAGTTTAATAAATTCATAGATAAATATGCAATAAAACAAAAAGGACAATCTTACACGCATATTAGTATTGGTAATCCTAAAGCTTCTTATAATATTCCTGATGACAAATATAAAAAGTTTATAAGTCTTTATAGTCAGGTAGTTGCTAAAGAGATACCATTACACTTTGTAGAAAAACCATTAAATCCTAGTTTATTACGAGTAGATCTTGATTTTAGATTTACTCCTATTTTTCATACAAATGGTGTAGTTTCTTTGGATCGTAATAAATATTTTACAAAATCTCATATTGAAAATATTGTTTTTTCATATTTTCAAATTATTTACGATTTAATAGATGTTGCAGATGGTATTCATTGCACTGTAATGTTGAAAGAAGCACCTATGCATATTAAAGATGATACTAAAGATTTTGTAAAAGATGGCATTCATCTAATTTTTAATGATTTTATAATAGATCATAAAATCCAACATTTTATAAGAACTAAAATATTAGAAAAAGCTAACCTAATTTTTTCAGGTATTTTTGCTAATAATGATTATGATGATATTGTTGATAAAGCTATAATAGATTCAAACTGTTGGCAAATGTTTAAGAGTTCTAAATTAAATCAAAAACCATATGATATTCATTATATTTATTCATATGAACATACAGATTTAATTGAAATAGAATATTCTACTACAGATAATGAAGATGATGATGATAATGAAAGCACCACAGATGAATTAGATCAAGTAAAAGCAAATGTTAAGTTATTTTCTATGCGTCAAATTGAATATGTTGAAAGACCAATTAAAGAAGCGCATCAAAAAGAAATTAATGAATATATTACACAATTATTTCCAAATAAAGAAAAAGTGCGTAAATATGTTGATAATATGTTTTTAACTGATATTCGCAATACATTAAATAATAAAGTAGATGATGAAAAAATTGAATTGGTTAAAAACATTGTAAATATTTGTTTGAATCCAAGTAGAGCTGATGATTATACATTATGGATACAACTTGGAATGGTTTTAAGAAATATTGATATGCGTTTATTAGAATTATGGGATGATTTTTCAAAAAATAGCACAAAGTATAAATCACGAGAATGTATGAAGAAATGGAATAGTATGAAAGATGATAACTTAGGCTTAGGGACTTTGATTTATTGGGCTAAACAAGATAATCCTGAAAAATATACTGAGATTATTAATAATTCTTTGTTTAAATATACTGAACAAGCTATTGAAAGTCTTACACATTATGATGTAGCATTGTTAATTTATAAAAAATTTAATGATGAATTTAAGTTTATAGCAAGAGATGTTTGGTATATGTATAGTAAAGAAGAACATCGGTATGTTACGATGATGGAAGGTATTGATCTATCTACTAAAATATCTACTGATATTGTAGAATGTATTAAATCTAGATCAAAAGAATGGACTATTCAGGCTATGAATCCTGAATTAGATCAAGATATTAGACAAAGATGGTTGAAAAAAGCTGAAAAAGCAGAAAAATTAATTAATAATTGTAGATTATCACCTTTTAAGAAGAATGTTATTAATGAATGTAAAACTTTCTTTCAAGCAAGATCTTTTGAATATGATCTAAATGAAAAAGGTAATTTAATAGGTTTTAAAAATGGTGTTTTTGATATTACAAAAGGTATTGAATTTAAGAATGATATAACTGATATTGGTTTTCGTGAAGGTAGTCCCGCAGATTGTATTAGATTTAGCACCAATTGTAATTATAAACCTTATGATAAAAACGATCCTATTGTTGCTGAAATTAATGATTTCTTATCTAAGGTTCTACCTGATAAAGAAGTTCGTAATTATTTAATGATACAATTTGCTTTAGCTTTAGATGGAAACTTTAGACAGGAAAGATTCTTTATTTTAGCAGGTAAGGCTGGTAGTGGTAGTAATGGTAAATCAACATTAATCAATTTAGTTGAAAAATCATTTGGTGATTATTTCTATACTATGAATGTATCTTATATTACTCAAAACCGTAGCGGATCTAGTAATGCTACACCTGATATTTATAAATCTAAAGGCGTTCGTATGGTCGTAATGGCTGAACCAAACGAAAATGATAAATTGAATGTTGGTAAATTGAAAGAAATGACTGGTAATGATACTATGACTTGTCGTGGATTATATAAAGATCAAATGGAATTTAAACCACAATTTTCAGTATTCTTAACTTGTAATTATGTACCTGAAGTTAATTCTAATGATGAAGGAACTTGGCGACGTATTAGATTAATTGAATTTACTTCAAGATTCGCTGATAATCCAGATCCAAATAAACCAAATGAATATCTAATTGATCGCGATATGCCAAACAAAATTAATAAATGGAAAGAAACCTTCATTTCAATGTTATTACATATTCGTATTCATTTAGATGTAACTAATATTCACGAACCAAAAATAATTAACGATGCTACTAAAAGATTCTACGCTGAACAAGATTTGATTGCTCAATTTATTTCAGATAAAATTGAAGAAACTGATGATAATGATGATAAATTATTAATTGAACATATCTTTCCACATTATAAAAATTGGTTTAGATCAAATACTATTTCAACAAAACAACCATTATCTAGATCTCAATTGCAAATACAATTAGGAAGAACTGAAATATTTACTCGTAATAAAATAGCTGAAGGTAAATGGATTAATATAAGAATTAAAGAAGTATAAAAATGAATATATCATTATTAATAAATAATGGCATCTATAATACCTTTAATGTTAAATAATCTTGCTGAAATGTTAGAAGATCGCAATGATTTTCCTATTGAAACTTTAAAGAATATTACAACTGACGATTTTTATGGTAATGAACCTGTTATAGTATATTCTACAAATATTTGTGTTATTATAGCTTTAAATCAAGAATCTAAAAAAAATGTTATAGCTAAACTTAAACCTGATAAAAAAGTTAATAAAACAACAGAAGAAATTGATGTTTTTAAAGAATTTGTTTTAGAACATAATAAATATATTAATTATATTGCTGTTTTTGATGAATTAACTACTGCGGATAATAAGTTACTTGTTACTTTTGATAAAACTTTAAATAAAATGGATGGTTTATTATCTGTATTTATGTTTTCAGATTTACATTTTAATCCTACAAGACATCATTTAGTTGATAAGCATACTAAACTTACTAAAGATGAAATTAAAGATCTTATGACACATTACAATATTAAATTTAAAACTCAATTACCTATCATATTGAAAAGTGATCCTATTTCAAAATGGTTAGGTATTCGCCCTGGTGATATTGTTAAGATTGATCGTTATAATCCTAATAGCGGTCTAACATATTATTATCGTGCGTGCGTATAAACATTATTTGTTATTTTTATTATTATTATGAATTACTATGATGATTTAGAAAAAGGTTATGATAAAACTATTTTAATTTCTAATTTAGTTAGGAATGCTTTAGTTGATAAACAATTATGCGAATTATCTAAAATGTTTATGCGAGATCGTATATCTATTTATATTTTACGTTTAACTGATAACAAATTTTATGTAGGTAAAACTCATAATATTTTTATTAGATATAAACAACATTTAAATGGTAATGGATCTTTTTGGACTAAAAAATATAAACCACTTTATATTGATGAATTAATTGAAGATTGCGATGATTATGATGAAGATAAAATGGTTAAAATATATATGAATAAATACGGCATAGATAATGTTAGAGGTGGAACTTATATTCAAGAAAAATTATCAAATAATGCTAAAAGGTTTATAACAAGTGAATTAAGAATGGCAAATAACCTATGTTTATGTTGTGGCGCTAATGATCATTTTGCTAAAACTTGTATTTATAAAAGTTTATATACCTATTTCATTACCAAAATTAAAAACTTATTCTTATAATAAAAATGGGGTGTGATACATTATTTGAAATTAATACACGTATATTTGACGAATTTTTTAGAAATGATAATGATTTAAGTAATTTATATGATTTTTTGGTTGTTAATAATAATGAATTTTGTATTAATAATATTACTACTAATGATTTTCTTTCAAATAGCACTTCGGGATCACCAGAATTAGATGCTTTTTTTGAAGGTTCTCCTATAATAGCTACTGATTATAATTGTAATTTAGCATCAGGATTTGCATCTTTTAGTAATATTGTTAAAGATACCGCAGATAATACATATTCTTTAGAAGTATATAGTTATACCACTACCCATTATATACCACAGTTTAGTTCAACTATAATTCAATATATAAAAGACACTAAACAACTTAAAATGCGACAAATATTTAATATATATCAAATATATGATTATCTTGTTAATAATCCGGATAAAATAGCAACAAATAATTTGGATGGATTAACATTATATGATTATTTTAATCCTACAATTGAATCAAGTATTGAAAATAAAACAGCATGTCCTATTTCTGGTTTAAATCATAAAGATTATATTAAAAATCAATTAAGAGGTAAATTAACACCATCAATTGTATATGTATGTAGAGGAATATATTTAGTTTTATTATATAAACATATTGCAGATGTATATTTAACTTATTATAAAATCTGTGATGATTTAACTGATCCTTCTAATAGTTGTGGCGAAATTCCTAAAACTGATATTAAAACAGTTTTAAAGCAATTTAGTGTAGTAACAAACAAAATTAAAGAGTTTTCTGGTTATTACTTAAATGTAGTTTATAATGATGGTAATACGGCTTTAACAATATATACTGAAGGTGCAACAGTTATAAGTTTTTTTGAATTATTAGAAACAGATAAACATACTATTTATAATAAAACTAAACGTAAATATATTACTATTAAAAATAATATTAGTATATCAAGTGATAAAAGTTATTATCATTTAACAGCAGATAATATTGAAGGAAATATAGCTAGTAATTTTGCTGATAATGATAAATGTGTAATTTTATCAAAAAACATTGAATATTCATCACAAGTATATAATGACTCGCTAGATACGTTAAGTAGTGCTAATGAAATATTTAATAAAAATAAATCAGAGTATCAAAAAAGTATTGGTAATTATAATGCTATTCAAGGTTCATTCAATAATATTGATTATATTTATTATTTAACTATTATTATTGTGATAATATCATTAATAGCTATTGTAGCTACAAATTCAGAACAATCCAGAAAAACTAGAGTATTTATTATTTTAATAATAGTTCTTTTAACATATGGTATGATCTTTTCATTTATTGAAGTTGCTAAAAGATTTACTGAAAACTTTTCTACTGATACTGATATTACTAGGGAACAAAATATTATTAATAATAATTTTGATATGTATTTAAGAATAATCTATATGGAATCGTCTAATTATGGTATGACCCGTTTATATGATACATTAACAGATGCTAGTAATAAAGAAGCAGAAAATGTTAGAAATAATAATAAAGTATTAGCATCTTCAATTAATCGCAATGATGCTACAACAAATGCAGAATGGCATAGATTATTCCAAAGAACTTTATTTATTCATACAACTTTCTTATTTTTAATATTAGTTTTAACTTATTTATGGTTATCAACTATAATGCCTGATATGAATATTTATTTATTATTTATAACAATAATTGCTTCTATGATACTGATTTTTTACTATTTTAGGAATCTTCATAGGGTTGTAAGAACTGAATATAAACACAGGTATTGGACAAAGATGAGTGTATAAAATTAATTTATATATTTAAATAAAATGGGTTCTTCTAACATTGATATTAAGTTTTTTAATGATTATATTGTTGATCAATTTTTAAATGTATCCGATTATAGTAGAGAATGTAATATTGATGGTGTGTCTAATTTAAGTAATTTAGTTTATAACACTTCTAATGAATTTGTTGTTGATATTAGTAATGGTAATAATAGTTTTCTTGATATATTAGAATATGATGTTAATAATATGGTAGATAATATTAGTAATATACATAATATATATTGTAATGAGGATTATATAACACATTTTAGTAATATGCATTTTAGTAATATGGAATGTAATTTTGAAATAGATGAAGAGGGATTATTACAAATTAACGATAAACATATATTATCTATGAATAGTAATAATTGTAATATTATATCTCTTTCTACACACCCTACGTGGGGATTAAGTAATGATACTTATTATGATTATTATAATAGATATAAATATTTTAGCAATTTTGAGGATAAAATAGAATTAGCCGATTATAATATAAAAACAGCTTTTAGTCAAAAATTAATTAATGATGTTAGTGCTTCAGCTAATTTAGTGATTATTAATACTAAAATAGATGAAATAGTAATAGCAAATGAAGAAAAAGATCTTAAAAGCTTACGTATATATGTAACAGCATTAAAATATTATTATTATGTTATATTACTTGTTATAACTCATTTTGTTATTAGTAAATTAACAGCAAAATTTACAGATTATCAACCTTATATCAATATTGAAAATGGATTTAGAGGAAAATTAACAGAACAAATCAGTAAATTAAATAGTTTTAATATGGATGGTAATAAAGTTCTTAAAGATAGTATAAAAGACAAAAATAACTTATATAAAGCAAACGTAGATAAATATAAAACTAAAAATAATGAATTAAATAATATTTTAAATACAAATAATTATAATAATATATTTTTGTATATTACAATAGTAGTGTTAATTTTAATATGTTTAGGTATTATTTATATTAATAATCATAAAGCATCATTAAAATCTCAATATGCTATAATGATTATAGCATTTTTAATATTATATTATATTGTTTATACTAATATGACTGTTAATATCACAGAATCATTTGATTCTCAAAATAATAAAGAATTATTAAATAAATTAATATTAAAAGTTATAGGTTATTTAGAATCTGTTAAAAATAATGTTGATAATCAGTATATTTATTCAGCATTAAAAAAAGAAAAGAATAAATACACTGGATTTGCAAAATCAAGTAATTCCAAGCTTAATAGTTTAGAATTAGTATTAAACGATGAGTTTATCAATGCTATTAAAAGCAAAGAATTAGTTAAGTTTTTAATATTATTTACAGCTATTTGTATAATTAGTTATATTGTTTATACAAATACCGAAGATCCTACAACTACCAGTATAATATTTATAATATTATTTGTAATTATTTTAGCAATCTATTTTTATAATATTAATCTAATGACAAGAACAAAAGCTGATACAAAATATTGGAATCATAGAATGGTTATGAAATAAAATAAAATTAAAATAATAAATGCCAATAACTAGTGGTAATGTTGAAAATGCTTTAAATACTTTTCGTGCTTTAATGAAACCTTGTTTTATTAATTCAGCTAGTTTTGATAATACCGAATTTAATCTTGGTAGTGGAATAAAAATACCACCTGATTCAAATAACATTGCAACAGAAGCTAGTCTAACTGCAGAGACTTCTATATACGATTCTAATGAACCAGATAAAATTAATGAGATTACCTATGATAATATTAAAAATAATGATACTTCTCTAATTAACACTTATATATCTTATGATAAATATACACTAAACGATATAAGAAATGCAGTTGATAGTGATCTTAAAGTAAGATCAACGCATAGAGAATATTTATCACATTTAATATATCATTATATTCAGCTTATAATTTTATCAGCGGTTGCTATTAAAATTACTAGTCAATCTGGAAAACTATACGACTCATACAAAACATATATAACAAATTATATAACCAATGTTAGAGATATAGATACAGGACAACCAATACAAAATTACGTTAGTAATAAAAGCAAAGTTTTTAATTCAAGTAGTTCTTTTGTAGAACAAAAAACACATAATAAAAAGATCATCAATGAAATTGAAGATAATGAAAGACACTTAGATTATTTGTATCTATACATTTATTTTATTATTACCTTATTAGTAGTAATAATATTATTTTGTATATTATTTAAAAATAAAAATAATTATTTAGTAGCTGTATTAATTTTATTAATATTAATAAATGCGTATTTTTCAAAATATGTTGTATTAATTGAAGGATTTAATAATATAGATCTTGCAACTAGTAATTGTCCATATGGCGATACAATAAAATTTCATTTATGTCAAGCTTTAAATGTAGCATATGAACGTTTTAAAAGTAATGAGTTACCAATTATTGAAGGTGTAGCAACTAAATTAATTGGAGAAAATAAATTGTATAAAGAATTATATGCTAAAACTAAAAATCTTAACATAAATATGGAAGATAAAATAAATATAGATACATTTTCTTTTTATCGTCGTAAGGCTTATACAAATCTATTTATGCGTATAGTAATATTAGCAGTATTATTGTTAATATTATATAATATATTTGGTTATAATTATATTATTGTAATATTAGGAATAGTATTATTTTGTTTAATTTTAATGGTATATTTTTATACCTTAAAACATATAAATAGAACTAATTATAGTAGTAAGAATTGGAATCATAAATATATGTATTCTAAGTAAAATAATATTTATAAAATAATGCCAATTGATGATTTATTTACACAAATTGACAGTAGATTTAATAGCGAATTAAGTGGGTTAAGAGACACGATTAAAACCAATATAACAACTGGTAGTGGGGAAAACAAAATAAGATCAGTATATGATGATAGTAGTGGAAGTAATTTATTAAAATTAGAATATACTCATAGTTTAACTACTACTCTTTGTAATCACGATATTACAGGATTAGTAAATTTATTTGAAAAATATTTAGTAGATGATCAACCTCCAATTACAACCATACCAAAATTAGATTATAGTATTAATACCGATATTGATACAAGTTATAGTAATTTATCATCAATAAACAAAACAATAAATGATAATAAAAATAATGAAAAATTAATTAGAAATGATATTACTAAAACTACCAATAATATTGATTTACAATATTATGAATCAGTAATAGTATTTATAATATTAATAATATTTATAGCTATAACAATAGTTTTTAATTTAAATAATAAAAAGCAATATGTAAAATATTTAATACCAATATTGATTTTATTATTTGTTATAATACATTTATTTAATAATTTATATATTCAAATAGAACCTTTTAATTCAGGTCCAAACTTATTTGGATTTAGTGAGTTTAGAAGTGAACCATACATAACAGATAACGATGATTATAATAATAAAAAATCTACAATTCCTACTGATGTTAATAATTATTATGATGTTTATAAATATTTAACTGATAATGATATATATGTTGATGATGTAGATAATGATTTAAATAAATTAATTACTAGCTATGCTATATTAGATTTTATGTATAGGTTTAAAAACAAAAAAAACAAACAGTATATCAATGAAATAAATAAAAATCTTAAAACAGAAGTAGATAAATATCAGCATATAAATGCATTAGTAAAAAGATCAGTTAAAAATACTAAAAATCATTATAATAATTTATACTTAACTACATTGTATTATAGAGATATTGTATATTTGTTAATTTATTTAACAATTATAAGTATTTTATTAAATGTAATTTTTATAGAATTTGGTTTTAATTATAGTGATAAAAGAGTTTTGGGATTATATATATTTTTATTTATATTAGGAATAGTAATATATTCTTATAGATATTTAATAAGGGTTAAAACAAACCCACGTAATAGATATTTCTAATTAACACTTTTAGCACTTTTCCATAGATTAGAGTTTTCAGGATCATATTTTTCAATATGTTTGCACTTACCCCTATACTGATAACCAGGGCAAGAACAAATAATTTCTTTAGGTGTATTTTCATTTTTCCAAATCATATAATACATTTCGTATTGTTTATTACTATCAGTCTCACTTTTAATAAAGATTTTGCGGATATCAACAGTAGATGTCATTATAATTAATTATTTAATTATGTCATCATTTTTTATTATTAAAATGTTTAATTCTTTCGCTTTTTTCATACTAGTTGAAGTGCTATTAAGATCTTTAGTTATTAAAACATCTACTGTTTTTGAAACAGTAGAAACTACTTTACCATTATATTGTTCTATTAATTTTTCAAGATCTTTATCTCTAACACCAGTAAAAGAAACCTTTTTACCTACTAATCTAGGATCTAAATATGGTAGTGCTACAGGTGCTACATCTACATTAACATTAACATTAGAATAATATTTATTGTAAAATACTTTAAAGTTATCAAAACCTTTTAAGAATTGTTCAGCATTAATTTTACCAATACCTTTAATTTTAATAAGATCATCCAATATTACATTATCAGTTAAAATATTTGTATAATTACTAATAATAAGTTTAAGTTTTTTAGATCCTAAGGACCTATCAAATATATTTGAACCAGCCATAATATCTTCCATACCCCCAGTATATTCTAAAGCTTCTTTAATACAATTCATAATTATTTCAATCTTTTTAACTCCAATACCTTCAATACCTTTAAGATCATTAGGATCTTTAATATCTAAAATACTTTCTAAAGATTTAAATCCTTTGTTATACAATTTAACTACAGTTCCTTCTGCTAAATTCTTAATTCCTAATGTTTTAAAGAAATGCGTTGTTCTTCCAGTTCTTTGTTCTTGTGGTGATTCTTCATCTGCTTTTTTAACAAATATTGCATCCGTATTTGTTTCATCCCATTCCCAATTACCATCAGGCATTTTAGGCTTAACTTTCTTAATAACTTCAATAATCTTAGGTATTACTTGTCCTGAACGCACTATTTTAATTTTAGCATCTTTACCTATACCATTTTCTTGTATAAACTTTGCGTTATATCCAGAAGCACATTCAATGTTAACCTGATCAATATTAACTTTATTAAAGATAACTCTAGGTTTATATCTATTGTCTTTGGATAATTTATATTCTACATCTATTACTGTTGTAATAGCAGTTTCATCTAATTCCGCATTTTTAAAAGCAAACGAAAAGTCTGGATTACCTGATTTAATATTAGAATAATGTTGTGAATTGTCGGTTATAACAATTCCATCAATTTCGTAATTTGATTCAGTTTTAAATGTATTTAATATTAATTTAAGATCTTTAATGGTTAAAGGTTCTTTTAATAATTGATATTTAACACAATTGGTTTTAACTAATTTTAATTGTTCTTCTATTGTTATAGGTTTATCAAGAACATTGTAAATTACTAAATCAACCAAAGATAATAAAGGAATATTTGGGGTTTTAGCATTTACTAGACCTGCTACAACATTTCTAGCATTAGAACCATATTCAGTTTTCCATTTATGTTTAGGTATTATTAATTCACCTCTAACATTTTCAGTATCTATTTTGGGTAAATTAATGTGTGGTAATATATGGCTTATATCGCTTCCAATTTTACCATTACCTCTAGTATATAATTTGTTTTCAGTTTTATTGTAAAATGCAGATATTCCATCAAGTTTTTCAGATATTACATAATTATTGGACTTATATTTTTTAATCCATTTTTGTAAATCTTTATCTTCTTTAATTTTAGTTTGTGATCCTAAATGATATGGAAGTTTTACACAATTATCTTTTGCTTCACAACCTATTAATTTAAAATATTTATTTTTAGGATCTAATTTCTGTAATTGTTCTCTTAAGGTATCGTATTCTTTATCAGTTATGATTGGATTACCTAATGTATAATGGTAATCGTATTTAGTAAGTTTATCAACTAATTTTTGAATATCAGTCATTATTATTTATTAATAATATAAATCATTTTTAAAATGAGTAAAATATTTTTATATACAACTACTTGGATGATAATTCCTTTATATCATTCAAATGATATATTATTTAGAACAATATTATTTTGTAATATGATTTTTTCTTGTTTATATTGGAAATATTATACAGATACATTACGTAATATTGATAAAATATTTAGTATTTTAACATTAATACTAACAAAAAATATATATATGTTACCAGTATTATTTCCATTTTTATATTATGGAAAAAAAGCATTAATTAAAAATAAACATATTGTATTGCTTTTTGGATTTGCTGTTATTCAGTAGATCATTATAGTATATTACATATTATAGTATATTATATGTGTTACACATTGGTACACTTTGTTTATTTTTTACTTGACAAATCTATAAACATTAAAACATTTATAAACCAAATACAAAATAAAAGAATATTTGATTGAGTAATGTCATTATTTAATACATCTATTTTATCTAATAATGTATTTACTGAACATAATTGAATTGAAGGAGGTCCTATATCAATAAGCGATACTAGTTTGTTATTATAAGCAAATTGATTACAACAAGTCAATGGAATATTAACTAACATTATTTAAGTATAGAAGATATAAAACATTCTTCACACGCATCTTTTATATGATTATGAATACACATAATATTACATTGATAACATCTTGATTTTCTTTTATTATGAACACAAGCTTCACTACCACCGCATTTAAAGCATCTTGATTTTTGACGATTATGAGGACACAGTTTCATAATATATCCACATTCTTTACAAGCACTTTTTCTACGATTATGAATACAAATACTATTACCTTTGCATTCATAACATACTGTGCGTTTAATATTATGAATACAAAAAGAACCACCACCACAATCTTTACATAATGTTTTGCGTTTGTTATGTAAACATTTTATATGTTTTCTTGTCATATTAGTTTTTCTATACAATTAAAAAACTATTTATTTTACAATCAATACACCTTGATTTTTCTTTGTTATGAATACATTTTTTAGGTTTATATCCACATTCATAACACATATCTTTTCTACGATTATGAGGACAAATATTAGATCCATAACAATCACGACAATTTCTTTTTTGACGTTTATGAATACAAATATTTGATCCATTACATTCTATGCAATTTGATTTTCTACGATTATGACGACATATTTGACTACCCTTGCATTCTTTACATATTGATTTTCTACGATTATGAAAACATATTTTATTCATATGTACTTATTATATTATGTTATATTATGTTTTGTTAAGTTTTAAAGCACTTGTATGCTTTGAATGCTTTGAATG
>Ga0209335_10002353_pt1 | contig 20016 bp, 14 predicted proteins | sample COG_09_FD_184753 | JGI IMG/M metagenome (GOLD analysis project Ga0209335, IMG submission 184753) | Pelagic Microbial community sample from North Sea - COGITO 998_met_09 (SPAdes) (version 2) | ecosystem: Environmental > Aquatic > Marine > Neritic zone/Coastal water | place: Helgoland, sampling...
ACAGTTGTTCAAAAATATGCTGGCGCCAAAGGGAAAAGGAATGGCAGATATGGTTCATATACAGTTAAATGCTTTTTAGAGGTCTGTTTGTGTATGTTCAGTAGTGCCACAAATATCTATTTTGGAGACTTAGTTTTGAGTGACAGATTCAAATTGTTAAATATTATTTTGTATGTACACAACAATAGCTTTCACGCTCACTATTTCTCAAATTTTTCAAGCAGTGACTTCCAATGAATGTAAAGTTTATTAAAGCAATCGATGAAGATGCCGCAGAAATCAGCCAAATTTTAGAGGATTGGGCTGCCTCTAACCGCGAAATTCCACTAGTTCATAATGTCGAAGAGCGCGCAGATTATGGTCGCTGGCTGTTAGAACATACGCGCGTTACTATGATCCACAATAGCAGTGGGGTTGTTGGCTTTTTGGCCCTCGAAAAACATATAATTCAGGCGCTATACATTAAAAAAGACTTTCAAAGGTTTGGTTTTGGTCAGGCAGCTATAAAATTTGCTCAGAAACAATTTAAAGAGCTACGGCTCTGGGTTTTTCAATCCAATATAGGGGCACAAAAATTTTATCAGCGATTAGGATTTCAAATAGTTGAAAAGAGTGATGGCGAGGACAATGACTACAGATTACCTGACATTTTTTATTGTTGGAAATCGACGTAAGTATGGAGTTTTGGACCTTTAATATAGTTTTTACAGTTCAAGTATTATTAAATTGAAAGAAGCAAAAACCTCAGCGTTGATTGTTGTAAATATAAAGCTGATGATAGTTGTGTAGCATTACATTGCGCTTTATAACCGTCTCGAAATGGATGAGATATTTTTTATAAGACGAATTATATCCCCGGCACTGTAATGATGCAGATGCCGGGCCGAAGGTGTTGGATTGAACTGCGCCGCCCCCTTTTAGATTTTCAAAAAGAGACCTCAAATGTCTGATCTAACACCTGACTATAAAGATACCCTAAATTTGCCAAAAACAGAATTTCCGATGCGTGCCGGGCTGCCCAAACGAGAGCCTGAGTGGCTAGAGCGTTGGGAGAAAATTGGAATTTATGATCGGCTGAGAGAAAAAAAAGGGCGCGAAAGCTTTACTTTGCATGACGGCCCACCTTACGCGAACGGCAATTTGCACATTGGCCATGCGCTAAATAAAATTTTAAAGGACATGGTGGTTCGATCTCAGCAGATGATGGGAAAGGATGCGCGATATATTCCAGGCTGGGACTGTCATGGCCTGCCAATTGAATGGAAGATAGAAGAAAAATATCGCAAAAAAGGCCGTGACAAAGATGCAGTTCCCGTAGTTGAGTTTCGCCAAGAGTGTCGTGAATTTGCTGAAGGGTGGGTTGATGTCCAGCGTGATGAATTTAAACGCCTTGGTATTACGGGTAAGTGGGAAAATCCTTACCTGACAATGGATTTTCACGCTGAACGCGTAATAGCAGCTGAATTTCAAAAGTTCTTGATGAATGGTACGTTATATCAGGGCTCAAAACCTGTGATGTGGTCTCCAATTGAAAAAACTGCTTTGGCTGAGGCAGAGGTAGAATACCAAGATAAGGAAAGCTTTACGGTTTGGGTAAAATTCAAAGTTGTGGGGACTGGAGATAAAACGCTCGATAGCGCTAAAGTTGTAATTTGGACTACAACACCGTGGACTATGCCGTCGAATAAGGCAGTCGTTTATGGCGCCGATATCTCATACGGACTTTATGAGGTAATTGGTCGCCCTGAAGAATGCTGGGCTAATATCGGTGAGCGCTTTATTCTTTCAGATAGTTTAGCCGAAGATGTATTGGGCAGAGCCCGTCTCGATACTACCATGTTCCGCCGTCTGTGTGACATAACTCAGGACGACCTAGCCAAGATTGAGCTTCAACATCCACTACACGGCACGGAGGGCGGCGAAGGCGAATGGGATGATATCCGTGATTTTCGATCTGCTGATTTTGTGACCGATACCGAAGGTACAGGCTTTGTGCATTGCGCGCCTTCTCATGGAATGGAGGAGTTCGAACTGTACCGAGATCTCGGTATGCTCGAGGAGGTGATTACCTATAATGTGATGGAGGATGGCCGTTTCCGCGCTGATCTTCCTTTCTTTGGTGGAAAGGCAATCCTGAAGCCAAATGGCAAGGAGGGGAACGCTAACCCCGCTATTATCGAAAAACTCGCCGAAGTTGGGGGGCTGTTGGCGCGAGGAAAAATTAAACACAGCTATCCGCACAGCTGGCGTTCAAAAGCACCAGTCATCTATCGGAATACGCCACAGTGGTTTGCGGCTGTCGATAAGCCTGTGAATGATGGATTAGATGAGTATGGGACGACTATTCGAGAGCGGGCGCTTACCTCAATTGATAAACTTGTCACTTGGACGCCATCAACTGGGCGCAATCGCCTATACTCGATGATAGAGGCTCGACCAGATTGGGTGTTGTCGCGGCAACGAGCTTGGGGTGTCCCCCTGACTTGCTTTACTAGGAATGGTGCCCTCCCGACTGATGATGACTATCTACTCCGAAGTGATGAAGTAAATGCAAGGGTGCTAGATGCCTTTGAAGCTGAAGGTGCTGACGCATGGTATGAAGAGGGTGCAAAGGAGCGTTTCCTAGCTGGGCTTGTTAATCCCAATGAGTACAGCCAGGTGTTTGATATTTTAGATGTTTGGTTTGACAGTGGCTCTACGCACGCCTTTGTTTTGCGTGACCGTGATGACGGCAGCGATGATGGTTTGGCTGACCTTTATCTCGAAGGCACAGATCAGCACCGTGGCTGGTTCCATTCTTCAATGCTGCAATCTTGTGGCACACGTGGGCGTGCTCCCTACCATGCTGTTCTGACACATGGCTTTACTCTGGATGAGAAGGGCATGAAAATGTCAAAATCCATTGGAAACACTGTCTCGCCTGATGACGTGACACGGCAATATGGAGCGGACATTTTAAGACTTTGGGTTGCGCAATCAGATTACTCTAGTGACCTGCGAATTGGTCCTGAAATCTTAAAAGGTGTTGCTGACAGCTATCGTCGTTTGCGCAATACTATGCGTTTCATGCTTGGTGCACTTTCTGATTTTTCTGAGACAGATAAGATTGAATTTGAGTCAATGCCTGAACTCGAGCGATGGGTTTTGCATCGTCTGTACGAACTCGATGAGATAGTCAAAACGGGATACGCAGCCTATGATTTTCAGGGAGTTTTCCAAGCACTCTTCCAATTTGCGACGGTTGACCTTTCGTCCTTCTACTTCGATATCCGAAAAGATGTACTTTATTGTGATGGAAATACGACAGAGCGGCGTGCCGCGCGTACGGTTTTGGACCTCCTCTATCACCGTCTGACAACTTGGTTGGCCCCGGTACTTACCTTCACGATGGAAGAGGTGTGGCTTGAACGTAACCCTGGTGATAACAGTTCAGTTCATTTGATTGATATGCCAATTACACCATCCCTATGGCACAGTTCAGAACTTGCTAAAAAATGGGCGGTCATTCGGCAGGTACGGCGTGTGGTGACTGGTGCTCTAGAACTAGAGCGTCGTGATAAAAATATAGGGTCCAGCTTAGAGGCTGCGCCTTTGGTATACGTAACAACAGATGTCGCGGAAATTTTGAAATCAGTTGCTTTTGCTGACTTGTGCATCACTTCCAGTATCGAGATTGATACTGGAGAAGCCCCTGAGGCTGCTTTTTCCTTGGAAGATACAGCAGGTGTTTCAGTTAGCTTCGCTAAAGCTGTTGGAAGAAAGTGCAATCGATGCTGGAAAATCTCACCAGATGTTGGTTCGCACTCTCATCCAGAGGTTTGCAGTCGCTGTAATTCAGCGCTTAAATAGGCTGTTTAAAACAACTTCTATTGTGGTGTCTAGTTCTAACTCTTTGACAAGGGGAATAAATTGTTGGTACCTAGCGGGCCAACTCACTGAGAACAATTGGAATGAGTATATTTGTCTTTATTTCGGTTATGGTCGCCGCACTGCTACACGCGGCTTGGAATGCGTTAGTTAAAAATGGTGAAGACAAACAGGCGGGAATGTTACTCCTTACTTTGGGGCACGCATTTTTCGGCCTCTGTTTGATCCCGTTTTTTTCAATTCCAATGGGTCAGGTCTGGCTATGGTTATTGGCATCTGGAGTTATTCATAGTTTTTACCAGCTTTTCTTGGGCTTTGCCTATGAGAGGGGAGACTTAAGTCGAGTATATCCGATAGCTCGCGGTGGCGCGCCTGTGATTGTCTTAGTAGCCAGCCTCTTTTTTGGTATAGATAGCCTGGGCCTATTTGATTTAATTGGAATATTGGTAGTTGGTCTTGGGATCCTGCTTTTGGGGCTCGGTGTTTTTAGCTTGGATGAGGACCGTAAACTAATCCCACTGGCATTGGGCTCGGCTTTTGCTACTGCAGGTTATTCAATAGTAGATGGCATGGGGGCCCGCCTCATGGGCGATGCCTTTGCCTATGTGTCTTGGACCTTGGTATTCTCAGCTATTTTTTACGTACCCGCAATTTTCTTTATTAGGGGAAGGTCCGTTTTTCCGCAAAACAGAAAACAAATATCACTTGGATTTTCAGTGGGTGGCACATCTTTTATAGCCTATGCAATTGTCGTTTGGGCCATGACGCAAGCGCCAATTGCATTAGTGACGGCGTTGCGTGAGAGCAGCATATTATTTGCAATGCTGCTAGGGTATTTTTACTTTCACGATCGAATGACGCCCACAAAAGTTTTGGCAGGGATCGCAATAGTAATTGGTATAATGTTAACTCGACTTTAACTCTTTTTTTCTGTGAATTGTTGGGTAATGCCGGCAAAGAGTAAATATGTGGAGGTTGCTAGCAGGCCAAAATTTGCGGTGGGTACAGCTGTAAAGTTTCCCCACGCGGCCCAGGCTGCAAATCCAACCCACGCCAATGCGATTGGCAGTGTAACGGCACGCCAACGTTCCGTGCGAACTGGGTGGACAAATTTAAGTGGCAAAAACATTAAGACTGCTAAAAGAGAAACAAACCCAAGAATAACCCAATGATTTGGTGTCGTTGCAAATATCACAATTATGGCCATATTCCAGCAGCCAGGAAAGCCTTGGAACGAATTATCTTTTGTCTTCATGCGCGTGTCGGCAAAATACATTGCGCTTGCAAAAGTAATTATTATGATTGCAAACCAGCCGGTCCAGCCTGCTAAAAGTCCGCTTGCAAATAGTGCATATGCTGGGATGAAAACATATGTGAGATAGTCAATAATTAGATCTAAAAGTACTCCATCAAACATGGGCGCATTACTTTTAACATCGTATTTTCGAGCTAGGGGGCCATCGACGCCATCCACAAAAAAAGCAATGACAAGCCAAACAAACATCATGTCCCACTTCCCATTTACTGCAGCAAGCATTGCAAGCATAGCAAACACAGCTCCAGTGGCAGTAAGTAAATGAACGGCTAATGCTTTGGTGCGAATATTCATAGGCTTGCTATAAACTCATATGTGTCTGGAAATCAATTAGGCCTTCGGGTGTGAAGCATTATAAACTTGCATAAGGCGAGATGAATCAACGGCAGTGTAGGCCTGTGTGGTAGATAACGAAGCATGACCAAGCAATTCTTGAATGGTACGTAAATCACCTCCGGCGTTTAGCAAATGTGTAGCAAAGGAATGGCGCAAAGCGTGAGGAGTTGCTGTGGCTGGCAGGCCCAATTGCATTCGCGCGATTTGCATCGTTTTTTGCACTATCCTTGCATTCAGGCCGCCCCCGCGAACGCCGCGAAATAGAGGGAGTTTTGGGTCCATTTGAAAAGGGCAAAGTTTCGCATAACGGGCAACAGCCGATTGTGTTACAGGTAAGACTGGAACCATACGTTCCTTTCCTCCCTTTCCTTGTATCCGAATTACGTCCGGTAGGGGAACATTTGCTCCAGTTAGGCCTAAGGCCTCTGATATGCGCAAGCCAGATCCATAAAGCAGGGTAAGTACAGCTGCATCACGGGCCGCAACCCAATCTTCCATTGACTGAATTTTCACAGTTTCAATCATTTTACCCGCTGCCATAATTTCTAATGGCCGTGGTAATTTGGGTTCAAACTTTGGTGACCGTGCGAGCAAAACGGCAGTTGGTTCCAAGTCATGACGCTTTGCTAGCCATCTAAAAAAACTTTTTACTGCCGAAAGCGATCGTGCCAAACTTCTACTACCTACGCCGCGCCCGCGCTCGTGCGCCATCCAAGATCTCATATCTCTAGTATGGATTTCAGATAGAGCACTTAACCCCTGTGGCTCTGCCCTATGTTTTGTCATAAATATTGCAAATCTCACGATATCTGCTTCATAGGCGGTAATCGTATTTTTCGCGGATGATTTCAGCGCACGTTCATTGTCTAACCATTCATTTATAGCGTTACAGATGGCGGGTGAAATCAAGCCTAGATCTATGTTTTTATTTACCGTCAAGGCAGTAACTTGCCTGCTACCAGCTCATAGGCTTTTGCAAAGAAATTCAAAAGATCAGTACCCTGCGTAGACGAAAATTGTTTTGGATCTTTAGCGCCTAGGATCAAAAGCCCTGGCGGCGTATCCGTCCCAAAATCTAGGGCGAGGCAAGCCTCTGATCCAATTTTGTAGGACGTCTTAGAGAATACAAATTGATTTGGCGTATTTAATTTACGTAGCTTGACTTTAACTTTATTGGACGTTCCGTCGAGGTACATATATTTTTTAATAAAACCGGAGGGGGCATGAATAAGATAATTACCCAAAATTGAAAACTTTGGGTCTACGTTTTTTTGATTGGTCTCCAAAATCAAACAAGCAAAATCTATTTGCATAATTTTGACCATATCTCCGGCGCAAACGTCGATGAAACTTTCAAAATTATTGGGCTCTAATATTTTAAGAACTGCACGGTTGATTTGCTTCGTACCGGCAAGATTGTCATATGCCGCCGCTATGACGGACTTATGTGTACTCTCGAGGTTTCCAAGCTTGTTTTCTAAGCTTTTCATGGCCGCACCGCGGAGGTCTATAATATTCCCACCTCTTTTTTTGTCATTTGCTGACACTAAGGACTGCATTATGGCCGTATCGTTCAAGACAAGTTCTGGATTATTAATAATAGTTTCTCGTAAAACTTCTGTTTCCGGTGGCTCGGTTGATGGTTTCATCATTGCCTCACTTTATTTTGTGATTTTTGACGCTCGATATTATCATCTATATCTAAGTGCTATAGAATTTTTTGCCCAGTCTTTGCCCAATCCGCCATAAATTGATCAAGTCCACGATCGGTCAAGGGATGTTCAATGAGTGATTTTATCACACTCGGTGGTGCTGTTATTACATCAGCTCCAATTAATGCAGATTGGGTCACGTGATTAACTGTACGAATTGAGGCAGCCAAAATTTGGGTCTGATAGCCAAAATTGTCATAGATTTGCCTGATTTCATTAATCAAATCCATTCCATCAAGGTTCACATCATCAAGGCGGCCAACAAATGGACTGATAAAAGTGGCGCCCGCTTTGGCTGCTAGAAGCGCTTGGTTTGCACTAAAGCAAAGAGTGACATTAATCATTTTACCTTCATCGGATAAAACTTTACAGGCCTTAAGGCCGTCCCAAGTTAGAGGCAGCTTCACGGCGATATTAGGAGCAATTTTAGCTAGTTTCCGACCCTCCTCTATCATTTTTTCAGAGTCGGTGGCTACAACCTCTGCACTGACTGGTCCGGAGATTAATTCACATATTTCTTTTGTTACTTCGATAATATCACGCCCTGATTTCATTATTAAAGAGGGGTTTGTTGTTACCCCATCTACCATTCCGAGGTCATTTAATTCGGTAATCGCGTCAATTTCTGCAGTATCAACAAAAAATTTCATTTGTTTTATCCCTGATAGGTTGGCCTTTGTTGTTCTAAGCTTTACCTGAGTTCCATGGGCACTGGAAGCCCCACTATAAAGGAAGTGTTGTGTCTGAGCCCCGTTTCTTCGAGGAAAGTGAATTGGTTTCCGTCCTGACCAGCCAGCCTCTAGATCAAATGCTTGATTATAAATCACCCTCGGGTGGATGTTGGCAGGGGGATTTCGTTGAGGTGCCTTTAGGTCCACGAAAAATTCTGGGCGTGATTTGGTGCGCTGGCAAGGGAGATTTTGAGTATAACAAAGTACGTTCGGTGATACGTATATTAGACGTGGTCCCAATGCAGCCTTCGATGCAGGAATTTCTACGCCGTGTCTCGGATTATACGCTCTCACCAATGCACACGATGTTGCGGTTAGCTACACGGGCCCCCGGCCTAGGTGATCCAGCTTCCATGCGACATGTATACCGTAAAGGGCAGGCAGAGGCTGGACGTATGACTGACGCACGGCTACGAGTTTTGGCTGTGTTACAGAATTCTCATGACTTAAGCTTTACTCTGAAGGAGTTGGCAGAAGCGGCAAACGCCACTACTGCGGTAGTCAAGGGGTTAGTGAAAGTGGGAGCTGTGGAGGAGGTAACTACGCCCCGTGATACACCCTTTCCGGTGTTGAACCCGTCGCTGTCTGGAAAATCCCTATCGGAAGACCAAGCCCATGCGGTAACACAATTGCGCAGTAGCGATGCCGGCTACCATACTACACTGCTCAAAGGTGTCACTGGTTCTGGTAAAACGGAAGTCTACTTAGAGGCTGTGGCCGACTGTCTAAAACAGGGTCGTCAGGCATTGGTGTTGCTACCAGAAATAGCCCTGACGGCGGAGTTTTTGACCCGCGTTGAGGGACGATTTGGTGCCAAGCCTGCTGAGTGGCATTCTGGTGTTACGATGACTGAACGTCGACGAACTTGGAAAATGGTTGGTGAGGGTCACGCCCAAATGGTTGTAGGCGCGCGCTCGGCGTTATTTTTACCTTTTCAAAACTTGGGTTTGATCGTTGTAGATGAGGAACACGATAGTAGTTATAAGCAAGAGGATGGTGTTCTCTATAATGCCCGTGACATGGCTGTACTTCGTGCATCATTGGTGGGCGGACAGGTGGTACTAGCTAGCGCCACTCCGAGCTTGGAAAGTTGGGTAAATGTTGAAGCTGGGAAATATAAAAAGATAGAATTGAATAGCCGCTTTGGGAAAGCAGTCATGCCAAGTTTGGCAGCAATTGATATGCGGCAAGAGAAATTGCCTGGTGACCGGTGGATATCGGATAGTCTAAAAAAAATGGTGGAAACCCGAATCCAGAGTGGTGAACAGTCATTATTATTTATAAACCGTCGAGGCTACGCACCAATTACTTTGTGCCGTTCTTGTGGCAATCAAGTCGGATGTGATAATTGTGATGCGCGGATGGTTGAGCATCGTTTTTCAAATCGCTTGATGTGTCATCAATGTGGCGAGACCAAACCAGTACCAAGTGCTTGCCCTAGCTGTGATGCCGTAGGTCGTTTGGCTGTTGTTGGCCCTGGCGTGGAGAGGCTCGCAGAGGAGGCGACTGAACTATTTCCTGAGGCTAAAGTAGCTGTATTGTCATCAGATTTGTATGGTTCGGCGCGTGCTTTAAAAGCTCAGATCCTGGCTTTAGCGTCAGGTAGCGCTGATGTGATAATTGGAACACAGCTTGTAGCTAAAGGACACAATTTCCCTTTACTGACTTTGGTTGGCGTTATTGACGCTGACCTTGGATTACAGGGCTCAGATTTGCGGGCTGCAGAGAGAACTTTTCAGTTGATGCGCCAAGTCGCTGGCCGGGCTGGCCGCGCTGATAAACCCGGGACTGCTGTCCTACAAACCCACCAACCCGAGCATCCCGTTATCGAGGCCATATTAGGAGGAGATGAAGAGGCATTTTGGCGTGCTGAGGCTAGTGAGCGTGAAGCGGCAGGAGTTCCGCCATACGGTCGAATGGTGGGTATAATTCTATCATCAACTGATCCTCAGGAGGCGTCTGAATTCGGAAAAGCTATGGCCAGTAACATTCTACCCCTGAATAAAATAGGCGCTGAAGTTTTTGGGCCAGCACCAGCACCAATTTCACGCATTCGAGGTCGTTACAGGGTGCGTCTCTTAATTAAAGCAAATAAATCTGTTCCGATCCAATCTGCAATTTCTGAATGGGTTTCACAGTTCAAGACACCTAAGTCGTTACGACTTTCCATTGATATAGATCCGCAAAGCTTTTATTAATTTATTAATGTCTCTTAGCAGAGGTAGAATTGAAGTCTGGGTCTGCCAGTGCGACTATGTCAAACATTATCCTGTTTAATTCAAAGTCTTTGGGCGTGTATACTTTTGAAATTCCCATATTAAAAAGCTTCTTTGCGTCGTCTTCTGGAATAATCCCACCAACTATTACGGGGATATGTCCGAGGTTAGCTGCGAATAACTTAGTCATTAAATCTTGCATTAATGCGATATGTGAACCCGACAAAATAGACAGACCAATCACGTTAAAGTCGCCGTCTTGAACTGCCATAATAATCTCATCTGGTGTAAGGCGAATGCCTTCATAAGAGATTTCCATTCCACAATCGCGGGCGCGTATAGCTATTTGCTCTGCCCCATTTGAATGGCCATCAAGACCGGGTTTCCCCATCAAAAACTTTAGCTTCTTACCTAATTTAGCGTTGACTTGGGCCACAGCCTCTCGAATTTCATCCAAACCTTCTGTTTGGTTGGATGGGCTGGTACTTACGCCAGTGGGGCCACGATATTGGCCAAATGCTTGGCGCACCACATCACCCCACTCGCCGGTAGTTACTCCCGCCTTGGCAGCAGCGATGGACGGAGGCATAATATTACTTCCATCGAGAGCTGCGCGATGTAGGTCTTGGAGCGCCTTCTGAACATGTTGAGAATTGCGTTTGGAACGCCAGTGATTAAGCGCGCTGACTTGCTCTGCCTCTGTCTTTGGATCCACGACCATTATAGCCTCTTCCCCTGACGTGAGTGGGCTTGCCGCAGATTTTTGGTACTTGTTTACGCCAATAACTGTAATCTCGCCCTTTTCAATATTTCCAATTCGTTCGGCATTAGAATCTACCAGTCGAGATTTCATGTACTCAATTGCGTTCACGGCCCCACCCATCCCGTCAATTAAGGCAAGTTCAGCTAAAGCACTTTCTTTCAAAGCCTCTACCTTACGGTCAACAGTGGGGTTTTCATCGAACAGATCCTCATATTCGAGTAAATCTGTTTCAAATGCCATAATTTGCTGCATCCGCAGTGACCACTGCTGGTCCCATGGCCGCGGCAACCCTAAAGCTTCATTCCAGGCTGGTAATTGAATGGCCCTAGCTCGCGCTTTCTTTGATAAAGTAACAGCCAGCATCTCGATTAAAATTCGATAGACATTATTCTCTGGTTGTTGTTCGGTGAGGCCAAGCGAATTAACTTGCACCCCATACCTAAACCTCCGCATTTTTGGATTGTCCACTTGATATCGGTCTTGGCAGATTTGATCCCACAAATCCACAAAAGCACGCATTTTACACATTTCAGTGACAAAACGAATGCCGGCGTTAACAAAAAAACTAATTCTGCCAACCATTTCGCTGAAGTGCTCTTTGGGAACTTTTCCTCGCAAGTCATCCAGTACGGCTGTGGCATTTGCTAAGGCAAAAGCGAGCTCCTGCTCTGGTGTAGCACCCGCCTCTTGTAAGTGGTAAGAGCATACGTTCATTGGGTTCCATTTGGGTAAGTGCTCACGGGTAAAAGCAGCAACATCTGTGATCATGCGTAGAGATGCTTTTGGTGGGCAAATGTAAGTACCCCTGCTCAGGTACTCCTTGATAATGTCATTTTGCACCGTACCCTGCAGCGTCGCGGTATCTGCTCCTTGTTCTTCTGCCGCTGCGATATAAAGCGAAAGCAACCAAGGGGCAGTCGCATTTATTGTCATTGATGTATTCATTTGGTCGAGTGGGATATTAGAGAATAATGTACGCATATCGCCCAAGTGGCTAATTGGAACTCCAACCTTTCCAACTTCACCACGGGCCAAAATATGATCACTATCGTACCCAGTTTGAGTTGGCAGATCAAAAGCTATTGATAACCCTGTTTGACCTTTTGAAAGATTATTACGGTAGAGTGCATTAGAGGCTTTAGCTGTTGAATGCCCAGCATAAGTTCTAAATATCCATGGACGATCTTTTTGTACTCGTGCCATGGTGTTGTCCCTTGAATGACGTGCGCAACATTATTTCGTACGAAGGTTTAATGACGGAACAATAACATACTGTCAATTATAGCTATTAGCGAGAGATTATTAGCTTCTTGTGATTTAATTGATAGCCGCCAACAAGAATAAGTACACCTATCTTACATGTCGATATTTAGGGTTTCTGGTGGTGGAACAAAAAACCTTATAAACTGTCCCATAGCCAAATTAGGTCCAAAAGAATGAAACTGGCACAGTTAATGTGACCTTTATGCTCCCTCAGTTGAACAACCATCAGATAATTTTGAAGAGTTATAAAATTACAAAAAATAAAACAAATTAGTTGCATTGTTACGTTTAGGATTTTATCTCAAAAGTAAGTTTTTTGATTCTATGCCACTGTTCAAATAGAGGGACTACTCCATGCCGCTCGATATTAACTCACTTTTCGACGCTCATATAGCAATGAAAAAAGACCTCTACGAAATGGGTGAAATGCCACCTCTAGGGCATGTTCCCAAGCAGATGTACGCATGGGCTATTCGGCGTGAACGCCATGGAGAACCTAATACCGCTATGGTCCAGGAGGTTTTAGAGGTTCCCAAACTTGATAATTATGATGTTTTGGTTTTAGTGATGGCTGCTGGTATAAATTATAATGGTGTTTGGGCCGCACTTGGCGTGCCAATAAGTCCATTTGATAGTCATAAACAGCCATACCACATTGCTGGCTCTGACGCATCTGGGATCGTTTGGGCTGTTGGTTCGAAAGTGACCCGCTGGAAACTTGGTGATGAAGTTGTGGTCCATTGCAATCAAGATGATGGCGATGACGAGGACTGTAATGGTGGGGACCCAATGTATTCCACATCCCAACGAATTTGGGGATATGAGACCCCAGATGGCTCATTCAGCCAATTCACAAGGGTCCAAAGCCAGCAATTGATGCCGCGACCACAGCATCAGACATGGGAAGAAAGTGCGTGCTACACATTAACGTTGGCTACAGCTTATAGGATGCTTTTTGGCCACGCGCCTCACGACCTTAAGCCTGGACAAAACGTATTAATTTGGGGGGCATCAGGCGGGCTTGGCTCGTATGCGGTGCAGTTGGCTAAAGTTGTTGGCGCTAACGCTATTGGAGTAATCAGCGACGAAAGTAAACGTGACTTTGTAATGGACCTGGGTGCGAAAGGGGTAATAAACCGTAAAGATTTTAAATGCTGGGGGCAGATGCCAACTGTGAATACTCCAGAATATGGGGCGTGGTTCAAAGAGGCGCGGAAATTTGGTGCGGCGATTTGGGATATTACTGGGAAAGGAAATAATCCAGATTTAGTATTTGAACATCCAGGTGAAACCACATTTCCGGTCTCTACGTTTGTCTGCAAGAAAGGTGGCATGGTGGTGATCTGTGCGGGGACTACGGGGTATAATCTAACATTTGATGCTAGATACATGTGGATGCATCAAAAACGGCTGCAGGGCTCGCATTTTGCGAACCTTAAGCAAGCGGCGTCTGCAAATCGCCTGATGTGTGAAAACCGGCTGAAGCCATGTCTTTCAGAAGTTTTTGGTTGGGACGAATTGCCTGAGGCTCACATGAAAATGCGTAGAAATGAGCATTTACCTGGAAATATGTCTGTAATGGTTCAGGCGCCACGTCCCGGATTACGGACCTTGTCAGAAACGCTGCTAGAAATGAACTAGACAATAAATTTAAATCTTTTTGAACGGTTAATCACGAATTTTGTGCTCAGGTGACAACTTTATTTTTAAAATGTTGCATAAATTGAAATAGCCCCAAAATGATCATCTTAGAGACCTTAATTGGACTAGTCCAAGCAAGTTTCTTTGGCTACACCAAGGTATGGTAGTTCCACAAATTAATTTTTCTGATGATCAGGCGGAAGCCTTCGACGCAGTCGCTGAGATTCTTAGGTCTTCAGGGATTGACCTAGAAGATAACTTGTTGACTCCATTGTCTGATGGACAAAGCAGTGTTGCGGCTGTGATAGGTAAGGCAGGGTCAGGCAAAACACTTCTGCTTGCGCAACTTTACCATGCCCTCAGAGAAACAAATATGAAAATTGTGTCTGGTGATTATGAGGCTCGTTCTAAAAAAAACCAACGCACATTAGCAATTTTAGCGCCTACCAATAAAGCGGCGAGTGTGCTCCGCAATCGAGGTGTCCCTGCCACTACGATTCATCGGATTTTATACACACCAATGTACGACCCGGAGTATGAAAAAATTGCTGAATGGTTGACAGGGGGTGCCGCGCGGCCGGAAGTTGAGGGAGTAACAGAAGTAGCTCTGGATAGGGCGTACAAATTTTACCTTTCCAATGCCTCTATACCTGGCGCATTAGCTGCGGCTGGACTACGTGGCTCAGATTTTATCACTGGGTGGAAACGTCGTGAAGATCCTCTAGATGTTGGGTTTGTCGATGAAAGTTCGATGCTCGATGCGAAGCAATTGGAGGATTTACAGGAAATATTCCCAACCCTAATTCTATTTGGTGACCCAGCACAATTAGCGCCCGTCACTCAATCAGGTATGATGGTGTTTGATGATCTTCCTGAGAGACGTCGCCTCCTGCTTAATCGAGTTCATCGTCAAACACAGGACAACCCAATCTTAGATTTGGCCCATGCGCTAGGTGATCCTGAAATAGAATTTTCAGATTTTGAGCGTATGGTAGAGGACGCCGCGGGCAAGGATGAACGCGTATTGATTGGCCAACGGGTACAATCGGATTTAATGGCTCGTTCGCCAGTTCTTGTCTGGCGGAATGCCACACGCATACGGCTCATTCAAGCCTTCCGGGGCGCTTTTGGAGCCCCATTAGAGGAGTTGTTACCGGGTGAACCTCTGGTCTGTGATGGTATTGAACTACCAGTAAAACATAGGAAAAAACGCCTTGATTTGGAGGCGCGCGGTCTAATAAAGGGTGCGCAAGTTCTATATCTTGGTCCTGGGCGTAAACCTGGCTTCTCGAGGTTACACGTGATTGGTGCAGAACAACCTCAGCTAAGTGCTGCAAGTATAGTTAAAATCGAAATGCCCAACGAGGAGGAGCCGTTCATTCCTTTTGCCGCGCGGATGGGCGCCACATTCTTGCATGGTGCGGCAGTCACAATTCATAAGGCGCAGGGTTCGCAATGGGATACTGTTCAAGTGTTTGCTCCTGATATTTATGCTGCAGCACGAATGAACCGGACTGAGTCAGGGATACAGCTGTGGAAACGTTTGGCCTATGTCGCGATAACGCGCGCAGAAAATCGGCTGATTTGGGTGGTGAGAAATCGTTTGGCACGTCCAACTGCAGAGCTAACGGTGAGCGATCTTGTAGATACCCCAGATAATTTTGAGCTCACAATCGAACCGGTTGAAGAGTAAAAGGGCAGTATATTTTGACGAATGCCGGAGGTTATAGTTTAGCTTCCACCGCATCCCAAATTAATCCAGCCGCATTAATTCCGTCGAAGCGCTTTAACTCATTCAGGCCCGTAGGTGATGTCACGTTTATTTCGGTTAAATAATTCCCAATAATATCAATCCCAACAAATATTTGGCCCTTATCACGCAAGGTAGGTCCAATTATGGAACATATTTCTTGATCCCTTTTGGTTAGACCAACCTTTTCAGGGCGTCCTCCGACATGCATATTTGAACGGGTTTCGCCGTCAGCAGGAATTCTGTTAATTGCCCCAACGGCCTCTCCGTTTACCAAAATGACACGCTTGTCACCATCCCGTACGTCTGGCAAAAACTTTTGAATAATTAATGGCTCAGTGCTAATTTTACAGAACAACTCATGCAGCGATGCAATGTTTTGGTCATCTGTCTTTAGTCGAAAAACTCCAGCCCCGCCGTTACCATAAAGCGGTTTCACAATCACATCACCATGAATGGACCTAAAGGATTTTAAGACATCCAAGTCTCGTGCGATAGTAGTTGGTGGAATGATCTCTGGAAATTGCAGGATCAACAGTTTTTCTGGAAAATTGCGCACCCAGAATGGATTATTTACCACCAAAGTGTCTGGTTTTAAAAAATCAAGTAGATGGGTCGTCGTTATGTAACCCATGTCAAATGGTGGATCTTGACGTAGCCATACCACGTCGAATTTGTGCAAATCTAAGCGTTGCGGCTCACCTAAATCGACATGATTTCCAACTTCATTTCTTAAGAACATCTTTTGTCCAGTAGCAGTTACCCTGCTATTCTCAAAAGTAAGCATATCTGGGGTGTGGTAATAAATATCATGTCCGCGGTTTTGGGCCTCAAGCGCCAATTGAAATGTGCTATCGCCCGTGATGTCCACGCCCTGAATGGGATCCATTTGGAATGATATTTTTTTTGGCATGTCTGGAAACCTAATATCTATTTGTTTCTAGATGCCACTCAGGTTGAACGCTGGCAATAGATAGAATTCCTAGACATTGTATTTCTGCAGTTTGTTTTCCGTCATGGTTATTAATTAATTTTGTTCCTCCGCTGAATTTTCAATGCAATCTGGTAAATATCGCGCCTTGGCAGTCCAAAAGCACCTGCCACGGCATCTGCTGCGTCTTTGACCCTGAGAGTTTGCATTGCTGACTGGAGCTCAGCTTCTAAATCAAGCTCATTGATTTGAACCTCCTTACCAGCCGCAATCAATACAACAATTTCTCCTCTCGCAGGTTTTTTCTCATAGTAGCTGAGTAACTTTTCCACGCCCCCAATTTGAACATTTTCGAACTTTTTTGTTAACTCGCGGCACACGGCTACTTGGCGTTCATTGCCACCAACGGATTTAATATCGGCCAATAATGCATTTAATCTCTTAGGAGACTCGTACAATACTATCGTTGCAGGAAGTGACATTAGCTCAACAAGTTGTTTTCGACGACCTATTGTTTGGGGTGGCAGGAATCCCGCAAAATGAAATTGATCGGTTGGCAATCCTGCTATCGTAAGTGCTGCAATGCAGGCGGTTGGTCCAGGCGCAGAAAATACAGCTATTTCAGACCGACGGGCGTCATGGACTAATTGATAACCAGGGTCAGCAATTAAGGGAGTTCCGGCATCTGAGACATAAGCGACGGAGCGTCCCTCTGATATATGATTAAGTAACTGCTCACGATGACTAGCCTTACTGTGGTCATGATAGGCTTTGATGCGTCTGCCTTTCAGTGGTATACTGTGTATGTCCAATAGTTTGCGGCAAGTTCGTGTATCTTCAGCGGCTAACACGTCGGCAGAAGCTAAAATGTCTAATGCTCGCAAAGTTATGTCGCGCGCAGAGCCCAAAGGTGTTGCCACAAGGTATAAGCCAGCTTCTAACTTCAACAATTTGTGATTCAACACTAGACCCCCTGATACTATGTAATAACATGGACATAACACTGGACTAGTAACCTTTGAAGGGGCCATTTGAACATGTTTTCTCAAGTTTTCTTATTTTTGCCGATACGCCAAAGCTTGCTGGCTCTTTGTAGTTTGATTTTAATTTCAGCCTGTGGAAACTCCTTCAGTGGATCTGATGATAGTTTGCGAAAAGTAAAAGTTGCAGTTTTGTTGCCCCTTGGGTCCAAGGACCCAGGTGTCCGTAAACTGGCGAAGTCGGCAGAACGTGCCGCCCGGATGGCCATGTGGGATCTCCGCACTAATGTTGCAATGCAAATGAGTGTCTATGACACAGAAGGTTCTGAACTTCAGGCCGCTGAGATGGCGACCCTAGCCGTTGATGAAGGTGCGCAAGTAATAATTGGCCCACTGTTTGCAGGTGCGTCCAATGCTGCAGGGCTCGCTGTAGCTAAAAAGTCTATTAGTGTTTTGTCATTGTCGAATAACGCAGAAATTGCGGGTGGCAACGTGTACGTGTTGGGGCATACATTTCAAAATACCGCTGACAGGCTAGTAAACTATGCGGTTAGGCAAGGTAAAAGGCGCGCCCTAATTGTGCACGCTAACAATGTTTCAGGCTATGCAGGTTCTGATGCTGTTGAGCGCGCTCTGATAAAAAATGGGACTGCCGAAGTGGGAAAGGAAAATTATGATTTTACACAGCAGGATGTAGTTGACGCTATGACCCGCGTGGCTATCCGAAATGAGTTGGTTGGCGCTGACATAGTGTTCTTAACAGCAGATTACGACGGTGCGTTACCGCTGATTGCACAGTTGTTGCCGGAAGCTGGTGTAAACCCTGCCACAGTTCAGTACGCTGGTGTCGCCCAGTGGAATGCCTTGCCTTCTGCATTTAATTTGCCTGGTATCCAAGGGGGGTGGTTTGCTTTGCCTAGCCCAATTCGCACACAGCAGTTTGAAGAGAGGTTCCAGACAATTTATCAAACCACTCCGCATCCAATAGCTGCTATCGCCTACGATGGAGTGGCCGCTGTGGGGGCGTCAATTTCTACTGGAAACAGAAATGCACTTAACACCAGGGGTTTGACCTTATCCAGCGGTTTTCAGGGTGCTGCTGGGATTTTTAGACTTCGTAAGGATGGAACTGTTGAACGTGGGTTAGCGATAGCAAAAATAGAAGGAAACCAAGTAATTATTCTTGATGCTGCTCCACGCACATTTAATAATTTTGGTTTCTAAGGTTGAAAAAATTGGATAATCTTCACTCTGGTGAACTCATTTGCCCCGCGGTAAAGATTTTTGACCGAGAAACGCTTGGTATTAAAATAGATGACGCGGTTAAAGAAGTTTCGGATGCTACAAAACTTCGGGCTATATTAGTAAAAATTTTAGGTGAAGCTCGAGCAGTTGGGATGTCTGAAATTGCTGGGGCATTTATGAAGGCGCCGCTCAGGGCCCGGTCTACAATTGCTAGTTATTGCTACTTAACTGATTGTGTTGTTGAAGCCGCTTACAATGCTGTGCTTCGACACCTTCATCCCGCGCAATCTTCGACAACTGGAGAACGTTTAGTTTTAATTGCTGTTGGTGGTTATGGTCGGGGCGAAATGGCACCGTTCTCCGATGTGGATCTGCTTTTTACTGTTCCCTATAAAATAACTGGATGGGCTGAAAGTGTTGTAGAAAGTCTCCTTTATGTACTTTGGGATCTTAAGTTAAAAGTTGGGCACGCCGTACGGACTGTTAACGACTGCATGCGGCTTGCCGGCGAAGATTATACCATTCGCACTTCGTTGGTTGAAATGCGTTTCCTGTTTGGAGACAGGATGGTTTACAAAGGCTTGCAAGAACAACTGCGGGAAAATCTTTTCAAAGGAACAGTTCAAGATTTTACTGAAGCCAAGATGGCGGAACGCGGGGCTCGACATCTCAAGCAGGGTGGTCAGCGTTATGTGGTTGAGCCGAACGTAAAAGAGGGTAAGGGCGGTTTGCGTGATTTACAATCTCTTTTCTGGATTGAGAAATACAGAAATGGTGTATTTCATGCGGAGCAATTGGTTGAGGCGGGTGTTTTTACAGAGAGTGAATTTGGAACATTTATTGCCGCCGAAGATTTTTTGTGGTGTGTGCGCTGTCATCTGCACTTAATTGCCAATCGTGGAATGGATCAGCTAACTTTTGACTTGCAGGTGGAGATCGCTGAAGTCATGGGCTATTCGGACCTTCGAGGACGTCGTGCAGTCGAGCATTTCATGCAAGATTATTTTACCCATGCGACAAAAGTTGGAGAACTATCTAGAATATTTTTAACAGCCATGGAGGCGGTAAGTGTTAAAAGAGAACTAAATTTTCTAAAGGTCCTAAAACGCAAGCCAAGAATAGGTGAAGGCTATATTTTGGTACAAAACCGCCTGGCAATAGCTGATTCAGAAGTATTTCTAAAAAATAACCTGAATTTACTTCGATTATTTGAGGAAGGTTTACGAACAAAACTTTTAATACATCCTGATGCTATGAGGCTCGTAT
>Ga0209335_10002359_pt1 | contig 19984 bp, 20 predicted proteins | sample COG_09_FD_184753 | JGI IMG/M metagenome (GOLD analysis project Ga0209335, IMG submission 184753) | Pelagic Microbial community sample from North Sea - COGITO 998_met_09 (SPAdes) (version 2) | ecosystem: Environmental > Aquatic > Marine > Neritic zone/Coastal water | place: Helgoland, sampling...
CTGCCCAGACCATTAACAACCAACAACGTACAGCAGATAGAACCTCTGAAGCTATTAACGAAACTCGGCTTGATCGTGAATTAATTCGCTCCATCACGGATGCTGAGCGGATTGCAGCTGCCCGTGTGCAAGAAACGAATGATTTGCGCATTCTTGAACGCCAAAACCGCACAACTGATGACAACATCCAAACCCTGGATGATGATCTTTTACGTGAATCAATCCGTGACGCATTTAGTCCGCTTCCAGAATTGCAACAGAATCAGAACGCGTCGCGCGCATCGCAAACAGATGACTCGTTACCAGTCAGCACAGATGAAATCACGCTGCGCGAATTACTGTCGGAACGTGATGTGCGCTTGTCAGACCGCGCCGTGAATGAACAATCATTCACACAACAGCAAACACGGGATTTTGATCGCTCCGTCCAAGCGATTAATACGTTTGTAACGCAACCTGGCGATACCCCAAGCTTTGAAGAGCGCGGTGGAATCGTAGACTTTCAGGCTTAAACGCTTATTTGGGCGTGCTGCGGTCTTTGATCTCAAGGGCCTTTAGATGGGCCACCAACGGATACAACGCCGACAAAATCGATATCAGCAGGCCAACGCCGCTTTCACGATATCCTTTGCGCGAAACATAGCATTTCCAAAACCGTGAAAAAGTCTTTCGGACCATCGTACGAGTTCGGCCAAGTTCATTTCGTTCAACCAAATCAAGTGCCCGGTTTGTCGTATTTCGGTTGAAACGTCGGACAAGCGCCGAAATATCGTCAGCCAAGTTATGGCGAATACCGTTCGCAAAATCAGGACCCCGTTTCCCATCGAACGAGACCCCTGGGTGGACACGGTCCATCGCCCAGGCTTTCTTATCTTTGCGAAACAAACTGCCGCGTAAATCTGGCGCCAATGCAGCCATCCAGCCATGTTTAACCCAGCGGCCGTGTACATAGTTATGAATGGGGGTGAAATAGAAGTCTGCGGTATCAGCGACCACAACAGCGCTGATTTCCTGGGCCAGAGGCTCCTCGACCCATTCATCCGCATCTACTTCGAGTATCCAAGGCCCGGCACAAGCCTCAATACCCGTCATTCGGCGTTCACCCTCAATATCCCAGGCGCCTTCTATGATCTTCGCCCCATGAAATAGTGCGATGTCTTTCGTCTGATCCGTACAGCGATCAAGAACGACCACAATTTCATCTGCGAATGCCAAGCGCTTCAGGCAATCATTCAAAATCGCTTCTTCATTATGCGCGACAATCAGGGCCGAAAGTTTGGTCATAGACTGACGTTACCAAGAAATCAGGGGCCTACACCCGAAAAAACAAAAGCCGACATCCATTGAATGTCGGCTTTTGAAATTCGTTCGGAACGAAAAGATCAACGAGAGTAATATTCGATGACCAAGTTTGGTTCCATCTGCACCGGATACGGCACATCTTCGAGTTTGGGCTGGCGAATGAACGAACCGGTCATACGTTGATGATTAACTTCGATGTAGTCCGGCACTTCGCGCTCGGAACTTTCCGTTGCCAAAAGAACCATCGGAATTTGACGTGAAGCTTCTCGAACTTCAATGACGTCGCCTTCTTTGACCATGTAAGATGGAATGTTGACTTTCTTTCCGTTCACTTTGACGTGGCCGTGGTTCACAAACTGCCGTGAAGCGAACACAGTCGGCACGAACTTCATGCGGTAGACCACAGCGTCCAAACGACGCTCAAGAATACCAATCAAGTTCTGCGACGTATCACCACGACGGCGGACGGCTTCTTGATAATATTTACGAAACTGTTTTTCCGAAATGTTGCCGTAATAACCTTTGAGCTTTTGTTTGGCCATCAACTGAAGACCAAAGTCCGACGGCTTTTTGCGTCGTTGACCATGTTCACCAGGGCCATAATCACGGGTATTAATGGGGCTTTTCGGGCGACCCCAAAGATTAACACCAAGACGGCGGTTAATCTTGTACTTTGAACTAACGCGTTTACTCATTTCATGTACCCTCGTTTTCCGGGTGTTGTTGTCCCGGCTGTCATTATGACTGGGTGCAAGCACCACACACCGGAAGTAGAAGCGCGCGGAATATAGGGGATTTTCGGCAGATGTCAAAGGGTTTGGGGCTTTTTTACAGCCTTAGTTCATCGCGATATCGAGACGCGATTTAAACGCCCGTTTTCCCTTGATCGTGACATTGATTTTTCGAGAGTCCTGAACCCGCGAAATCCAACCCCGTTCCAGGAATTGGCTCGCCAATGCCGCACCTAATGCACCACCTAAATGCGGGCGCCGTTCGCTCCAATCCAGGCAACGCCGCGCCAAATGCCGGCGTGTTCCGCGAAGCTGATCAACGTCAATGCCAAGGTCATCAAAGAACTTAATGCCGCTATCCGTGGGGGTGAAATCGTCATCACCCTCCTCCAGATATCCCTGCGCCATCATGGCATCCACCAACGTAACGCCCAGCACACCCGCTAAATGGTCATAGCACATCCGGGATTCCCTAAGCTCTTGGAGTTGCTTTGAGGGGCGTTTGTGCACAATCGGGCTGTCAGGAATTAAATGCGCCAATGGTTCCAGCGCGTCGACCATTCGGGGGTCCGACAGTCGAAAATACCGATGACGGCCTTGTTTTTCGACAACCAGAAAATTCGCATCGGTCATTTTTTTCAAATGGCTTGATGCCGTTTGTGGGGTCACGCCTGCGTGCATCGCGAGTTCAGTTGCGGTCAGCGCCTGGCCCGCTGCCAAAGCTGCCAACATATTGGCACGTGCTGGCACACCGATCACCGATCCGATCATGGCAGCTGCGCGTGCATCCTGTTTTACCCATCCATCAACCATGCTCAATCTCCTTTACAATCATACTTCGACCATAAGCGAAACGTTTCTGAATGACAAATACGACGACAGCAGTAATCTATTCTAAACCCGGTCAAACATGAGGAACACACCATGAAACGCGACGATTTTCTGAAACGTCACCACGAAGGTCCGATGATCCGTATGCCGAACGCTTGGGACAAGGGAACCGCCAAAATCATGGTCGATTCCGGGGCCGAAGCGCTTGGCACGACCAGTGCCGGTATCCTTTATGCCCAGGGCCTTCCTGATTATGAGGGCGCATTGTCGCGGGATGACTGCCTTCGATACGCCGAAGACATCTGCGCTGCGGTCGACGTGCCGGTCACGATCGATTCCGAAGACGGCTATGGCGATACCCCCGAACAAGTTGCGCAATCGTTTCAGATGATGATCGAAGTTGGCGCGATGGGTGGCAGCATCGAAGACCATCCCCGTGCGGCTGGTCGTGATCTCATCAGTGCCGAAGAAACAGCGGATTGCGTTCGGGCAGCCAGAGAAACCATCGATGCGTCAGGGGTGCCGTTTGTTCTAACCGCACGCGCAGAGTGTTTTCTGGTGGGACATCCCGATCGATTAAACGAATCTATTCGCCGTATTCAAATGTATGAAGCTGCGGGCGCGCACTGCCTATACGTTCCTGGATTACGAAAACGCGAAGATATCCAGGCGGTTTTAGATGCTGTGTCATGCCCGATCAATGTCCTGATTGGTATTAAGACATTTGATCTGCCACTTTCCGAACTTGAAAGTATGGGCGTGAGGCGCGTCAGCACCGGCGGCAGCGTCGCCTGCGCTGCACTGGGGGTTATTCGCGCAGCCGTGAATGGCCTAAATGGCGAAGACCTGAGCTACCGAGAGCAGATGATCACCCATGACGAATTGACGACACTATTTGGAGACGGCCCCGCAGCCGGTATCTAGTTCTGTTGCTTTAGGTGTTAACGGCGTTGAAGCGCGCTTCGGCTTCACGAAATGCAGTTCGTGTGGCTTCGACATCCCATGGGCGTTGTTGCAATGTTTCGTGGTCCCATTCGCTCCGCGGTTCATCGGGTTCAAAGAAATCCCCACTATAAACGTGGATCGCAGCTGAGAACTTACCCAGCGGGTTCGCCACGGAATGGATAATGTTATGTCCTAGTGACGCCACTTGCCCCGTGCTAAGGGAGTCAGCCCCTGCCGCTTCTAGTCCCTGATCTGTCGTCTTCCAGAAGATGTTATCTTCTCGGCCATTATAAAGTCCGATCACTGCCGCCATGTTGTGGTTGTGCGGAAGCAGCGTCATATAAGGCGACCAGATGAAGTTAATCACCGTCAAATCCGACGACCTGTGCAGCAAATCGATACCTGCATTTTCAGGCGTGCCCAATTCCTTGACGATCTCATCAGGATTGCCAACGGCGCTGGCCACCACTTCGCGAACCGCAGCTTGTCCTTCGTCTAATGCAAGTCTGCAATCGTCGATAAACTGGTCTTTCGAAAACATAACCACTCCCAAATCAAAGAATTATTTTCATCAGATATGACGGAGCGGGACGCCCCTGTCTAGACCAAGACATTAAAATTGGGATCGCTTAGGCTTCCAATTCAGAATCCCAATAAAGGAAATCCCGCCAACTCTCATGAAGAAAGTTCGGCGGGAAGGCACGTCCGTTTTCTTGCAACGTGAAACACGTCGGTCGTTCGGGGGCCCGGAACGGGACCATCCCTGATTTTTTAGGCATCTTATTGCCCTTGGCCAGATTGCAGGGGGAACATGCCGTCACCACATTTTCCCACGTCGTGCGCCCGCCACGGGACCGCGGCACCACATGATCAAAGGTCAAATTCTCGGCGGGGAATGTTGTTCCACAATATTGGCAGCCAAACCCATCACGCAAAAATACGTTAAATCGGGTAAATGCCGGATGACGGTTCATCGGGATATATTCTTTGAGTGCGATGACACTCGGCAGCCGGAATTGTTGGCTGGGGCTGTGTGCATAACGATCATATTCGGAGATCACGGCAACCCGATCAGAGAACACTGCTTTCAGGGCGTCCTGCCACGACCATAGTGATAAAGGGAAGTAGCTGAGCGGGCGGAAATCCGCGTTCAACGCTAATGCTGGGTAACCTTCGATGGACATAAGACACTAAATCTCCTGGCCGGACGATCGAAGGATACACGATATTGCGTAAAAGCCAAATCCTCTCAGATTAAATATTCGTGACTTTTAGCAATAGTTTTACGCCGACCCAGCCCCTATTCAGAGATCTTGCAGATTGACGCCAAAGCACTCGGCCAAAAAGAACATACCAGCCTTCACACCATCATCATCCAGGCCATGCCCCAATCCTGGTCGTGCTAATCCTTCGGCGCTGACACCTGCAGCGCGAAGTTCCGCTAATGCCGCTGGCATGAAATCAAAGGGCACGATGTCGTCTGCTTGGCCGTGACATAACAATACGGGCGGTTTAGATGTGATCTCGCTACCCAGTGATTCTGAATCCACCAACATGCCAGAATACCCGATGACACCCGCACATGACACAGCGCGCCGCAGACCAACATGCAAAGCCATCATGGTGCCCTGGGAAAATCCGATCAGCGCCAAGTCTTTGTCTTCTAAGCCGCAGGCACCCAATTGCTCGTCAATAAAGGCATTCAATATGGGTGCTGCTTCGCGCGTACCGTTGGTTCGCGTATCTGGGCTCATATCCTGCAAACTAAACCATTGATAGCCTGACGGAGCGCCATCAAACTGATGGGGCGCATGCGGCGATACAAATCGCGCAGCAGGTAAGACTTTTTGGAAATAAGGAGCCAAGCTGATCAGGTCATCCCCGTCTGAGCCAACGCCATGGCACATAATCACCAATTGTTCGGGTTTGCGCCCGCCAAGGGGTTCTAGTGTGGGACCGTTTAGTTTCGGTAATTCCGGCGTTTCGTCCATCATACTTGCATGCTCCTTTGGAATGGGTGAACAAGTGGTAGCGCATTATGTCTGATATTGTCACCCGCTTCGCGCCGTCACCAACCGGCTATTTGCATTTAGGCACGGTTTATTCGGCTCTTTTTACCGAAAATGCTGCCCGTGAAGCGGGCGGACGCTTTTTGATTCGGATTGAAGACACAGACCAGGGGCGCTGCCGACAAGAATTCGAAGACCAGCTGATAGATGATCTCAAGTGGTTGGGGCTCGAATGGGAAGAACCAATCCGCCGCCAATCAGAGCACTTGGATGATTATCAAGACGCACTAATGAAACTCCGTGAACAAGGCCTTCTTTATCCATGTTTTTGCACGCGCAAAGAAATCATGGATGAAATCGAAGCCGCTGGTATGGCACCCCATGGCCCGGATGGACCTGTTTATCCTGGAACATGCAAAATATTGACGCCTGCAGAACGCGAAAAAAGAATATCCGACGGGGTTGCGTTCGCCGAGCGCTTGGACGTCAACGCCGCCGTTGAAATGACAGGGACATTGACGTGGCATGACCGTGCCAAAGGAACTATCACAGCACACCCTGAACGGTTTGGGGACGGCATCATCGCACGGAAAGATGGCTTGCCTAGTTATCATTTGGCGGTGACATGGGATGATCATATTCAGGGTGTCACGCTTGTGACCCGGGGGGAGGATCTGTTTGATGCCACTGACATTCATCGGCTGCTACAAGCTGTCCTGGGACTGAATACACCCGATTATCACCATCATAAATTGCTGTTAGATCCAGATGGTCGACGGCTCGCAAAGCGCGACAAGGATGTGAACATCAAAAGCCTACGCGATGCGGGAAAAACGCCCAAAGACATCAAGATCATGGCAGGATGGGACATCGATGCGTAAAATTTTGATCCTGTCTTTGATCATATTTGGTTGGTTTGACGTCGCTTCAGCAGAGCCTGCCCATATTGCGCAGGTCATTGAGATTGTCGATGGCGATACGGTGTTCATTGATCCGCCTCTAGAGGATGGAAACGAAATCAGACTTGTCGGTATTCAAGCACCTAAACTTCCACTCGGGCGTAAAAATTTCGACGCTTGGCCATTATCAGCTGAGGCAAAAGATCTGATCTCTGATCTAACGCTTGGACAGCAGGTCGCTTTATCTTTTGGAGGCTCTGAGCGGGATCGATATGGACGCTGGCTTGCGCACCTTCATATCACGACGGGCACGAACAAAGGCCTTTGGGTGCAAGGAGAAATGCTGCGCCAGGGCTTGGCCCGTGTTTACAGTTTTGCCGACAACCGATCCCAAGTTGATGCAATGTTGGCACTAGAAAAAGAAGCCAGGCAGACGAGACGCGGCATTTGGGCGCAAGACTACTACGCCATACGGAACGCCGACCCTGTTGCCCTGGAACGCGAACTCGGCACATTCCAGTTGATCGAAGGGCGAGTGGTCGATGCGGCAAAGGTCAAAGGCACTATTTATCTTAATTTTGGGGCCGATTGGCGCACTGACTTCACTGTATCTTTGCGTCATAAAACCGTTCGCATGTTTAAAAAAGCAGGTATCGACCCGCTTTCCCTGAAAGGGCAGAGTATTCGCGTTCGGGGCTGGTTATCAAAACGGAATGGACCCATGATTAAAGCATCACATCCGGAACAAATTGAGGTCCTTGGACGTTAATTAGCTGTGTGCTGCCTCAAAATCGCCGCCGTTGAGGCACACAATACAATCGGTTTAAATATGGCAACGATGATTGAAAGAGACGCATGACGTTCACCAAAATCCCCCAACTCAGCATATGTGCCCTACTGATCTCCACGGCCTTGGTATCTGGTTGCTCAACAAACCCGGCCACTGGGGAGCAAAGCTTCACCGCCTTCATGGATGCGAAGGACGAAATCAAGATCGGTGCCGAAGAACATCCTAAAATGCTGGAAGCATTTGGGGGCACCTATGATGATCGGGCACTTGCTGCCTACGTCAATGCCATTGGGCAAAGAATGGTTGCGAAATCTGAGCTACCCGATTTGAAATTCCAATTTTTTGTGCTGAATGATGACACTGTTAACGCGTTCGCGTTGCCAGGTGGTTATGTTTACATTTCGCGCGGTCTGGTCGCCCTTGCCGAAGACGAGGCCGAACTTGCAGGTGTCATCGGTCACGAAATCGGACATGTCACTGCACGTCATAGCGCACAGCGATATTCTTCAGCTATGGCCACAAACATAGGCCTGACTGCGGTCGGTATTCTGGGCAGCGTCTTGGGCGCCCCATCCGGTCTTGGAAACCTCGCATCGTTTGGTGCACAAGCAGCACTTCAAAGCTATTCACGTAGCCAGGAACTCGAAGCCGATAAACTGGGCGTTCGCTATATGACGCAACTCGGATATGACCCGAGTGCATTGGGTGACTTCTTTTCCAAGCTAGACGCCCACACAACCATTCATGCAAAGAAAGCGGGTCAGTCGGCAGATAAATTCAACATCATGCAAACACACCCACGGACTTCTGATCGAATCAATCAGGCCAAAATTTTGGCGAAAACAGAAACACCGCCCGATGCACGCCGCGACCGACAACCATTTTTGTCTCAGATCAACGGCTTGTTGTTTGGAAAGGACCCCAAAGAGGGCTTTATGAAGGGCGATACGTTCATTCACCCAACATTAGGTTTCAAGTTTGATTACCCGTCCGGGTTCAAAGTGAACAATGGCAAAACCCAAGTCGAGGCGACCGATGACAAAGGCACCACCATCATCTTTGATATGGAAAGCCCAAAAGTCGCCACCGGCATGCCGGATCTGACCAGCTACATATCAAATCAATGGGGACCGCAATTAAAAATTAAGCCAGAGGAAGTCGCCCAGCTAACCATAAATGGTCTTCCTGCTGCAACGGCACGGGCTGCTGTTAACACCAACAAAGGGCCGCATGAACTTCGAATGCTGGCCATTAGAGCAGCACGGGACCGTCTATATCGATTTATCTTTCTGACCACCACCGAGGCAACAGATAAGATGTCCGTCGCCTTGCGCCGAACAACGTACAGCTTTAACCTTTTGAAGCCGGGTGAAGCAGATGGGTTCCAACCGCCACGCATTCGGATCAAAACTGTCAAACCCGGTGAAAGCGAAGCATCCATCGCAGCGCAAATGCCGTTTGATAATTACAATGATGATTGGTTTCGCGCGCTCAACCTGAACGCCATATCGGGTGGGTTGGCTACGGGCGAGAAAGTGAAAGTTGTTGCTAACTAAAGGGCTTTAGCGCCCGCCAATTGCAACAAATTGGTCAAAAAAGACATGGCTTCGGCATGAATGCCGCCTGCACCACTTTCGCGTGGTCCCGCGATATTTAACTTGTTGGGCTTTTTGGCTTCTAACCAACGCAATGCCGCCAACGGCGAATGCGTCCGAGTCAGATCAACAATGTGATACGGACGACCTAATTCTCGTGCTATTTCTAACGTTAACTTGGTGCCGCCCGATGGTTCTCCACGGGTTAGAATCAGCGTCGCATCACTGTCTTCGATGTTTTTACGGGTCCGGACATCGTAGGCGGAGCTTGCCGTTTCCGTGACAGGATACATCGACGGAATCGGCCCGTCTTCGGCGCGACGTCCCTTTGGGACCCATCCACCACATGAAATATTAAAGCGGATCGCCGTATCCAGGGCCGCACGGTCAACACCCGTTTGGCCACCGGATACGATTTTTTTAGGCAGGGTATCCACCGATACCGCCGTTTCCGACGGTGTATTCACGGGGATTAAGCCGCGTTTAAGATTTGTTCGAGCTTGCTGGTCGCTTTTTCCATGTCAGTTTTATCAACTGCAGCAACTTCAGCGGCAAGCCGGTCACGGGCTTGCTCATAAATTTGGCGTTCGGAGAACGACTGGTCTGGTTGACCGACATTCCGATGAAGATCACGGACCACTTCGGCGATAGATACAGGATCGCCAGAATTGATCTTAAGATCATATTCAGCTGCGCGGCGGCTCCACATGGTGCGTTTGACGCGCGGGCGGCCTTTGAGCGTATGAATGGCTTCGTCCATACGTTTCTTTGAGGACAATTTGCGCAAACCCGAGTTCGCGGCTTTGCTGGTCGGAACACGCAATGTCATGCGGTCACGATCAAAGCTGATCACGAAGAGTTCCAGTTTATGTCCCGCAATTTCGTCTTCTTCGATGCTCGTTACTTTGCCAACGCCATGCGTTGGATAAACGACAAAATCACCAGGATTGAAAAGAGGTTGTTCAGCCATGATTTACTCTGCTCTGTTCTTTCATCAAAAAACACCCGATCGCTTCACGCGTTCTCGGATGGTGGGCCCAGGAAAACCGCCACCCAATAAGTTAAGCGGTTAAATACCCATACTGATTGTGCAAAAGGGGCCTCAAAAGGCCCCAAAGCACTTATTCACTAGGTAATAGTGTAACATATTATTGCAGTGCAGAAAAGGCCCAGCGATCACCATCAAAATGATCGCTGAATTGCCTAATTCATTGAAAATCAGCCAGTTAGCGACAGATCAGTCGCCAGCACCTGGGTTTTCACTCAGCATGGCTTCTTTGTCAGGCTTACCGTCCCATGCCTCGGCATCCGGCAATTGCTCGCCTTTTCGGGTCAGGTTTGGCCAGATGTCAGCAAACTTGGTGTTCACTTCCAGCCATTTCTCGACGCCTGGCTCGGTATCGGGAACGATCGCTTCGGCAGGGCATTCCGGCTCGCAAACACCACAATCGATGCATTCGTCCGGGTGAATGACTAGGAAGTTTTCCCCTTCGTAGAAGCAGTCCACCGGACACACCTCAACGCAATCTTGGAATTTACACTTAATGCAGTTTTCCGTGACGATGTATGTCATCTCAGTTCCTCATTCACTATCGTCTAAACCTAAATTTTCTAAAGCCCGCTTTCGCGCACGCCCATTATCCTGATCCTGAACATATAGCAGCCCAGCAACACGTCTGACCAGATTTGCCTCATAGTCATGCAACACGCCATCAGCATAGGCAACTTGCCAAAGCATCTCCATCACATCGATGCGTTCTTCTATACCAAAACCATCACGTATAGTCCGCGTTGCTGAGTATAATTTATTCGCATGCTCTGAATCAGATGCAGCGCTATCAACCAGCGCAGCCGCCTCGGCCTCGGGAATCTGAAAACGTTCGGTCATCAATTGCAGGATAATCTGGCGTTCATCGTCACCAAAACCACCATCCAACAATGCCGCTTCAACAAAGACCGCAACGGCAGCAGCAGCGAGCTCATCCTCGGGAGAGAGTTCGACTTCTTGTGCGGATTCATCACCAGCTAGGAATGATTTCAGACGTTGTAACATATTGCTGGGTAACATACTGCCCAAGGACGAACAACCATGATTAACGTACGGTTTTAGCTTGTCTTCATTCTCATGCGCAGGCAGATTTTGGCAATGTCCGACCTAGCTGATCAAAAACGCTATTCTCCCGCCTGTGAACGCAATAAAGACGCGATTCTTGAGGTACTCCAAGACGTCATGCCCGCCAGCGGCACAATCTTGGAAATTGCCTGTGGACCCGGTCAACATGCCGTTCATTTCGCCGCCGGTTTTCCAGACGTGCAATGGCAACCGAGCGACATCGACCCGACCAGCATCGCATCAACGTTGGCTTGGCGGGCAGAGACGGGTGTGCCCAATCTTCTCGACCCTGTCATATTAGATGCAACGGCAACTGAATGGCCCTTAGAACGCGCCGACGGTATCATTTGCTGTAACATGATCCACATATCACCCTGGGAAGTCACTTTGGGCCTCCTTGACGGAGCTGCACGGATTCTGCCCGAAAACGGAATTTTATATACGTACGGACCTTACAAAGTCGGCGGCAAGCACACGGCACCGTCGAACGAAGCGTTCGATCAATCGTTACGATCACAAAACCCAAGCTGGGGGGTCCGCAACCTGGACGACGTCGCCCTAGAGGCACGACGCCGTGGCCTGCATCTGATAAAGACGATCAAAATGCCCGCCAACAATTTCTCGGTGATCTACAAAAAGACCCCAATGGTCGACGCCATCGACGTATAGATACTCCGTCATCCCCGCGTAGGCGGGGATCTATATTAATGAACTCATTTGGATTTCCGCCTAGACCTTTGGTCCGCTTCGCGCACGCGGGAATGACGAGGTTATTCGATTGGAATATTTCATTCGTTTGAATTCGGTGCTGATGCCAACTTCAGAAACGTCCGGTCCTCTCGAACCAAAAACTTCTCTCGCTGCGCAAATTCATAATTTTCTCGACCAAGTGGGTCGGCAGATAAGCGCGCCCGGTATTCTTCATACGCCGCCAAACTCTCAATATTATAGACACCATACGCCAACGTGGATGAGCCTTCGTGCGGCGCATAGTAACCGATTAGATCGGCCCCGCAGCGCGGAATCGCTTGGCCCCAGTTACGGGCATATTGGGCAAACTGTTCTTTTTTAGTCGGGTCGATGTGATAGCGAATAAAACACGTAATCATAATATCCTCCAGATGTGTGGATGGACTATGTCACGCGATTTCACATAAATGCTTCGCTTCTCATCGAAGTGTGAATGTTTAACAGATTGCATATATACAATCTCGTCATCCCGGACTTGATCCGGAATCCATCTTAGGCCTCATCAAAATGGTTGAGGCATAGAAATCACTTACATGGACCCCAAATCAAGTTTGGGGTGACACAGTTTTAAATTTTGCGCTAACGCCCTTGGCGCTTTTTCTTCTTACCCTCAGGTTCCCATTGGGCCTTGGCTTTTTGGGACACGCCGGGCTTGTCCAAGCCCAGTTCCTGCGCTTCTAGGCGGCGGATTTCGTCGCGCAGGCGGGCCGCTTCTTCGAATTCCAGATCCGCTGCTGCGGTATGCATTTTCTTGGACATGTCCGTGATAACGGCGCGCAGGTTGTGCCCGACATATTCTGTTTTTCCGGCAACACCCGTATCGACCGTAAAGTAGTCTTTTTCGTAGGCCGTTTCGATAATATTCGCGATGCCTTTGACGATGCTTTGCGGTGTAATGCCATTGGCTTCGTTATAAGCCATTTGGCGTTCGCGCCGTCGATTGGTCTCGCCTAATGCGTATTCCAAGCTATCGGTCATCTTGTCGGCATACAGAATGACACGTCCTTCAAGGTTCCGCGCCGCCCGACCTATGGTCTGCACCAATGATGTTTTCGAACGTAAAAAACCTTCTTTGTCGGCGTCCAAGATCGCAACCAAGCCACATTCCGGAATATCCAAGCCCTCGCGCAGCAGGTTAATGCCGATCAAGATATCGAACGCGCCAAGTCTAAGATCACGGATGATTTCAATCCGCTCCAACGTATCGATGTCGGAATGCATGTAGCGCACCCGAAGGCCATGCTCATGCAGATATTCGGTCAAATCTTCGGCCATGCGTTTGGTCAGGGTCGTGACCAGTACGCGTAGCCCACGCGCCGCCATATCACGGCATTCACCCAACAGATCATCCACCTGGGTTTCGACCGGACGGATAATGCATTCGGGGTCGATCAACCCGGTGGGGCGCACGACCTGTTCCGTGAACACACCGCCCGTGCGTTCCATTTCCCATGGCCCAGGGGTTGCGGAAACAAAAACCGTTTCTGGGCGCATCGCGTCCCATTCTTCGAATTTGAGTGGGCGGTTATCGAGACATGACGGCAGGCGGAAACCAAAATCAGCCAGCGTAGATTTCCGACTAAAATCACCCTTATACATGCCGCCAATCTGCGGCACCGTGACGTGGCTTTCATCGACCACCAGCATGGCGTTGGCGGGTAAATACTCAAACAATGTCGGCGGTGGCTCGCCAGCATTTCGGCCTGACAGATAACGGGAATAGTTCTCAATCCCAGCGCAATGGCCGGTGGTCTCAAGCATTTCAATATCGAACGTGGTGCGTTCTTCCAGGCGCTGGGCCTCTAATAACTTCCCTTCTGCATGGAACCGCTCCACCGTTTGTTTCATTTCAGCCTTAATCTTTGGGATCGCCTGAATCAGAGTCGGGCGCGGCGTGACATAGTGGCTATTGGGATAGACCATAATTTGGCTCAGCGTGGCGGTCTTCTCTCCGGTCAGCGGATCGATTTCCCAGATACCTTCAATCTCATCGCCGAAAAAAGACAACCGCCATGCGCGATCTTCAAAGTGCGAGGGGAATAATTCAATCACATCGCCCCGAACCCGAAAGGAGCCCCGGTAGAAATTCTTGTCGTTGCGCTGATACTGTAACGCCACAAACTTTTTCAGCATTTCACGTGGATCAATCGTATCGCCAACACTCAGTCGGAACGTCATTTCCGAATATGTCTCAACCGCGCCAATACCATAGATGCACGACACCGACGCCACGATCACCACGTCATCGCGTTCTAACAAGGCACGGGTTGCAGAGTGACGCATCCGATCGATCTGCTCGTTAACCGATGCGTCTTTTTCGATGTAAGTATCAGTCCGAGGGACATAAGCCTCGGGTTGGAAATAGTCATAGTAACTGACGAAATATTCGACCGAGTTTTCTGGAAAAAACTCTTTCATCTCGCCATACAATTGCGCCGCCAAGGTTTTGTTGGGAGCCAACACCAACGCAGGGCGGCCCATGTTCTGGATTACATGCGCCATGGTGAAGGTCTTACCGGACCCTGTAACCCCCAGCAGCACCTGATCCCTTTCCTCTTTCTCTAGCCGCGAGGTCAATTCAGCAATGGCTTGCGGTTGATCACCCGACGGCTCAAACGGTGAGGTCAGCTGATATTTCGCCGGTGCCTTGGTCGGCGGGCGCTTTTCAGGAATAAAGATCGGGCGTGTTTCCATGCCCCTTATATAAGCGACCAATCGCCTGGGTGCGAGTCAGGAAGTATTCACCGCGTCATCAATAGCAATGGCATGGACGACATATCGAAGGGGGCCACCGGGATTCCAATCTTCAAAGGGATAACAGGTGACCAAGGTTAGAAGATCAGAATCATGATTAATCATGATGGTTTCAGTGCGCACATCAATGATTTCGATATCTACGATGACGTGTCGACGCTGGACGCCACCAGGGCGTTCGACAATGATTTTTTGTCCCACCACGACGTCACGTAGAAACGCGAAATGGGTGTCCCGGTGGGCCGCCACAACGCTGTGACCAATGCCACCGGGTAGTGATGTTCCATCAACATGGCCCGGCCCGAACGCCAAGGATCGGCCATGTGCGCCCGCCAAAACAATAGCGTTGTGCTGGTTGTCTGACGTTCGGATCCGCGCGATGGGCCGTGTATCCGCCCAGGGCCAAGGCGGTGGAGCGATCCCTGTTGGGCCTGCCGCCATCCATGCGCGTTCCAATAGAACCTGTGCGACAACGGCTTTCGCCGGGATATACAAACCCCACCCCATAAGCACTAATCCTATCGACAATAGAACAACGCTTATTGTGTGTGTCCTTGATATCCTACGCACAACGCGTTTTCCGCACCCAGCCTAGGATTGTGACGAGCGCAGCCAGCAGCGTCATAAAACCACCAACGAGGAGCATTAAAGGCGCAGGCGTCGCGGTTTGAGGAATATGCGCCAACTTCGATGCTGACGATGCCATCGCGCGGTTTAACATCGGGTCGGCCCGATCAAAGGCGCGGGTCTTTTGAAGCAAAGGTGCAAGTTGCAGCGCACCTTCTAGCCCTTCGCGTGTCCAACCATCGGGCAGGTTTGTTGGCACCTGCAGTGATGCCACGTCTTTGTCCTTGGGCCGTGCGACTTGATCGTCGATGGCAACAAGACTGGTGTAGCGACTGACAAGATTAAACGTCAGCGCCGTTTGTAAAATATCCGCTTCGATCATCGCCGGATTTTCGGCACGCCGCAGGGCATGCATGAGCCCTTTGATCTTTTCTCGACCCCATAGTGTTCCCACACCCGGATGCGATTGTCCGCCGCGCAACTGAACCGAGGTGGACCAAATGCGATCGCCAATACGCCCCGTCACATCCACACTGCTTATCCCATGTGGCAAACGTGCGAGTATTGTCAGGGGTTCTCCAAAATACAGGTCGGGCACTTTGGATGGCCACATTTCAACAGCTTCGGCACTCCCTTGCCAATTGATCCGCGCATCCACCAAAGCTGGTTTTTCCAACTTCACAAACAATGCATTCATTTGCGCAGCAACATCCTCGGGTGTTTGGATATAAGTGTAGGTGCCACGCCCAGCGCGTGCCGCCCGTGTCATTAAATACCCGTTGGGCGCAGAGCCAATTCCGACGGTAAAGAAACGGCGGCTTCCGACATGTCGCTCGATTTGATTAAACAAAGCATCTTCATTGGAAACAGCGCCATCGGTGATTAAAATAACCTGCGATAGCCGATCAATCGCGGGTTGCGCAGACAATCCTGCTGCAACAGCATTGACGATTTCCGTGCCGCCATCGGCTTTCAGGGTTGTGACATAAGATTTCGCTTGGGAAATATGTTCTTTGCTCGCTGCAATCGCCCCGGGCCTGAACATCGAATAATCGTTCGAGAACCTCAGTATCTGAAACCGATCCGTTGGCTGCAATCTGTCCAGGGCAAGGCGCAGGGCAACCTTTGCCTGGTCCATTGATGCCCCTTCCATGGAACCTGACGTGTCGACAATGAATGTCACATCGCGAGTCAGTTTCAGCTCATCGCCTGCCTCCATCGGTGGGGTCAGCATCAGCAATGCATATCGCTTATTATCAATGACCTCGGTAAAAAGCCCTGCGGACGGTGCAGCTTTCTCGACTGGGGTCCACGTCAGTGCGAAGTCCCGATCAGCAGGAACGGTCTCGGCCAACGTAATTTCAATCACCCCATCTGATTCAGCATCTGACACAATCTTGTGACTGGGGCTTGTGATGCTTGTGATCGGAAAGCCCGCATCTAAGCGAATTTTCAAATTAACTGGATTTCCAAGCCCCTGCTCGTCTGTTCGAAGCGGCGGGGTGATCTTATCGATATCCGATATTTCACCCTGACTGCCCACCCATCCTGTCTGCTGGAAGCCATCTATTTCCTGACGTGAAATGTATCTGGGCCCGACCACCAATGGCATCCGTATGCGAAACACACCGTCGTCGATTTTTAGTTGGTCCTGAAAGCCGATCTCGACGATTACCTGTTCACCAGGGCCCAGGTTAGCGACCGAGGTTGAAAACAAGTTTGGTCGGTGCTGCTCAACCAAGCTGGCGCGCTTACCAGCAGATTTTGCTGCATTGTATTGGCGCTTTGCTTCTTTCTTTTCAGTAATCTTGCCGATGATGTCCCGTTCGCCGACACGCATATACAGCTGATCAACGGCACTATCCGTCGGTAAGGGATAGGTATAGATCGCCTCGGTCCACGCATCTGAATTATTTACGAATGTATGGCGCAAACGGTACCGCGCGATGGGGCCACTGATATCAACGGTGATATCTGTTTTTACCAAAGGTGCCGGGATAACCGTGCCCGGTTCTTCGCCAGGGAAGTATAATCCGCCTCGGTCCATGATTGACGGCGGCAACGCCGTTTTTGCAAATACACCTGTGGAAACACTGAACGCACTAAAAATAACAAAAACCGAAATAAGAAACCGCATGCCGACACCTCCTGAAATAACGCGATTTCGACATTAAAGTTCGGCAATGCGGCAGGATTGCATGTTAAATATGGTCATTCAGGGGCAGGTCGATGCTTGCCCGCAACCGATCGCAGGCGTACAGTCGCCTCCGAATTTTCTTATGTGCCCCGCACACCCATCACGCCATCGGAGGTCGTTAATGTCTATCGTCGCCAAGCGGTTCGCCAACATGAAATCGTCGCCCACTATTGCCATCACGCAAAAATCGCGTGACCTCAAAGAAGCTGGGCGCGACATCATTTCCCTGAGCGTCGGAGAGCCCGACTTCGACACACCTGACCACGTTATCGAAGCAGCGAAACAAGCGCTCGACGATGGCATGACGCGCTACACAGGCGTTAACGGGACACCAGAACTGTTGGATGCGATCATTGCGAAGTACAAGCGCGACAATGACCTGGAATACACACGCGACCAAATTCACGTCAGCTGCGGCGGTAAGCCGGTTATCTTTAACGCCATGATGGCGTCTTTAGACCCCGGTGACGAAGTCATCATCCCAGCACCATACTGGGTCAGCTATCCAGACATGGTGGAAATTTTTGACGGTGTTCCAGTCATTGTCGACTGCCCTGCCGAGGCTTCTTTCAAAATCACAGCCGCGCAATTAGAAGCTGCGATCACGCCGAAAACCAAATGGTTGATCCTGAATTCACCGTCTAACCCCACGGGGCGTTGCTATACCGCCGATGATCTACAAGCTCTCGCCGATGTGTTGAAAAAGCATCAGCATGTTTGGGTGCTGACAGATGATATCTACGAACATCTGGTTTATGACGACTTCACGTTCAAAACCATTGCCCAGGTGGAACCTGCGCTGAAATCTCGCACCCTGACCATGAACGGCATGTCCAAAGCATTTTGTATGACAGGGTGGCGTTTGGGTTTTGCTGGTGGTCCAACAGAACTAATCAAAGCGATGACGAACATTCAATCGCAGAACATCACCCACACAGCCGCTGTTTCACAGGCAGCATCAGTTGCGGCACTCAATGGCCCGATGGAATTTTTGGAGAGTAACAACGAAGTCTTCAAAGAACGTCGTGACCTTGCGGTCAGCATGCTGAACCAGGCCACAGGTCTGAGCTGCGAAACCCCAGAAGGTGCGTTCTATGTCTATCCATCGGTGAAACCGCTTCTTGGTAAGAAAACACCAAGCGGCAAGGTGATTGAGAATGACGAAGATTTCGTTGTTGAGCTATTGGATGCCGAGGGTGTTGCCGCAGTGCACGGTGCTGCATTTGGCCTTAGCCCGCATTTCAGAATTTCTTATGCTGTTGCAACTGATGTTCTGGAAGACGCCTGCAATCGCATTCAGCGCTTCTGCAGCTCGTTAACATAATTCGAACGGAGCGATCCCAGGAACCCCTGGGATCGCTCCTCTTCAAACGATTTAAGCAACCATCCCACGCTGCATGACAGCAGACATGCGACGGGTGAATGCCTGTGCATCTGAAACGGGCTCACCCTCTACGATACGGGCCTGATCCAGCAACAAGAATGCTGCATCGTCTAAGACTGGATCTTTGCCATTCTTTTCTTTGGCGACAGCCGCCAACTGGGTAATCAGCGCATGGGTCGGGTTTACTTCCAGAATACGCGGCGATGATTGATCAAGCTGATTGTGGGCTTTCAACAATCGCTCTAAATGCATATCCATCGCACCCTCGTCCGCGACCAGGCAAACAGGGCTATCGGTTAGGCGGCTTGATGTGCGGACGTCTTTAACTGCATCGCCAAGTGTGACTTTGAATGCGGCTAAAAGTGGGTCCATGCCTTCAGCGGTCTCAGTTTTCTTGTCGGCGTCTTCTTTTTTCTTCTCATCAGACTCTTCGCCATCAACAGAAGACAGATCAACGTCGCCACGGGTTGCCGACTTGAAGGTTTTTTCTTCAAACGTACCGACAGCTGGCACCCAGAATTCGTCCACCGGATCGGTCATAAACAGCACTTCGACACCCTTGGCACGGAAGCCTTCCAACTGCGGGCTTTTCGAAACCTGCTCCGCATCAGGGCCGGTAATGTAGTAAATCTCGTTTTGGCTTTCCTTGGCGCGTTCCACGTATTCCTTTAACGACGTCCATCCATCGACAGCCGATGACTTGAACCGTGTCAATTCCAGAAGTTTATCGCGGTTGTCGAAGTCCTCGTGAATACCTTCTTTGAGAACCATACCGAACGTGTCCCAGAAGATGACGTATTCTTCGGGCGCTTTTTCAGCCTTCTTCTTCAACTCACCCAGAACCCGTTTGACCAGGGCTTTGCGAATTTTTGCGACCGCTGGATTATGCTGCAGCATCTCGCGGCTGACGTTGAGGCTGAGGTCTTCGGTATCAACAATGCCGCACAGGAACCGCAGGTACGGCGGGATCAGCCCTTCCATCTCCGACGTCACGAACACGCGCTTTACATACAGCCGCACGTGATGGCGGCGCGCCGGGTCAAAGATATCGAACGGTCGCACGGACGGGACGAACAGCAGCAGCGTGTAATCGATCTTTCCTTCAACCCGAGCATGC
>Ga0209335_10002363_pt1 | contig 19964 bp, 18 predicted proteins | sample COG_09_FD_184753 | JGI IMG/M metagenome (GOLD analysis project Ga0209335, IMG submission 184753) | Pelagic Microbial community sample from North Sea - COGITO 998_met_09 (SPAdes) (version 2) | ecosystem: Environmental > Aquatic > Marine > Neritic zone/Coastal water | place: Helgoland, sampling...
ATGCCTGAATTTGGGTTTGTTGATTTTCTCAGAAGTGACTTATCGCCTCAAACGGTTGCTGATCGAGTTGCCTGTGTAGTCAACGCTGCTTGATACTGGCGCAATTCGACCCATGTTGTTATCTTAAGACAGATTAAGAGGATCAAATAATGGTAACTGGACAACTTGAAATTGGTGAAGATAGATCATTGCTTTTGGTGGATGACGATGAGCCGTTTTTGAAACGCCTTGCTAAAGCTATGGACAAAAGAGGTTTTTCGGTGGAGCAGGCAGGGTCAGTGGCAGCTGGCTGTGCAATCGCAACTGCAAGGCCTCCGGCATATGCTGTTGTAGATTTAAGGTTGGAGGATGGAAACGGCCTGGATGTTGTTGAGACCTTGCGTGCAAAGCGTCCGGATAGTCGTGTTGTGGTTCTTACTGGCTATGGTGCAATAGCTACAGCAGTTGCTGCTGTTAAAATTGGTGCCACTGATTATCTCTCAAAACCAGCTGATGCGACTGATATTACAAATGCACTTTTAGCTAGTGGAGACGATCTCCCACCACCGCCTGAAAACCCGATGTCAGCGGATCGGGTTCGCTGGGAGCATATACAAAGAGTTTATGAACTGTGTGATAGAAATGTAAGTGAGACGGCACGGAGACTTAGTATGCACCGTAGGACCCTCCAGCGTATTTTAGCTAAAAGGAGCCCACGTTGATCTAAAAGGTTTTTCTTGTTTGAATATAAAACAACTAAAAATTGGTATTAAATTTTACTCAATAGGTTTGCGTGTTGGCGCATGAATTCGTGTCGCACCTCAACGGGGGGCCTTAAAACCACTTTAAGCTCCCTCATTATTTTCTCATCTACTTTTCCAAATAACTTATCAGCCTCTAACTTGGAAAAGCCTGCAAGTTGTGTGGCTTCAAGCCAAGCACTTACTTTATCTGCTTTCTTAATTTGTTTTTTAAGCGCAGCAGGTATGATTGTGGATAATCCAAACCGCATGTGGATTGCAGCGGCTAGGCGTTTATCCAGCTGATCGTAACCAGGACCAACGGAGGCCTTAACTGGAGATATCATATCTCCAATGACATATTCAGGAGCATCGTGGAGAAGTGCAATAAGTCGTTGAGCAGGCTTTGCTTTTGGGTTGAGGCGAGTGAAAATTTCCTCAACTAAAAGTGAGTGTTCTGCAACAGAGTAAGGAAATTCGCCGATTGTTTGACCGTTCCATCGCGCCACAAATGCTAGGCCGTGTGCGATATCTTCAACCTCAATATCAACGGCTGTGGGATCAAGAAGATCTAACCTACGACCGGATAGCATTCGTTGCCATGCTCTATTTTGTATCATTAATCTCTGCTCCTCAAATTAATCTTAATATATTTGTTCTACTATTGTCCAAATGTCCTGCTGATGGTAACTGGCACCAAATTATTAAAACTAAAAAATTTCGAAATCATTAAACAATCTTTACACTAGGAACATATAAAAAAATGGAAAATGACTATATAGTAAAAGACATTGCATTGGCTGGGTTTGGCCGCAAAGAATTAGATATCGCAGAAACTGAAATGCCAGGCCTTATGGCTTTGCGTAAAGAATATGGTGAGAGCCAGCCGCTAAAGGGATCTCGGATTGTTGGCTCACTACACATGACCATCCAAACCGCTGTTCTGATTGAAACGCTTGTGGATTTAGGTGCTGACGTACGATGGGCCTCGTGTAATATTTTTTCAACCCAAGATCATGCGGCGGCGGTTATCGCTGAAGGTGGTACACCCGTGTTTGCAATTAAGGGCCAGTCTTTAACAGAGCATTGGGATTACCTTGATCGCTCGTTTATGTTCCCAGATGGAGCCAACATGATTTTGGATGATGGTGGTGACGCTACATTATACGTTCTTTTGGGAGCACGCGTTGAAGAAGGTGAAACTGATCTAATTGAAGTTCCGACCTCTGAAGAGGAGGAAGCGGTATTTGCACAGATTAAGAAGCGTATGGCAAAGACACCTGGCTGGTTCGTTAAAACTCGTGCCGCCATTCAGGGCGTATCTGAGGAAACGACAACGGGAGTTCACCGCCTTTATGAATTGGTCAAGCAGGGTCAACTGCCATTTCCAGCGATTAATGTGAATGATTCAGTAACTAAATCAAAATTCGATAACAAATATGGCTGCAAGGAATCTTTGGTTGACGGTATCCGTCGGGCAACTGATACGATGATGGCTGGTAAGGTAGCGGTAGTTCTCGGCTATGGCGATGTGGGAAAAGGCTCTGCTGCTTCTTTAAGTGGCGCCGGAGCACGCGTGAAGGTAACGGAAGTTGATCCTATCTGCGCTTTGCAAGCGGCTATGGATGGGTTTGAGGTTGTACTTCTGGAAGATGTTGTTTCAAGCGCGGATATTTTTATCACCACTACTGGAAACAAAGACGTGATCCGTATCGAGCACATGCGCGAGATGAAAGACATGGCTATAGTTGGAAACATTGGTCACTTTGATAATGAAATCCAGGTAGCAAACTTAAAAAATCATAAATGGACCAACATTAAAGAGCAGGTCGATATGATCGAAATGCCGAACGGCAATCGCTTGATCCTACTGTCCGAAGGCCGTTTGTTGAACCTTGGCAATGCGACAGGTCACCCGTCATTCGTGATGTCAGCCTCGTTCACCAATCAAGTTTTGGCGCAGATCGAGCTGTGGACCAAAGGCGATGATTACAACAATGACGTGTATATTTTGCCCAAGCACCTCGACGAAAAAGTGGCTCGACTTCACCTAGATCGTATTGGTGTGAAGTTGTCTTCGCTTAACAAGGAGCAGGCTGACTATATTGGCGTTGGAACTGATGGCCCATTTAAGCCAGACCACTATCGCTACTAGTACGCTCAAGGACCATTTTAAAGAAGAGGGCGCCGGTAAGTTGCGCCCTTTTCTTTAAATGTTGGTGAGTTGATTTTACTTAACCAATTAGCTTATTCCATTCGACAAGTTTTGCGCTTTCAGATAAATTTGACTGACTATAGGGATCGTTTGTGGCCCAAGCCGTTGCCTCAGCCATACTTTTCACTTCCAAGATAATTAGGGATATTCACATTTGACCACTACCATCAAGTAGGGGTCCCGCCATGTCTACAACTCCTGTCTTTTTGATATATTGTAGGTGAGCCTCTCGGTTTAAAACCTGAACGGTGAGGCGATCAGTTTTATCATGGGCCATGAGCACTACACGCATTGTATTTCTTTTTTAAGTGGCCGTGCCATGATGTCAGCCATGACTTCTGAAACATTGGCTGTTCCAGAACAAAGTTTTGCAACAGCTTCAGTAATAGGCATTTCAATATCTAAACGCTTTAAAATGGGAACCATCGCCAGTGCAGTTGCTTTTCCTTCTATAGTGCGGCTTGGGTCCAAGCCCTTTGTTCCACTGAGTTCCATACCGTAGCAGTAATTTCGCGACTTATTTGATGTACAAGTTAGGCAAAGGTCACCAAAGCCAGAAAGGCCAGCCAGTGTTTCAGCCTGTGCCCCAAGCCGCATCGCGTATCGAATTATTTCTGCATGGCCTCTTGTTATCAGGGCGGCCCTTGCGCTCTCTCCTAAGCCGGCGCCAACAGCGGCGCCACAAGCGATGGCGATAACATTTTTCAAAGCTCCACCAATTTCTGCACCAATGGGATCGTGTGATATATAAATCCTTAAGGTACCATTTGATAGCTTAATTTGCCATTCACCAAGGTCGTCGTTTTCATTAGAGGCTAGAGTCAGGGCGGTTGGCAGGCCCTTGGCTATATCTACCGCAAAGCTTGGGCCGGTGAGGATTCCAACTGGGCCATCTGGATACAAGCTTTTTAATATGGAATAGCCACCAAGCCCACTATCCAGGTCAATTCCTTTGCTGCAACCGATTAGAGCTTGGCCCTCTAGATATCTAGAAATGTTTTGCAAAACCTGGTGTGTATTTTGAAGGGGAACGGCGCAAAGAACCAAACTGGAACCCTGCAGTGCCTCGTTTAAATCGCTCGTTACGGAAACATTGGGTCCTAATTCGTGACCTGGTAGTTTTGAGTTTTTACGAGTTTCTTTAATGGTGCGCGTGGACTTTTCATTACGACCCCATAGCTGCACTTTTTCGTTACCTGACAAGGCGATCGCCAAAGCTGTACCGAAAGCACCGGCCCCAAGTATGCAAATAGTCATGGTTTTTGCTCTTTAGATTGGACATTTATAGACATAAGTTTGGAGTACAATAGACTTGGAATTAACGTACTGCTAATGTTAGTCATTGCTTTGTTCCTATTGATTGAATCTAAGTTAAATCATAACACTACTTCAGTTTTTGCTCAATCCTAAGGAGGCTCAATGCCTCAAATATTGGTTACACGGCCTATTGATCAGGCATTAAGGTTTGCTAAGGATCTTGAAAATGCAGGCGTGAAACCAGAAAAAATTTTAATTGACCCAATTTTGCAGATTAATGCATTAGACGTGACTTTTGATTTTTCAAATGTCAGAGGGATTTTGATTACGTCAAAAAATGCCCTTAGACATCTACCCGCTGGGTTAATTGAGTGTGGCTTTCCGGCATATTGTGTCGGTAGCTCTACCACGCGTCTAGCCTGTGAGTGTGGTCTTGTGGCAAAAAATATGGGTAAAACAGCTAAAGAACTTGCTAACGCCCTGGCAAAAATCTCACCAAAAGGACTGTTGGTACATGTTCGCGGCTCTTTTACTACTATCGATTTTAGTAACCACTTTCTTGGTACAGAATTAAAAATAAAAAATTTGATTACATACCATCAAACTGAACAACCACTTAAGCCAGAAACCCAAAACCTTCTGCAAGCTGGAAGGGATGTGGTTGTCCCCCTTTTTTCAACCCGGAGCGCCCAAAGCTTTTGTAAAATGAAATATAGCTGGACTCGGCATACGGCCGTTGTAATTAGTGAAAATGTAGCAAAATACTGCGAAAAAGCGGGCTTTGGTCAGATTATAGTTTCCCTTCAGCCTGATGCGCGCTCTATGCTTGAAGCTATAGTCCCGCTCATGAGAATAAAAATCGATTAATGGGTTTAGTTTGAAAAACTAAGACAGGTAAATTGTAGAAAGAAATAGGTAGTTTTTTTGGCAGATAAGAAGGTAAATAAAAAATTTAAAATCGATGATGTGGTTGTCGAGGAGGCCATTGTAACAGACGTAGGCTCGACCCAGGTTGGTAAAGAGCCACCGGATTTCTCCACTGTGAGCTCTGAAGAAAAGGCCTCCAATTACGGTTCAAAAAAGTCAAAACTTGGCAGCCTGTTTATTATTCTTGGAATATTTTTTCTTGGTCTCGTTGGCCTCGGTTTCTTTGTTCTACCCAAATATTTTGAATCCACTGACACAATCGGGTCGTTACGACTTTCGCAGTCTGGCCTTGAAGACAAATTTAAAAAGTTAAGCGCTCAAGTGGCTGCCCTTGAGGACAATGACCCAAAAAAAAATAGAATTGGGATCCTCGAAGTAGTTAACCCAGCCTTAGTTAAGATTGAATCCAATTTAACTGAACTGAGCGCGCTGCAATCGAAGCAGTCAGAGATGTTTAATCGTCGTATCGAAGCACTTGAAAGTGGCTCATTTACCAACCTTGTCTCCTCAGCTGAAACTGAAGCTTATCAACAGGCCGTTTCAAAAATTCAGGCTGACCTAGAGGGTCAGCGCATTCAAATTAACAAATTATCCGATGATCTGCGAACTCAGGTCCGAGAAGTTAAACGACAAATAAAAGTTGAAGAACGAAACGCTAATGAAATTGCCAAAAGTGGACTGACTTCCAGCGCCATAGATAAAATTCAGGTATTAGTAGAGAGTGGTTTGGGGTATCAAACAATTCTGGCTGAACTTAGTCGTTCTACTGACTTAAGTCTTTCACCGGCTATTGTTGATAATGCCGAAAGTGGGGTGGCAAGTTTAAAGTTGCTACAAAACCAGTTTTCTGCTGCGGCACGCACAGCACTAAAAAAAATAAGAAACGAACAGGTAACTTCTGAAAATGAGGGTGCGGTTTGGTCCTTTGTAAAAGCTCAGCTTGGTTTTCGCTCTTTAACCCCACAGGAGGGTGTTTCGGCTGATGCCGTGCTTTCCCGAGCACAAGCTGCGGTGAGCGATGGAGACATAGGTGCTGCACTTATAGAAATTAAGACGCTTACAGATGTTGGACAATCTGCTTTAAAAGACTGGTCGTTGGCTGCTGAGAGCCGCATTCGTGTGTTGGAAGAATTAGCTAAAATTTCTGACAACCTGATAATCAATTAGGAAAAATAGGATGCTTTGGTCACTTATAAAAATTCTATTTTTTTTAACGGCTGTAATTGTAATTACACTTGGTGCGGTGTGGCTACTGGAGTCAAAGGGTGGCGTAACAATTGAATATGCAGGTTTTGAATTATCTTTTGGCGCACTTCAGGCCGCCATATTAGGAATTTTATTTACCGTGGTTCTGTGGGTTTTCCTCAAGGTTTTTGGACTTATTGTTGCAGTATTTCGTTTCTTAAATGGTGATGAAACAGCACTATCACGATACTTGTTTCGCAATCGTGAACGACGTGGCTTTGAGGCGCTTTCTTCTGGATTGATGGCCTTGGCAAGTGGCGATGGCGCCGAGGCTATGACAAAAGCCAAGAAAGCTGATAAGCTACTCGGGAAACCAGAATTGACGAACTTGGTTATAGCGCAAGCTGCAGTTGCTTCTGGAGATAAGGAAACTGCGCGGGCGACTTACAAAAAACTACTGGAAAACCCAAAAACACGGTTTGTTGGCGTTCATGGCCTACTTAAACAAACACTGCAGTCTGGCGATATGGAAACAGCGCTCAAATTGGCAGAGCGCGCGTTTGCACTGAAACCAAAACATGTAGAAACTCAAGATGTTCTGCTTAAACTGCAAGCCAGTCAGAAAGATTGGTTGGGAATCCGAGATACCCTAAAAGCAAAGCTAAAACACGGTGCACTCCCAAAAAATGTACATAAGCGTCGAGATGCTATTTTTGCCTTATCTCAAGCGATGGAACTACAAGTGGAAGGTAATTTTGATGAGAGCCATAAGCTGGCGGTCGAGGCTAATCGTCTTTCTCCAGCATTAGTGCCTGCAAGTTTGCTAGTTGCGCGTGGGCAAATAAAAAAAGAAAAACCAAAGCTTGCGACCCGCACTGTGCTTGCTGCTTGGGAATTAGCCCCTCATCCAGAGTTAGCAACAGTTTATGCGGAAATTGAACCAGATGAGGCGCCCCTTGATCGAATAAAAAGGTTTCAGAAACTCACTAAATCTATGCCCAAACATCCTGAAACTAAGATGCTACTAGCCGAATTAAATATTGCCACAAGTAATTACACCAAAGCCCGTTCGGTACTCAGGGGACTAGCTAAATCTGATCCAACAATGCGCTCACTTACTATAATGGCCGCCATTGAGCGAGGTGAAGGTGCTGATGATCAAACTGTACGGCAACTTTTAACTCAAGCAATTTCAGCACAGCGGGACCCCCAATGGATTTGCGAAAACTGTGGTGAAACGTATCAAAGCTGGGAACCAGTATGTCTGAATTGTGATGCTATAGACAGCGTAAGTTGGAAGCGGCCACCTCCATCCGAGTCGGTTAGCGCCGAAATGCTACCACTGATTGTTGGCCAAATGGCTAAGGTGGACCAAGATGTGACATCAGGTGGGTTCGATAATGAAACTGAAGCAAGAAGTGAAACTAAAACATTAGATAAATAAAAAAAATCTTGAGCGTCAACAGCTAAAAAATATTAACACAGAGTAAAATAATGGAAAAAAAGAGAAAATTTTCTGGATCAGAGTTGTGCAAGTATGAGGCACATGAGGCCGTTAAACTTTTAAAAAATGGTGACGTGTCTTCTGGTGAGTTACTTGACGCAGCGACAAAGCGAATTTCGCAAACTGGCAAGATAATTAATGCGACAACTACGCTTTGTGAAGAGCGCGCCAGAACTGCAGCTAAATTTCTAGATAACACAGAAGATAGCCACGACGGATGGTTAGCTGGTCTCCCTATTACAATTAAAGATTTAAAAATGGTGGCCGGTGTTCGCACAACATATGGAAGTAAGGGTTTTTCTGATTTCATACCGGAGGAAAGTGATCCGCTTGTAGAACTTCTTGAGGCGCGTGGTGGAATTGTTTTGGGTAAAACAAATACCCCAGAATTTGGCGCTGGTGGAAATACTTTTAACGAGGTGTTTGGTCCAACCCTGAACCCCTGGGATACGAGTTTGAATGCTGGAGGGTCATCTGGTGGTGCTGCGGCATCACTTGCAACGGGAGAGATCTGGCTTAGTCACGGAAGTGATCATGGTGGTAGCCTTCGTACGCCTGCTGCTTATTGCGGTATTGTTGGTTTGCGGCCTAGTCCCGGTATTGCGGGGGGACCGGATAAAGATAATGCTTTCATGATTGAGGGGACCCAGGGGCCGATGGCTCGATCTGTTATGGATTGCGCGCTTTTTCTGGATGCTATGTCTGGATATGATCCAAGAATTGCAATTTCTTTTCCTCACCCAAAAACTTCTTACCAAGATGCATTGAGGCATGTTCCCAGTAAACTTGCCATAGCATTTTCTTCTGACCTAGGAGGTTTTGGGCAGGTTGATAAGGAGATGGATAATCATCTGCGTGGCATTTTGCTGATGCTAGAAAACAACGGAGCAGAGATTGAAGAAACCTGCCCTGACCTTTCAGAACTTGAAAAAACTTACCATACCCTCAGAGGAGTGATGTGGGCGACAGCCGCCAGGGGCTTGCCGGAAGAGGTTAAGCGCCATTTTAAACCTACCCTGGCTCAAAATACAGCTTTTGGACAATCCCTATCAATAGATGACATTATTGATGCAAATATTAACCGCTCAAAAATCTATAATAGAATGGTAAAGCTTTTCGAAAAATACGATGTTTTAGCCTGCCCAACTGTTGGTTGCATGCCTCACAGTCAGTCTGAGGAGTGGGTAGATAATGTTGGTGGAGTTAAACTATCAGGTTACATGGATTGGTTGCGATTTGCATTTTTAGCCACAACGGCAGGCTTGCCATCCATTTCTGTTCCAGTGGGATTGGGTCCAAGAGGATTGCCGGTTGGCTTACAGTTGATAGGAAGGCCACGTGGAGAGGCAAAGCTTTTGTCTGCTGCACGACTGGTTGAATTAACGGTAGGTGGGCCCCTAGGTCCGATTGATCCAATTTGAATTGGATAAAAATACCTTTGAAACCTTAATCTATACTCAAGCCACTGGGCACACGTTCAGGTATACCAAGACTTCCCAAAGAAGGTGTCTTTCCGGTTAGGCTGCTCAGGAAACTTAAAATCTCAGTTAATGGGCCGGTTCGTCACCTATCTCTGCCATTTTTGCTGTGAGTTTACTCAACATCGTTGCCCTAATCTCAGCATAGGCAGGATCATCAGCAACATTAAAAAGTTCAAGAGGGTCTTTTTCGCAATCAAACAATTCCCATTCTTTATCCTGCCCACCCATGTTCGTGCCGGGCAGATCAAAGCCATCGTTGTACCAGTAAATAAGTTTGTAGCGTTGATCACGAATTCCGTAATGAGAATAAGCGTTGTGATCAGGATCACGATGCATCCAATATCGGTGATAAGCGATCTGTGGCCAATTACTGGGCGGATTTCCCTCGAGGACTTTGCGAGCGGATAGTCCTTGCATATAGTTGGGGATAGGCAATTCTGCATAATCTAGGAAGGTTGGGGCAAAATCAACATTACACAACATGTCGTCACAGACTGTTCCTGCGGGAATACTCTCAGGGTAGCGCATAAGAAACGGCATCTGAAACGACTCCTCATACATGAATCGTTTATCAAACCATCCATGTTCGCCCAGAAAGAAACCTTGGTCCGAAGTGTAGATGACAATTGTATTGTCGGCCTGTTCGGTTTCATCCAACCAGTTCAGCAGTCGCCCGACGCTTTCATCGATTGAGTGAATTGTGCGCAGATACCGTTTCAGATAGCGCTGATATTTAAAATAACTCAATTCATCCTGAGTCTGAAAGGTAAAAGCCTCGCCAGTATCCCGATCTATGAGGCGAAGGTTTGTGACATCTTCAGGGTTTGGAATGCACCTGTCCGTTGCCCCCGGTTTTGTGCGCTCTCCAACTTCGGCACCGCCTTCCGGTTGAACTAAACCCAAATCAACGTATTTCATATCTTCTTTAATCCGCATTCGTGCCTCAGCCGCAGCCTTAGCTCGGTTTTTGTAATCATCATCAAACGTATCAGGCAAGGCGATATCGTCTTGGTAGAGATGTCGATTATTTGGATGTGGTTCCCATTCACGATGGGGTGCTTTGTGGTGGCACATCAGGAAGAATGGTTTATCGCGATCACATCGGTTGAGCCATTCGAGGCTTTTGTCTGTGATAACGTCGGTGGCATACCCAAGCGCTTCAATCTCTTTGCCCATCTCGATCATATAGGGGTCGAAATACTCGCCCTGACCAGGCAGGACTGACCAAAAATCAAAACCCGTTGGCTCATGGGCCCTGCCCTCACCAAGGTGCCATTTCCCAACAAGTGCAGTTTGATAACCACCAGTCCGCAGATGTTTAGCCACATTGGGCCCACGGTTATCAATCGGCGTTTCAAGTGTGGTTACATTGTTAACATGATTGTAAGTGCCAGTCAGGATCGCCGCACGACTGGGGGTGCAAATCGAATTGGTTACATAGCAATGGTTCAATCGAACGCCCTCATTCGCAATACGATCAAGATTGGGTGTACTGTTTATACCAGAACCATAACAACTTATTGCCTTTGATGCATGATCATCAGCCATGATAAAGAGAATATTAGGGCGCTTTTTTGTCATGTTATTACCTGTCTGAAGGTTTGTATTGGAGAGGCAAGATCGGCCACTGAATCATATCCAAGAACCCAATTTAAATAAATATGCACTCGCATTTTTGATCATCACTTAAGCGCCGATTTCCAAGCTAAATATGACTTTTTTGGCGTGCGCTTTTGAGTTTCAAAATCAACATGAACTAAACCAAACCGCTTTTCATAACCTAAAGTCCATTCATAATTATCCAACAAGGACCAAACGTAATAGCCAGCCAGCGGTACACCTTGCTTAATCGCTTTTAAAACTGCCAGCAAATGCTCAGAGATATACCGGAGCCGCGCATCATCGTTCACCGTGCCGTTTTCCACCAAATCATTATTTGCCATTCCGTTTTCAGTCACATAGATTGGCAGACCACGCGTATATTCTTGATGTGTGCGCATGATGAAATCAAAAAGTCCATCCGGATAGATTTCCCAACCCATTTGTGTCTTATCAAGCGGCCCTTCATACGCCTGTATGTTAGGCCATCCACCCTCTTTATGACCCAAATTTGAACGGGTATAATAATTGATACCACACCAATCAACAGGCGCACCGATCAAATCGAAATCATCCTGCCATTTCTTTGGCAGAAAGGGTTCTAAACCCTCAAGTACCAAATCTGGATAGGTTTTGTGAAAAATACCACCCATAAAGAAACGGTTGTAGATAGCATCATACCGAGCCGCAGCAGCACAATTATCAGGGTTATCATCAATCGGATTTGCATATTCAAAATTGCATACCGCACCAAGATTTTTTATGCCCATAGCGCGCATTCGCGTAATAGCAGTGCCATGCGCACAAAGCACATTATGCATTGCACGCGCTGTTGCCCTAATATCGCGCAACCCGGGTGCATGTACCCCTTCAAAATGTGACAACCAGCTTACGCACCACGGCTCATTGATCGGTGCTACTGAAAACATCCGATCGCCAATTCGCGCCATTACAACCTCAGTGTAATCACCAAACCATTTGGCTATGTCGGTGTTTCGCCAGCCGCCGCGATCTTCTAAGGCCGAGGGCATTTCCCAATGATAAAGGGTTACAGCAGGTTTTAGACCTCGCTCCAACATGGCATCAGTTAAACGATCGTAAAAATCCAATCCTTGCTGATTTACCAATCCAACCCCATCAGGGATGACCCGTGCCCAGCTGGTTGAAAACCGGTATGTGTCGAACCCAGCAGCGGCAACAAGATCTAAATCTTCTTCAAACCTGTGATAATGATCACAGGCCAATTGTCCATGTTCCAAACCCACAACATTGCCTTGAGTGGCCGCAAAACTGTCCCAATGGGTGCTACCGGCGCCACCGAATTTGTGTCCTTCAATTTGATAGGCTGATGTAGCAGTTCCGAAAAGGAAGTCCGCAGGATATTCGCTACGAGTTATCAAAAAATATGCGCCTTACTTACATCGACACTAAAGCTTGTATCCTGCCCGACAATCAGATCAATTTCTTCAGAGCTGGCATAACGAAATAAGACCTTTTCAGAAGACATCACCTCAATTATCGTTTCTGTTCCGAGCTGTTCTACCAACGTTACCTTGCCCTTAAGCGCCCCCTTAGGATCAAGAATCAAATGCTGTGGACGAATACCCAAACGCACAGCGGCACCGCTTTTCTTCCCCGTCGATACCAAGCGTACATCCCTCAACTCCATCCCGGAGCCTTTGAACTCTGCAATATTGGCCTCGCTTACAACGTCGCCCAAAACACCATTAAAGAAGTTCATTGTTGGGGAACCCAAAAAGCCAGCCACAAACTCATTTTCGGGCCTATTGAATAGATCCATCGGCTTCCCAGTTTGCATCACTTCGCCATCCTTCAGAACAACAATTTTATCGGCTAAAGTCATCGCCTCAACCTGATCATGGGTTACATATATGGTTGTTGCCTCAAGCTGCGAATGCAGCCGCGCAATTTCAACCCGTGTGTCATGGCGCAAAGCCGCATCTAAATTTGACAACGGCTCGTCAAATAAAAATACATCTGGGTTTCTAACAATTGCTCGGCCAATAGCAACACGTTGGCGCTGTCCACCCGACAATGCAGCTGGCCTGCGGTCCAGAAGATGCTCCATTTGAAGAATTTTAGCTGCTGCCTCTACTCGTGTTTTAATTTCAGCTTTTGATAAGCTTTGGAGGCTTAAAGAAAAAGCCATATTCTGAAAAACCGACATGTGTGGGTAAAGAGCATAGGATTGGAAAACCATTGCAATTCCGCGTTCTGATGGAGGTAAATCCATAACAGGCTTGTCTGCTATTATAATTTCGCCATCCGTTAGTTTTTCCAAACCAGCAATTAGCCGCAGTAGCGTCGATTTTCCGCAACCAGAAGGTCCAACAAAGACAACAAATTCCCCTTTTTCTATGGATAGGTGTACATCTCTTATAACTTTTGTTTTTCCAAAAGATTTATCGACATTTTTAAGTTCAACTTGTGCCATGCTTTACCTCTTCGAAGGTGGCTTTAACCTTTTCAAAATCAAATTTACATCGTAATTTTTGATAATTACTCACCCTATTAAAAATTATTTCTTTAGGCCCACCAGAAACTTTTGACATGATATTAGCGTGCATCATCGCAGACTGCTTTTTTCGCCATTGTAAGAATTTAGAAAACTCACCGTAGATGGATTTAGTATTCTTTGCCATCCCTAGCCCAGCTTTCTCCAAATGAACTTCAGCTATTGGCAACCAAGTTTGATTGGCTGATGTAAACCCACCCATAGGTTGTTTCTTGTCCCAAACCATAGGTGTTCTACATGTGTCCCGGCCCAAAAACTCAGGATGAAAATTTATTCCCCAGGGATCTTTCATTTTGTCTAACGGAATATCCGTAACATCACCTAATCCTAATTCTTCGCCCTGATAGACGCAGGTTGAGCCGATTAGTGATGTTTCGAGCTGAAGAAGTAAGAGTTGTAAATCATCTTGTTTGTCTACTGAAATTCCAAGTGGTTCCAGCTGGCGGGTTGCCGACCTTGGAACATCATGATTAGAGAAGGCAAAACATAGTCGGCCCGAACCGTTAAACACCTCTATCGCATTAGAAATAGCTTCTTTAAGTTCTAGCACGGTCAATCCTGACCATTCAAGAAGATCAAAGTTATAGGTTGCGTGGAGCCTGCCAGGTTCTGAAAACGCTTCACTAACATTCATAGCATTACCTTCGTCTCCATCGACTTCGCCCATGAGAAAACGGTCACCATCATATTCTTCGGCTATCTTTCTAAAAGCTTTACTAAACTCCTGGATCACAGGTTGATTAAGCTGAGCCACGTCATGCAATTGTCTAAAGAAAGGTTGTTTGTCTTGAGGTAGGGGGCCAAGAACGAAATTTGGATCTGCTAAATTATCTCTATATGGTGGAGTATCCCCATTGATTGTGTGGACTGCGTCTAATCTGAAGCCATCTACACCGCGGTCAAACCAAAATCTGGCTATTTTATTGAACTCTTCTCGTATTTCAGGGTTTGCATGGTTTAAATTTGGCTGCTCTGGTAAAAAATTATGTAGGTAATATTGCTGTCGTCTTGGCTCCCATGACCAAGCTAAGCCTCCAAAAAAAGACAGCCAATTATTAGGTGCAGACCCATCTGGTTTTGGATCGACCCAATGAAACCAGTCTGCCTTTGGGTTCTCTCTAGATTGGCGGCTTTCTTCGAACCAGGGATGCAGAGAAGAACAGTGAGCAGGAACAATATCTATCATAAGACGTAAGCCAATCTTATGGACCTTATCAATTAAGTTATCAAAATCCTCCAGAGACCCATACTCAGGATTAACGTCACAATAGTTAGAGACATCATAGCCGAAGTCATGTTGAGGTGAGGTGAAAAAAGGACTTATCCAAATAGCATCAACACCTAAATTTGCGATATAGTCCAATCTCGAAGTGATACCATTGAGATCACCAATCCCATCACTATTTGAGTCCTGAAATGATCTTGGATAAATTTGATATATGACGGCATTTTCCCACCATTTTAAGAGAGACATTGTTCAGCCCCCCTTGACAGACCCGGCTAGCAAACCTCTGATAAAATATTTTTGCATCGCAAGAAATACTATCACCGGCACTACCATGGAAATTACCGCCGAAGCATTAAGAAGATGAAGTTGGTCTCCAAAAGTTCCCAATTGTCTTTCTAGTAAGATTGGAAAAACTACATCATCATTAGCGCTCGGACCAATGAACATAGCTACCAGTAAATCATTCCAGATCCAGAGAAACTGAAAAATACTGAATGAAGCCAGTGCTGGCACAGAAAGTGGTAAGACCACTCTCACAAAAATTTGCATATGATTGGCGCCGTCAATTTTGGCGCTCTCAAGTATTTCCCGGGGTAATGCTACGATGTAATTACGCAGAAGAAAGATGGCGAGAGGGAGGCCGAATCCGGTATGCGTGAGCCATAAACCCGCAAATGACTTGGTTGGAAACTGACACGTGTTTGTCAATTCGCAATCCGTCGTCCACTGCTTGAGCGCCGTTGCCCAACTTGCAAGACCGTTTAAGCCTTGCAAAATTGGTAAAAAAGCCAACTGGGTCGGAACCACCATCAGTGAAACTACAAGTATGAACAACCAATCTCTGCCTGGAAACTGCATCCATGAGAAAGCATACGCCGCAAATGCAGCAACTGTGATAGGAATTATAGTTGCTGGAACAACTACAATAAAAGAAGATATTAGAGCGTTTGGAACGTCTTTATTATCTAGTAACACCTCAAAATAGGCTTCGGCTCCAAATGCTGGATCTTGATTTATAAAAACATCGAGATTTTTTGGCTTGGGTGCTATTGCTTCTGGAAAAGACCAAACAAAATCACCATTAGCTTGGAAAGAAAAATCTCCCCCTCGAACATCCATAACTTCGCCTGCCGGGACGAGTTTTCGAATTAACTTAGATTTCCCAGGTTTGTCGGGGTCAGGCACCCGACCCTTGAACATAATCGATTTTATCTCCCCAGATAGCGTGAACCACTCTTTGTTTTTATTTATCCGTTCAAAGATATTTCCACGCATTTCTATGACTTTGGTCTGTTGCCCCTTGTCGTGGGTGCTGAATCGGTGCCCAAGTTCAGTTGGCGTAAATGCTGTCCAAAAACCTGAAGTTTTAGACGCAACTTCAGATCTAAACGATGTTGTTATTAGTGCGATAAAGGGAACCACCCAAATTACTAAAATTATTGCGAGAATAATATGGGCAAAAGAACGACTATACATGATCAACCCCTTTAATATTCTAATTGCTTTTGTTCGCGACGAATACGCCAACCAAGAAAAATCATGTGGGGAATAACTGTCAGCATTAACATTATTGCTATTGCAGCAAATAAATTATCAACTTTACTGCCACCAATAGACCAAGTATTCATCGCAGCTTCCATCATTGTGGCCAGCAAAAGCTTATCGTCATCATTGGCAGACAAGGCATAGGGAATATCAAAAACTTTCAAAACATCTGTTACAAGGTACGTCCATACAACTACCACTGTTGAAAAAATTTGTGGCAATTTCACTCTAAAAAAAAGCTGCCGCGGGTTTGCTCCATCAATTATTGCCGCTTCCACTGTTTCTTGTGGCACACCTCGCAAGGCCGCAGAAAAAATTACCATTGCGAAACCTGTTTTAATCCATACCATAATCCACATAAGGTAAAAATTACCCCAAAATTTAAGATTATACAGAGGCTCATTATACTCGGGCGTGTGTCCTAAAAGAGCTTTTAGTAGACCAATTTGATAGGACGGCGTAACCCCATTTATTGCTTCCTGAGGTTCGATCCCCCCACCGGCAAAAATATTTCGCCAGATAACAGCCGCTCCAACAAATGATATCGCTAAAGGTACAAAAATAAATGTTTTGGCTACGACGCCCCATCGCACAGAGTCTGCCAAAACAGCAATTAATAGCCCGAATATTATGCATAGTGATGGAACTAAGATAAGCCACATTAAACTATTTCTCATAGCAAGCCTAAATTGGATGTAGCCTAAAGCATTTGGGTCCCACAAAAATGAATAGTTACTGACAGAAGCTGTTCCACCAGGTTCTGTAAAGGAAATTTTCAATGTCGTGAGCGCGGGAATTAGCAAAAATAGTAACAGTAAGATCAGTGCTGGTCCGACAAATATCCAAGGTTGAATGGCTTCTACAATTAATGATCTTTTGCCAATTAAGTTGCTTGATCTAAAACTTGCCAGTCCAAAGTTAAGCCAATTTCCAATCCAATAGTAAAGAAATGAAATGAACAGAGCTATTATAACAGACCGGAGCGCAAACCCGACTTTTGCAAATCTGAGCTCTGTAACAAAAGTTGCGACAGACCAATTATATTTCTCATGCAGCCAGAGACCAAAATTGGCAAAAGCATCGTCTACCGGAGCAGTTAATGAAAAAATAAAAACAGCAGTAATCGGTAGCACGCAGACAATCGTCAGTACGATAGCTAAACTGTTACTAAATATTATGGATTGTATTGACCGCATATATTTGGGTTACCCGGTGATAATTAAAAAAGAGCACGGGGTAAACCCGTGCTCTTAAAATTTGTTTGGCAGCTATTAGTTTTTAATCGCGTCCCATGCTGTTTGAATATTGTCAGCTGTTTTTTTTGCGTCCTGGCCGTTTGCAAATGCTGTCATTTCGCTCCAAAAAGCACCTGCCCCAATTGCACCAGGCATTAAGTCAGAAGCATCAAAACGAAAGGTTGTTGCATTTGCGAGGATTTCTCCCTGCTTTCTAAGAAGTGGTGTTGCGTAAGCAGATAGGTCAGCGCCTTTGTGCGCAGTTAAGAATACACCTTGCTGCATCCAAGCCTCGTGAGCAGAAGCTTCCTGCAAATACTTGAAGAATGCACGGGTAGCAGGAGATTCTTTAGCCATTGTATAGAGAGTCCCTGCGCCGAGAACTGGATTTCCTAAATTTCCTGATGCGAATGGAGGGAAGTAGAAAGCATCTGCCTCGCCCCGTGCAACTTCTTCTCCTTTATCAGGAAAAAAACCGGTAATAAAAGACGCCTGACGATGCAACATACACCTTGGTGGCGAAGTAAACAGACCTTTTGGCGCGTCACCAAAAGATGTGGTAGCCACTGATGATGCTCCACCGGCAACGTAGTCGTCATTTCTAGAGAACTGACCATAAATGTTCATTGCATTAATTACCTCAGGGCTATTGAAGGCCAGGTCATTTGAAACCCACCGATCATAGTTTTCCGCTGAAGTGGTACGCAGCATGATGTCTTCCATCCAGTCTGTTGCGGTCCATCCGGTAGCATTTCCAGACTCCACACCGATACACCAAGGAGTATTGCCATCTGCAACCATTTGATCAGAAAGCGCAATTAGCTCTTCCATTGTTGAAGGAACTTCATAGCCGTTATCTTCAAATTGCTCAGGTGAATACCAAACTAAAGATTTCAGGTCCATTTTGTACGCAAATCCATAGAAATGCTCATTGCCACTGGCATCTGCGTAAGTTCCAAGATCGACCCATGAAGAGCCAGCTCCATAATTATCAGCCATCCACGAGGCCGCATCATCTCCAATTGGAATTAGATGACCTTCTGATGCCATATCAGCGGCAAGTCCTGGCTGTGGAAAAATTGCAATGTTAGGGGGGTTATTTGAACGCATATCTGCAACAACGAGGGCTGCAAAATCGCGCGACCCAGAATATTGAACTTTTGCACCAGTTGCTTTTTCAAAGCAGCTAATGGTGTTTTCTAACATTTCTTGGTCCGTCCCTAGCATGGATCCTTGCATAGTTATCACTGCACCAGGAAAACTTCCCATATCGCCAAGTTTTGAAGGTGTGTTGCAGACATCTGCATAGGCAACGCCGCTCATGCCGAATGACATAGCCGCTGCTACGCCTATGGTTTTAACGTTAAATTTCATTCTATTCCTCCCAAGAGTTTTAACATAAAAATAATAAAACAAGATTAAGTCTTTAGCTGACTCAATTTGCATAATAGATGTGCTTGTAGCTGCATCGTTGGTAGCGCTAGCAAACTCTAAAACCTGCTGAAGGTCAAACAGAAAAAGTTTGGAGATACAGAAATAAAAAAGTTCCAGTTTTCTTGTCAAAGGGTGCTGTCAACTTAATGAAAACTCGCATCAGATTGTTCGCACCGCCTAAATCTACGCGCTCAATAATTGACGCCACTCGGCTAGAGCAGCGGCATGGTTAAGCTTGAAATTGATGCGTGAATAAAGATGGCGTTCCTGATTAAAATGGTTCTGGATAGAAGCGTGGATGGAGACGAATTTCTGTAAGGTTGCCGTTCGTCGAAAGCGCAGCATCGCCCTCTCTCGTCGCCTGAACGGTAGGTGAGAATTCTCAGCTCTGTTGTTCACCCAGCGACCTGTTTCTTGCCGGCCAGCACTTCCTATGATCATCATCGCTGCGCGGTAAGAACGCAGTTTGTCCGTTACTATAATTCTAGGTTGGCCATTGCGCTTCATTGATTTTCTTGTGAATTTTAATGCGGCTTTGCGATCTCGGTGCTTACTCACATAACTTTCCAGAACTTCACCTTCGTGATCTACGGCACGCCAAAGGTAGTGCCGTTCACCGTTGATCTTCATAAAGACCTTATCAAAGTGCCACTGCCAATTAGAATAACTGCGTGCCTGTTTACGTCTTTTCCTCGTAATCTCTGATGCAAACATTGGCCCGAAGCGGTTCCACCAGAACCGGATCGTTTCGTGGCTCACATCTACACCCCTTTCATGAAGAAGGTCCTCCACATTACGGAGCGAAAGCGGAAACCGAACGTACATCATTACTGCAAGTCGGATGACTTCATGGCTGGTTTTGGAGTAGCGAAATGGGGAACGTTTTGTCATTCGGCATGGTTACAAATTAGCCCTGCCCGCCTCGAGCAAGTTTACTCTGACAAAACCACTTCAAGGGTCTTAATATGTCAATTAAAACCTTTCTTAGTGTGGTTTTGAGTCATTTTTAAGGTACCTCGTGTCCGTTAGCGGCAGCGTAGATGTCAAACCATGTTTCACGGTTTATTTCTAATTTTAAACATCGCGATAAGTTTTTAAT
>Ga0209335_10002364_pt1 | contig 19962 bp, 19 predicted proteins | sample COG_09_FD_184753 | JGI IMG/M metagenome (GOLD analysis project Ga0209335, IMG submission 184753) | Pelagic Microbial community sample from North Sea - COGITO 998_met_09 (SPAdes) (version 2) | ecosystem: Environmental > Aquatic > Marine > Neritic zone/Coastal water | place: Helgoland, sampling...
ATGATGTTGCCTGGTATCGATTTAATTAGAGTTTTTTTTAAAAGATTTTTAAATAATAACAATCCGCTTAGACCTGATCGTACCCATTTTCATCATTTATTATCTGAAAAATTTACACATTTACAAAGTCTAATAACAATTCAATTAATTATTATCACTCCAATAATTTTGTCTTATCTTGATATAAATAGAATAATTATAATTTTAGCTACAATTTTTTGTTATAGTTTAATTATTTATAAATTAAGTAGGTAATTTCTCGTTATTTATCTTTCTTCGTGCATCATAGTATATTGCCAAAAACTAGCTTCTGATACTTTAGTTTCCAGGATTTCAAGGAATTAGTGGTTATGTTACCTAGTTTTTTCTTAACTTCAACCTAATCATCTGTTTCGTCTTTATTATGTATGTCTCAATTTCTATTTATTATTAATTTTAATAACCGTATTTATCTACTCATCTTTGATTAAATTTATAAAAAAAAATTAATTTTTTTCGTAAGGATACACTTCGTTTAAATAATAATTGCAGTATTTTTGTAATCCTATTCGTAAATTTACTTTTGGTTTCCAGCCAAGACTCTTTATGATTTTTGAGTCAAGTTGTCTATTCTTTACTCCATCAGGATATTTTCTATTAAAAATAATCTTCCCTTTATAATTAATTATTTTTTTTATCAATTTTGCAATTATTTCGATTGAATAATGCTCTCCACCCCCAATATTAATAAAATCATACTTCATCTTTTTTTTAATCAAAAAATAAATTGCTGAAGATAAATCTTCAACGTTTAAAAATTCTCTTTTTACTTTACCAGAACCCCACACTTCTACTTGTGGTATTTTTTTGATTTTAGCTAAAGTAAACTTTTTTACTAAAGCGGGTAAGACATGACTTGATTTAAGATTAAAATTATCTCCTCTTCCATATAAGTTTGCAGGCATAAGGGATATAAATTCTTTTTTATATTTTCTATTTAAGTGTTGAGAATATTTTAAAGAAAGAATTTTAGCCAAAGCATAACCTTCGTTTGTTTCCTCTAAATGGGATGAAAGCAAGGCTGACTCTTTAATTGGTTGATTAGTTTTTTTTGGATAAATACATGCAGATCCAAGATTTATCAATTTGTTTACATTGTATTTGAATGAGGAGTTAATTATATTTAAACCAATCATTGAGTTTATAAATATATAATCAGATTGATAATTTTTGTTATCTAAAATCCCTCCAACTTTTCCTGCAGCATTAATGACTACATTTGGTCTTTTTTTTTTAAAGAATTGTTCTACTAATAATTGATTTGTAAAATCTAAATCTTTTCTTCGACATTCAATTATATTAAAATTTTTTTTTTTTAATAGACTGTATATGGAGCTTCCAACCATACCCTCTTGACCAGCTATTAAAACTTTTGATTTCAATTTTTTTATTTTAGATTCGATTTTCGTATTAATTCTAGATCAGCATCCATCATTTCTTTTATCAATTGTTGAATATGAATTTTAGGTTTCCATTTTAATAATCTTTTAGCTTTATTTGCGTTACCAATTAAATTATTAACTTCATTTGGGCGAAAATATTTCTTACTTACTTTTATAACAATCATATTTTTCTCTAAAAGAGGATACTTTTTATTATCAAAATCAATAATTTTTGCACATTCTTTTAATCCTTGACCGAACCATTTAATTTTAATTCCCATATACCTAAAACACTGTTCAACAAAAAATTTTACTGAGTATTGTTTTTCCGTTGCTATTACAAAATCTTCAGGCTTTTTGTATTGCAATACCTTCCAACACATTTCAATATAATCTTGTGCATGACCCCAATCTCTTAAAGAATATATATTACCCAGATGTAAAGACTTTTCTAATCCATTAATAATTTTACTTATTCCTAAAGTTATTTTTCTTGTCACAAAGGTTTCTCCACGTCTTGGTGACTCGTGATTAAAAAGAATTCCGTTAGAAGCAAACATCCCATATGACTCTCTATAATTTTTTACAATCCAATAAGCAAACAGTTTTGATGTTGCATATGGACTTTTAGGATAAAATTTTGTTTTTTCAGATTGTTTGGCATCTTGAATTTCTCCGTAAAGTTCTGATGTTGAGGCTTGATAAAATTTAGTTTTCTTGGCAAATCCACAATCATAAATAGCATGTAACAAATTTAAAGCTCCTATCGAATTTACTTGAGCGGTGTAATTTGGTAATTGAAAACTTACCCCTACGTGACTTTGTGCAGCAAAATTATAAACTTCATCTGGTTTTATCTTATTAATCAAATTTGTAAGTGAACTTGAGTCTAGCAAATCTCCATAATGTAGAAAAAAATTATTTTTATATCTATTATTTTCATAGATATGGTCAATTCTAGAAGTATTAAAAGATGAGGATTTTCTTTTGATTCCGTGAACTATATATTTCTTTTTTAACAAAAACTCTGCTAAATAAGAACCATCTTGTCCAGTTATACCAGTGATAAGAGCTTTTTTAAATTTCATGCAATAAACAATATCACTATTATAGTAAAAGTTTTATTATGCAATAATTATATAAAATGAAAATTTCAGTAATTACAGTAACGTTAAACAGTGAAGATACAATAAGAGATACACTTAATTCTGTTTATTCTCAAAATTATAAAAATATTGAACATATAATAGTAGATGGCGGTTCAAATGACAAAACGCTCTCTATCTTAAAAAAATATCCCAACAAAAAAAAGAAGGTTTTTATTAAAGAAAATTTTGGAATTTATAAATCTATAAATTTTGCAATTCAAAAATGTAAAGGTAATTACATATGTATTTTGAATTCAGATGATATTTTTCATTCAAATTTTACTATTAATGAGCTTGTGAAAACTGCTTCTAAAAATAAAAAAATAAAAATTTTTATAGGAAACGTAGCTTATTTTGATAATTCAGACTATTATAATATAAAAAGATTTTATTCATCTTCAGACTTCAAAAGTTGGAAAATGAAATTTGGTTTGATGCCACCTCATCCAGCATCATTTATAAAAAAGGAAATATATGATGATTATGGATTATATAATGATAAATTTAAAATTGCTGGAGATTTCGAACTATTTTTAAGACTATTCATTGTTAAAAAAATAAAATTTAAATTAATAGAAAACACAATTGTTCGGATGAGAACAGGTGGTATTTCTGGGAGAAGTGTCAAAAGTTATTGGATTTCAACAGTTGAAATTTTAAAATCTTTTAAACTTAACAATTTGAAAACGAACATATTTTTTATATTAATGCGTATTCCAGCAAAGATTGATCAATTATTTTTTTATAATAAAAATAAAATTAATAAGACTTTTCAATTATTCGATTTTTTATATGAGAAAGATTATTATCAAAAAAATAGTTTTAAAATCATTAATAATGTTAAACAAATTCCTTTTAGAGATAACTTTATACTTTCAGGTATGAATTTAGCTTTTTTGGGTTATTTTGCGAATAAAGAAATTTACACAAATAAAGTTTTATTTCATTGGCCAGATGGAATTTGGTTGAAAAAACACATCGATATAAAAAAAATGCCAGGAAGAGATTTATTAAAAAATTTAAAAATCCCTAAAAATATTGAGAATATATTAGTTCTAGGAAATTTATCTGAATGCTCAAAAAAATTTTTGAAAAAAAAATTCAAATTAGATGTTTCAAATCAAAAACTACCATTTGGAAATATTGAAGAAATCATTAAAACAAAAATACGCTTAAAAGAAAAATCTCTTACATTAATTTCTTTACCTACTCCAAAGCAAGAAAAGGTTGCACTTCATGTCTCCAGACACAATCCAAATTATAAAATAATTTGTATTGGAGCTTCAATAGCTATTGCTTCAGGAGAAGAAAAACAAGTTCCAAATTTATTAAAAAATTATGAATTCTTATGGAGACTTAGAACTGATTTTTTTAGAAGAGTGAAAAGGATTATAGAAACATTTTTTTATTATTTAAAAGGAAAATATATTAATAAAACTTTTCATAAAATAAGATTTATAAAAATTGACTAAAAAAAAATTATTTGTTTGGACATGTGATTATTCAGAAAATTCTGGAGAAGGAAAACTTGCAAGATTATTTATTAAAAAATTTAATAAAAAAAAAATTTTTATTATAAAATTTAATCAAAAAAAAATATTAACATCAAAATATATATCAACATTTTGGGGTATAATTTATTGTTGGAAAAAATACCTAAATAAGGAAACTGTTTGTTATTTAAACTACCTTCCGTTATGGAATTTTCTAATATTTATTTTTTTACCTCCTAAAACAATTTTGGGGCCTATTACAGGTGGTGCTCATTATTCAAAATCTAATTTATTTAGTTATTTTATAAGAGGCCTAATTTTCCCAATTTTTTATAAAATTAGTGAATTTTTTCTTAATTTAAGGATAATAAATCCAGTATTTTCTACAAACTTGTTAGAAAAATATCTTTCTAAAAAAACAGTCAAAAAAAGCAAATTGAACTTTGTTGTAAAAAACTTTTTTTTTAAAAAAAATTATAAAAAAAAGAGAAAAATTGATTTTTTAATTTATTATAGAAAGCATAAAAATAAAAAAACATTCTTTCCATTTGATCTCATAAAAAAATTAACTAAATTAAAATTCAAAATTTATGTAGTTGGAGATAAATTGGATTTACCAAGTGTTAAGAATTGTGGCTTTTTAACAAGTAAAAGAATGTCAAATCTTCAATCTCAAGCTAGATACACTATTATATCAGGTGAAAATCCTTACAGTTTTTTTATTTTAGAATGTATCTCTCATAACATTAAAATTATTATAGAAAAAGATATAACGAAAAGAATAACTTTGTTTAAAAAAAATTTTATTGTATTAAATTATAATTCTTTGAATAGTATCAAAAAATTGAAATAATAAACTGAATCTGATGATAAATTCAAAAATAATACTTGGTGTTAATGCGTTTCATGCAGATTCATCAGCTTGTTTAATAATTGATGGAAGATTAGTTGCAGCAATTGAGGAGGAGAGAATAAATAGAATCAAACATTATGCAGGATTTCCTATCAAAGCTATTAGAGAATGCTTATTAATTTCAGATATTAATGAAAAAGATATTACTGATGTGGCCTTTAATACAAAACCTTTAAGCAACTTAATTCCTAAAGGAATTCATTATCTAAAAAATTTATCATTTAAAGAAAGTTTTGCTAAAAAAAGATTTTTAAAAAAGAAAAATATTCATAATATCTTTTATGAGAAATTAAATTTAAATAAAAATGTTAAATTTCATTATATAGAACATCATCTATCCCATATAGCGTCTGCTTTCTATTCATCTGGATTTAAAATAGCTGACGGGCTTTCAATTGATGGATCAGGTGATTTTGTTACTTTAGCCATTTCTGAGTGCAGAAATAATAAAATTAAGATTAAGGAAAAAATTAATTTTCCAAACTCATTAGGTATTTTTTATCACGCTATGACACAGTTTTTAGGTTTTAAAAAATATGGAGATGAATATAAAGTAATGGGATTAGCCGCCTACGGTTCACCAAAATATTTTGATAAAATTAAAGACAATTTATTTATAAATAATAATAAATTGATATTTGAGCTAAATTTAGAATATTTTAACCACCATAAAAATAATTTTCAATACATTGCAGGTGAGTCACTTGTTATTGATCAAATTTTTAACGCAAATCTTATTAAGCTATTTTCAATAGAGTTAAACAATATTAAAAATAAAGATCAATTTACTAAAGATTTTGCATCATCAGTACAAAAGATTTATGAATTTTTTTTTATAAAAATAGTTGAGAAAATCTCCTTAAATAAATTTTCAAAAAATCTTGTATTTGCTGGTGGGTGTGCCTTAAATTCATCAGCCAATAAACTTATTACTAATGATAAAAAACTATTTGAAAATATTTATATCCCTTATGCACCAGGAGATAACGGAGGGGCATTAGGTGCTGCTTTTGTTGTTTCTACAAAATATAATAATAATATACATAATTCTATGAGCCCCTATCTTGGAACAGAATTTTCAAATGACGAAATACTTAATATCCTAAAAAATAACGTTTATAAAAATAAAGTTACTTACAAGTTTATAGAAAATGATTCCGAATTATTTAATTCAGCCGCTCAACTAATTTCTGAAGGAAATGTTATTGGATGGTTTCAAGGAAAAATGGAATTTGGACCAAGAGCTCTTGGTAATCGTTCTATTTTAGCAGACCCTAGAAATCCTAATATGAAAAGTATAATAAATATGAAAATTAAAAGAAGAGAATCTTTTAGGCCTTTTGCACCATCTGTTCTAGAAGACCACCAATCAGATTGGTTTGAAACTAATTTCATAAATCCATATATGACAACATTGGCAACCGTAAAACAAGATAAGCAAGAATTAATACCCGCAGTAACTCATATAGATGGAACTGCAAGACTTCAAACAGTTAATTCAATTAATAATTCCAAATTTGCGAAGCTAATTAATAGTTTTTATTCACTTACAGGTGTTCCAATTCTTCTTAACACATCCTTTAACGAAAATGAGCCAATCGTAATGAAGCCTGAAGAATCGTTGGATTGCTTAGTAAGAACAGATATGGATGCAGTTTTTATTAATAATTATTTAGTAACAAAAGCTTAAACTATTTTATTTCTAAAACCTTATTGGTCTCTTCTACAGTTCTTGACCACTCAAATTTTTTAAAATGACTATTTCCTTTTAAAATTAAATCTTCAATATACTCTTTATTTGTTGTTAAACTTTCTAAAGATTTTTTAATCTCTATTATATTATCAGGATCAAAATAATGCGCAGCATCACCATTAATTTCTGGGAGTGCTGATCGGTTGGAAATAGTCACAGGACAATTTTGAGACATTGCCTCTAAAGAAGTTAAGCCAAACACCTCACAGTATGATGAAAAAATAAATAAATTAGCATTTTTGTAAAGATTTACTAAATATTTATTATCAAGATTATGTAAGAAAATAATTTCATTTTGATAAAAATTATTATCTATAAATTTTTTAATTTCTGAAAAATATTTTTTATCTAATATTTGAAGTACAAATACTAATTTAAACTTATTGCTATTGTCATCCTTAAATTGTTTAAAGGCCTTTAATAAATTGATGATATTATGATATTTTACGCATGACAATACAGAAATTATATAATTCTTATAATCAAAATCATCTAAATAATTATCATTTTTTTTATAATTTAAGTATTTTTGATCTATGCCAAGGTAAATAACAAAAACTTTATCTTCTTTTATTTTCAATAAGCTAACTATTTCTTTTTTTGCAAAATGTGAGTCAACAATTAGTAAATCACAAGCGAAAATTGACTTTTCCATTATAAATTTTGTAAACATATTTCTAAATATATTGCCTGGCATTTGTGAGAATAAAACCCACGGTAGGTTTGAATGTAAGGCTAATATAAATTTTATCTTAAATAACTTTAAAAAGACTGGCCCAAAATTCATGGGAGAATATAATTTATCAACTTTTAATTTCTTTAATTCAAAGGGCAAAAAAAATTGCATCCATATAATTCTAAAAAAAGTATATGATAAAAATTTTGGCTTAACTATATATTCAATTTTATTGTTATTATGTTCAATTACATCTTTTGTGTAATTTTTGCTGATAAATATATAAACTTTTTCATTAATTTTTTCTTTATTCAAATATTCACAGAAATTAAGATTATAAGTCCTAGTGCCACTTCCTAAGCTAGTACCTACCATATCTATTGCTAGCATTACCTTACCTTGTTTTAAAATATTTTTTATACCACTTAAATAAATTTGGTAGAGTATTTGTAAATTCATATTTTGGATACCATCCCAAATAATTATTTATTTTTTCATAATCCATATATTGAACTGAAAGCTCTCCTGTAGTTTTATTATTTTTCATTTTTTTGTATATACTTTTCAGTTCATTTTTTTTTTTTCCATAAGTGAATATTTTTTCTATAATATCCTTCATCTTATGCTGAACATTGGTACCAGCATTAAACACTTGCCCTGAAAACTTTTTTGGATTCGTATATAAATTTTCAGATAACAATTTATATAGGTTTACTATATCGTCTATATAAACAAAATCTCTAATAGATTGACCATTACTCCTTACTATAAACTTTTTATTCAATAAGCAGCATTTTATTAAATCAGGTATTATTGCTGTAAAATTTAGTTGCCCTGGACCATAAATATTTGCGAACCTGGTTGTTAAAATTGGCAATTTAAACAATGTTGTTGAATAACTTCTTGTAATCATGTCAGCACAAGCTTTTGATGTATCGTAAGGAAATTGTGCTTTAAGTTCATAATCCTCCTTGTATGGCAATTTATTTAAAGGATAATGTCCATATGCCTTATCTGAAGAAGCAACCACAACTGATTTAATTTGTCTTTTATTTTCTCTAATAACTTCAAGTAAAGTGTATGTCCCTCTAATATTTGTTTCCCAAGTGAGAAATGGGTATTTTTTAGCTGATCCAACTTCAGCCTGTGCCGCTAAATGAAAACAGATTTCAATTTTATATTTTAAAAAAACTGTTTTGAGTAATTCCTTATCTGTTATATCACCAAATATTAAATTGATTTTTTTATCAATATTTTCATAATAAAGTAAGCTATCTATTTTTTTACTTTTAGTTAATCCAACAACGTTTGCTCCACATTTAACTAAATCTTTAGCTAAGTTTGAGCCAACAAAACCACCAACTCCAGTTATAAAAATATTTTTATCTTTCCAAAATTGTTTTTTCATTAATTAAACCTTTTAATTTGTTGTTTTGCCATTTCTAGCTCTGTAACCGTATTAACGGTTATATGATTTCCATTGTGCTTGTATGCTTTCATTAAATTTTTTTTAGATAAAAATTTTAATAGATCTTTAAATTTTTTGAATTTGTTAAAAAAATAAAATTTATCGGAAGAAAATATAAAATAACCTACATTAAACCAAATGTCTAATATGGGTTTTTCTTTAAAGTCTACTACATTATTATTTTTCATAATATCCAAAATACCAAAACTTGACTTTAATTGATATGAAGCAATTAAAATTTTTTTTATATTTTTTAAGTAAAACTTTATGTATTTATTTAAATCAATATCAACCATAGTATCACCATAACATACTAAAAAATATTTTTTTGAATACTCAGATGATTTTTTTAGTCTCTTGATTATATCTGAATTAAGACCTGTATAAACTGTTTTTATATTATGTTTCTTAAATTTTTCTTTTATGAATTGATCTATAAGCTCACTTTTATATCCAGTAGCAATTATAAAATTTGTAATTTTATAATCTAAAAAATATTTAATTATGTTTTCTAGAATACTCTTATCATTGATTTTTATTAAAGGTTTTGGGAGCTGTTTAGTTAAAGGTCTTAGTCTGAGTCCTTTACCACCGCATAAAATTAAAACAGATAAATTATTTTTAAATTTTTTTATATTCATGAATATATTATATAAAAAATAGTTAGTTAATATAACAATAATTAAGTCATTAACTAATTATTTAATAGTTTCTTAATTAATTTGTTGATATTAAATATTTGAAAAAGATATTTCAAGTCAACAAGACCTGATAAAAATATTAGTAAAAGTTTATTATCTTTTTCTAAATAAATTGCATCTCTTTTAATAATTTCACTTTTAAGATTTTTGAAATTATTTCCACGTAAAGATGAATAAATAAAATCATATTGTGATAAAGCAAATTTAAGAGATCTCTCACTAATACTTAAATAGTCGCCATAAGTAAAAGCAAAATGTTTGATCTTGATTTTTAATATTTTTTCAAGATTTTTCGCACTATAAATTATTTCATTTTTTAATTTTTTATCATTTATAATTGAGCCGAGGTTTGCGTGTGTTTTTGAATGAGCACCAATTAAATGTCCATTTTTAATTAATTCCTTCAAATTTTTTATAGTCATATTCCTAACAGTATTAAAATCACTTGGTAAGCTTTGATCAAGAATATTTTTTTTTATAAAAACTCTTGATTTTGATGCTGAATTAATTTTTACAAAATCACTAGGTACAAAAAATATGGCCTTAATCTTCAGTTTTTTTAATATTTTTTTTGCTATAAAAAAATTAGAATTAAATCCATCATCAAACGTTAAAAGAACATTTTTCCCTTTTAATTTATGCGTACCATTAATATGATTTTCAAATTGATTAGGAGTTATAAAGTTCCATTTTTTTTTTATTAAGAATAATTGATTTGAAAATACATTGTACTGATTTTTTTGAATATGATGATAAATTAAAACACGAACTTCATTATTTCCAAAAAAATTAAACAATTGATATATTTTTGCTAAAAATAATACCTTTTTTTCATGGCCAAAAATTAATTTATGATTACTTAACATTTATTTTAATTCGATTGTAGATTATTTTGTAAAAGAAAAATTTAAGACGTAAAAAGTTATTCAAAATATTTTTTTTAAAAGGTAAGGAAATAATTAATAATTTGATAAAGTATTTAAGTTTACAAAAAAGAATATAAATAAAACCTTTTAAATTTTTTGAATGAAAAAATAAAGCTGATTTCATTTTATAATTAGAAAAATTCGCTTTATAATTTTCTGATCCAATTGTAAGATCAAAACAGTCAAATAATTTTGATTTATGTTCAATTATTAATTTTTGAAGTAATATTTTACCAGGCGAAAATTTTCTGAATTCATTTTTATAAGCTGGAAATAAATAGTAGTATCTTTTTTTATACTTAAATCCAGACTGAGCAGCAATAATTTCATTGTTAAGCGAAAGATAGCTTATATCAATATTTTCTTTTAACGTTAAATTACATAATTCAAAAAAGTCTCTATGCATATCAATATTAAACAAGTTCCAGGCGTTTGTTCTTTCGTATTGTTTGAATTTGTTCACAGTTATAAACCTTAAAACTTTATTAATATCTTCAGTATTACTTGCAGTTTTAAAATCTAATCTACCAATATTCTTTAGTCTATTAGTTTGATATTTAATGTTAGCTAATTCTTTTTTTTTAATATCAAATTCTTTATCAAATTTAATACCATAATAGTAATTATTATTATTATTTTTTAAAAAATAAAAAAATGGATTCAATAAATTAATTATTTTTTCAGGTTGATTATCAAAAAATACACAATCAAAATCATTATTACTTATTATTTTTTTCCATATAATAGCAAAAACTTTTTGATCTATTATGTAATTGCTTTTAATCAATGGAGCATTGTAATCTGAAAATGGGAAACCTGACCAACTTAAAATTTTCACATTATTATTATATTGGATATTAAGAGGTAGTATCATGACAATTATGTTACCTATAAAAACAACAACTGTGTGATTATTAATTTTATTTTTATATTTTATCTGTTGCTTATACCAAAGCTTTTGCCAATTATAAGATTGAAAAAAATAATTTTCAGATTCTGATTCAAATGTTAACCACAATTTGCTTAGTTCATCAGAAAAATCTTTATAAATTTTTATTTCTAAATTCTTCATTAACTAATTTTTTATATCTAAACTGTAATTAAATTATATAAAATTAATGTTATCGTGATTTTTAGGAGCATGATCCGTATTAAAACAAATAAGTGTAGACCATCTTTTTTTACTCCGATTGTTGATTAAAATCTTTGGTAAACTAGGCCATGATGTAATTGAATAACCATTTTTCCAGCCAAATAAGAAAAGTTTTTTTCTTAATTTATCATTTTTTACATAAGCAGGATATACCCAAGGAATCGTATTTTTATCCAACTTTCTTGGAATAGGAACTATTGATTTATTTTTTGAGCATATTTTTTTCCAGGTTGTATAATTTTTTAATCTAATAGTTTTAATTTTCTTATCAATATTTTTACATAAAATTTTTTTGGAATAGTCATCTATTATATAGTCGTTTTTTGTCTTGTAATTTTTAATTACATTTAATTTTTCAAAATCTGGTTTTTTAAAAATGAAATATTTTAGTAATCTTTTAAATTTGAAACAATTATTTTCTAAAAAATTATTTAATATTTCAAACAAACTTATTGGATATTTTTTTAATTGTTTAGGTGAAAAGATAATTTTTGTATCTTTATTAATTCTTAGAATTCCACCAGAATAGGTAGTTTTGATAATTTTCTTAGGCGAATAAAATGTTAGATCTGAAATGTATCTTAAATTTTTATTGTTAAATTTCAGCGAATGACAATTATCCTCTATTAAGAAAATTTTTTTTTTTTTAGAGAAAATTTTTAAAGCTATTTTATTTTCCTCAAAACCAAAATAATTGATAAAAAAAAAGGCTTTTATTTTTTTTTTGAAGTTTTTAGATACACTTTCCCAGTCTATAGAAAAATCACTGTTGATATTATAAAAAATTGTTTTAATTCCTAGTTTTTTAATCGGATCTATTAAAATATCACAAAAATATTCTGGCATCATTATTGTATCATTCTTTTTTAGACCTAAATAAATTAAGCCATATTTAAAAGCAGTCCTTCCATGTGAATAATAAAATTTCATTAGTATTTGAGGTTTAAAATGTTATTGAATATAAATTTTTTAAATGGAAAAAAAATAATTAATACTAAAATAAAATTTTTCAAATTAATTTTTAATTTTTTAATTAATATAAATGATTTAAAATAATTCTTTTTTGTTAAATGGTAAAAAATTTCTTGTCTATAAAGATTATCCATATATTTAATTTTACTATTGAAAAAATCTTTATTCTTTTTATTATTTTTGCTAATCTTTTTAATAAATAATTTTTTTTCATTAATTATTTGACCAAATTTATTATAACTATCGCTCTCTGTGGACATTCTCCATTTAGATAATGCAAAAGGTAAATAATTCATTTCGCATATGGCACTCAATCTGATTAACAGATCCATATCATGGATAATATTAAATTTCTGATCAAGTTTATGATCTAATTTTTTTAAAAATAATTTATTAATCATAACTGTATCAAAGCTTATAAAATAATTTTCTATTAAATCATTATAAACGTTTTTTTTGAATTTTTTTTTTTTTTCATAAAGATAAATTTTTTTATTTTCATTAAAAAAAATTGAATTTGTGATTGAAAATCCAATTTTTGGATTCTTGAAACATTTTATTTGTTTACTTAGTTTGTTTTTATTCCATATATCGTCTACATCAAGAAAAACTAAAAAATCTCCTTTTATTTTTGATAATGCTATTTTTCTTGCTAAACCGAGTTTAATTTTTTTTGTTGATCTAAAATATTTAATTCTTTTATCTTTAAATTCCTTACAAATTACTTTACTTTTATCTGTTGAACAATTATCAAAAAATATGAGTTCCCAATTTTCAAAATTTTGATTAATAACTGAATTCAGTGACTCATGTAAATACTTTTCACCATTATAACAATTCATAATAATACTTATCTTTTTTGCATGCATTTTGATTAATTATTTGATTTTGGATTTATATTTTTCATAATTAAATATTCTTTGGGGTACAAACCAACCAGTTCATATTTCTCTCTCTACCCTCACTCATCAATAACCATCTATCATCATCACTTAATTCATCTATCAAAGAATGTTTAAATGGATCTCTTAACGAATTTTTTAATATTTCTACATTAAAATTATTATATAAATTTTCTAGAAATGGTTTTTTTTTTTTATTTTCTACTAAAAAATGATGATCCTCAATAATAAGAATGCTTTTATTATAATACTTCAGATTTTCTTTATTAATTATATTATATTCCTCACCTTCAATATCTATTAGATATAAAGTTTTATTCATTTCCCCTTCATTGAAATATTTCTTAATTTTTTTAAAGTCTGCTAATCCTTCCAAATAAATTTTTGAGTCAATATTGTTTAAATCAATATTCTGAGATATATAATCTCTACTTTGTTCATCTATTTCATAAATAAGGGCTTTTTCAAAAAAATTATTTTTAATTAAGCCTAATGAGTGGTAACCATCTCCACCACCAAAATTAATTATATTTTTTAATTTGTGTATTTTTTTTAAATTAATTATTTTATTTTGAATTTGCTGTTCATAATATCCTAATAATTTAGATGACCAATCATAACCCCCCCAATTTGACTTACAATTTAAATAAGTTGATTTATATGGACCATCTATTACTCTTTTGTTTGTTTTAATTATAATTTCTTTTTCAAGTTTTTCTTTTTTTTTGTCAATAATCGATTGATACTTAATTTTAAAACCTAATATTCTCAGTGTGGAAAATAATAAACCATCTACCCCAAAATCATTATAAATTCTGGGTATTGAATTTATTTTTTGAATAAATTTTGATATAAAGTTCACTTTAATACTTAATCTAGACCACCCTCTACACAATTTTTACATTGGGGAATTTCAGAGTATTGTCCTTTAAGATGTTTTTCTCTCAATTCTTTCATTTTTTTGCTATTCCAGGCTTCCTTTAAATCTTCAGGTTTATTAATTTTTTGTAGAACTAACTCCTCTCCCCAAAATGTGCAGCAAGGTAAAACTTGTTTTTCGTTATTTATTACTAACTGTTTAAATGGAAATGAGCATTTAAAATCTTTCTTTTTTAGAGTTTTTTTACTTTTAATTTCTTCTTTAACCTTTGTTGGCTTTATAAACTCTTGCACACCAATCATATCAACTTTTTCATGCCAAAAATTTAAAAACTCATCTAATTCAAATTCATTAATTGTTGTTTTTACAAAATTAACTCTAACCAATGGTATTGGACTGTTTAGTTCTTTTCTAATATCTAAAAAATTTTCAAGATTCTCAATTACTTTTTTTAAGCTACCACCTGGTCTTACTTTGTCATAAGTTTCTTGTGTTATAGCATCGACTGAAACTTGAAGTCGTGTTAGTCCAGCTTTAATTAAATTTTCTGAAACTTTTTTTGTGAGTAGAATTCCATTTGTACTAAAATAAATATCAAGAATTCCTTTTAACTTTGCATATTCTATAAATTTTATAATATCATTTCTTATGAGTGGTTCATTGATATAGTTTAATTTTATTGCTCTTGTTCCATTTTTAACTGAGTAATCAATTAAGTCTTTATAGAATTCATAATCAAACCAGGTTGATTTCCCCTTCCCCTTTGGTGACTCAGCAGAAATAGGACACATTGGACATTTTAAATTACATGAAGCATTTAACTCAAAGTCTAATTGAATTGGAAAGTCTAAATGTCCTAAATTTGATGCCAAATCATATTTTTCTCGATAGTTCTTCCATGCTTTTTCCTCAAGAACCTTTGACAACTTTTCAATTTCGTTCTTACCTAAAATACCGGTTAATTCAGTAGGATTGAGTAACAATTTATCTTTATTTAACATATTTTTACTAAATTAATTTTTAAAAAATCTATTAATACATCTATTTCAAACTATATCTACTTAAACTTTTTTCTAAAATATTTTTATCCCTAGAAGTATCCATGCACATCCAAAAACCATGGTGTTTAAAAGCAGAAAAGTCCTTTTTTTTTATTAATCTTTGCACAGGTTCTCTTTCAAGCATTTCATTTTTTTTATTTAAGAAATTAAATATTTTTGAATTAAATACAAAAAAACCACCATTAATCCATCCATTCGTTAATTGTGGTTTTTCATCAAACTTGATAAGCTTAGAACCAGATAGTTTTAGTTCACCAAATCGTGCAGGTGGATGAACAGCAGTAAGTGTAGCAGTTTTTTTATTTTTATTATGAAATTTAAGTAATTTTTTCAAATTTACGTTACTTACACCGTCGCCATAAGTAACAAAAAAAACTTCATCTTTAGAGAAGTATCTTTTTAATTTTTTAATTCTTTGTCCTGTAAGACTACTGAGACCAGTGTTGATAACTTTAATGCTAGTATCTTTTGGAATTTTTTTATTACTAAAATAATTTTTAATTATATTGTGTTTGTATCCGCTGGCAATTATTATTTCGTTTACATCATATTTAAAAAAATGTTCAATAATATAAACAATTATTGGCTTATTTTTTATTTTTACCATCGGTTTAGGAATTAACTTTGTATAGTCAGCAAGTCTTGTTCCTTTTCCACCAGCTAATATAATTGCTTTCATTATATTTATCCTCTAATTAATTTATTATATTTCTTAATCATTTTTTCACTAGTAAAGAAACTTTTATAGTGTAAATAAGATTTATTCTCCATTCTTTTTTTAATTTTGTCATTGTTAAGTAGGTATAAAATTTTTTTTGCAAAAGAATCTGGATTTCTTTTATTTACCAAATATCCTGTTTTATTATTTAAAATAATTTCCTTAACACCACCAAAATTTGTAGAAATAACTACTTTTTTTAAACTCATAGCTTCAACTGCAGTATAACCAAAAGACTCATATTCTTGTGAGGAAATAACCAAAATATCTGATTGATCTATTAATCCAAATTGGTTCTCTTCGAAATTATTTAAAAATATATTACTTGATGCCTTTGATTTCAAAACTAAATTTCTTACTTCAGATTTTACTCCATAACCAAAGATAAATAAATAAATATTCTTATTATGAGAAATAATTTTTTCCATTACATTAATAATATAATTATGTCCTTTTCGTAAATCATACTCTGCCAACATAAGTAAGATTTTTGAATTTTTTGGAAGGTTGAATTTTTTTTTAAGAGAAAAAGTTTTTATTTTTTTGTCAAAAGAATGTCCATTATGAATAGTAAATGTTTTTACATTTTTTAAATTTTTTCTTAATTTAATTGTTTTTGTACAAATTCTTGAAACTGACACAAACCCTGCAGCTGATTTTTTAATAATTTTATCTACTAGATTTTTATAGAAATTAAGCAAAGGGATTCTATTCTGTTTTAGTGCAAAATTATGAAAATTAATCCAAGGTTTATTGGGAGAAATCTTAGACCAAGCTATTACAGCGGCTAAACAAATATCACCACCTGGATAACCACCATTTATCACCATTATTTTATCAAAAGAATTAATTTTAAAAAAATAAAACAATCGAATTATTTGATAAAAAAATGTAATTGGAAAAATTACCGAGTAAATAATTTTTAAAAAATAGATAAAAATAGTATTTTCAAATATATTAAAAATTTTATCCCATGAAAAGATTGAATAACTTATTAATCTTATATTTTTTATCTTTTTAAATTTTGTAATACCTGGGCTACCATTGTTATAAATTAAGAAAATTTTATCTTTATATACATTTTTTCGAAGAAGGTTTTTTACAAATGTATCAACACCCCCCTTTTTATAATTTTCGAGAAAATAACCTATTTTCATGTAAGATATTTAAGATTATTGATTAAATCTTTTTTTTTCCACAATATCATCTCTTGGTCTATTTTATTTGTTTTTGGGAAATACGTATCGGTAAATTTGAGTACATAATTTTTTTTAAAATTAAAAGGAGCCTTAAATAAATCAAGCTGTCTATAGTTCCCGTGAGTAATATTTGTATTTTTAAAATATTTTTGGGTAGATGAGTTAGTTAATAATATATATTTAATTTTTGATTTTTTAAGATTACGTAAAATTTTAAAAATGCTTTTATAGTCTAAATGAAAAAATAAAGCTCTACAGATCCAAAGATCAACCTTAGGATATCTTGATAAGATCAAATTTGAATTAATAAATTTAATATTTTTATTATTAAATCTTCTTTGATTATTTTTTATTAATTCTTTAACAATATCAGCACCGATATAGTCAATATTTATGTTTGATATAATTTTACTAAACCAAAAAAAATCCCCACAAGGTGCGTCAAATATAGATTTAATTTTGTAATTCTTTATAATAAGTGGAAGTTTTTTTCTTATTCTTTTTGTATTTTCTAAGTCTGAGCCAGGTCCAGATTTTGAAACATCAGATCCCCAATAATTATTCTTGTATATTTTAGAGAAAATTTTTTTTTCGTCGTTTGTACGAAAAATAAAAAATTCATGATAAATTTTATTAATATGAAAAAGGATATTTTTTTTTATTTTATTCATTTGCAATTTTTTAAATAGAAAATAGTAATATCAAAATTGTAATTCGATATTAATTAAACAATTTCATTCCTATTTTACTTTAAAAGCTTATATTTGATTTATACTCTTCCTGTAATGTTAAAATCTTTTCTAAATATCCCTTTTTTAGTGGTTTAATTTTTTCAATCTCAGACTCAATATTTAACAGTCGATCAATATTTTTTGTTCCAAATATTGCAAACTCCATATTATGTATCGACTTTAAAAAAGCTATATTTAGAGAATTATAATTACTTAAATCATTTTCAATCATAATAGCATCGAGTTTTTTCTTTAGACTTGGGTCAAAATTGTTCATTATTTCTATAAAATTTCCTCCAACTAGCGGACTTATAGATATAATTTTTTTTTTTGAATTTAATATATTTTTAAAAAATTTTTTTGATGTGCTTCGCTGCAAACAATTTAGTTTAAAAATATACCCTTTAAAAAAATCATCATTAATAAATTTGTTCAAATTTTCTGAAAATGGATCAAAGCACTCTAAAAAAAAATTATTAATAATCTTTTTTTTTTTATAATAATTAAGGATGGCTTTTAATAGGTATATATTTAATTGATTAGCACTTGGATTGTTGCAAATTTGAACAGTATCAATACACTCAATTTTGAATTTTTGTAATATAAGATTTATTTGATTCGGAATATTTATAATTTTCTTAATTGGATTCTTATTAATCTCAATTTTTACGATAACCTTTTGAATTTTAATATTCTCGGTGTATGCTTTATTAAAATATTGCTCTACGTGATTATAATTTAAAGCTGTATGAATGTAATAATCTTTTTTAATAGCACTCTTAAAAATATTCCAATAATTTTCACTAAAATTTTGCTCTAAACCACCTGTACCAATAGCTAATTGCATAATTTTACTGCCAAATAGTTGAATGAAAAATACTCTGTTTTTTTTTTTTAGTTAAATTATTCCAAAGTGATCTAAATCTTGGAAAAAAATAGAACAAAAATGTTTTTAATCTCATAGTATATATTAAAAAATTTTTTTTTTTTAAATTATTATAAGTCTTGCTTTCTATTTTTGTTAAATCAAAATCATTATTAAACTTATCAATAAAATTAAAATTATCTTTTTTTTCTTTATTATTGAATTGGTCAGTTTTAATATGTCTCATATGGTAGTGTAGTCTTTTTTTCTTACAAAACCCTTGGTGTAACAAAGCTGATTCATGCATTAAGATATCTCCTTTTTTAACTTTAATAATATCATAAATTTCTTTTGGTAATTGGGCAAAACCTCTTCCCTCAGTTCTAGTTTTATCTTTAAGAATACCATGTTTTGCTAATAAATTATTTTTATATTTAGGGACAATCCGATACCCCTCTTCATCCATCAAATAAATAATAACTTGTACTGAATTTTCTGATGGAAAATTTGGATCGTCTCTATGCCATTCACCTTGATAATTGTAAAAATTTGAATTTGTATGGAGTCTTATTAAGGGTGTATAAAAATTATTCCATTCCAAAAGATCTAAAATGTCATTTTTATAATTCAGTTTTTGAAACTCAGTATATGTTTCTTTATTCAAATTTAAATTTAATGGATAATCCACTCCAAAAATATTAAGTTTGTTAAAGAAATTTGGATAATCTCTATAAATCCTTATGTGATCCCAATTTCCTTTCTGGGCATTATTTATGATATCTTCAGATATTTTTGTAATTTTTTTTAAATCAGACTCATTAAAGTAGTTTTTTATAATAACATATCCATTTTCTTTAAATTCTCTCTTTAATAAATCTATTTTCATTTTTTTCCAAAAGAATTAAACATTGTTTTTTTTGAAAACTGTTTTTCCAAATTTTTTTCTGGTGTAAAAAACCTATCTCCTGGCTTAAATTCATTG
>Ga0209335_10002367_pt1 | contig 19946 bp, 15 predicted proteins | sample COG_09_FD_184753 | JGI IMG/M metagenome (GOLD analysis project Ga0209335, IMG submission 184753) | Pelagic Microbial community sample from North Sea - COGITO 998_met_09 (SPAdes) (version 2) | ecosystem: Environmental > Aquatic > Marine > Neritic zone/Coastal water | place: Helgoland, sampling...
CAAGCTTTGTACGTTGTAAGAGTTTCAGCAACCCAGCTTGACCGGCCCGTTGGCATCCTCCTCCCGGAAGATATCGAGAACTACTATCACAGCTAGTCACCGGTCACTCATTTTAGTCAGACGATAAAAACGAGTCCGAATATGCAGCGATCCGAGCAGCTTTTCCAACAGGCCCAAGCGTTATTTCCCGGCGGCGTAAACTCGCCAGTTAGAGCTTTTGGCAGAGTCGGTGGCACACCGCCCTATTTTAAAAAGGCTCAGGGTCCTTATCTCTTCGATGAAGATAGCAAACAATACATTGATTATATTGGCTCTTGGGGACCAATGGTTCTTGGCCATGCCCATCCACAGGTCATCAAGGCAGTTCAAGACGCAGCTGAGAATAGCCTAAGCTTCGGGGCGCCGACTGCGGTTGAAACTGAGCTGGCATTGAAAATTCGACAGCATTTGCCCAGCATGGAAATGATGCGCATGGTCAGTTCTGGCACCGAAGCGACCATGAGCGCCATCCGTTTGGCGCGCGGCTTCACCGGGCGCGATAAAATTCTCAAGTTTGAAGGCTGTTATCACGGCCACAGCGACAGTCTTTTGGTCAAAGCTGGCAGCGGCGCGCTGACCTTTGGTGAACCAGACTCTGCTGGGGTACCCATTGATCTTGCCAGGCTTACCTTGACGCTTCCCTACAACAACCTCGAGGCTGTCGAGGCACTTTTTGCCTCGGATGGCAGCAACATTGCGGCCATCATCGTGGAGCCGATTGCGGGCAATATGGGCATGGTCTGCCCAATACCTGGGTTTCTGGAAGGCCTCAGGGCAATGTGTGACCAGCATGGCACCGTTTTGATTTTTGACGAGGTCATGACCGGCTTTCGAGTGCATATCGGCGGCGCCCAAGGGCTTTACAAGGTTCGCCCAGATCTCACGACGCTCGGCAAGGTCATTGGCGGCGGCCTCCCCGTTGGCGCATTTGGCGGGCGCGCAGAGATCATGCAATGCATCGCCCCGCTCGGCCCGGTCTATCAGGCTGGTACGCTCTCCGGCAACCCCATCGCGATGGCATCTGGCCTTGCGACCTTAAACGAGCTTGAAGCACCCGGTTTTTTTGAGAAGCTGCACGCAATGACCCATAAGCTCACCGAGGGGTTATCATCTCTCGCCACTGCTGCAGGGGTCGGAATGAGCACCGTTGGACAAGGCGGCATGTTCGGTTTCTTTTTTTCCAATCAAGGACCAGTCACAAACTTCGAGGCGGTCATGGCCGGTGACGCGGATCGATTTAATCGTTTTTTTCATAGCATGCTTCAACAAGGCGTTTATTTCGCACCATCGCCCTTTGAAAGTGGCTTTGTTTCAGCCAGTCACACCAGCGAGGATATTGACCAAACGCTAGATAAGGCGCAGCACGCCTTGCAATCACTTTAAATCCGACTTCATCCCTAAGGACATTTTATGAGCATTGATCTGTATGGCATTGGTAATGCACTGGTTGATTCAGAATACATAGTTTCTGAAGCAATCTTGGCTCAGACCGGTTTTGCAAAAGGCACCATGACCCTGGTGGATGCCGAGCAGCGCCAGCATCTCATTGCGCTTTTAGAAGATACCGCAAACATTACGCTATCGAAACGAGCCGGTGGCGGCTCGGCTGCCAACACGATTGTGACCGCCGCGCTTTTAGGGGGCAGTACCTTTTACAGCTGCAAGGTTTCCAATGATGAAACGGGTGATTTCTTTGCTCAAGACTTATCCGAGCTGAGTGTTGCGACCAATCTCGCCGAAGCACGCCCAACGGGCGTTACTGGGGAATGTATTTCGATGATTACACCCGATGGCGAACGAACCCTGGTAACCCATCTTGGTATCAGCCAAACCCTGTCCACAGCTGAGGTCGATGAGTCCATGCTGGCAAGCGCTCAGTATCTTTATATCGAAGGTTACCTGATCACGTCGCCGACAGCGCTTGACGCGGTTCTTAAGACCCAAGCCATCGCCAAACAGCATGGCGTCAAAGTCGCCTTAACGCTTTCAGATGTCGGCATGGTTGAGAATTTTAAGGATGAATTTAACACCTTATTTCGAAACGGGGTCGATTTGGTGTTTTGCAACGAGGACGAAGCCAAACTTTGGACGGGTTGCAACGATCGCGATCAGGCGGCGGCGGCGCTCGGCGATTATGCCACGCGCTTTGCCATGACACTGAGCGGGGATGGCGCGATTGTCTCAGGCAGCACGGGCAAGCCCATCTTTGTCCCCGCGGAGAAGGTCGAAGCCCTTGATACAACTGGCGCCGGAGATACTTTCGCAGGCGGCGTGCTGTATGGCCTCGCGCGCGGCGCGACATTAGAAGACGCAACCGCGCGCGCGCACCGCTTAGCCAAGCGCGTTGTCAGCCGGTTCGGTGCAAGACTGGATCTCCAAGAAGTTCTCGACATCACCCTGAGCTAAGGATGCGCACCCCTTAAGGCGCGGCAGGAGACGCGCCGAACCCTGCGGGCGTCCCGTCCGTGAACCGCATTTCGCTGATCGTAATACCGTAGAGCTCTGACAAATGGGTCGCCGTAAGCACCGCGCTCGGGGAACCAAATGCCAACTGGTCACCTTGTTCCGTTAGTAAGCAAACCTGGTCATAACCTTGCGTTGCCTGGCCCAAATCGTGAACCACCGAGACAATTGACACCGGTTGGGTCGCTAAAACTTCTGCCAACAATCGACGCAGGACAACTTGATGCGCAATATCGAGCGCTGCAAAGGGTTCATCTAAAAGCAGCAGTGCGGGAACTGGACTTGACCAAATTTGAGCGACCGCACGCGCTAAATGCACCCGCTGCCGCTCGCCACCGGACAGGCTGAGCATTGACCGCTGAGCGAACGCATTCAGCTGGAAGGCGTTCATTACCTCACGAACAATTATCGCAGCATCCACCGGCTTTGCTTTAAAAGGAAATCGCCCGAGACCAATGACTTCTTCAACAGTGAACGGGAATCGCAGCTCTGAGCTTTGACTTAAGGCCGCGATTCTCTGAGCCCGCTCGAGCGGCAGGAAGGCGCGTGGCGGTTTCCCAAAAACGGTCAAGCAACCCGAGGTAACCTCCGAATCCCCTGCAATCAAACCAAGCAGCGTACTTTTGCCCGCGCCATTGGGTCCCATGATGGCCAAATGCTGTCCTAGTGCGAGCTCTAAACGCACATCCTTTAAAATACTACGACCCTTAATTTCCAATCCAACTTGATCCAGCACCAACATCACAACCAGAGCCCCTTAGACCAACGCGCGACTAAAATGACAAATACGGGCGCGCCCAACAGCGTGGTTACGATCCCAACTGGCAATTCAACCGGCGCCAACAAAGACCTGCTAAACAAGTCAGCAGCAACCAGCAAACCGCCGCCAATGATTGCAGAAAAAGGCAGCACAACCACATGCTTTGCGCTGAAAGTCATGCGAACCAAATGCGGCACAATCAGCCCAACAAAGGCAATGATCCCTACTAAGCTGACCGAAATCCCAGTGATGAGCGCCGACCACAAAATCACCTCGATGCGCCGCGGAATCACCGAAACCCCCAAATGCGCCGCCTCTTGATCACCTAAAAGCAACACATCTAGCACCAAGGATAAGCTAATGAGCCGGATCATCGCCGGGATCACCAACAATCCAACAGACACCTCGGCCCAGCCAACATGATTAAAGCTGCCAAGCGCCCAGAAAGACACCGATCGGAGCGTTTGATCCGGGGCCAGATACGACATTAATCCAACCCCCGCGATACAAATGGCATTGATCGCAATCCCGGCCAATAAAATAGTGGACAAATCAGGTTGCCGGCCGCCGATCACCAAGACCAGCAAGGTCGCGATCAACCCCCCAAAAAAGGCGCTGCCAGACAAACCAAGCAGGCTGAAGCCCGTTTGCGAGACAAAAACAATATAAATCGCCGCAAAGAGTGCTGCGCCGCCAGAAATACCAATCAAGGCTGGATCGGCCAAGGGGTTTCGAAACACACCCTGAATCCCACCGCCTGCTAGCGCGAGCCCGCCGCCAAGCAGCGTCGCCAAAAGCGCTCTGGGCAAACGAACTTCGCCGACCACCGTTTGCGTGAGCGAGTCCTGTCGCCAAATATCCCCAAAATTCAGCTCGGTATAGCCCGATCCAAGACTTAAAAAAAAGACAAGCGCCCAGAGGATTACCAAAACCCCGAACCAAAGCCAAAGCTTCACGACAACCCACCTGGATCGAGACAGACCGGCAACGGCTTACTAATTGCAGCATAGGGCAATCGAAAACCCACTTTAAAAGCTTTAATTAAAACGCCCTGCGCTTGCGCCTCGGCAAGTCGTACGCCATAGGCCGGATCAATATCCAAGGCAGGCGCAACCTGATGAATGCCCGAGTGTTGGACACAAAAGATTAATGCCGCTTGCAATCCTTGCGCTTTTGCTGAAATGAGCGCGGAAAGATGTTTGAGCCCTCGTGCAGAGGGCGCGTCCGGAAACAGACCCAAGCCCTTTGATTTGAGGTAGGTCACGCTCTTGACCTCAACCAGCCTCGTTTTGCCTTGCGGATACGTCAATTTAAAATCGAATCTACTATCTAAAAAGCGATGCTCTTGCGTAACGTCACTGTGGCCTTCAAAACCTTCCAATTGACCGCGATTGAGCGCGTCTGCAACCAAATCATTCGCGCGCCGAGAATGGATACCGATTCGATGACCCCGGTGGCAGACAACTTCAAGCGTAAAACGCGTCCGCCGCTTGGGGTCATTGGACTCAGATAAATAGACCTGGTCTCCAGGCTCCCAGCAATTCGTCATGGCCCCCGTGTTTGGGCAATGTGCCGTGATGATCTCTCCCCCTGGCAACTGAACATCGGCCAAAAACCGCTGATAACGCCTCAACAAGGTGCCAACTTGCCAGCTCCCTACAAGTAATTTCACGGTTTAAACCTCACCATGCGTTCTAGTGCCTGTTGCAATACGGCCCTCGGCTGCGCATAACTGATTCGCACGTAATGCTGCGCATCATAATCACCAAAATCGGTCCCTGGCGTGATCGCCACGCCCTCTTGCTCGAGCAAATCTCGACAATAATCGTCGGCAGAACCGAAGTGCTCGGGCAGCCTCGCATAAAGGTAAAACGCGCCATCCGGCAATACCGGCACTTGCAAGCCAGTTTCGGCAATACTCGAAAGCATCAACGTGCGCCGCGCCGCCAAAATGTCGCGCTGCGCGTCCAATTGTGCCAGCACCGACGGTTCGAAGGCCGAAAGCGCGGCGTATTGCGCGGGTACCGACGGACAAATGGTCAAGTTCTGAGCAAGCCGAATCAATGGCGCTTCCGCGCCGTCAGGCGCAATCACCCAACCTAAGCGCCAACCCGTCATCCCGAAATATTTCGAGAAGCTATTCACCACAAAAGCATCATTTGTAACCGACAGAGCGGAAATGCGCTTTGTCGGGCCATATTCTAACCCTTGATAAATTTCATCTGAGACCAAGAAGCCATTTTTTTCTTCGACCACTTTCGCCAACGCTTTGAGCGCTGACCTCGACAGACTTGTGCCCGTTGGGTTACCGGGTGAGGCGAGTAAAAGACTCACGGTGTTTGTCTGCCAAGCTTTGGCAACTGCTGTCGCACTGAACTGAAATCGTTGCTTTGGGCCCACAGCACAAGGTTGTGCGACCCCCGAAAAGGCCTCTATAAACCGTCTATTTGAAGGATACCCCGGGTCCGTCAGCAGCCAGCCATCGCCCGGATCTGTGAGTAAAGCAACAACCAAGGCCAGAGCGCCTGACGCGCCTGCCGTTAAAATGATGCGGCGCTCCTCGATCTCAAGGCCATAAACGCACCGATAATGTTCGCTAATTTGAGCCCGCAGCGCCGGCAGGCCATTGGCATCAGAATACCCCGTTTGGCCCGCTCGGATGGCCTCAATACCGGCAGCACGAATCGCCTCGGCGACCGGAAAATCAGGCTGACCAACCTCAAGATGAATAATATCTCGACCGCTCTGAGCCAGTTGATTGGCTTTCGCCAAAATCGCCATAGCTTTAAACGCTGGTATTGCCTGACTTCTTTTAGAAAATGGTCGCCGAATCATCGCTTATCGCAGTAGGTCATCAGAACCAACATCTTAACATCTCGAGCTTTCTCTAAATCAGACTTCAGAGTGTAAATTTAGTCTTGGCGATCGCCAGGCATTCTGTTAATGTTCGGCGCTAATTTTCGATGGTTGATCTTTTAAAACACGAGGAGCCAAAATGGTTGCCAAGCGCAAACCTTCTCCAGCGGTTAAGAAGTTAACGAGTAAAAACGCAGCGCCTGCCAAAAAGAAAGCGGCGAAGAAAAGCGTTGTGGTCGCCAGTAAAGCGGCGAAAAAGCCCCTGCCTGCTGGGCGTGCGACAGCCAAGAAAGCAGCTAAGCCAAGCCCGAAAGAGCGTACAAGGTTGGTCAAAGAAAAGGCGAAACCAACCGCTCAGAAGTCGGGAACCACCCCGAAGAAACCTGTACCTAAAAAAACGACTGCGGCAAAGACCACCGCGAAATCAAAATCAGCTCCAAAAAAGGCCGTTAGCGTGAAAGCACCGGAAACAAAAAAGCCTGTGCCGCGTAAAGCCACTGCCAAGACAGCTGCGCCGAAAAAAACCGCACCAAAAAAAGCTACACCAAAAAAACCGGCACCGAAAAAGGTCGCCCCAGCGAAAACTGTGGCCAAAAAGGCGACGCTAAAAAAATCTGTCGCAAAGGCCGCTACGAAGCAGCCTGTAAAGAAAGCCAGCGCTCAGAAAAAACCAGCCGCGAAAGCCACAGCGGGGACATCGGCCACCGCCAAAGTGACGAAAGCCGCCACGCCCAAGGCTTCGGCGCGCCCAAAAGCCAAACCCAAAACCGCGAAAAGAACGACCGGTAATGCAGGATCTGATAGTACCGCGTCCTTCACGCCCTATGTGCTCAAGCGCAACGAAGCGTTCATGAATGAAACACAGCGGGCGCATTTCAAGAGCATCCTTCTTAATTGGCGAAATGAGTTGATGGAAGAAGTCGATCGAACTGTGAGTCACATGAAAAATGAGGCGGCAAATTATCCCGACCCATCCGATCGTGCCAGTCAGGAAGAAGAATTTAGTTTAGAACTGCGGACGCGTGATCGTGAGCGAAAGCTCATTCGAAAAATCGAAAAGACGATTGATCTAATTGATCAAGATGATTACGGGTACTGCGATACCTGCGGCGTCGAAATCGGTATCCGACGCCTGGAAGCGCGCCCAACCGCCAACCAGTGTATTGACTGTAAAACACTCGATGAACTTAAAGAACGACAGCTTCACGGCTAGTCTTCACGTTCGGGGATGACCTAAACGCGGTGGCTGACCACCCACACTATGTTGGCCGGTTCGCACCCTCGCCCACTGGGCCTTTACACTTAGGCTCCTTGGTTGCAGCGCTTGGGGGTTACCTCGATGCAAAATCAGCTGGCGGGCAATGGCTGATCCGAATCGAAGACCTTGATCCACCTCGGGCTGTGCCCGGAGCAGACCGTCATATCTTGAAACAATTGGCGGATCATGGCTTGGTCTCAGACCAACCCGTGCGCTATCAGAGTCAAAGGCTTCACCAATTTAATGAAGCCTTGTCAATCCTCCGCGACAAAGGTCATTTGTATTTCTGTAACTGCTCAAGACGCTCTTACCCTGGACTCTACCCAGGAACCTGCCGAGCGCGCGGCATGGCCTTCGAGCAGCCCGCTGCCTTACGGTTTCGCGTTAGCGAGACAACAATCAAACAAAAAGATCTGGCGCAAGGTGCTCTGACTTGGACCCATGGTAAAGATTTTGGTGATTTTATCGTTCACAGGCGAGATGGATTACATGCTTACCAACTCGCGGTTGTGGTTGATGATATTGCTCAAGCGGTCACCCGCATTGTTAGAGGCGCCGATCTCTTGAGCGCTACCCCCATGCAAACCTGCTTGTATCATGCCTTCGGTGTGAAACCACCAGAGACCCTGCATTTACCGATGGTCCTCGGCAGGGATGGCCAAAAACTCAGCAAACAAACCCATGCGCCTCCGGTCGACACGGAAGCGGCAGCTGACAACCTGAATCAGGCTTTGCGCTTTCTCAATCAACCCATCATCGCCTCGGATAACCCCAAGACAATTTTGGACACCGCAATCAAAAATTGGCGCATTGACCGCATACCGAAACTCATCGGAAAAACACTCTAATCATCCCGGTTCTGCCACATAAAACCGCCCTGATGCGCGGCTAGCCCACATACAAACCAATCCGCTGGTACCCCTAACTCAACGCGAAACAGATCTTCAAACCGCAGGGCAGCAAGCTTAAACCAGTACGCTTAATACCCGCTAAACCGGATCCTGGACCTGATGGCCGAACCTGGCACGCCCTGCAAGCCCACGACTTCTCAGAGGATTGATCCCTGCCCTTGCTCAAAATGCGCACTTCCCAAATGCGTCGCATCCTGCGATAGTTAAGACACTTGGATGCCAACAACAACAATAATCAGGCCCAAGCAAGAACAATAATAATAAAGAGACCATGCTCGCTGAGGGGAAAGCTTAGGCTTCCCCTTTTCTTTTTAAACCACCCGAACGCGCTGTCTCGCATTTGATCTGTTACACTCTCCTTACGCCATTAAGACGCATTCTGTGGGTAAAAATTCAAATAGCGCTGAACACTTACCCCGCTCGGAAATTAGCCTCGAGGCACTTAAAGTTGTGCTTCGTTTAACAGAGCAAGGCTTTACGGCGTACCTTGTCGGCGGCTGTGTACGAGACCTACTGTTGGGACTTAAACCCAAAGATTTTGATGTTGCAACGAACGCAACCCCGCAACAGGTTCATAAGGTTTTCAGGAATTCCCGGATCATCGGTCGGCGCTTTCAAATCGTTCACGTTCGATTTGGGCGCGAGATCATCGAAGTCTCGACCTTTAGAGCGCAGCACAATGCGCAGAAATCAAACGATGCGGGGCATGTGCTTGATGACAATGTCTTTGGCTCTTTTGAGTCCGATGCCTTCCGACGAGACTTTACCGTTAACGCACTGTACTACTGCGCAACGGACGAGCGCGTCTTAGATCCCACCGATCAGGGTCTCGATGACCTTGCAAGCAGACGACTCCGGTTGATCGGTGATCCTGCGACACGGTTCAAAGAAGATCCGGTAAGAATGCTCCGAGCTATCCGCTTCAAATCCAAACTTAAATTCGATTTAGCCCCAACCCTTGAACAGAAAATCATCGATCTAGCACCGCTTCTAGCCGAAATACCGCCGGCGCGCCTATTCGAGGAAACCTTAAAGCTGTTTATGGCGGGATTTGCGCAATCCACCTATCTTGCCTTGTGCCAATATCAAATCAGTCGCATTTTGTTTCCGACCATGGCCGAAGAAGGCCAAGCCGAGGCGCTTATTCAGCTTGCGCTCAAATCAACGGACGATCGAATTGCTATTGGCTCGCCGGTTACCCCGGCATTCATCTTCGCTGCCCTCTTATGGGCGCCCTTTGTGCAACTCAAAAAGGCCTTGATTGAAGGCGATGATTATTCAAGAAACGATGCGGCGGCCGTTGCCGCTGATCAAGTCTTCTATCAACAGCAAGCGGTTATCTCCATCCCAAAACGCTTTAGCATACCGGCTCGAGAAATTTGGCTGCTCCAAGATCGACTCGAGGCTCGACGCGGCAAAAAACCTTTTCGGTTACTCACCAATAAGCGTTTCCGAGCAGCTTACGACTTCCTTCTGCTCCGACGTGATAGCGGTGAAAATAACAGCAGCCTGTGCGATTGGTGGACAGCATTTCAAACCGCTGATGCGGAACGGCAGCAAGCCATGACCCGGGGCAGCCGCTCTCAAAAACCTAAAAAATCCCAGCTTAATACCAGCGCAGCGTCTCAAGATGGTTGAAGTCAAGCTTGACTGAGCAGGCCCTCGAGCACGGCAACCTGATGGTTTGCCACACGCGCTCAATATGGCACCCTTACGTCTTATCCGAGCTTAGAGAATTTTAGATGACGAACGACAAACGATACCCTGTTTCAGACGGCGCCAAGCAGCGTGCTCACCTCTCCATCGATCAGTATCAGGATCTATACCAAAAATCGATTCAGGAACCCGAAGCCTTCTGGCCTGAGATGGCCAATAAATTCCTGACTTGGTCCAAGCCCTGGGCGCAGCTCACCGAGTCGAACCTCACGGAGGGTATGGCCCGTTGGTTCATCGGTGGAAAACTGAACGCGTGCTATAACTGTGTCGATCGACACCTCCCAGAGCGTGCTCACCAAACCGCAATCCTTTGGGAGGGCGACGACCCCAGCCAGCAAGCCGAAATCACCTATCAGGACTTGCATCAAAAGGTGTGCCAGCTGGCGAACCTTTTAATTCAGCGGGGCGTCAAAAAAGGGGATCGCGTCTGTCTCTACATGCCCATGATTCCCGAGGCTGCCTATGCCATGCTAGCCTGCGCTCGAATCGGCGCCATTCACAGCGTGGTATTTGGCGGCTTTTCGCCACAGGCCCTGCAGGATCGTATTTTAGACTCTGACTGCCAAACCGTGATCACCGCTGATGAAGGCGTCCGAGGCGGTAAAACAGTTCCTTTAAAGGCCAATGCGGATCTCGCGCTTGAGCAATGCCCGAACGTGCATTCGGTGATTGTCGTGCGGCACACCGGTGGCGCCGTTGCGATGCAGTCCGGGCGTGACCTCTGGTATCACGACGAAACCAAGCGTCAATCCCTAACCTGTCCAGCCGAACCCATGGACAGCGAAGATCCTTTGTTCATCCTTTACACCTCCGGCTCAACCGGAAAACCAAAGGGCGTGCTGCATACGACCGGCGGTTATTTGTTGCAAGCGGCCATGACGCACCGCTACGTCTTTGACTACCATGACAGGGATATTTACTGGTGCACCGCAGATGTTGGTTGGGTTACGGGCCACACCTATATCGTCTATGGCCCCCTTGCCAATGGCGCGACCACCTTAATGTTTGAAGGCATTCCAAACTATCCTGATGCCTCTCGATGCTGGCAAATCGTTGACAAGCATCAGGTGAATATTTTTTATACGGCGCCCACTGCCCTTCGCGCACTCATGGGTATGGGCAACGAGTTTGTGCAGGCAACCAACCGCTCAAGTCTGCGTATCCTGGGTTCCGTTGGCGAGCCGATTAACCCTGAAGCGTGGGAATGGTACTACCACATTGTCGGTGACGGCCGGTGTCCGATTGTCGATACCTGGTGGCAAACAGAAACCGGCGGCATCATGATTACCCCCTTGCCCGGTGTAACCGACCTAAAACCTGGATCAGCAACCCTACCGTTTTTTGGTGTGGCGCCGGTTTTACTCGATCCGGAGGGGAACGTGCTGGACGGTGCAACGTCCGGCAATCTTGCGATTCGAAATTCTTGGCCAAGTCAAATCAGAACTGTTTTTGGGGACCATCAGCGCTGTATTGATACCTACTACACGACCTATCCGGGCTACTATTTTACGGGTGATGGTGCCCGGCGAGATGAGTCTGGATATTACTGGATTACCGGACGAGTCGACGACGTGCTCAATGTCTCGGGCCACCGCATGGGGACCGCCGAGGTTGAAAGCGCGCTGGTGCTGCATGAAGCAGTCGCAGAGGCCGCTGTGGTCGGTTATCCCCATAGCATCAAAGGCCAAGGTATTTATGCCTATGTCACCTTAATGCAAGGGGTGGATGGGACTGATGACCTCAAGCGAGAACTTGAAACCCTTATTCGGCAAGAAATTGGCGCCATTGCCAAACCCGATATTCTGCAATGGGCACCTATGCTCCCAAAAACGAGATCCGGTAAAATTATGCGCAGGATTTTGCGCAAGATTGCTGAGAATGAACTTACGCAATTGGGTGACACCAGCACCTTGGCTGACCCAAGCGTTGTCGACGATCTCATCGCGAACTCACCGCAAACGAGTTCATAAAAAAGCCCGAGGCGCTTTCGCGACCCGGGCTTTTCTGCCTCTCAAACGATCAGTCTTGCGTTGGCTTGGTTTGCGTGTCTGCAGCACCATCTGCCTCAGGCGCGTCGGCCTCGTCAGCAGGCGATGATTCAACGGTTGCCGCTTCAACTTCAGCCGTTTCAACCGATGCCGGCGCGACTTCCGGCTCACTAGCCGCTTCCGCCTCAACCGCATCGGATGCGGGTGCAGACGCATCATCATCAGATGGCACTTCCTTCATCGAGAGCTTAATTCGTCCGCGCTCAACATCAAGGACGATGACTTTTACAACCTGCCCCTCAGAAAGATAATCGGTTACCTTCTCAACGCGCTCGCTTGCGATCTGAGAGATGTGAACCAAACCATCCTTTCCAGGCAGAATATTGACAAAGGCGCCGAAGTCCGCAATTTTTACAACTTTACCGTTATAAATCTGACCCACTTCAGCTTCAGCGACAATCCCTTCGATCAAGCGCACCGCCGCATCTCTTGACTCAACACCCTCTCCAAAAATTGTGATCGTGCCGTCATCATCAATATCGATCGACGCCCCAGTTTCTTCTGTAATCGACCGGATGGTTGCACCACCCTTTCCAATAACATCTCGGATCTTGTCGGCTTCCACTTTCATCGTAACCATGGCAGGCGCATTGTCTGAAACCGTCTCTCGGGACCGACCAATGACCTTGTTCATCTCATCTAAAATGTGGAGTCGGGCATCCCGCGCCTGTTCAAGCGCCGTTTCCATGATCTGCTCAGTAATGCCTTGGATCTTGATATCCATCTGAAGCGCCGTGACACCCGTCTGTGTTCCAGCAACTTTAAAGTCCATATCACCGAGATGATCTTCATCCCCAAGGATATCCGTCAGGACCGCAAAACCATCATCTTCTTTAACCAGACCCATCGCGACACCAGCAACCGGTGCTTTTAGCGGCACGCCTGCATCCATCAGAGCAAGGCTTGCCCCACAGACCGACGCCATGGAGGAGGAACCATTCGACTCGGTAATTTCAGACACAACGCGAGTGGTGTAAGGCCAGTCCTCAAAACTTGGCAACACCGCAGCAATGCCTCGTCGAGCCAGTCTGCCATGGCCGATCTCACGCCGTTTTGGACCGCCCGAAAACCCGGTTTCGCCCACACTATAGTGCGGGAAATTGTAATGCAGCATGAAATGATCACGGTAGGAGCCTTGCAGCGCATCAATGATCGCTGAATCTCGGGTTGAACCGAGGGTTGTCGTGACCAGCGCTTGCGTCTCACCACGAGTAAACAATGCTGAACCGTGGGTCTTCGCAAGCACCCCAACTTCAACCGCAATGCCTCGTACTGTCTTGGTGTCTCGTCCATCAATTCGTGGTTCACCAGCAATAATCGCGCGCCGAACGGTCTTTTTCTCGATGCTGCCAAAAATGCCGCCGACCACGTCTGCGGAAGGCCCGCCTTCTTGAACAAATTGCGCCATCGCCGCATCTCGTAGCACTTGCAATTGATCTTGCCGACTCATCTTTTCAGTAACCCGATAGGCTTCAGCAATTTTGTCAGCGGAAAACTCGGTCATTTCAGCCACTAAAGTCGCATCATTTTCGGTAAGCGTCCAATTCCAAGCGTCAACGCCAACCTCAGCACAGAGCTCTTGAACTGCCTTAATGACAACTTGCATTTCCTGATGCGCGAAAAGCACCGCACCCAACATCTGATCTTCCGTTAACTCTTTCGCTTCGGACTCAACCATCAGGACAGCTGATTCCGTACCGGCAACAACCATATCCAAATGGGAATCTTTGAGCGCTTCATAACCTGGATTCAAAAGATACCCGGCTTCTGTAAAACCCACCCGAGCCGCACCAATTGGACCCGCAAAGGGAATCCCAGACAGGCTGAGTGCTGCCGATACACCGATCATCGCCGGAATATCGGCATCCATATCTTTTTCAACCGAAATAACCTGACAGGTCACCTGTACTTCGTTCATGAATCCTTTCGGAAACAAGGGACGAATCGGTCGGTCAATTAGCCGTGACGTTAGGGTTTCTTTTTCAGAGGGCCGACCTTCACGCTTGAAAAATCCGCCAGGGATCTTACCAGCAGCATAGGTTTTTTCTTCATAATTGACGGTTAAGGGAAAGAAACTCTGGTGTGGATTGGCCTCTTTACGACCAACCACGGCAACCAAAACCGCTGTTTCGCCGACCGATACTAAAACCGATGCGGTGGCCTGTCGCGCAATTCGGCCGGTTTCGATGATGACTTCTTGGTCACCATAGGTAAACTTTTTTCTAACTGGATTCACATTATTCTCCATTCATAACGGACTTAATTTATCGGCGCAGACCTAATCGCTTAATCAACTGTGCGTACCGACCCGTATCTTTACTCTTTAGGTAATTTAAGAGCTTTCTTCTTTGGCTCACCATCCTAAGCAGACCAATTCGAGAGTGATGATCATGCTTGTGAGCCTGAAAATGACCTTGCAGTTTCTCGATATTCGCCGTCAGTAGCGCAACTTGCACCTCGGGTGAACCGGTATCCGACTCTGATGTACCGTAATCTTTTACGATTCCTGATTTTTCTTCGTTTGATAAAGCCACGTGGCCTCCTTTTTCTTAATATGCAGTTGCGACATCGCAACGCCTTTCGTTGAACAGGTGCATCCGCGCATATTTGCAGATGCCCTGCCGTTCTTACGTCGCGATCAGTCGCCGCGGCGCAATCTTGCCATCATCGAGAATCTCCCCGACACCAACAAAAACCTTACTGTCCATTGCCTCAGAATAAACTGAGACCAACCCTTCGTTTTTAACCCCTGCAATTTGAACGGGCTGCCCCTGAACAAAATAGCTCGCGGTTAATGCTGTCATTTCAACAACCGGATATTCCGCAACCGCCGCTGACACCGGTAGCAACGCCTCATCCAGCCCAGGCTCGCCGATTTCCGCCTTCAGACCTTCCAAACGCTCCAGCGTGCAGGTTTCCTCAATGGCAAAAGGCCCAGCCTGTCTACGCCTGAGTCCAACGACATGCGCGCCACATCCAATCAACTCACCAATGTCTTCCGCGAGCGAGCGGACGTAGGTTCCTTTCGTGCAGGTAATGCTCAAAACCCACCGATCGTGCGTCCGTTCAATCAACCTCAGCGCCATGATCGTTACGCGTCTTGGCTGCCGCTCTACTTCTATGCCTTGTCGGGCTAGCTTATAAAGCGGTTGCCCATTCAATTTTATTGCCGAGTACATCGAAGGGATTTGATTGATCTCACCCCTAAACGCGTCTAAGCAAGATTCAATCGCCTCATTGCTTAGCTCGGGCACGGGCCGCTCATGGACAATATCGCCCTCGCTATCCCCAGTTGTGGTGCGAACCCCTAACTGGATCGTCGCCATGTAACCCTTGTCAGCATCCAATAAAAACTGAGAGAACTTGGTTGCTTCCCCAAAACAAATAGGAAGCACGCCGGTTGCGATGGGATCTAAACTGCCAGTATGGCCCGCTTTTGCTGCGCCATAGAGGTGTTTTACCCTTTGGAGCGCGCCATTTGACGTTATTCCAGCTGGTTTGTCCAGCAGCAATATGCCATCTACGACTCGGCCCTTACGTCGACTACGACCCAAAACCTTCTTCCTCGTCGATCGATCGAGCCTTGCGATCGGCCCTTAATGCTCGGGTTATTTTTTCTCCCTGCACCAAACTCGCATCATAGCTAAAGCGCAGTTTTGGCGTAATGCGCGTGGTCAATTGCTTCGCTAAAAGCTTCCTCAAAAAGCTACTGGCGTTACCAAGCAATTGCCCTGCTGCTTCAGCGCGATCATCAGGAAAAACCGTGAAAAAAACCTCAGCATAGGCAAGGTCTTTGGAAACTCGAACATCGTTGATCGTCACCATGCCGAGCCTGGGATCTTTCAGCTCTTTATGAATTAGGACCGCTAAAATCTTTTGGATTTGCTCAGCAACTCTATCGGTGCGCTTAAAATGTGCGTCCATTTCGGATTTATCGACAGTATTACAACTGCCGCGCGACCTCTCGGGTGTCAAACACTTCAATCTGATCTTTAACGCGAACATCGTTATAGTTTTTCACGCCGATGCCACACTCGGTACCGCTACGAATGGACTCAACTTCATCCTTGAAGTGTCTAAGGCTTTCAAGCTCGCCTTCAAAGATGACAACATGATCTCGCAACACGCGAATCTTCTTCCGACGATGAACCGTGCCTTCGATCACCATGCATCCGGCAATTGAGCCGAACTTCTTGCTATCAAAGACATCTCTGACCTCAGCGATCCCGACAATGTCTTCTCGGATCTCTGGCGCCAGCATCCCGCTCAGAGCGTCTCTGACATCATCTACGAGATCGTAAATAACCTTGTAATACCGTAGATCCAAGTTTTCCGCATCAACTAAGCGTTTTGCTGAGGACTCTGCTCGGACATTAAAGCCGAAAATAACCGCTTGCGCGGTTAAGGCGTAATTCACGTCATTTTCGGAGATACCGCCTACCCCGGAGGAAATTACGTTGACCTTGACTTCGTCGTTTCCAAGGTCATGGAGCGCCGAAATAATGGCTTCCAGCGACCCGCGCACGTCGGCTTTCACAACGATATTGAGCGCTTGCACCGCCTGGGCACCGAAATTCTCCAATAAGTTGTCAAGAGAAACCACGGGCGTTGCAAGCCGCTCGGTCTTTTGTTTCTGACGCCGAAATTCTGCAACTTCTCGTGCGGCTTTTTCATCTTTGGTAACCGTGAACGGATCACCCGCACCCGGCGTACCATTTAACCCTTGGATCGACACTGGGGTTGCCGGACCTGCAGAGGCCAAGGTTTGTCCATTTTCATCGGTAATGGCACGCACTCGCCCAAAATTCTCCCCCGCAACCACGATATCACCGCGAGACAAGGTCCCATTTTGGATCAATAACGTTGCAACCGAGCCTTTTCCTTTATCAAGCCGGGATTCAATCACGACGCCTTGGGCTGGGCCTTCTTTCACGGCCGTAAGCTCTAGTAATTCTGCCTGAAGCAGCACCGCTTCGAGCAAAGCATCCACCCCGTCGCCCGTCAACGCAGATACGGGCAGGAACTGCGTATCCCCACCCCAGTCTTCAGGGATTACATTTTTAGCAGCCAACTCGTTCTTTACTCGGTCGATGTCGGCTCCTTCCTTGTCAATTTTATTAATCGCAACCACCAAAGGAACGCCTGCACTCTTGGCGTGGTCAATGGCTTCTTCTGTTTGGGGCATCACGCCGTCATCGGCGGCAACAACCAGGATAATAATATCGGTTGCACTTGCACCCCGAGCTCGCATGGCAGAAAACGCGGCGTGTCCAGGTGTATCAATAAAACAAATCTCACCCAGCTTGGTCTTAACGCGATAAGCACCGATATGTTGCGTAATACCGCCGGCTTCCCCGCCTGCAACTTCGGTGCTTCGAATATAGTCTAAAAGTGAGGTTTTGCCATGATCAACATGCCCCATTACCGTGACCACGGGTGATCGCGATTCGGCTTCAGAATCATAAACAAGCGCTTCTAACAAAGACGTTTCAACCTCATTGGCATCCAATAATTTTACTTTGTGGCCGAACTCTTCAACCACCAAAATAGCCGTTTCTTGGTCGATCGAAGCATTCATATCCGCCATAACCCCCAATCCCATCAGGTACTTGATCACATCTCTTGCTTTAATCGACATCCGTTGCGAAAGCTGCGAGATTGTAATGGATTCGCCAACTTCGACTTCTCTTACTTGATTTTGGGTCGGCGCGTTAAATTGATGCCGTGGTCCAGCCTTCGGTGCCGCGGCACGCTTGGATCGCGCAACACCTGTTAATCCAAGTGTTGTGGGCGCCAAGTCATCTTCAAGCTCAGCATCTGGTGCAATCAGAATGTCGTCGACCTCTTCGACCAGAAGCTCCTCTACGCGCTTCTTACGGTTGCCATGTTTGGCTTTTTTCTGCTGAATCTCATCGATATCGATCTCTTTACGATCGCGCTTGTCTTTTCGAGACCCCGCCTTTTCATCGGATTCTTTTGTCGCATCGGGCTTATTCGATTTTGCTTTTAGGACCTCGGCTTGCTTGGCTTTTTCTGCTGCCTCTGCTGCAGCCTGTTCTTCACGTTCTTTTAAAAGGTTTTTACGTGCTTCAGCTTCTTTTTCTGACGCGATAAAAGCGGCCCGACGAATGGCTTCGGGGTCCATGACCTTCGGCGCTGCATCGACTTCAGCATCACTTTGAACTTCAACGGGCTCAACCGTCTCAACCGTTTCAACAACCGCTTCTTCAACGATCGCCGGCGCAACTTCTACTGCGGCCTCGGCAACGACCTCAGGTGTTACCTCAGCGGTAACATCCGCATCGTCCCGGCGCACATAAGTTCGCTTCTTACGCACCTCGACATTGACAGTTCGACCACGACCTGCGCTTCCGCCTGCCTTGATCGTGCTTAAGGTTCGGCGTTTAAGCGTGATTTTTTTAGGACCGTCTGTCTCTTCGCCATGACTTCGCTTAAGATATGCAAGCAACGACTCTTTCTGCGATTCGGCCACAACATCTGTTTCAGCGGCTTGAGGCAAGCCCGCATCTTTCATTTGCTGTAGCAAACGGTCAACGGGCGTTCCGACTGCTTCTGCCAGCTGTTTTACCGTTGTCTCAGCCATACTTTATTCCCCTTGTTGCTGGTGCTAAGCGTTCGTTACTCGAACCACGGTGCACGAGCCGTCATAATAATTTCACCTGCCATCGCTTCGGTCATCGATTCAATTTCCATAATGTCATCGATTGCTTGTTCTGCGAGGTCTTCCATCGTGATGATTCCCATTGCCGCAAGGTCATAGGCTAACTTCGTTGTCATGCCATCCATTGCTAAAAGGTCTTCTGCTGGCTCTTGCGTAATACGGTTTGCTTCATCGGCCAACTCACGATTGGTGATCGTGTTTCTAGCTCGCGCCCGCAATTCCTCAACAATGTCGATATCAAACCCTTCAATGGCCACCATTTCATCAATGGGAACATAGGCTATTTCTTCTAAAGACGTAAAACCTTCTTCTAGCAGAACGATCGCAACATCTTCATCAACATCCAGCTGCTCCATAAAATTGGTCACAACCGACCCTGCTTCTTGCTCTTGTTTCTCAGCTGCCTCGGCTTCGGTCATAATATTTAAGGACCATCCGGTTAATTCGCTGGCTAATTTAACATTTTGGCCGCCTCGCCCGATCGCTTGAGCTAGATTGTCTTCAGACACCGCAATATCCATACTGTGGGTCTCTTCATCGACCACAATTGAAACCACCTCGGCCGGCGCCATCGCGTTGATCGCAAGCTGTGCAATATTGTCATCCCAAAGCACAATATCGATGCGTTCATTGCCAAGCTCACCGGATACAGCCTGAACTCTAGAACCACGCATCCCAACACAGGCGCCTACAGGATCTATTCGACCATCGTTGGTTTTAACGGCGATTTTCGCCCGAGAACCTGGGTCCCTCGCCGCGCCAAGAATCTCGATGATGCCATCAGCGACTTCTGGCACTTCTATTTTGAACAACTCCGTTAACACTTCGGCGGAAGTTCGGGTCATTGCCAATTGCGGCCCGCGAGCTTCTGGTCGAACTTCTTTTAGCAGCGCCCGAAGTCGGTCACCAATGCGGAACGTTTCTCTCGGCACCCACTCTTCGCGCGGCAATATCGCCTCGGCATTGTTACCAAGGTCCACAATCACAGCTTCTCGCGTTACTTTCTTAACTTGCCCGTTGAGCAACTCACCGATCCGATGACGATAAGCTTCAACCACCTGAGCCCGTTCAGCCTCTCGAACTTTTTGCACAATCACTTGCTTGGCTGCCTGGGCGGCAATGCGACCGAATTCAACGGAATCGATGGCGATCTCATAGATATCGCCCGCGGCCAGCCCTGGTTGCAACGCCGCTGCTTGCTCGACAGTTAATT
>Ga0209335_10002376_pt1 | contig 19910 bp, 16 predicted proteins | sample COG_09_FD_184753 | JGI IMG/M metagenome (GOLD analysis project Ga0209335, IMG submission 184753) | Pelagic Microbial community sample from North Sea - COGITO 998_met_09 (SPAdes) (version 2) | ecosystem: Environmental > Aquatic > Marine > Neritic zone/Coastal water | place: Helgoland, sampling...
CGACTCCAATCCATTACGACACGTCGGAACTTGAACTTCCAATTTGAGCCCTCACATTCGAAGCGATCTAAATAGCGGCCTGAGAACACCATCTCGGAGCTGCCATCAAGTAGGAGATGTTTTGCAAATACCAAACTTTCGGTCGCCGCGTGTTGATCGTTAAAAAACTCAAACACCGTATTAGAGACGCGATGCTGTGTAAGTTGGTACTGCCCGGCCAGAGCGCCCATGACAAGATCCGCAAACACATGGGCTTCTCCTTTGAACCCGCCATAATCAACCGTTGCCGATGGCCAATAGACCGCCTTCATCAAACTCGCATCCAATCGATCCAGTGCTCGACTGTGGCAATTGAGTAATTCAATGATTGCCAAACGAGCCCCAACGTTTGCCGTTGACGGCATCTGTCCGGGTAAACTCATCATGATGGCCTCCTTTTTATGCTTGCGTCCTCAGATTCGTTTTATCGCCCCTTCCGCATTTGAACGGGCCTGACACTTGCACCACCAGTGCTTCAAACATCAATCCCAACGGCGTCTCCGAGATTACCATGAAATACTGCGTCGCAGATCTGATGCCGTTAATCCTCACGCGTTGCTTGCGCCCGGCACGAAATCACAAGCAGCGAGATTGGCTTACGGGGCTTGCTGGGCTTGTCCTTGGCGTTTTCGAACCCCTTGCAACCCCTTTCGGTTTGAATTGGGTCACCTCAAAGTTCTCGTCAACTTAACACGTCGCAATAAACTGTGGCATGCTCAGTGCTTATCCTTTTTACCTCAATTTGGAGTCGCAAAAATGTCTGAGACAGAAAAAGGACAGGCTCGCGCCGCAGGCAGAACCGTGCATGACGTTTTAGCGACCGACGCAGTGCCGGCACCGCCGCCTTTACTTGCCTCGGCTTATGATTTTCTCGGTGACGCGGATCTGGACGCACAGCGCTATACCGATGCCGGCTTTGCCGCTAAAGAAGTCACGAAAATGTGGTCCAAGACTTGGCAATGGGCCTGCCGCGAAGAGCACATTCCGGAACCTGGTGATCGCTATGTTTATGACATCGGTCCTTACTCGGTCATTATTTCCCGCGATGAGGCCGGCAACCTTCACGCCTTTAGAAACAGTTGCACCCACCGTGGTACTCGACTCATTGGTAGCGAAGGGACTGGCTTCGGCGCCGGATTCACCTGTCCGTTTCACGGCTGGTCTTGGTACTGCGACGGCAGGCTCGAACAAATTCCGGCCAAGTGGGATTTTCCGCATGTGCAACCACAGACCCATGATTTAAGACCCGTCGCTTGCGCTGTTTGGGGCGGGTTTATATTCATCAACTTAGATACAGCCGCCGCCCCCCTGTCAGAACAACTGGAAGTCATGACCGAACATTTCGAGCATTTTCCACTCGATACGCGCCGGATTAAGGTTCATGTTCAAAAACGCCTGCCCGCGAACTGGAAAGCCGCTCAAGAAGCTTTTTTAGAGGCATACCATAACGTTGAGACGCACCATTCTCCCAATGGTGCCAACACCCAATATGATATTTTTGGCCGGTTTGTTACGCGATTTATTCACAACACCGGCACCTATAGCCCGGAAAGCTTAGGTGACTATCCTGGCACCGAATGGCGCGACCCCGTGCTCACCGAAGCGGAGATTCTGGCGCGTACGGTGGGTATCACGCGGGAACTGCAGGCGGGCGAAACGGCCCGCGCTGTCGCTGCCGAAGATGGCCGCACCCGACTGGCGAGCGCGCTGGGTGAATCTCAAGCAGCGCTCAGCGACAGTCAGATCCTGGATTCCATTGAATACCACCTATTCCCAAACATGTTTTTTTTCCCGGGCATTAATATCCCCATGGTCTATCGCTTCAGGCCGGATGGCGACCGGGTCGATACGTGCTTGTTCGACTTGCTCATCCTCGAGCCTTGGCCCGCCGGTCAAGCGAAACCCTTCCCGCCAGAGCCCGTGTTCTTGGATGTCGATCAATCCTATACCGACGTGCCAGAACTCGGTTGGCTTGGACGGGTTTACGACGAAGATACGGGGAATCTCGCGCTGCAGCAGCAAGGCCTCAAATCTGCGGGTAAAGGCTTAACCCTTGGTAATTACCAAGAAGCCAGGATTCGGCGTATCCATCTAACCCTCGACGAGTTTTTGAAAGCTTAACGGCGAATGTTTCTGGGGCGTGCAAACACTAGGCGTTCTTCGCTTCTAGCGCTGCACGGATTTCAGCATGCCGAGCTTCTGTGATGGGGTAATTCCAAACAATCGCCGCACCGGTTAAGAAAAACAAAGACGGGAAGGTGGAAAACAAGAACCGCAATCCAAACAATTCTTCTTCGCCGTTACTGACACCCGCCTCGAACCCAAACAAGCTCAGACCAAATAGCGCAATGGCACCCCCAAAGGAGGCGGTTGCTTTTTGGGCAAAGGACCAAGCCGAGAAAAACAATGCTGCTCGATTTTCGCCCGTTTCCAGCGTGTCTAAATCAATCACATCGGCCTTCATCGAATTCGGTAAGGTTTGCGAGAAACCGCCCGCAGCAAACCCCGTCATGAGCGTCATCGGCAGCATCCACCAAAAATCACCCGGCCCCAACAGTAAGTAACAGGGATGCGCAAACGCGAGCAGAAAAAAAGATATTAAGTAAGCCCTATGCTTTCCCACTCGTTTTGAAAATGCGACCCAAAATGGCACGGCGATAATGCTCGCCGCATAGAAGAAACTGAGCATATAGATGGCCTTATCTTCGGCTTGCAAAACATCTGCAATAAAGAATAAGTACAAAGGGGTCGTCACATTGAGTCCTAACGAGCCAATCATGAAGGCCAAAACTAAGCGCTTAAACGGTCCGTTTGCGGCCATCAATTTTAGCCCCGCCAATACACTAACCTGCTGTCTGGGTTGATACGGCGCCTCGGCAACATTGCTTAACGTGAGCGTGACGCATATGGGCATGAGCACCAACATGGTTAATCCTACCAACTCGAGTACAACGCTTGAGCCGCCAAGACCAAAAAGCAGCAGCGCCATGGCAGGAATTAATTGAGCAGAGAGTGAACCCAGGGAATTAAAAACCGCGCGACTGCCGGTGACTTTGCTGCGTTCGTGATAGTCGCTTGAAAGCTCCGAACCCCAAGCATAATAAGGAATGAGCATCATGGTAATCGCTACCGACAACATGAAGCTCCAGAGCGCCAGATGGACCCAATTCATTTGAGCGGCATCGAATAGCAAAGCATAAATCGGACGCAACCATACTTGCCCAAGGTGGGGTAGAAACAGCTGGAACACTGACAGCATCATTAACGGCGTGGCCAAAGCAATCCAGACCTTACGCCGACCAAAACGACTGCGGGTGTGATCACTCAAGTAACCGACCAATGGGTCGGTTATCACATCAGTCCAACGTACCAAAAACAAAATCGTTCCGATGATCACCAACGGCACACCCATATCACTGGCATAAAAGCGGGGTATAAACACCGCGACGGGAAACAACGACATGGCGATCGGAAGATCGGTGAGCCCGTAAAAAAACAATGACTTTCGGGTTAGCCGCATTGGCGTGTCATCCTTGTGTTCCCGTTTCGCTCTCGGCTAAAAAAATACCTTGTTACCGATTGGCAGCATAGGCTTTCCGCTCAGCCAGTATAGATCGCTGTAATTTCAATTGGCGAGAAGTTAATTTGCATGCTAGGTTGCCCACAACATAGTGGGTTCCAAGGAAGATCGCAACAATGAACAACACGCAAGTTTTACTCAAGCGCCGCCCAAAAGGCGCACCCGTCGCGGCGGATTTTGAAGCGGTCACTGCCGACATTACTGGCCCCAAAGACGGTGAAGCACTCATTCAAAATGAGTATATTTCGATGGACGCGGGCTTTAGAAACTGGATGGATGAAGACGCCGGTGATGCCGTGCTCCCTGCGATGGCACTTGGGCAGCCGGTTATGGGGCTGACGGTTGGCGAGGTTGTGGCAAGTCGCCACGCAACCCTCAAAGAAGGCGACCTTGTCATGGGCCGGTTGGCATGGGAGCAGTATTCTCTTGCTGGGGACGACTTTCTCGTCGTGCTCGACCATCAAGATCTCGACACACCCAAACACTTTCACCTAGGAATTTTGGGCGATACCGGGATGTCTGCCTACTTTGGCTTGACCGATATTGGACAACCCAAGGCTGGTGAAACCGTTGTGATATCGGCAGCTGGCGGGGCCGTTGGCTATGTTGCAGGCCAAATCGCAAAATTGATGGGTGCAGGCCGGGTCGTTGGCTTAACCAGCAGCAACGCAAAGGGAGATCGACTCAAATCCGAACTCGGCTACGATGCCTTTATTAACTACCGAGAACCCGACCTCGATCAACAGTTTTCAACAGCTTGCCCGGACGGCATTGATGTCTATTTCGATAATGTTGGGGGCCCTATCCTGGAAACCGTTTTAAACCACATCAATGTTGGCGCCCGAATCCCGTTTTGTGGGGCTGTTGCAGATTACAATAACAAGCAGCCCAAAGGACCCTCCAATCTCTTTCAGATTGTGACCAACTCTGTTCGATTACAGGGTTTTATGACCCACCTTCAGCTTGAACGCTATCCGGAGGCGAGAGGCCAGTTGACGGCCTGGCTTAAGCAAGGGCAACTTAAATCTCTCACGCATGAATATGAGGGCGTTGCTCAGTGCGGCCAAGCCTTTGCTGACTTGTTCGCCGGCAAGAACTTTGGCAAGACGCTGGTGAAAGTCTAAACCCGATCGGGCCAAAGACTGGCCTCCCTAGGCCCTCGCCATCCTATGAAGCGCTCCTATCTCGCCGCAATACCCCCAACGGATCTGCGGGATGGCGTTATCGAGCCCGAACGCGCGCGCCCTGAATGCAAGCGCCTTCGATGCAAGCGCCTTCGATGCAAGCGCCTTCGATCAAAGCACCGCGCGAGCACGCCAAGAATACCTCTGAGTGCCAAATGTTCTAAAAAAGCTCAAATTGTAATCAATAAGCGCGAAAATTTTCGCCATTGCACAATACGCGGTGCTAAGCTGTTAGGAAGTTGAAATTAATAATCTACATATGTTAGCTTCTGCCTTAGGAGAGGGGCGTTTTACACTCAAAAGCCGTTTTGAGCTTTGTAAGTGTTGGCGTTAAAAGCAGCTTGCCCACATGTGAGGAGGCTAACGAAAATGGAAGGCTCTATGAAGCGCGAAAACTTAAAAAAACTTGCTCAATTAAAGGCCGTCATTCTTGGAATGGAACAGGATTTTGGTCTTGCGGACCTTACAGAGCAGGAGCGCAGGATTCTGAACGCAATGTCTGAGATTGGGACAAGCGATGACAGCTTGGTCAGCAGCAAAGCGGTGCGCAACAGCCTGTATTGTGCTGACCTATCTGCCCCAACATACCACAGAGCCCTAAAAGCCTTGCTTGATAAACAGTACCTGAAACCCGCCGAGGGACGGAAAACCGGCTTGTATCGACTCTGTTTGTAAGCCATACCTGAATTATCATCGAACAGAACGGTCGCGCTGTTTAAGTATTTTTAAGAACAGCGAACCAGGCGCCTCGTGAGCTGATGGCGCCTTACCAGCCAAGGCGCCTGACGTATTCTTTGAGCTTTCGATGATTTCGCTTTTAAGTTTCCGATGAAGCACTCGGTGTCTCGTGACAGACCAATTGACTCTCGAACCCAACAGGCAATGAAGATTATCTCCAGAGCTATAGGCACCATGCACGCACCTAAATCGCCGGGCGTTAAACCAACCTTCGCGCTGAGCGCACACTAAAATGCGGGTCGACCGCAACAAGCTACTCGGCGAGCTTCTGTCGGGGGTCTTCATTATATTCTGGTTCTTAGTCAGTTATCTGCTCAGCTACGAAAGCCTCAATCGTTTTGTGCCGGGTTTTATTGAATCGATGCAAATCGTCTCTTTCTTAATTTTTTTACCCCACGGTATTCGCGTCATCTCGGTTTACTTCCTTGGGTACAAAGCCGTCCTGCCGCTCTTCATCGCGCATTTAATGCTCTACCAATTTTTCGACAAAATGCCGTCTTTTGAGGTTCAGATACCGCTTGCCCTCGTCGGGGCCCTTAGCCCTTTGTTTGCTTTTGAGTTGCTGCGCATCTGTGATTTAAGGAGTTATTATCGACCCAAAGCGCCAGTTGCAATGCCCAACACTCTGGGCACGCCATTACTAGCAGGTCTTCTGGCAGCCATTTTAAACGGGTTATTGACACTTGCAATTTTAATGCTCAATGAAAACCCGGTGGTCGGCCTCAAATTTCTACTTGGCTATTTTATTGGCGATCTGCTTGGCGTCGTTCTAGTGCTTGGGCTACTCTTTACACTACGAGCTCTAACAAAATCGTTGAACCGCGATCAAGACGGTGCTTGATCGGCCTCGAACGTCTGAGATGGTTGCTTCATCCTACAAAAAATCAAGCGCGCCGTAATCAGTAGAGGTCCCACTGTGCTTAGAACTCATTGGCAAGGTACCCAAAGGTTATGTTTTAAACCCATGCGCCAAGTTCTGATAGATTTCGCAGTGGTCTATTTTCTCTATTTCAGCATTTCAACGGCCTACGCAGAAGCGCTTCCGCTTGCACTGCTCGGCAAAGCCCCACCTCTACAAGGACGCGCATTACATTACTTCGCCGACAACGCGGCAACCACTGGTTACCTCGCGACACCAGTCGACCAGCCGAGTAAAGGTGCGGTCATTTTAATTCATGAATGGAACGGTTTAACGCGCCGAATCAAAGAAACCGCGGATGCCTTTGCGACCGTAGGTTATGTCGCCCTCGCGGTGGATCTCTATAGCGGCCGAATCGGTCTTAACCGCGACGAAAACCTGGCCTTGGTTCAAGAAACCATGCAAGCGCCGGATCAGATCATCCGCAATCTTAATGCTGCCCTAAAAACCTTAAAAGCCCGCCCAGATGTATCCGGTCAGGTCGCAACCATCGGCTGGTGTTATGGCGGCGGCATCGCCTTGTCGTTTGCCATCGGCGGCGATAACCATGATGGTACGGCAATTTTTTATGGCCGCCTTCTGAATGACCCAGAGGTCTTAAAGCAAGTGCAACATGAAGTGTATGGCACCTTTGCAGGGTTAGATCGCGGGCCAAGTGTTGAACAGGTTTCAGCATTTGTCACGGGCCTGCGCACCGCCGGCATTGACAATGACATTCACATTTATGATGACGTGCAACATGGCTTTTGGCTCCATGTCGATCGCGACCTGGATCGAAATCAGGCGCCGGCTGAGCACGCTTGGCGTCGGCTTTTAAACTACCTCGATCGCGTGCTGTCGCCCATCAAAACCGACCTAGAAAGCACCCAACCTTAATCGAGGCCCCAAACGTAATTTGAGATTGTTCTTTTGGCGCATCGCTTCACGCGGACCTAACGAAGATTTAGATCGTTTTCGTTCGCCCTATATTGACAGAATCAAAACCATTGGTTGCCGCAGTAAAGTCCTTAATGCCGCCGCGGTCGAGTCGCCGGCCTAAAACAAGCGCTCTAAAAAAACGCTCTGAACAAACGCTCTAAACAAGAGCGCCGCATATTTCAACTTCACCCAATCGGCGGCTTCAATATTGTTCAATTCCCTTCGACTCGGCCATAGGCATCATCAAACCGAATAATATCATCCTCACCAAGATAACGACCCGATTGCACCTCGATAATCTCGAGTAATACGTCACCCGGATTCTCCAGCCGATGCGTCGAGCCTTGGGGAATATAGGTGGACTGATTTTCAATGAGTTCAAACACTTGTTCATCGCAGGTAACCCGCGCAACCCCCGACACCACGACCCAATGCTCTGCCCGATGCGCATGCTTTTGCAAGGATAAACGCTGGCCAGGTAGTACGCCGATGCGTTTTGTCTTATGTTTGGGGCCCTCATCGACCGTCTCATACCATCCCCAGGGTCGGTTGACGCGCCGGTGCAGCAAATGTTCTTCCCGACCTGAGTCTTGCAAGCGATCAACCACCACCTTGACCTGCTGGCTTTGATCGGCTGCCGCAACCAATACCGCATCAGCCGTTTCGACCACAACAACCTCTGCAAGCCCCAGCACCGTTACCAACCGGTTTTCGGCGAAGACCAAACTGTTTACCGTGTTTTCAAAAATGACGTCACCCTTCGAGACATTTAAGTCTGAATCCTTATCGCTCACCGCCCAAAGAGACTGCCACGATCCGATATCGCTCCAACCAGCCGACAGCGGCACGACCGCGACCCGGCTCGCAACTTCCATCACAGCATAATCCACCGACGCAGCGGGACAGTCTTCGAAGGCCTCGGGGTTTGGACGAATAAACGCTTGATCAACGCGCCGGTCAAGCCATGCAGCATCGATAGACTGTGCAATCACCGGAGCATGGGTGTTCAAGGCCCCTAGAAACTGCTTTGCTTGAAACACAAACATGCCGCTATTCCAGTAGTACCGTCCAGCGTCAACATAGGCCTGCGCGCGCTCAAGATCCGGCTTTTCAACGAACCGCGCGACCTCAAAGCCGCTTTGCAACGCCTCGGCGCGTTCAATGTAGCCGTACCCGGTTTCTGGTGCTGTGGCCTCGATGCCAAAGGTTACAAGGTGCCCCTCAGTCGCCAATTCAGTGGCCGCTCGAATGCCTGAGTGCAAAGCCTGTAATTCCGTAATGACGTGATCCGACGGCAGCACAAGCAGCGTTGCCTCAGCATTGATCTCTTGGGCGGCCAAAGCTGCCAGCGCGATGGCCGGCGCGGTATTGCGACCAACCGGTTCCAAGATCAACCGAACGTCGGGATAACCAATTTCAGCCATTTGCGATTGCACAAGGTAGCGATGCGCTTCATTGCAAACCAAGATCGGCGCCGCAAGCTCCGTCAGGCCATTCAATCTGAGACACGTATTTTGCAGCAGACTCTGGTTGTTGAGCAGCGAGAGCAGCTGCTTCGGGTACCCTTGCCGCGACATTGGCCAGAGTCTGGATCCAGCGCCACCGCAGAGAACAACGGGTTGGATTAACATAGCAATTCACCACGGGGTTTTGCCGAGTATAGCGTACAACCCAACGCGATTATTAGACTTCCACCAAGCGGTCGTCGCCCTTTAAGTAGGCAGCTGAGAGCCTTTGGTAATACCGAGCATTTGCAACGTTCGCATCATATTGGTCTCGGGTTGCAATTAGCTTTGCCGGAACGCCGCCAATGACGGAGTACTCTGGAAAATCGGCGTTCTCGCGAACAATCGCCTGGCCCGCAACAATCGAGCCGCGTCCGATCTTGGCCCCATCCATGACGACCGCATGAATACCAATCAGGCAGCCGTCGCCAATGTCACACCCATGCAGGGTGACATGGTGCGTAATTGAGCAATCCTCACCAATTCGTGTACCCGTTGCAACGCCCTCATGAATCATCACAAAATCTTGAATATTGCTGCGCGCACCGATATGAATTTCAAATTGCTCGCATCGCGTCACCGCATAGGTCCAGACTGAGGCCTCCGGGCCAACATACACCTTACCTTGCAGCCGTGCGGTTTCATGGATGAATCCTGGACGATCAAGCGTGACATTTTTTCCGATTCCCAGCTGCTTGTTCATACTGCTTCTCCAAAATGAGGGTCCCTAACTCGTGTCACCTTCCAACGACCGCGCTAAAGCGTCACGACCGGTTCGGCTCTGTGGTTGCCAGAATAGCGGCCAGTGTCGGCCGGTGCGTTTTAATCTCAGCCCAACTCAATCCTTCCAAAGAATGCGGAAACTTCAGCCAAGCGCTCGTTTCATGAACGTAATAATCGGGTACGCGATCGGTCTGATTTCGGTTCGGCTTAAAATACGGCACCGCAATCCGAATATCGGTTGGCGTGTTACGCCGAGCCGACATCGATAACTGCTCAATCACGGCCTCAATGCTGCGACCCGAATCAAAGACATCATCAACAATAAGCAGCGCGTGCTCAGCGCGCACCTGCCGGATCAAATAGTCCATACCATAAACCTGAACGTGGGCGCGCTGGTCATCAATGCCGTCATAACTTGAGGTCCGAATCGCGATGTGATCTGCTGCCACTCCGAAGCGCGCCAGAAACTCCTGTACGGCGATTCCCACCGGTACGCCACCGCGCCAAATAGCGACAATAAAGTCCGGCACAAACCCATCCTGCGTCATCATGGCGCCCAAACGCCAGCTGTCCTCCAACAGCCTCTGAGCGTCTAGATAGCACTTGTTCGACATGCACGGTATCCTAAACGTAATCCAATGAGCTTATCATGCAGTCCAATACCTTTCTCCAAGAGCAACAAGTTATTGAAGACAGCTTTCGGCTCGGTGTTAAGGTCTTTAATTCAGGATTTCGGCCCACATTTATCGTTGGACTCTGGCGCGGTGGCAGTACCGTCGGCATTTATTTGCAGGAATGCCTGCAAACGCTTGGTATTCAAACCAATCACATCGCGCTCCGAACGGCTTATGCTGGACGCAAAGCCTACGAGGCGGAACGCGCCAACCCAGATTTTGATATCAGTGTCCACGGCACCCAATACTTACTCGAAACCCTCAATCACGATGACCGGCTTCTTTTGGTCGATGATGTCTCGGGTAGCGGCCGCAACCTCGCGGCGGTCATAGAAAAACTTCAAACCCGACTTCGAAAAAACTGCCCCAGTCAGATCAGAACGGCATGCTTATTTCACCGACCCAAGCAACAACAACGCAGTTTACAGCCGGATTATGTGCTCAAGGCAGTAGATGGCTGGATAACCTTGCCTTATGAACTCAAAGGGCTGAGCGAGCAGGCGCTCAAGGATCATAAACCGGCGTTTTTGGCGTTATTACAAGAGTATGATCTAACCTTGCCGAACGACGCCGACTAGGTGCCCCGATCAATCCTTGCGTTGCCGCTTCTGCCAGGCCTTCAAGCAAATAAAGTCGTGGGCCAGGGTCGCTGCGGCGATGGCGGTGATTTCACTGTGATCGTACGCCGGCGCCACCTCGACCACATCCATACCAATAATATCAATATTGCCCAGTCCTCGAAGAATGGTCAGCGCTTGCAGGCTGGTCATCCCACCCGCAACGGGCGTGCCCGTGCCCGGCGCATAAGCTGGATCCAGACAATCGATATCAAACGTCAGGTAGGCCTTATTGCGACCAATCACCTTTTGTATTTCAAGCACCGTTGCGCGCACACCATTTTCCGCAACCCAGGGGCTCGACATCACGGTGAACCCATAGTCGTCTTCGCTGAAACTTCGGATACCAATTTGCACCGACCGCTTGGGATCAATCAAGCCCTCTCGAAGGGCCCGCAAAAACATCGAGCCGTGATCCAGTCGCTGCCCGTCATCCGGCCAAGTGTCAACATGGGCATCAAAGTGGATCAAGGACAAAGGACCATATTTTTTGGCGTGCGCACGCAGCAACGGGTAAGTCACAAAATGATCGCCGCCAAAGGTCAGCATGGTAACGTCTTCTTCAAGCAACTTTTGCGCGTGCGCCTCAATCACCTGGGTGGCCTGATCGGGATAACCCGACACAAAACTCACGTCGCCATAATCCGCAACCGCCAGTATTTCGAAGGGATTCGCGTTCAGCGGAAAGGCGAAGTCAGCGATTTCGGCCAATTGAACACTCGCCGCACGAATCGCTTGAGGGCCAAACCGAGCCCCCGGCCGAAACGTTGTCGCAAGGTCGAATGGCAGACCTGACACCACGAGGTCAGCCCCGCGAATATCTTGCGTGTACGGCCGCCGCAAGAAGGAAAGCTGGCCACTGAAGGTTTGCTGGGTGCTGCTCGTACCCAACAAATCTGGTCGTGCATGGCGTCGACTCACTCGGTCTATCATATGAAACGCTCCCTACTTAACGAAAACAGCCTAAACGCGATCTAGCGCCGCATAAAACAGCATCCCTGCCACCAAGCCCGGCCAGCGCAACCAACGACCACCCGGAAACTTTCGGTGTTTGAGATTGGCCAAACAATCAAAGCCCGCTGCTTGGCCCTTAATGGCTTCGGCTATGAGGTGCCCCCCCATATTCGCCATGGCAACGCCGTGTCCAGAATAGCCTTGGCCATAGTAAAGGTTCGCGCCTAATCGACCAAACTTGGGCATCCGGTTCATCGTGACGGATAAGGTCCCGCCCCAAGCGTAGGGCAAATCAACGTCGGCCAACTGCGGATAGATCGCAAGCAATCGCTTGCGAACAACACGCCGAATATCCTTTGGGAAGAAACGGGTATAGTTTTCACCCCCGCCAAAAATGAGTCGTTGGTCCCCAGAGAGATGGAAATAGTTCACAACGAACCGGGTATCGACAACCGCCGCGTTATCTCGAATGACCTCGCGCGCCAAAGCATCGCTTAGGGGCTCAGTCGCCACCATAAAATTATTGATCGGCATCTGATAGTCGTCGGGCTCCCGGGCTAGACCATTTAAGTAGCCGTTACAAGCGAGCACGACCTTACCCGCTCGCACCCGGCAGGTTGCTGTCCTGACTTCCATCAAATCTGCAGAGACTGCCTCAAAACCAGTGACGGCGGCTAATTCAAACAGCTGAGCGCCTTGAGACGCTGCCGCTTTTGCCAGGCCTTGCGCTAAATTCAGCGGGTGCAGGTGACCCGCGCGCGTGTCCAGATAACCGCCGAAGTAGGCATTGCTTCCAATCCGCTCTGATACCTCAGCACGAGTCAGCGGGTGGCACTCTTCATAGCCGTATCGCGCCTTTAAATGCGCCGTGTGATCCCACAGACCCTGTTCGTATCGCGCCCGATGCGCGAGGGTAAGCTCGCCGTTCGATAAATCACACGGGATCGAATATTGATCAATCCGAGCCCGCACCAGCGCATTAGCATCCAAGGACATTTGCCACAGCTGCTCGGCCCATGCGGGGTCAACGATCCGCTCTAAGTCTTCCTGATCCTTCCGCTGCCCTATTCCAAGCACACCGCCATTGCGGCCCGAGGCACCCGAACCCACTCGATATTTCTCTAGGAGCACAACCTTCAAACCCGCTTCAGACAGCGTCAGTGCCGCAGAGAGTCCCGTGTAGCCGCCGCCAACAATGCAAACGTCGCAATCAAGATCTTCGGTGAGCGTTGGACGTTCCGCCTGATCGTATCGGCTAGCAAAGTACCACGACGACTCAAAGCCGACTTCCGGCCGACCACCCGCTAGACGGTTCATACCAGGCTCGCTAGGATTACGCTCACCTACAACATGCTCCCAAGGTAGCTCACCTCCCAAGACGAAATTCGAATATTGTAATCCTGCAGTTCATTGCGCTTGATGGAGGCAAAAACATCTAAGAAATCTCGGGTCATCAACTCGGCCATCTTGGTGCTCTCATCTAAGTTAACCAAGGCCTGATCCAAGTTATCCGGTAGATTGGTCGTCAGTTCCCAACAGTCTTCTTCGCTCGCCGCCGTCGGCTCAATGGCTTCTTCCAGACCCAAGAGCCCCGCTGACAGAATTGCCGCGATCATTAAATACGGGTTCGCATCGGCGCCAATCACGCGCGTTTCGACCCGGCCTTCTTCTGGCGGACCATAGGGCACTCTCAGCCCGGTGGTTCGATTGTCATAACCCCATTCCAGATTAATCGGCATCGATCGGTCTCCAGCAAAACGCTTATAGCTGTTGATGTTCGGTGCGAGCAGCAAAAAAGCCTCAGGCAAGTAGGTTTGAAGCCCACCAATAAAATGCCGGAGCGCCGCTGGTGCCTTTTCATCGACCAAAGTGAACAGGTTCTCACCGGCTGCATTCTGCAAGCTGCAGTGAAGATGCAAGCCCGACCCCGGCAACTCCGCCGATGGTTTGGCCATGAAACTGGCTAGGTAACCATGTTCTAGCGCGCAACCTTTCACTAACCGCTTTAGCAGAACCATTTGATCGGCCACGCTGAGCGCTGGACCATGTTTCACGTTAAGTTCAATCTGGCCGGCGCCGACTTCATGCACAACCGCTGATAAATCGAGCGCTGCTGCGGCGCTCATATCTTGCAAATAACTGACAAAGGGCCCATAGCGATCGAGCGCATCAAAGCTAAACGCCTCACCACCAAACTCGTCTCGGCCATCAAAACCCGAGCCGGGCTCTAATTCTTGATCGCCACGCTTCGGTGCACTCATTAAATAAAATTCAATTTCTGGCGCAACGATTGGCGTCAGGCCACGCTCGGCATAGCGCGCTAAAACCCGCTTTAAAACATTGCGGCAATCGTAGGGCAACGGATCACCATCTTTGTCCGTGGCTTCACAAATCACCTGTCCGACCTCTTCTTCTTTCCAAGGCGTACGTCGATAGGTCGACCAATCCGGACTGAGAATCAAATCTTCATCCTTTGGGTTGAACGAGTCCATCGTCTCTTCGGCATAGTTGCCGTGGATGCACTGAAACAAAACGGCTTCTGCCATTCTGGGTAGATGGTTTTCGTCGAGCGCCTCGCTTTCAACCGTTTTCCCCCTCGGAACGCCATTCGCATCGGTTATCAGTAGGTCGATCCGTTTCGCCAGACCTTTGGGTATTGTCACTGTGTCACCTCCGAGGGTGCTGCCCTCTGTAATTCCTGTTCCCATACAAAAACATTTCGTTCAATAAACACAAAGGCCACAATCCAAAGGAAGGCGTCCCAAAAATCAAGAATAGAGCCTGCGAAGCCCCAAAAAGCCGCAAATACAATCAATAAACTGTACAGCACAAGTTTCGTCGACTTAATGAGCGCCGCAACGCGCACAGACACTTCCCGCCGTAAGCCAATGCGAACCTCAAATTCCAGCATAATCACAATCAAAATCCAGGTTGCTGCGTTACTGACATCAACCCATGCCAAGTGCTTGATCTCGGACCAATCCGTCATGGTCACGACCCAAAGATCCTCCTGGTTGACCATCAACGTCTCGCTTGCGGCCAGCGCGCTGGTTGCACACCCGGAAACCGCTAGCGGCAGAAACTCATCCAGATCTGACATTTGCTGGTACTCCGACGCTGCGAGATCACACACAACACCGACCGCTAACGGCACAACATTTAAAAGACTCAAGCCTTTCATCACGTAACCGAAAAAGGCAAACACGATAAACCCATAGCACAATGCTCGAACCAAGATCAGCGAAAGGTTAACGGCCGGCGTCAGCCTTGAATCGTCTAGCTGATGGGTTTCTAGCTCAAACATCAGCAGTAGAACGACCCATGCCAGGGTATCGATGCTTGCCGCAAAGACCTCAAGCACTAACGCAGCAGAGACCTCGGCACGAAGCAAGTGCGTTGCTGCTTGCCACTCCTCTTGAAAAAAGAAGCCGATATTGGCAGTGAGCGCCAGGTACACCACCGTCTTGAAGACCGCAAACCAACCGGGCCAATACCGCAGAGACAGCATCATGGCGCGGCCTCTGGCGGCCAATGGTTTAATCGTCTGGTTGCCCTAACATTCACTTTGGGTAGACCTTTTGGCCTTCAAAAAAGGTCATCGTAATCGGCACTTCGCCAATCTCTGAAGGCACAAGGTCAAACAAATTTGCACCCAATACGACGAGATCCGCCTTGTATCCTGGTTTCAGCCGACCTGTTTGATCTTCGCGATGCGCAAGATAAGCGCCGTTGATGGTATAGGCCTTAATCATGTCGACCAAGGTTACCGCCTCTGCCACATTCAGCGCCTTGAGTTTTACACCGGTGGGATCACGGCGCGTCAAGGCCGTCTCGATCGCTAGAAGTGGATTCATGGACGAAACTGACCAATCGCTTCCCCCCACGATCGTTGCACCGGCGCGATGCAAAGAGCCGATCGGATACATGGCCTGGACTCGGTCCCTACCCACTGCGGGTAAATTGATGTTCATAATATAGTCATCGGGGAAGGCCCAGAGCGCTTGGAAATTCGCGGCGACCCCGAGCGCCGCAAAGCGGGGATGATCTTCTGGGTCCACCAGCTGCAGATGAGAAATATGATGCCGCAGATCTTGTACGCCATTGATTTCGCGGGCGGCTTCCAAGGCATCCAGTGCCAAACGCACGCCAGCATCACCAATCGCATGAAACATCAACTGCACGCCGGCCGCATCCAGCGCGACCACTTGTTCAATCAATGAATCAGCTGGGGTAATCAACATGCCATGACCGTGGCTACCGCCTAAATAAGGGGACAACAAAGCCGCTGTTTCGCCCTCCAAGACCCCATCAATAAAAATCTTTGCCGACGCGCGTTGAACGTTTTGATCGCTGTACCGCTCAGAAACCTTGACACTCGACAGCGGCGCCTGGTCAAAAAACGGCGCGATTAAGGACATCGCCAAAACGAGGCGTAAGTTTAATGCCTGTTCGGCATCGAGCGCATCGAACGCTTTGGCGTCGGATTCTGTGGTGGCGGCATCAATGACCGACGTGATCCCCATTGAATGTGCCAAGGCGACACTGATGCGGGCCGCTTTCAAACGGTCTTCGACTGTGACCGCTGGCAGCACCTTTTCAACCAGCAACATGGCGGACTCTCGCAGAACACCTCGCGGTTCATCGAGCGCATCACGCTCGATAACGCCGTCGCTTGGGTTGGGCGTTTCCGCCTTGATGCCAGCATCCTTAAGGGCTGCTGAAGAAACCCAAGCCGAGTGTCCATCCGCGCCACGAATAAACATACGCCGCCTCGGATTGATGTTATCAAGCAAAGACTTACTTGGGTTCGTCGACTCAAATAACGACAAATCCCAACCACCACCGATTAGCCACTCATCCGACGACAGCGCCTGATCACAGGCTGTAATTTTCTGCAGCAGCGCCGAGACGTCCCTTGCAGCCGACAGATCGCAGCGCATCAGCTCTAATCCACCATAGACAAGGTGGCTATGGCTGTCATGAAAACCGGGCAGCACCATCTGACCTTTAAGATCTAATTGCTCGCCTTCGTAGTCCCGAATCATCGCATCACTTGCACCCACAGCGACGATGAGACCATCGCGAATGGCCAAGGCTTGCGCCCAAGGTCTTTCGTCATCGACGGTGTAGACGTTGGCGTTCAGGATTAATAAATCAACCGGCTCGCGCCCATCGCAGGACGCAAGATTGATCATCAGTAGGCAGAGAAGCACTCTCTTAAAATGAAGATTCATTCGAAACCAGAGCAGTTTTAGCGCTCCCCCCCTGGTTCTTTGGATCGATTTTGAGGCCTAGTGGGTACCGGGCACAGCGATTTCATGAAAAATTCCTTTAGACCACCAAATTATGACCGCGCTTAAGAATCTGTCAAGGGCTGCTGATTGGCGCGCGCGACTTGACCCGGTTTCGCGCGGGGCGCTAATGTAACCTAGCGCTCATCAAAGCGTTTACAATGCGAGCGCCCGTGACCCGCGGTGCATTGTCAGTATAATCAGCTTGCCCAGCCCGCACGCTGATAAAGAAAACGGCGGTCCCGTTTACGCCAAGCTAGGATGGCATGCTTGGCGCTTGACCTTTTTGATCAATAGGAAATCACATCATGTCGACGACAACGCCTGACGCGACCCATAACACGCTTGAATCTGGTACATTTTTACACCCGTTTACCGATTTCGCAGAATACAAAAATCACGGCGGTAAAACCTATGTTCGAGGGGAAGGTATTTTCATTATCGATCATCTGGGCAACCGATTGCTCGACGGTATGTCTGGTTTGTGGTGCACCAACCTGGGTTATTCCCAAGACAGTATCAAAGCAGCAATCACGGAGCAGCTCGATCGACTGCCGTTTTATAACAGCTTCTTCAACTGCACAACCGACAGCACACTAAGACTTGCAGACCGCATGACGGCGATTCTGCCGGCGGCTTTTAACCATGTCTTTTTTACCAATTCAGGCTCCGAGGCCAACGATACCAACATCCGACTCGTGCACCGTTACTTTGATCTATTAGATCAACCCCAAAAAAAGCACATCATCGCTCGGACCAATGGCTACCATGGTAGTACCATTGGTTCGGCCAGCCTCGGCGGCATGAAAGGCATGCACGACCAAATGCAACGCCTACCCTACGTTCATCACGTTGAACAGCCTTACAGTTTCCCGCATCTCGGCGCCCAAACAGCGGAAGAGATCGGGCAACAAGCCGCTCAGTCGCTCGCTGATAAAATAGACGCGCTCGGCCCCGAAAATGTCGCCGCCTTCATAGCTGAACCGATCCAAGGTGCTGGCGGCGTCATTATCCCGCCCGATAACTACTGGCCGCTGGTTGCGGAGATTTGCCGATCACGAGACGTGCTCATAATCAGCGATGAAGTCATTTGCGGCTTTGGTCGCACCGGTCAATGGTGGGGCTGTCAAACTTATAATTTTGAACCCGATTTGATTACGTTTGCGAAGGCTGTAACCAATGGCTACCAAGCCCTTGGCGGCGTTGCCGTCAGTGATCGGATCGCAAAGATCGTGACGGCCAGTGGTGGCGAGTTCACCCATGGCTTTACTTATTCCGGGCATCCAGTTGCCTGTGCTGCTGGCGATGCAACGGTTAAAATTTATCAAGAAACGGACCTGCTTGAGACCATTTCACATACCCAACAACACGCTTGGGCAAAAGCGCTATCGACGCTATCAACTCACGCAATTGTGGGTGAAGTTCGGAGCAAAGGCATGCTCGGCGCCGTGGAGTTGGTGCGGACGCCCGGCTCAGCCATGCGAATTGCGCCAGACGCCGCAGCCGCCGTTTTCTGCCGCAATTACGCGATCCAGCACGGCCTAATGGCGCGCCAGGTCGGCGATAGCCTGATTCTCTCGCCGCCCCTGATTATCACAACCGATGAAATTGAGCAGTTAGTCACAGGCTTGCGCGCAGCCCTCGACGCCACGGCGACCGCCTTCGGCATTGCCTGCTAACATTTTAAACTCATGACAAGCCTAGGCCTGCTGCAAGTGCCTCGAGCTTTTGATTACGGACATCGGTTGTCAGCCGCGGCTGAGCCTCAAAGACCATGATGTCTCCGGTCTTTGACCAGTCCGCCCAGTGCACCTGCTCGTCATCGTTGGGGTCGCCGCACTTGGCAAAATTAACCCAATACCGATTCATGATCCGCGCCAATTTACGATCTTCGTTGTTCCAGCCGCAACCCGTTTTATCCATCGTATTAAACACGTAGGCGAGATCCCCGGAGTGATAGGCGCCGGCGCTCCTCGGACCATTCGGTAGCGAAAGATCGGGGGCCTCAGGGCGATAAATTCGGCATGCCGGCGGCACATGGTTCATGAAATAAACGAAACTTTGGCCACCGTGTTTTTGATTCAATCTGGCCCAAAGCCGCATACCGAACGCCATAAACAAGTCCGTTGAAATTTCATGTCGCGCAGTTGCATAGTCAACGTCAATTTCTGCTTGGTAGGCTGCCTGAATCGACGGGATCGCAGCTGGATGACGCGCAAAGGTCCGTGCCAAAAAATTCTGAAAAGCGGCTGCATCGGTCTCTGCCACACGCGGCAGCAGCTGATGGCCCTCATTCGAGAGCGAGCCAACCATCAGCGGTACTTGCATGGCTTGGCCTTTCAAGTACCGCGCTAAAGGCGGCTCGGGTAAGACCCAACCATCAATGCTTATCCGGCTGCGCCGCGCCCATTGAGTCGACTCAGCCGCTGCTAATAGCGCCTCGTTCGATATTGAACGCAGGGTCTTGGTATCCCGGACCTGACCCAGCGCCTCAAGCAGTTTCACGCCGGTCTCATAGCCCATCGGGTCTGACTCAAATCCTTGCAAGCAACTGGCAGATTGCCCGATGGCTTTATGAAACAACCCCTTTGCCAAGGGTGAAGACATGAGCGCACAGATGCTTTGCGCGCCTGCAGATTGACCAAAAACGGTGACGTTATCAGCATTGCCGCCAAACCCTGCGATATTGCTTTGGACCCATTGCAGTGCCGATAATTTATCCAACAGGCCATAATTACCCGCAGCCCCGTGCTCTGATTCTGCCGCCA
>Ga0209335_10002377_pt1 | contig 19899 bp, 20 predicted proteins | sample COG_09_FD_184753 | JGI IMG/M metagenome (GOLD analysis project Ga0209335, IMG submission 184753) | Pelagic Microbial community sample from North Sea - COGITO 998_met_09 (SPAdes) (version 2) | ecosystem: Environmental > Aquatic > Marine > Neritic zone/Coastal water | place: Helgoland, sampling...
TATTTAGAACGGATAAAAAGCTTTGATGTCGTCAAATTGAAACGGAATTACTTCTTTTCCCGTTTTGTCTACTGCACCATATTTTCCATTTCTGTTAGACAATATGAAACCGTTTACATCTCTATTCGGGGCTTGATATAATGATTTATTGAAAATTCCCAATCCACCTTTGGATGTTACATTATATAGATATTCGTCTTCAACACTCGTATATATAGGTTTAATAATAACTTCACCTGTTTTATCAATATATCCATATTTATTATTCGATTTAAAGGCCATCAAATCCCCATGAAACTTGTAAAATTTCTGAACATTCAAAATTTCAAACTCTTCTCCAGCTTCATTTACTAACGCCCAATTTTCACCAATCATTACTCTTCCAAATACTCCTCCCCAATCTAGTGCTTTGGTATATTTTGGTTCAATAACTATTTCGAGCTTGGTGTTCACATATCCAATTTTATCTACTACTTTAATCATCGCGTAACCATCAGAAAATGGATAAATTGCAGTAGCACTAGCAGGTCCTGGTTTGAATTCTCCTGCTTCGTTTACATATCCTTTTACACCGCCTTTGGTGGCGAACGCCATTCCACTATTAAACAATCTAAGTTTTTCATATTGCGGTTTCACTATCCAATTTCCTTTTTCATCAATTATACCTGTCTTTCCATTTTGTTTTGCAATTGCTTGCCCATTTCTAAATCCTTGTATTTTTTCAAATTCAGCTGGTATAATCCATGCTCCATTTAGATCTATCTGACCCCATTTCCCCGCAGATTTTACCATCGCTTTGCCATCTTTAAAATCTTTAGCGTCATCGAATTCAGGTTTAATATTATAAGCGCCTGATTTATTAATATAGCCCCACTTCTTTTCTTTAAATCTTGCCAATCCGTCACTAAATTGATTTAGCGATTTTGTCTCAATAGGAGTTGCTACCTTTTCACCTGTGGACACGTCAATATAATCCGCGGTTTTTTTCATATAACCAACCAACATTCCATTACCTAATTTAGCTATTTTTTTATACTCTGTATTTTTGTAAACGGTTTCTCCTTTATCATTTACAATAACCCAGAGCCCACCTAACATGGCCATAGCGAAACCATCTTCTGGAATGCTTAGTCTCACGAATTTAGCTGGAATAACCCATGTACCTCTTTTATCTATCATTCCCCATTTGTCGTTCACTTTTGCCAAAGCATAGTCCCCTTTAAACGTTTGAACCACGTCAAATTTTGCCTCGATTAACCAATTTCCCGATTTATCTATAAATCCTACTTTATTTCCTTTCTTAGCTATTGCCGCTATTTGTTGCGCGCTGGCAAATCCACTAAATGTGATTGCGAATGCAATCAATAAACTCCTTACTTTCATTTTTACTGTTTTTTGATTTAGGTTTGTTAGTTCAAATATATCATTTGTATGAACAAGGTATTTATAGTTGCCCTACCCTTTTTATTGCTTGGATGTTCTCTGTTGCAGCCATCAATGCAAAAAACATTTGAAAACTCCGTTGAGAATGCACCATACGATGCTATTATTGTTCCAGGTGTTCCATATAACGGATCTGGCTGGAGTACAACAATGAAGATGCGGGTTCATTGGTCAAAATACCTTTACGAAAGGGACATTGCTAAAAACATTATTTATAGCGGTGGGGCCGTTTATACAAACTATTATGAATGTAAGGTTATGAGATTATATGCACTTGGATTAGGAATTCCTGATTCCGTAATATTTCTCGACACTATTGCCGAACATAGTCTTGAGAATTTGTACTACGGATATTTAGAGTCTAAAAATTATAACTTTTCTAAAATAGCATTAGCTACCGACATATTTCAGGCAAAAAATGTAAGAAAATTCATTAATAAGCATGAGTTACCGATTAGTATAATACCGGCTGTTTTTGACTCATTAATGACTTTAGACAGGTTTGAACCAGCAATAAATCCGGAAAGTGCTATATCATCAATGTTCATCTCAATTGAAGATCGTGAAAACTTGATTCAAAGACTTAAAGGGACTCTTGGTCAGCAAATTAACTGGAATATTGAGGATGTTCGGAAAAAAAAGTTCCAGAATAGGTTCAGAAGACAAGGTCGATTAATAGAATAAAAAAAGCAAAAAAGGCTCGCAATGCGAGCCTTTCATATTGAAATATATTTTTCGTTTTAGTCGTTCAAGGCTTCTGCACCACCAACAATTTCTAAAATCTCGTTGGTAATAGCTGCCTGACGAGCCTTGTTATAAACCAATTTTAAATCATCTACCATTTCTGTTGCGTTGTCTGTTGCTTTATGCATTGCCGTCATACGGGCACCATGTTCAGAAGCATGCGAATCTAAAAATGCCTTGTAAAACTGCGTTTTTAAAGACTTTGGAATCAATTCTTCAACAATTTCTGATTTGCTAGGCTCATAGATATAATCACTAACAAAAGTTGATTTCCCCTCAGCTTCAGGAGCAACAGCCGGCAACCATTGTTCCACTTGAACATTTTGCACTGCAGCATTTTTGAATTGATTATAAATAATTACAACCTTATCAAATTGTTTATGAATAAACGCCTCCATAATTCTTTCGGCCTGCACAGAAACATTACTAAATGTTAATTCATTAAATAAATTATTCATGTTTCTTGGGAGCGTATTTCCATGAATATTTTCTTCAGTTCCCTTAAAAGCATCGTCTGCCTTTTTTCCTGCGGCTAAAATCGTAATTTCACAGCCTTCATGTTTCTTCTGTAATGCTCTCGTGGCTTTAATCACGTTAGAGTTAAACGGGCCACAAAGACCTCTGTTTGAGGCAATAGGGATAATCAAAAGATTCTTCATTTCACGCTGAACAGAATATCCTCCTTCTGACGCATCCAAAGTAGAACTCACGTTAACCAAGATCTCCGTTAACTTTTCGGCATAAGGTCTCATTTGAATAATAGCGTCTTGAGCTCTCTTCAACTTCGCTGCAGATACCATCTTCATTGCAGAGGTTATCTGAATGGTAGACTGTACAGAGGTTATTCTATCTTTTACTTCTTTTAACCCACCCATAATGGTTATGCTTTATATTTAGCAGCAAGGTTTAGACAAACTTTTTCTAAGGTTCCTGTAATATTATCATCTAGTTTTCCTGCCCTTAGCCCATCTAGTATCTCTTGATGTTGAGCTTCTAGCAAACCTAAATACTCTGCTTCAAATTCTTTAATTCTGTTAACAGGAACATCTCTTAGAATTCCTTTCGAACCACAAAAGATAATAGCTGTTTGTTTCTCAACTGACAATGGCGCGTTCTGACCTTGTTTTAATATCTCAACGTTCCGTTTTCCTTTTTCAAGAATACCCATTGTCGCTGCATCCAAATCAGAACCAAATTTAGCAAAAGCTTCCAGCTCACGATACTGAGCTTGATCAAGCTTTAATGTTCCTGACACCTTTTTCATCGACTTAATCTGCGCATTACCTCCAACCCGAGATACAGAAATACCAACATTAATTGCAGGACGAACACCCGCCAAGAATAGGTTTGGCTCTAGGAATATCTGACCATCTGTAATAGAAATTACGTTAGTTGGAATATACGCAGATACATCACTCGCTTGTGTTTCGATAATTGGTAATGCTGTCAATGAGCCTCCGCCTTTTACTTTACCTTTCAAAGACTCTGGCAAATCGTTCATGTCTTGAGCAATCGCATCAGACGAATTCACTTTTGCAGCTCTTTCTAATAATCTTGAGTGCAGGAAAAATACATCACCAGGGTAAGCCTCACGACCCGGAGGTCTTCTCAATAGAAGTGATACTTCACGATAAGCAACGGCTTGTTTTGATAAATCATCATAAACAATTAGCCCTGGTCGGCCCGTATCTCTAAAATACTCTCCAACCGCTGCTCCAGCAAACGGTGCGTAAAACTGCATCGGGGAAGGATCTGATGCATTAGCTGCAACGATCGTGGTATAGGCCATAGCGCCTGCTTTCTCAAGAACCTGAACAATACCTGCAACAGTAGATGCTTTTTGACCAATCGCTACATAGATACAGTATACAGGTTCTCCTCTGTCATAAAATTCTTTTTGATTGATGATAGTATCAATCGCAACAGTTGTTTTTCCTGTTTGACGATCACCAATAATTAACTCTCTTTGTCCTCTTCCTACTGGAATCATAGAATCAATCGCCTTGATACCCGTTTGCATTGGTTCAGCAACAGGCTGACGATATATTACACCTGGCGCCTTGCGCTCTAAAGGCATATCAAACAATTCACCCCCAATTGGTCCTTTACCATCAATTGGCAAACCCAATGTGTTAACTACCCGGCCAACAATTTCTTCACCAACTTTAATCGAAGCAATTTTGCCAGTTCTTTTTACAGTTGCTCCTTCTTTAATATTTCCCGCAGGACCTAAAAGTACAGCACCTACATTATCCTCTTCTAGGTTCAAAACAATTGCTTGAAGTCCGCTTTCAAACTCAACTAATTCACCTGATTGTACATTAGATAACCCATAAATACGAGCGATACCATCTCCAATTTGGAGTACCGTCCCCACTTCTTCCAATTCGGCTTCAGACTTGAAGCCCGCAAGTTGCTCTCTTAATATCGCAGAAACTTCTGCTGGTTTAACTTCGGCCATGCTTTCTTTTTTTTATTCGTTTAATTAAGCGTTTGTATTAAACTCTCTTTTTAATTTCTGTAATTTACTATGAATACTTGAATCAACTTGTTGGTCATCAATTTTAATAATAAGCCCACCAATCAATTCTTTGTTTACTTCTTCTTCAATTTCAACTTCTCCTTTAGATGCTGTTTTGACAATTGCCATAATTTTTGACTTTAAATCTTTATCTAAGGTAATTGCTGTAGATACTTTTGCGCAAGTTATGTTCTTATGAGCATTATACTGTTCCCCAAAAGCAAGAGCAATGTCTAAAATAATTGCTTCTCTTTTCTTTTTGGTAATGATTTCGATAAACGAAGAAACCAATTTAGTTGTTTTATTGGAAAAGATAGCACTCAAAATAGCAAGCTTTTTCTCCGTTTTAACAATCGGACTTTTTAACAACAGCATTAAGTCACTACTTGATTTGCAGGTGTCTACCACCAAGTTCATGTCTTCGTTTACATCCGCTAACAACTTTTGCTCAATCGAGAGTGAAAGAAGTGATTTAGCATATCTACCTGCTGCTCTAGAACCTGCCATCTTAATTGAGGTTTACGTCTTCCAATAAATTGTTCACCAATTTCTTTTGTTTATCCTCAGCCGAAAGCTCATCCCTTAATATCTTTTCAGCTATTTCTATAGACAATACCGCCACTTGGCTTTTTAAATCAGCCACGGCAGCTATCTTTTCACTTTCAATGGTTTCTCTTGCCGATACTATGATCTTATCGGCTTCCTCTTTCGCTTTGCCCTTAGCTTCGCTAATCATATTGTCCTTAGCCTCGCGAGCTTCTTTGATTAGTAAGTCTCTCTCTTCACGAGCTTGCTTTAACAAATCTTCGTTGTTTGCTTGCAGTTTTTCAAGCTCTTCCTTTGCTTTTCCTGCCTGCGCTAAGGCTTCTTCAATTGAATCTTCTCTTTCTTTTACTGAATCAAGAATTGGTTTCCAAGCAAATTTTTTCAAAATGAATAAAACGATTCCGAAGGAAACGAACATCCAAAATAATAATCCTATATCTGGGGTAATTAAACTCATACTATATTGTTTTTAAGTTTTTCAGGCTCCCAACCAACCGTTGGGAGCTTGAAAAGTTTGTTTTACTACAAGCCTACGATAAAACCTAATGCAACAGCTCCAAGCGCAACACCCTCAACAAGTGCAGCTGCAAGAATCATGTTAGAAACGATATCACCTTTAGCTTCTGGTTGTCTAGCAATAGACTCTAAAGCGCTTCCGCCAATTCGTCCAATACCAACTCCAGCTCCTAAAGCAGCAATACCAGCACCAATAACAGCACCGGCTTTAGCGATACCCATTCCGATATCAGCTTGTAATAAAATTGTTAATGTATCCATAACAACAAAATTTAAAAATTAAACAATAAATAAACCCTTAATGGTCTCCCCCTGCTGTTGCCATGCCAAAATAAATGGCTGACAATAATGTAAAAACATAAGCCTGGATAATACCAACTAATAATTCCAAAAATGTTAAAAACACGGTAAATGCAACAGACGCAACTGAGACACCATATCCCGCTGCCGCAGAAGTTTCACCAAAAATAAATATCAAACTAAAAAACACCAGCATAACTATATGGCCAGCAGTAATGTTAGCAAACAAACGAATGACCAGTACTATGGGTTTAATAAATATACCTGCAACCTCAAGGGGTGTTAAGATTAACAATATCGGTTTAGGAACACCAGGCATAGCAAAAATATGTTTCCAATAATGTGCGTTACCATTTAATGTCGTTAACACAAATGTAAAAAGGGCTAAAACAATTGGAATCGCTATGTTGCCTGTTAAATTAGTTCCTCCAGGAATAAGCGGGATAAGGCCCATTACGTTGTTAATCCAAATGAAAAAGAACAACGTCAGCAAGTATGGCATAAATTTCTCATATTTAGCGCCAATTGATGGTTTTGCAATATCGTCCCGAATAAACATAATAATTGGCTCCATGAACGATTGCATTCCTGTTGGAGCTTGACCAACCCTTTTATTGTAAGTTTTGGCAATTGAAATGAAAATCCACATTAACAAAAATACACTTGTCAATAGTGCCGCAACATTTTTAGTTATTGAAAAATCCCAAATTTTTAATGTTGAAGCCTTATCTAACTTTCCATCAGCTGTTACCGCCACAACCATATCATGAGGATAATCGTTAGGGTCTATTTCGTGATGGTGCAAGAAGTGTTCAGTTAATAACCTATAGCCATTATAAGCCGTATGACCATGATGAAAATTGCTTGACATAAAAACACTAAAACCATTATCCTGGTGGTAGATAATTATTGGTAGCGGAACTGAAACTGAACTACTTCCTTTCCCCCATAGGTGCCACTCATGACTGTCGTCAATGTGCTCCATAATCATCTCGCCAGCGTTAAATGATTCTTTCTCCAAAACCGCATCGCTCTCATCTAGCGATTCCTCGCTGTCGACAATCACATTTCTAACTACTTCTTCATTATGTGAATTACCCTCTCCCTGAGCAACACATTTATTAAAAATAGAAGTAAAAAATACGGCTAAACTTATCGCTATTACTATATATTTTCCGTTATTCATCATCTAACATTTGGAACCCTTCTCAATATTCGCTGCAAAAGTAGTTAATAAAAAGCCGGCACAAAAGATATTAAGTTATTTTTTAAAGATTAATGAAGAAATTTGGGGATTGAGAGAAAAGATGATATTATCATTTCAGAAACTTGAAGATAAAAACCTTTTCAACTAATGTGAATACAAAATACTGCATAAAGAAAAATCCAACAATTTCTTTTGCCAAAGACTTGTTTAGATAAATAATTGTACCTAAAACAAAAAGATAGCCTAATAATTTGAATGTGGTTGATGCCATCGATACCCGCACAATGTCTTGCGGTCTTTTCTCGCTAGACTTAATTAGAGTGAATCCAGAAATAATTGAACTGCCGTAAAACAAAATCAGCAATAGATTAATTATTAAACGTAAATTAATATCGGAAAATTTTAAAATTAGTAGCGCATTGAGAAAAATCAGCAACAACGCAAAAAGAATAGATATTGTAATGAAATACCTCTGATTGTTAGACCTAACACGTCCCATTACTTAACTTTTTTTACCAGATAATAAAGTGACGCTACGATAGAAAATAAAGTGAGGAAGATTGTTGCCAAAGGCTTTGAGTTGACCATTTTTTCGTCAAGCCATTTACCAGTAAACACCCCTAGTACCATCATAACGACAATTTGAATTGCTAACCCAGAAAATTCAACGTATTTACTACGCTGTTCTCGACTGTTTTGAAATTTCTTCTGCTTGTCCTCCATGGCTCATTTCTTTTACAACTGCGCCCATACTACAATTACCAGAAAAATTAGCTCCGGGTTCAATTGCTAATTTATTTGTTACGATTTCACCCAATAAATTCGCTGTGGATTTTAACGAAAGTAATTCGCCCACAGTAACTTTAGCTTTTAATGTGCCGGATATATCCGCATTTTGGCAAACAACCTCGCCTTCAATTTTACCGGTTTGACCAACAACTACTTTTCCTTTCGCGGTTACCGACCCTTGAATAGTGCCATCAACTCTAATATTTCCGTTAGTGTTTATATCTCCCGTTATGGTTGTTCCTGTTGTAATAGTGTTCCCTACAGCAGAATCTGATTCGTTTGCTCTTGCCATTTTATCGTTTCCTTTTTTGAACATAACTTCAAATTTATTGAGGCAAAGGTATTATTTTATTTTCTGACAAAAAATTACCCTTGTTTTTAAATAAAAATTCTATTCGAATAAACAATTTTGAGCAAGTCATAATATATACGTTCAGCTTGCGTTATTGCCCGACCGATAGTTATTTCAAAATAATACTCATGAGTCGTACTTTACTATTTGCTTTTTCCCTTCTAGTTGTCTTCTCTTGCAGAAAGGCTCCTAAAGACCCTGAATCCTGTAGTTTCGCTAATGATGACGATAATTACTTTTCTATTATAGATAATTCAGATTCACCAGACAGAGCCTTTAATGTGTTCTGTAAAAAAGTGGATGTTTTTGGAATCATGCTTTATGACACAGACAATGTGACTGACCAAAATTTGTTACACTCCGCCAACCTTATGGCGCAATACATAGACAACGATGAAGATGGCAGTATTGATGACCAACTAGTACTCGACTCTATGCGTTCTCACGACAGTTGTATATCTATATTCGGCACCGACAAAAGCAGTGTCCAACGAAGGTTTTTTAGACATGAATCAAGTCGGAAGGCGCAAGATCTTTACGACTCGGAAACTCATCCTGATGGCAGTTACATGCGTTAGATTATCATACTCTACATGCTGACAATTACATTTTTTAATCGTTTGCAAAAAAATTCACGAAGCAGAAAAGAGCAGGGGTTCAAAAGAAATGAGGCAAGGCAATAACGTGGGTCTAAATAAACTAATTATCAAACTTCAAGAAATCAAGCCTAATTCTGCATTCTATCCTTCTACTTGTAATTAATATCGAAAAAACTCTGATATCCATCAATATCGTTTGCCTTGTAGAATTCTGGGTAATTAGATACGGATATTGCAAATTTAGTAATAGTACTCTCTTTTATAGTCTTTAATATGTCTGTGTTTTCATCAAACGACTTGTAGTAATCCATTCCTTTAAACACGTTATTAAAAGCCTTTACGATAATTAATCGCTCTCCATTGCTTAACACCGTTGAGCTTATTTTTAGCTCATCAGATTTATAATACTTTCTATTAAAATCCGATACGGCTATTTTTGCTTTGTTCATATCCACACCATCCTTAGGGAGAATGATTATTATGTGATATTTAGCGTCAGCCTTAAATTTATAATTAATCGCTGATTCATTCTCATTTCCCTCAACAGGTTCGCCTTTAGTAAGGTATGCTAATGTGCGTATAGCGACCTCAGCCTCTGGAGAGTCTGGATAATTCTTAATCAACGTTTCTAAAGCTTCTTGATATACAATTACGTTATCCGTTTCGCCTAAAGATTGTGCCTTTAAGTAGTGAAACTTAGGAAGCAGGTCATTGCCTTTATATGTGGAATCTGCTTTGTCAGAGTTGTGTATCACACGCATAAATAATTTCTCTTTATACAATTGATATGTTTTTTCATAAAACGTAGAAGCAGCTGACGCCTGGTTTTTCTCGTTATCAAGGTAGCTGGGGTTCTGAATCAATTTAGCATATTGCGATTTAGGAAAATCTTTTAGCACCTTGTTTTTGTAATCATTTGCCCTAGCTGTATTGTTAGACTCCGAGTACATTCTATAAAGTTGATAATATGCACTAACATGATACTTGCTAGTATCGTAACGCGTAACCAAATCCTCAAAAGTTATAATTGCTTGTTTGTTGTCGTCTAACTTTTCTTTGTAAACTAGGCCTAAATCGTATAGTGCTGCGATTATTCTATTATGAGATTTGTTCATTTTCGATTTACTATTTGGGATGTTCTGAAGATAATATCTTGGGCTCTTTAAATCTCTTGAAGTAGCATTTGTATCTTCTATTCCCAAATCTTCAAGTTCACCATAATCCATGTCAAAGCCATTACTAGCCGTTGATGATTTGTTTTTTCTACGCCAATTGTCTTCCAGCTTTCTTGTTCCCCATTTTTTCTTAAATTCTGACTTGCCGAATGCTATGGTAGACTCATTGTAGAAGTACCAATCCGTGCTAGTTCCTTGGTTAATTTTTGAATTAGTTGGGGTGTTTTGAGCGTTTAAAGCGTTCGCCTCTTCCTCCGCTTTTATTCGCTCTTCGTCTGCTATTATCTCGCTAATAATATCATCGACAACTCGCTCCTGTTCGGCTTTTGGCAACGTTGATAAATGCTGAAGGCTATCCTCTTTACTGACAACTAAAATATCTTTTACTAATCGAGTAAGACTATTTCTTCTCTCTAAAATTTCGGGGTATTCTGGTTGCGATTTATCCACAAACGAAACCGTGCTATCGTAATAGTTTTGTGCTAAAATATAACGCTCATCATCAAAATAAATGTCTGCTAAACGATTGAACGATTTCGCCTTTTGATCATCGTTTAAAATACTTTTTTCGTAAGACAACTCTAAGTATTCAATGCCTTTTTCTTTATTATTTTCTTTTAATTCTAACTCCGCTAAGGCATAATAAATCTGATCGAAAAATTCCTCATATTTTTCATCTTTCGCCATTTCTTTAAGCTTCGTTTTAATAGTGCCGCTGTTTCCTCCTTCGTGGGCCAAAGCACTATGAATGTTTGCGTAAAACCCCATCTCATACTCTGGGTTGAGCTTTAAAACAGCATCGTAATACCGTATTGCATTTTTTGAATCGCCACTTTCTTTATACACCTGAGCAAGAATAAACGTTAGCCTTACTTTATCTTCTCGCCTTTTTGTGAACTCCAAGGCATTTTTAAGCTCTTTTGCTGCTGACTCGTAATTTTCTTGTTTTAAATAAAAGTCGGCTTTCACTGCTTTCAGCTCTGCTAATTTCTTTTCAGGAAATTCATCAACATTACATTTATCCAAATACCCTCTTGCATTAGAAAATTCTTCACTTTCGATATATGTTCTTGCCAACCACAACATGGCATCAAAACGAATTGGGTCTTCTTTATACTCGCTGGCCACATATACCAACATTTCCTCTGCTTTCTCGAAATCCTTTTTGTAAAAGCTAGCTTTACCTATTAAAAAGTAACTATCATCAATCCACGAACAATACTCCACTTTTTTAATATACATGGAGTGATTATTAATTACGTATGAGCTTTTCTCGATTGCTCTATCCATCTGCGGATAAACGCTCCTTGCCGCGCTTTCGTCACCATAAACGTATATCGGCAGTATTTCTTCGTAATTCTCTTCATGAGAGTCATTTAATTTTCCAATCCCCTCATTAACACTTTCCTTTGCATTAAAATAACCATTATACCTTGCTGTAACATTGTGGTATCCTCTGTTAATAGCGGAGTTTTTTTCGGTCGAGCAACCCAACAAAATCAATGCCATAAAGGCTAATGATGTAGCTTTTTTATGTTTGCTAATTCCTTTCACTGTTAGTGCAATCTACTAGAACGCATAACAAGCAAAATTATTTTATTTTTTAGAAGAGGGTCTTAGTATTCATACATCTTTAAGATTATTGTGATATTTGCACTAATTAATATGAGTCTATTGCAAAAGCCAAAAAAGAAAAAAATCATTAAAAGCCTTCGAAATAAGTTTCGCCTGGTTGTAATGAATGATGATACTTTTGAGGTAAAGTTCTCAATGTTTTTATCGCCCCTCAATGTTTATACTTGGGGTAGCATCATTGTGCTTGTAGTTGTCTTTATTACATCCGTCTTGATTGCTTTTACTCCTGTTCGCGAGATTATTCCGGGTTATGCTGATGTACAAACAAAACAAATGGCTACGTATGCTTTAATTAGAGCAGACTCGTTGCAAGAAAAAGCAAGAATGGAGCTACAGTATGCTGAAAATATTCGGGCAATCCTACAAGGTCGTGACCCTGCCGCCATGGATTCTATTTCCCAAACCGGAGAGTCTATTTCAATTAAAGACATTGAAAATAAGCCATCAAAACAAGACTCATTACTAAGGCAAAGAATTGAGTCTGAAGATCAATACAATTTGCATTTTAATAATGATGATGGCGCCACCTCTTCTATTTCAAAAATGTTTTTTTTTACTCCGCTCAAAGGGATTGTTTCTGCCACTTTTAATCTAAAAGAACAGCATTTTGGTGTTGACATTATTGCTCCAGAGAACGAAGCAATTAAATCTACCCTAGATGGTACTGTTACTCTCGCCACATGGACTTCAGAAACAGGTCATATTATTCAAGTACAGCATGAAAACAACCTTATTTCTATATATAAACACAACTCGGTTCTATTTAAAAAGGTTGGAGATAAAGTTAAAGCCGGTGAGGCAATCGCCATAATTGGAGAATCTGGGGAACTCACTTCTGGACCTCATTTACATCTAGAATTATGGCATAATGGTGCGCCTTTAGATCCACTAGATTACATTATCTTTTAATGGCTGATATTATCGTATACACAGATGGCTCTGCTAAAGGAAATCCTGGAAAAGGGGGTTATGGAATAGTAATAATGTCAGGGAAATACCGAAAAGATATTTCTGTCGGTTATCGGTTAACTACTAATAACCGGATGGAACTTCTTGCCGTAATAGTCGCTTTAGAGATGATAAAACAGCCAAATAATAACGTAATGATATTTTCAGATTCGAAGTATGTGATTGATTCTATAGAAAAAAAATGGGTTTTTGGTTGGCAGAAAAAAGGATTTAAGGGCAAAAAAAATGTTGATCTCTGGCGGCGGTTTTTAAAAATTTATCCCTTACAAAATGTGAAGTTTACCTGGGTAAAAGGACATGCGGGCAATGTGTTAAATGAGCGCGTAGATTCGCTTGCTGTAGAAGGCGCTGAGAGCGAAAACCTTCTGGTTGACGAACAATATGAAGAAAATGATTCAGCAAAGCTTTTCTAATTTTAATAAGATTATAATATCACAGTTTTGTGTCTAGAGTAACAATAACCTACTTTTGAAATTCTTTCAAAAAAGAATTAAGTCATGATTATATATGAATCGAAAGAGTGGGGAGTACTGTTTAAGACGATTGGAAAAACGTTTAAGGAGAGTTATAACCAACAGCAACTGTTAAAATTTGTTGGAATTGTAACTGTTTATGCCACTTTAATCACCATTTTCAATATGCATTGGCTCAATGGAAAACTAACCATGGACTCGATGTTCTTCTCGATGCTTGGTTTTGTTTTATCCATGTTTTTAGTCTTTAGGCTTAACAGCGCTTACGACCGTTGGTGGGAAGGTCGAAAAGCTTGGGGAAAACTAATAAATGATTCTAGAACTCTGGCGCTTCACCTTCATACGCACATCCCTATGGAAGATAGACGATTGCGGAAGTTTTTTGTAATTCACATCTCAAATTTCGCCATTGCTCTGAGATGGCATCTGAGAAATAAGAATGATCGTGCCCAAGACAGCATGATTTTTACAAATGCTAAAACGGCAGAGGACTATCAAAAAATAAAGCATCTCCCCAACGCTATTGCCTCTAACATGCATTTAAAAGTAAAAGAAATTTCAGAATCTGGTATGATGACCGAATTCGACAAAATACAAGTTCGAACTATTTTACAAGGGTTTATAGATGTTTTGGGTGTCTGCGAACGAATAAAGAAAACACCAATACCATTCTCTCACAGCACGTTTATCAAGCTGTTCATTCTTATTTATATTTTCATTCTGCCTTTCGGCTTAGTTCCAAAATTTGAGTATTTAACCATTCCGGCGGTAATGGTAATGGCGTTTGCGATGATGGGCATCGAGGTAATTTCGGAAGAAATTGAAGACCCGTTTGGGGAAGAGGCAAATAGCTTACCTACCGGAGCAATGTCTGATGGAATAAGAGAAAGTGTTTACGAAATACTAAAAGTAAAATCGAAATATATTGCTGAAGGCGCTAGTGATACTGGCGTATTAAGCTAAGTTCTTTCGCACTTAAACTTTCCTTTTTTTCTGGTTGTTTAACACAGAAATTAGAGGCAATTTAAAAATTAGTCTATTGAAGCGGTTATGACTACTTTTTGTTTGATATCTTTGCTTAACTTAATTTTATATCGAGATGGAAGCAACAACAGGCGAACTTCTTCAAAAGATTAATATTCCTGAAGACCTACGGAAGCTGAAAGATATTCAGTTGACACAAGTATGTGATGAATTACGTGACTTCATTGTTGATGTTGTTTCACAAAAAGGTGGTCATTTTGGGGCTAGTCTTGGCGTTGTTGAGTTGACAGTTGCCCTGCATTATGTTTTTAACACTCCACATGATCAATTGGTATGGGATGTTGGCCACCAAGCGTACGGGCACAAAATTCTCACCGGACGGAGGAAAGTGTTCCACACTAATAGAATGTATAAAGGCCTTAGTGGCTTCCCTAAACGGAAAGAAAGCGAATACGACACAATGGGTGTTGGTCACTCATCTACATCAATTTCTGCAGCTTTAGGAATGGCTGTTGCAAGCCAATACAAAGGAGAAAAGGACAAACAACACATTGCTGTTATTGGCGATGGGTCAATGACCGCTGGTTTAGCTTTTGAAGGTTTAAACCACGCAGGAGTTACTGATGCAAATCTTCTAGTTATACTCAACGACAACTGCATGTCGATAGACCCAAATGTGGGCGCACTAAGAGATTACTTAACTGACATTACTACTTCGCACACCTACAATAAAGTAAAAGATGAAGTCTGGAATTTACTAGGTAAATTCAGTAAGTTTGGCTCTAGCGCACAAGAAATTGCATCTAAAGTTGAGGGGGCGGTTAAATCTTCTTTACTTCAACAAAGCAATTTATTCGAATCGCTTAACTTTAGATATTTCGGCCCTGTTGATGGGCATGATGTAAATCACTTAAGTAAAGTACTTCGAGATTTAAAAGATATTCCTGGGCCCAAGATTCTTCATGTTCTTACAAAAAAGGGGAAAGGATATCAGCCTGCAGAAGATGGCTCTCCCACGCAATGGCATGCCCCGGGATTGTTTAACAAAGAAACTGGGGAGATTATTAAGGTTGTTCCAAAAAGCCCTCAGCCGCCAAAGTATCAAGATGTATTCGGACATACAATTGTGGAGCTTGCTGAGAAGAATAAAAAAATTATGGGAGTAACCCCTGCCATGCCTTCAGGATGTTCGCTTAATATTATGATGAAGGCAATGCCTGACAGAGCTATAGATGTAGGGATTGCGGAGCAGCATGCTGTAACCTTTTCGGCAGGACTGGCAACACAAGGATTGATTCCTTTTTGTAACATATACTCGTCATTTATGCAGCGGGCATACGACCAAGTGATTCACGATGTGGCGATGCAAAATCTTCGCGTTGTATTTTGTTTAGATAGAGGTGGGGTTGCGGGGGCCGATGGACCTACTCACCATGGTGCTTATGATTTAGCCTATATGCGATGTATTCCTAACTTGGTTGTTTCTGCTCCTCTAAACGAATCTGAATTAAGAAATCTGATGTATACTGCTCAGCATAAAGATAATAGTGCTCCGTTTGTTATTCGATATCCTAGAGGGCAGGGTGTTATGACAGAATGGAAAACGCCAATGAAAAAAGTGAAAATTGGTAAAGGTCAGAAAATCAAAACAGGTTCTGATATAGCGATACTTACAATTGGGCATATCGGAAAGTACGCCATCAAAGCTTGCGAACAACTTGAAGCTAACGGAATAAATGCAGCTCATTACGATCTCCGGTTCGTTAAACCGCTAGATGAGGTTATGCTTCATGAGGTTTTCGGAAAGTTTGATAAAATAATAACTGTCGAAGATGGATGTATTATCGGAGGTGCAGGTAGTGCTGTATTAGAATTTATGTCTATGCATGGTTATTCAGCACAAGTGAAAATGCTAGGTATGCCTGATAGTATAGTTGAGCATGGCTCTCAAGAAGAACTTTACAGAGAATGCGAATATGATGACGTTGCAATTTTTGAATACGCTCAAAAAATGGTTGGTAAAAAAGCGAAAGCTTCAGCGAAGGCAACTGCTTGATGCAATATTATCTTAGTCGCTGGATTTACTCTAGTTCAATAAATAATTAAACTGGTCTTTATTTGATTAAGCGGGTTTCACTGGAATATTTTTACCCACAAAGTCTTTACGATAATAGTCATAAGTAGTTTAATACTTCTTAATTTCAAAGTCATCCATAAATTTAGTTGTAAAATCACCTTCTCTAAATTTAGAATCTTGCATTAATTGTTGATGAAAGGGAATAGTAGTTTTGATCCCCTCGATTATGTACTCATCTAAAGCTCTTTCCATCTTAGTAATGGCCTCCTCTCTTGTCTGAGCAACCGTGATAAGCTTAGAAATCATTGAATCGTAATTAGGCGGAATAGTATAACCTGCATAAACATGAGTGTCTATTCTAATACCATGACCACCAGGCGCGTGATAGTTTGTAATCTTTCCTGGGCTTGGTCTAAAATCATGCTGCGGATCTTCGGCATTAATTCTACACTGAATTGCATGCAGCTTAGGTTCATAACCTTGCCCTGTTATTTCTATTCCAGCAGCCAATTTGATCTGCTCCTTTACCAGATCAAAATTTATTACCTCTTCAGTTATCGTGTGTTCAACCTGAATTCGAGTATTCATTTCCATAAAATAAAAATCACGATTTTTATCAACCAAAAACTCAACTGTTCCAACACCTTCATATTTAACTGCCTTTGCTGCTTTTACAGCAGCATCTCCCATTCTCTTCCTCAATTTGGGAGTCATAAAGGGAGATGGAGTTTCTTCGACTAATTTTTGATGCCGTCTTTGAATAGAACAATCCCTTTCACTCATGTGGCATGCGTTACCGTATTTATCACCTGCAATTTGAATTTCAATATGACGTGGCTCTTGTATGAATTTCTCCATGTACATACCATCATTTCCAAATGCAGCTTTCGCTTCTTGCATAGCAGATTTTAAATTTACCTTCAAATTTTCATCGTCCCAACAAATACGCATTCCTTTACCTCCACCTCCAGCAGTGGCTTTTATCATTACGGGATACTTAACTTCTGCAGCCATCTTAATCGCATGACCAGCATTTTCAATCAAGCCCTCAAAACCAGGCACACATGGGACCCCTGCTGCTAACATAGTCGCTTTGGCAGACGCTTTGTCTCCCATACCGTCAATCATTTCAGGAGAAGCTCCAATAAATTTGATACCATGTTCCTCACATATCTTAGAGAATTTAGCACTCTCCGATAGGAATCCATATCCCGGGTGAATTGCATCTGAATTAGTAATCTCAGCTGCAGAGATTACTCTAGCAATGTCTAAGTATGAATCATTACTCGGAGCAGGCCCAATACAAACTGCCTCATCTGCAAACCTTACATGCAAGCTTTCAGCATCAGCGGTGGAATATATTGCCACAGTTTTAATACCCATTTCTTTACAGGTGCGAATAATACGCAAGGCAATTTCACCGCGATTAGCAATTAATATTTTTTTGAAAATAGTTACTTTTTTCTTTGCCATAAAAATAAGGTTAAAGACGTCAATTAATTATTGTTAACTAGGCTGCGCCTATGCATCACGTAAGTAACAAAGATTAAGAAGGGTCAACTAAGAATAAAGGTTGATCGTACTCCACAGGCGTAGCATCATCTACTAATACCTTAACAATTTTACCAGAGAACTCTGCTTCAATCTCGTTAAAAAGTTTCATTGCTTCGATAACACAAACCACTTTTCCTTCTGCAATATCATCACCAACGTTCACAAATACGTCAGACTCCGGGTTGGCTTTTCTATAGAAAGTGCCAATCATTGGCGACTTTAAAGTGATATACTTTGAATCAGCTTCCGCTGGTGCACTCTCTAATGGTGGTGCAGGAGCCACTGATGCAGGAGCCACCGGGGCAGGAGCCACCGGTAAAGGTGGTATCCCAACTGGGACTTGCTGAATTATCGTATCTGGTTCACCATTTTTCTTTTTATTTGGAGTTTTAATCGTAATCTTAAAATCTCCAGTTTCCAACTCAACTTCTGTCGCTCCTGATTTCGCAACAAATTTTATAAGTGATTGAATTTCTTCTAAATCCATAATTTCTGATTTTTATTCTGCGGTAAATATAAAACTTTTGACAAAAAAACTAGGAATCGTATGCCCAACGTAAATAAATTGAGCCCCAAGTAAAGCCCCCTCCAAATGCTGAGATAACAATATTATCACCTTTCTTGAATTTATCTTCCCATTCCCAAAAACATAGCGGAATAGTCCCGCTGGTTGTGTTTCCGTATTTCTGGATATTAATTGTTACTTTATCATCACTAATTCCCATCCTCTCCGCTGTTGCGTTTATTATCCTTAAGTTTGCTTGATGAGGAACTAAGTATGCGATGTCGTCAGAAGAAAGATTATTTCTAAACATTATTTGAGCCGAAACATCCGCCATATTTGTAACTGCAAACTTAAATACTTGTTTTCCTTCTTGGTTTACAAAATGCTCCTTAGCATCAATAGATTCATGGGTTGATGGATAGGCTGACCCCCCTGCCTTTTGCCATAAATAACGGGCACCGGAACCATCACTTTTAAGAACGGAGTCCATAATTCCATTTCCTTCTTCGTTTGGTTCAAGTAGAACTGCACCTGCTCCGTCTCCAAAGATGATACAAGTAGCTCTGTCTTCATAATCTATTATGGAAGACATTTTATCTACACCAACAACTACTACTTTTTTATGAGAGCCTGATTCAATAAATTTAGATGCAGTAACCAACGCAAAAATAAATCCTGAGCAAGCGGCCATTAAATCGTATCCAAATGCATTTACAGCTCCAACCTTATCACAAATTATGTTAGCGGTGGCTGGAAAGACCATGTCTGGTGTAACCGTGGCACAAATTAACAAGTCGATTTCTTCAGCTTTAATGCCTCTTTTTTTTAGAAGCCCTTCAACGGCTGGAACCGCCATATGAGAAGCCCCTTTTCCCTCTCCTTTTAATATTCTACGTTCTTTAATCCCCGTACGAGATGTAATCCACTCATCTGTGGTATCAACCATAGTAGAGAGAATTTCATTGGTGAGCACATAGTCAGGAACATATCCATTAACTGCGGTAATTGCTGCTGTTATTCGACTCATTTATGCTTGTACTTACTTGTTGTTAGTATACTATTCCTTTGAGCACCATTGTGCGCAAGTATAAGCATATTTTTTGTCGCGAAAACATGAAGCCAATAATGCTTGAAAACCGCAGTCGCTAAGTTTTCAATGGACGCTATAAAATGGGCGCTACTGAACTTCGAACAGAAAGCTAAAAGCTTAATTCTATTAGCTTCTTTTTCCACGTTCCGCATATGGTGTTTTGGAAACAGGATTAAACTAGTGCTTCTTTCTCTACAGCAAGTTTTCCTCTGTAATGTCCACACTCGCTGCAAACTCTATGAAACAAAACTGGTGCTTCACAATTAGAACAAGTTGATACAGTTGGCGCAACTGCCTTGTAATGTGTTCTCCTTTTATCTCTTCTTTGTTTCGAGATTTTTCTCTTTGGATGTGCCATTTTACTTATTGTTTTTGAAGTCTTTTCTAGATTATAACTTCACGTTATTATAAATTCTTTAA
>Ga0209335_10002393_pt1 | contig 19809 bp, 16 predicted proteins | sample COG_09_FD_184753 | JGI IMG/M metagenome (GOLD analysis project Ga0209335, IMG submission 184753) | Pelagic Microbial community sample from North Sea - COGITO 998_met_09 (SPAdes) (version 2) | ecosystem: Environmental > Aquatic > Marine > Neritic zone/Coastal water | place: Helgoland, sampling...
GCTTGCAGGACTTTTTTTCCCACTTGCGCACGAGTGACGAATTCTATTTTGAGAACACCGATGCAGGGCGCGAAGGTTACTTGCAGCTCGCCCGGGACTTTATTAAAGGCATCGAGGCCAAACTGCCGGATTATTTCGGTATTTTACCGAAATTGCCGCTTGAGGTTCGCCGGGTGGAAGCCTTTCGGGAGCAAGCTGGGGGCGCGGCGCACTATATGCGGGGCACCAAAGATGGCAGCCGTCCGGGGGTATTTTATGCGCACTTAGCCGATATGCGCGCTATGTCGATCTTTCGGCTGGAAAACCTGGCCTACCACGAAGGCTTGCCTGGCCATCACTTGCAAATTGCGATTCAACAGGCGCTGGACGGGTTGCCGCGGTTCCGAACCTACCATGGCTACACCGCTTACAGCGAAGGCTGGGGTTTGTACTCGGAATTCCTTGGCAAAGAAATGGGGTTCTACCAAGATCCCTATCGGGACTTTGGCCGGTTAACCGGTGAGATTTGGCGCGCCATTCGATTGGTCGTTGATACCGGTATTCATGCGAAGGGTTGGACAGAAGCGCAAGCCATTGATTATGCGCTCACCAACTCACCGCGCCCTGAGCCGACGGTTCGGTCCGAGGTCCGGCGCTATTTCAACATGCCAGCGCAGGCAACGGCGTATAAAGTGGGCATGCTTGAAATTCAGCGGATCCGCGGCAAAGCCGAGGCGGCCTTGCAAGACCGCTTTGATATTCGTGAATTTCATGATCAGGTTTTAGGGAGTGGGCCTTTGCCGATGCCTTTACTTGAGCAAAAAATTGACGAGTGGATTGCCGCCGATTCGTAATGCTTTGATTATCGTCCTAGCAAGCATTGCCTGAGTCCGGTTGCCGCTGAACACAACCCGATATGCGACAGGCAGAATCTTGAGCGTGTGGCCTGGTCGGCGCCAAAAGCGCCGGTGCATTGCGTCGAGCAGAAGGGGGACGGTAACGCCAGCCGTGCTGCGGTATACTCAGGCGACTGCAGCGCCAAGGTCGGTTCTGCAACGCGGCTAAAAACCGCCCGGAACAAAGACTTAAAAAAGGTAATTTCATGATCGACAACACGACCGCCAGCGCACCAAAATTCATCTCGCTTGACGAAGCCGCTGCGATGACCGAGGGCACGCGCATCACCTTTATTCCCGGCGTCCAAGCGCTCTATGCCGAAGCGCTTAAAAATATTTGTTTCGCCAAGGGTATACCGGTCATTCGAGCGCTACATCCGCAAATGGGCGTCGACAAAGAAACGGGCAAAGACCGGCAGGCGCGGTTGTATGAACTGACCAGCCAAACCGGGTTGCCGACCATGTTCTTCGATGATGAGCGACCGAGAAATGTTTGGACCGAGCAACTGGCGCTTGCTGAAAGTATCGGCAGTCCCGACAGCCCCGCGCTGATTCCGGAAAATTATAAGCACCGAGTGGCAATGTTCGGATTGTGCGCCATAACCTTGGCCGAAGATGGTCTTGTTTGGAATATGCGGATCATGAACGATGGCGCCTTGAGTCGAAAGTACGGCTACAGCGAGCGCGCCAGCGCCGCAGCACCGAAAAAAATTGTAGAGATTATATCGGTAATCGATGCTTGTCTTAATGAACAAGCGCAGCGCGGCTCGCGGTACCTCGTTGGCGATGGGGTGTCGGCTGCTGATATTTATTGGGCGACCATGAGTATGTGCATGACGGCAACACCGCCCGACATCATGCCGGTGACGAAGCAAAATCAGGGGATGCTTAAGTTCTTCGCATCAAATGCGCAACGGCCGGAGTTCGCAAAAGTACTTTCAAACCGGATAACCGATCATCAGCGCTATATTTTAACGACCTATTGCGAAACGCCGGCCGTGTTAGGGGGTGATCCGCTGTAATGGGGGATGTCGAACAAAAAGCGGTAAAAATGCATTTGTTGGGGCTTGGTAGGGATCGCGGAAGAACATTGTTGAAATGGGCAGATCAAAAGCACTTTCAAAACAGCACTTACAAAACAGAACTTACAAAACAGCACTTACAAAACGGTATTGATAAAAAGTGCTTATCAAAAAGCGCCGATAAAGAGCCCTGATCTTTAAGGAGGCTTAGCGTATGAACCGAATTGCAACTCGTGACATTGAGGCAAAGCTAGAATCTGCATTCGGTGAAGCCGTGTCGACGGCACCTCTTAGTTCTGAGGGCCGTTTCGGCAGGCGGGTTTTCGGCCTTGACCTGACGCGCCCCCTGACGCCCGAGCAAGCCGAATGCCTGCAGGGTCTTTTGGATCGGTACAAGATCATCTCCTTTCCGGGTCAGGACCAAGCAAACTTTCGGCTTCGTCATCTAGAACGGCTGGCGAATCATTTTGGCGCCCCAATCCCACATCCAAAAAACTATGCAAACTACTTAGCGTATAAGCAGCACAAGGCCCCTTTGGCGTTGCTGCCTATTGAACAACAAACATCGAGCCTTTGTAATTTGGCCTTCCCGGGTGTGTTGGCCTGTCAGGCGGATGCAAGTAGCCCCGCGGTCTATATCGTGACCAATCTAGTGGGTAGTGGTCCTGGTAAAGCAGAAACAGTGGTTGGGGGGTTGCACTGGCATACCGATATTGAGTTCGAGCAGACACCTTTGTCGACCAGCCTGTTTTATGTGCAGGCAGCGCCAACGACTCGTAATAGTGCGGGCGGTCACTGGGTCGATTACCTGCCTCGGGAACCGGGCTTTTATCACCCGGACGCGTCCGCTGAACTCACCGAGCGCCGTAATAACCTACCGCTGAACGGGGAAACGGCTTATGCCGATACCGCCGCGGCCTACGCTGATTTGCCCGACGACCAGAAGCGCGAACTTGATCAAGTTATGGTGCGAAGGCGCTTACGGCGTGAGGATCCCGGCTGGCTCATCTCTTTGGTCTATGTCAACCCAAGGACGGGGGAGAAGTCCCTGCACAGTCCTATCTGGGCATCCCGCGGCAAAAACATTGCGCCCGTTGAAGTGGCGGGTCTGTCCGAGGCGGCATCAAGGCGATATCTGGATCGACTGGAAGCTCACATTCTGAAACCCGAGTACCGCTATGATCACATTCACACCCCAGGCGATGTCACGATCTGGAGTAATTTTGCAACGGTGCACAACGCGCCGCCTGCCAAGAGCAAGGTGAATAGGCCAGAAGACGCGCGTTTGATGTATCGCATCAGCTGTAAGGGTGAGCCGAGTTATCGTCTGCCGCGGCAAGATACGAATGCGTGGATCGAAGCCAACATCTTACCGCCATATCGTTCCCCAGCTGACTATTTTGAGTCGTAACGGCGCATTAACCTGGGTCGCCGATTAAGCGCTAAAGCGCCGCATTTTCTCGGCGCAAGCCTGCGCTGGCCCAAAGCATCAAATAGAGCAGTCTGGTTTGGCATCGGTTGCTAACAGCAAATAGGCGCGTTGATCCCCGAAACACTGTGCAACGCGCCTTTCGGGAACGGCAAGCGTGCTGTCGCGTGCCGGCCCAGGGCGTCTTGCTTAGCTGCGGCTTTGAATATAGCCAAAAAAGCCTGCTTTATTGGCTTCGGTATCGGCTGCGACCTTTTGACTGATCGGATCAGCAGCAAAACGGGCGTGCCAGCTTTTTAGACCCGGAATACGCTCGTTCAAATCGACCCCCGTGATATTGCAACCCATATTGGCAACGGTCAGCGCGTAAAACAGATAAATGTCTGCCATCGTAAGTTCTTCGCCGAGGACATAGGGATCAAAGGTTGCCAGGGCATTGAGGCTGTTGATGCCGCGATCCACGACAGCCACGACCTCAGCGATGAGGGTCTCCGGCGCAGGCTGATTGCTAAAGCTGAAAGGCAGTAATCGTCTGTTAGGCAATTCAAGATACAGTTCTGCCATGCGCATGAGTTGACGGTTTTTGTTCCGTGCGATGGGTGACGTTGGCAACAGGGGTTTGTCTGGATAGGCCTCCTCGATGTATTCGCACAGCACCGACGTCTCAGAAAGATGCGTGCCATCATCGGTTGTGAAGCTAGGGACTTTCAGGGCAGGGTTCAATCGGCTGTAGTTCGGCGCGCTGGGGTAAACAAGATCCTCTTCAAAGGGTACGCCTTTATACAACAAAGCGTGTTTCGGGATGTTGTAGTAGTTACTGTAAGAGAAACCGTGAAGTGTCGGCATGTCTAAATCCTTTAGTTAAAAGTCGAAATGCTGCCAGGGTCGTCAGCCGTTCAGATTGATCCGAGCGTCGCGATCAAGCGAAGGTTCATCGTGCTTCGGGTCGTTTGATGAGGCGAACTCGCCTCAGATGTAATGGCGCGGCGTCACAGTGCCGTCGGCCAGGCGGAATGTCAACACATTGCGCCATCGCGTGTCAGCAGATGGCGCTGTCAGCAATGGGCCGAAAAGCTTGAAGCACCCGGAGAATCATTGAGCCCATCGGTTCAGAGGGCCCGGCGCCAGCGTTATTTTAACTCCAGGCCATCGAGCTGGCCATCGTCTCGCCAGGCTCGCAGCAACTTTATGTAGGCGCCTACGCCTTTGCTATAGGTCTCTCGCCGCACATTGCGATAGCGCTTGGACGTGCCCTCCTGATTGTAATAGCCCGGGGTGCAAGTGTCTGGGGAGCCCCCTAGCACAAACCCTGCGCCTTTGGTTTCGAGCTGGTCGGCAATCCAGCGCTCCTCGGCCTCAAACGAAACATTGGCAGATTGGATGCCGCGATTGCGCAATTCATTGATCGTGTAAGCCACATGACCCGCCTGAACATCAATGCCATGAGCGTAGTTCGCGCCCAGCTGGAAGACAAAACCACCACCACATAGGAATAGATTTGGGAAACCGCTGACCATCAAGCCGTGCATGCTGCGCATGCCTGCTTGCCAGTGCTCGTAAATCGACTGTCCGGCAACGCCAAAAATTGGAATGCCGAGGCGACGCTCATAGCTCGAGGTGATCTCGAACCCGGAAGCATAAATAATGCAATCAACGGGGTATTCCTGACCGTTCGCGATAATGCCGTGTTCGGTGATCGCCTCAACGCCTTGGCTCGCGCTGACATCGACCAACTCAACGTTTTCCCGATTAAACGTATCGAGATAAAAGTCGTTAAATGTGGGACGCTTACAGAACTGGTTGTAATAGGCTTTGAGCTTCTCGGCAACCGCAGGGTCTTTGACGGTGTCGTCGACCAAGCCTCTAATGGTCTCCATCGTTTTGAAATCGGCGATCTGCGCAAGGCCCGATACGCTTTCTCCACTCTGGGCGACTAACGCCTTCAGGTTACGGGTTAAACGTGTCCAACCATCATCGACAAAGGCTGGATCAATCGGACCCCCTAAAAACGCTTCGCCAAATTTCCTCTGCCGTTCTTTTTGCCAACCTGGCTTGAGGCTCGCAGCCCAAGCTGGATCAGTCTCGGCGTTGTTGCGCTCATCCACAGAAGACGGTGTTCTTTGGAACACGTAGAGTTGCTTGGCACTTTCGCCGAGCGCGGGAACGCATTGCACTGCCGTGGCGCCGGTGCCAATAATCGCCACGGTTTTGTCTGCGAGTCCCGTGAGGCCGCCATTTGGGCCGCCGCCGGTGTAGTTGTAATCCCAACGACAAGTGTGAAAAGAATGGCCCTTAAACTGCGCGATGCCTGGAATGCCCGGTAAGCGCGGGCGGTTGGCGGGACCCGTACCAAGACAGATATGCCGCGCACGCATCGAATCACCTCGGTTGGTCGACACGAGCCACATCGACGCTTCTTCCAGCCAGCGTAATTCGGTTACCCAGGTTTGGAACACCGCGTCTTTATAGAGATTAAAGTGCTTACCAATTCTTTGGGCATGCTCGTAAATCTCAGGCGCATAAGAATATCGAAGTTTCGGTACATAGCCGGTTTCTTCCAGAAGCGGCAGGTAACTGTAGGACTCAATGTCACATTGCGCACCGGGGTAACGGTTCCAGTACCAAGTGCCGCCAAAGTCACTCCCGCTTTCAATGATGCGCACGTCACGAATGCCAGCCTGGCTTAATCGCGCTGCGGTCAGCATGCCGACCCAGCCGCCCCCAATCACAATGACTTCGCGTTGGTCGTTTAAAGGTGCCCGTTCGATGGTTTCGCTGTAAGGGTCTGCCTCGAGATACTTGTTAGCAAAAGGATTGTCGTGGGAAAGTTGCACAAACTGCGCCTCCGCATCCGGTCGGATGCGTTTTGCGCGTTCTGCTGCGTAGCGTTGTGCCAGAGCATCCGGGTCAAATCCAAGTGCCTGGCTAGACAGGAGGTCGTTCAGGTTCGCCATAGTTCAATCTTCACAGGGGTTGCACGCCAACCATACCGCATCATTTGCGATGCTGACCAGTGCCCGGATCTTGGGGCCAGCTTGCAGCGCAAAACCTTTATGATGGGTTTAGGGTGGTGGCTAGGGTGAGTCGGGTGCGCGCGACTTCAGATGCGTCGAGAGGATAAGGTCTGTTTGGCGGTCGGCACCCAGCTGAAAGGTATGTTCCCCAACCTCAATAAAGCCGTACTTACGATAAAATGCGAGCGCCTTAAAATTTTGCGTCCAAACACCCAGCCACAAAACGTCTGTTTCGGTTTTTTGAGCTTCTTTAAAGACGGAGTTCATCAGCGTTTGCGCGGCACCCGTGCCATGAAGGTTTTGCTCGAGGTAAAAGCGGCGTACCTCGCTGGGTGACGAAGCTTGAAGCGAGCAGTTTGGGGCTTTGTGCCAGCAAATTTGCGCAAACCCGCTCAAAACACCCCTGTTCTCGAGCAGCAAGGTGGTTTTGGCTGGATGAAGAATCTCCGAAGTTTGTTGTGCTTTGCCAAACGTCTCCGCGCAATAAGCGTTCATATCCTCCGGGGCGTTAAACTTCGCGTAGGAAGCTCTGAACGTTTTTTCAGAGATGTGAGCAAGCGGGCCTGCGTCTTCAATCGTTGCAACCCGTATGCGTATTGTCATTTTCGGCGCCTGGCGTTCCACCTTGATCCTTTGTCTAACTCGCCATCGCCATCAAATCACCCGATGCAGCGAGGCCATGGCAAGCATTGTGTTGAAGTGATGCTCGCTGAGCCACTACTTTTTTGAGCTTGACCGGTCCAGCGTTCGCGTTAGTTCCGGTCAACCATATCCTGGCTCAGTCGAGGCCAAGTTAATAAGAAGAACAGAGCGCTGGCGGCATACAAGACCGACATGATCACCATCGCTGACTGCAGGCTCTGAGCGTAAACGGCGCCGCAGACGTTCTGTAGATTCTCGCTCAACGCGTCGATTGCGCGAGGGTGGCATTCGTTACGCGCGAGCGCTTCCGCTGCAACACCAAACTCGGCCGCGCCGCTGACAAAGAAAATGTCGGAGATAAAGCCGATGAACAGGGGACCAAAACCGTAGCCAATTAAATTCACAATGAACAACAGCACAGCCGTTGCCGTGGCACGCACGCGCATACTCACAACGCCTTGCCCAATTGTGTATTGGGCGGCGATGTAGCCGTACTTCACAAATCCACCGATCATCAAACACGTGGCGGCGAGCATGAGACTCTGAGTCGTGAAGGCAAAGACATAAAATGGAATCGACAAGGCCAAGCCCAGAGCAGGAACCCAGGCGATGGCGCCGGAATGTTTTTTGTAAAGCTTGGTGGCAAGCCAGCCGGTTGCGAAAGTGCCGATCGCGGCGGACAAGGACACGGGTGTATTGATCCAAATGGCTGCCTCTCCCGTTGTGATTTCGTGCGTGCGAACGAGGAAGATGGACTGAAAAGAGGAAATGCCGTAGCCGCAGAATGCGGCAACCGTCGCGCCGCCCGTCATGAGCCAGAAGGCAGGTTTTGTGGTGAGTTCGCGGATCGCCTCGCGCAGTGCGACGCGTTCCGTTGACTGCGAGCCCTTTGGGTCGGTAAATCCGCGCGGCGGCTCTTTCACCGTTAACTTAAAAACAATGGCAATTAAAAGACCCGGTAGGCCGACGACAAAAAACGCGGTGCGCCAGTCGAAAACGTCGGTGACCCAACCCCCTATGAGGTTGGCAAACATTGTGCCGAGGGTGACACCCATGGCATAGACGCCCAGCGCCTGGGATCGGTCACGTGGCGCATAATAGTCTGCGATTAAGGAATTGGCCGGCGGTGTGCAACCTGCCTCGCCAATCCCAACGCCGACCCGACACATCAGCAAAATCCAGAAGGCCCCAATGGTGACCGAGCCAATGGTGACGTTGGTTGCAAGCCCACAAAGCACGGTCATGAGCGACCACAGCGCAACGCAGATGGTCATAATCCACACCCGGTGGGCCGCGTCCGCATAGCGCGCCAGAGGAAGGCCAACGATCGTGTAGAGCAGGGCAAACCCAAAACCCGTTAGCAGCCCGAATTGGGTATCAGAAATACCAAGCTCTGGTACCAGGTCAGGGCCAACGACCGCGAGGAGTCCGCGGTCTACGAAGTTCAAAATATAGATCAGGGTGAGCGCTGAGAGCACATAGGTTCGGTAACGTTTCGTGCCGTATCCGGTGTTTTCGTCGGGCGCGTTGCCTGCGCTTGGTGCGGTTGCTGCAGTCATAAAGGGATCTCTTCAAAAGGGTTCAGCGGGGATCTTTGGCCCCTACTTTAAAGCTTTCGGTTCGCGTTGTCTGGCGTACATTCGGGTCATTGCAGGAGACTGTGTTGAATTCCTGAAAACGCTTTCAATGAGCGGATGATACCGTTTGGCCAAACTGACCAGATCTCAAACTGTAGCGACGGGTTTTATGAGACCCAGAACGAACGCGGCCTGCGTCAAAAAGCGCTTGTTTGGGCCCGCAGCGGTTTTGGTAGCTTTAGCATTAAGCGAACAGGGCGCGGAAGACGAGATCGAAGTGTTGAGTCCGCCGAAACAGCATCAGGCTCGGTAGCTGCGCCGCGTGGATTCGCAAGGCCCGTAAACAGTAGCAACAAACCAGGTGCTTTAGGCTTTGAAGATAGCCGCACTTAAAGGCATGCAGCGGCTAGCATCGCAGGTAACAGGGCCCTGTTACGGCCTCGAGGTGGCGCAGCGCAAGCTGATCGTTTTTGTGGTTGCCGTTTATCCCCAAAAATGGCGACGGCCATGCTATTTTGTGGCGGATTAAATGATTTCGAGTCGATGATGTTTACAGCCATGTTTTTCTTGCTGCTGATGCTTGCGGGCGCCGGGCCTGTTCACAGCGCTGCCGCGCAAGAGACGCAATTGACCCGCGTGCTGTTTGTCGGCAACAGTTATCTTTATTACAACGATAGTCTGCATAACCACGTGGAGCGGATGGCGCAGGAACGATATCCGGATACACCCAGCAGTCAGTTTCAATTTAAGTCGGCGACAATTGGTGGGGCGAGGCTCAAGCATCACAATATTGATTGGCTGCTGACACCCGGACAGATTGGCGTAGATCAACCGTTTCAGATTGTGGTGATGCAGGGCGGCAGTTTTGAACCCCTTACCGATCAGACACGCGGGGCGTTTATCGATACCGCTGTGGCGCACGCCAATAAAGTCAGAGCGGCCGGTGCTGCGCCCATGTTGTACATGACGCATGCCTATGTGCCCCCACATCAAAGCGCCGATAAAGCCATGATCAGCGTCATCAGCAAAACTTACATCGATGCAGGGCGAGCGGCGAGCGCCAAAGTGATCCCAGTTGGACTTGCTTTTGAGCGTTCTTACAAAGATCGGCCAGACTTTTCCTTACATGCGGACTTCGACGGCACACATCCGAACTTGAGCGGAACCTATCTTGCTGCCTGTGTTGTGTTTCTGTCGCTTTACGAGGACGAATTAGCCAGCCTCTCTTATGATTATTTTGGACGCCTTCCGAAAAACGATGCTTTGTATCTTCAAGGCATCGCAAGACTAACCGTTGCCGCATTTGCTGACATGTCGAAATAAGCTTTGTCTGTTATCCTTTAAGCTTTGGCAACCCCAACGGATAGACGACGTGCTGAAAGTGGTTAAACAATGGTACAACAAAAACCGAATACAGCCGGTCAAGGCCGCGCTTGCTGTATCGCGCCTCATCAAAGATCCCGACGATACTGGGCAGGTGTTTAAGGTATTGGAGGCCCTGCGAGGCGACTCCTTAAGTCGAGCGGCGCAGCGGATGCGCGCCGATGCGCAGGGTCTGCAGCTTCTACGCGATCAACCGAACATCGTTAGCGCCTTGAATGATCGTGAAACCTTAGCCAGTCTTCCTGAGGGCAGTATTGGCCACGCTTATTACAATTTCGTGCATCGAGAAGGCCTTTCGGCGGATGGTTTGATTGCCTCCAGCGATGAAGCCCCACGCGTTGAGGGTATTGGCCAAACCGAGCGCTGGTTGGGCGACCGTCTTCGAGACATTCATGATCTTCAGCACGTCATGACGGGCTATGGACGCGACCCGCTCGGAGAGCTTTGCCTGCTGTCGTTTATGACGACCCAAACGCCATCGCGAGGCATCGACTTTATTGTGTTCTTTGGTCGCAAAAAAGCCCAAAAAGATAACCCTAGGCTGGATATTCACGGCGCGATTGAGGAAGGCCGCGAAATCGGTGAGGCCTCAGACTGGATGCTGCTGACCCGATGGGAAGACCGCCTTCATGAGCCTCTGGCAGCGGTTCGCAAGGCGCTCGGATTTCGGGCGCCAGAAAAGTATCGAACAGTGCTTCGGGAATATGAGGCGACGCAGACGGCGCAAGGCCCAATCGCCGCGTAAAGACGTAACGCGGCCAGGTAAGCAAAGCATCGATGATATGCTTGCAAAACTTAGGATCAAAGGCGGTTTTAGGAATAAAAATAAGGGACTTGCGACAGGGTTGGATTGGGTTTCGGTCTGATCGGAATCGTTAATTTGGCTTGAGCGCGGGCGTTAATCTGCCGGGCGGCAATCGGGCAATCACTGAGTCTATCGGTAAGCGCCGATCCGACGCGGTCAGGAGGGACGACGGTATGATGATCATAACGGCCAAGGCCAGGGTAGCCGGAAAAAATAGAGCCGCTTACCCGACGCTGTGCAGCAAGCAGGTCGAAAACGCTGGGCTGGCATCGGGCTGTCTGGACTATGGTTTTTTTGAGGATGCCATGACCGCGGGTAGGTTCCTTTTCGTTGAGCGCTGGCGGGACCAAGCCGCAGTTGATTGCCGCTTTGCGCAAAGCGATGGCCGCGATTTTATTCGCGCGGTCCGAAAACGCTCAAAAGCGGCATCCCCGATCGAGATTCATCATATTGTTAAGACCGTGCAGCCGGCATAACGCGGTCTTTAGGGTGGTTTAACAGGCTGCAGGCGTCGCGATAAATGAACAAGCGGCGCAAGTGCCCGACAGAGGCGGAGAAAGTCCAATGAGTGACATCAGAAAAGTTCAGGAACTGATGGGGGCCCCGGGCTCACCCTATACTCGCAAGATGCTGGCCGTCATGCGGTTCAGGCATATCCCGTACAGACTGGAGCGCCAATCGCGTGTCCCGAATTCGACTGAGGACCGGCACCGAAAAAAACGTGTGCAGGCTAAGGTCCCGTTGCTGCCGACCTTCTATTATGAAGATGATAGGGGAGACGAAATCGCGGTGACCGATTCTAGCCCCATCATTCGGCGCTTTGAAAAAGAGTATGAAGGGCGCTCGGTCATTCCGTCTGATCCAGCGCTGGCGTTTATTGATATGTTGCTCGAAGACTATGGTGATGAGTGGCTAACCAAGGCCATGTTTCACTACCGTTGGCATTATGCCGCAGACATCAAAAAAGGCGGCGACATTTTGCCAAGGTGGGGCGGGATTGCTCAGCCGGAGGATCAGGTGCGGCCGATAAGTGAGTTCATTCGCGCGCGGCAGATTGCACGGTTATCCTATGTTGGCTCTAACGATGTAACGAAAGCCACCATCGAGGACAGCTTCAAACGTTTCATTCATCTGCTTGATCGACATCTCACTGAGCAGCCCTTTTTGATGGGAGAACGCCCCGGCTCGGCCGACTTTGCGATTTATGGGCAGTTAACGTGTTTGGCCTTATTTGACCCGACGCCACAGGCGATCATCCTCTCAGAGTGCCCTCGGGTCTATGCTTGGGTTGAGACGGTTGAAGAGTTGTCCGGTTATCTGGTTTCAGAGCAAGATTGGTTGAATATCGATAACCCGCCGGAAACACTTAAAAACATTCTTGCCGAAGTGGGGCGTATCTACGCGCCCTATTTGATTGCAAACGCAGCGGCCGTCAAGGCGAAGTCGGAAAAACTTGAGATGGTGTTGGATGGCAGACCTTGGCAACAAACGCCTTTTGCTTATCAGGCAAAATGCCTGCAGTGGCTGCGTGAGGCCTATGCTGGGCTGGATGATCAGGACCGTAATCGCATCGACAAGGTTTTACACGGCACTGGGGTCTTACAATTGTTTACCGCGTAAGGTTGGGCTCGCCGATTGAAAAACCAATGAAAGCGCTTAGGGTTTTAGCCAACCAATCGATGCGTTGGTTTGCTTCGAAGCCCGAAGATCAAAGCGGACATTTAGGGAAAACCTTTAAAGAAGGGCGCGCTGATGTGCGCTGAAAGTTGCTCGCAAAAGGGTTGACCAGGGGGTGGTTGTCCTGCCCAACGCGAGGCGACCCTATTTTAGGACAATAGTTTTAGGACAATAGTTTTAGGACAATAGATGATATCAAAACGTCGATTCATTCAAGGCGTGCTGCTTTCGACCGTGCTGCCCCTGAAGTTCCGCCTGCTGGCTCAAGGCGTCACAATGAAAGGTACAACCGAAAACCCTATGGAAAAGATCATTGCAGACATAATCGGCGAATATGCCGAGCAAGGTATTCATCGCACCGGTACGGCGGTTGATCATCAGAGTGCTGACTGGTTGATGCAAAGAATCGAGCTGCTTGGCGTCGCAGCCACCGAGTCAGCGTTCGAATTCCAGCGATTGCAGCCTATTACGACGGAGTTGACGATTGGCGATTTTGTTTTCCCAGGCGTGCCTTTGTATGACTGTCAGTACACGGATGAGGCAGGTCTAACCGGCAGCCTCGGAGAACTCGGCAGCAAGGCGGATATAGGCGTCATCATGGCGTTGCCTTTTGATGCCGCGCCGAACGTGCGCCGACTTTATGACGCCCGAAAAGCCGCTCAGCACAAAGCAATTGTCGTGGTCACAGATAGTCAGCTGCCAGAAGAGGGTGCGGCTTTACTCAATGCTGAGCACTTTAGCGCGCCGTTTGGTCCCCCCGTACTCCAGGTTGCCAATAAGCATTGGGCCGTGATCCAGGCTGCGGTTAAGGTCAGGCAGCAAGCGCGCCTTGTGCTGCATTGTGAATATGTCGACGCGGTCGCTCGAAACGTCGAAGCAAAAGTTAGCGGTAGTCGGCCGGATCTTGCGCCGGTTGTTGTGATGACACCGCGCAGTGGTTGGTGGCGGAATGCTTCTGAGCGAGGTGGTGGCATTGCGTGTTTTTTGGAAATTATGCGGGCAGTAAAATCTTCGGCGCCTAAAAGAGATGTCCTCTTCACCGCCAATACCGGTCATGAGTTAGGGCATACGGGCTTGAGTGTGTTCCTTGCCAACAATCCTACACTCGTAAAACAAGCCCATATCTGGCTGCATCTCGGCGCCAATTTTGCGGCAAAATTTGGCTCGCAGGTCAGGCTGCAATTTTCCGATGAGGCATCTGTCGCCAGCCTTGAACCCTGGCTTAAACACAATGGTTTGACGCCAAGCGCGGTTACGCCCATCGGACAACGGCCCTTGGGCGAGGCGCGTAACGTTTATGATGGTCAAGGCCGCTTTATCTCAATATTGGGCGGAAACGGATTGTTTCACCACCCGGCAGACCGGTGGCCGCAGGCTGTTGATCTAACGGTAACGACCCAATGGGTGAAAGCGTTTACGCAGCTGGCTGTCGCTGAGGCAAGCAGCGTAAACATCGTAACGAGGCCTGCCCAGGGATAGTAGGAAGATGCGGCCGGAGACGGCGATAAATTGGCCTTATGGTTTGAAATCAGCTTCTTAGCGCAGTGCAGGGGCGGTCTAAAACGGTTGAGCGCTCCTGGGCTACGGTGCGATGGGAAGCGTCTCGGGCGTGATGGGCAGTCAGTGCGTTGCGAACAACGAAGCAAAGCCTACGCGAAACGCCGAGTAGCCAAATAGCGGTCGAGCAGCGTCTAAACTAAATAAGGCCCCTGAAAACGCCGGCTTATGGGCTTGGATGTGCCCGCGCGCGTGCAATGGCTTCTTGGGCCATCTTGCGCTCGGTACCGTCGAGTCTGGCTTTCATGCCCTTGTTCATTTCATCCAGGATTTTGACGGCAAACGCATTCTTTTGAATTTTGTCCCAGTAAGCCGATACGCGACTGCCGGCAACGATGGGGCTATCAAAACCAAGGCGCGGTACTGTACTGCTACACATCCACAAGGCTGGCACCAAGGTGCAGTCGGCGCGCGTCAGCGACTCACCCACGGCAAATGCGCCGTCGCCAATATGTTGCTCCAGCGCTCCGATGCCGCGCTTCACTTGGCCGATGAGCAGGTCAAGCACCGCTTGTACCCGCGTCGCCGGATCAGCCTGGCTTAGCGACATGAAAATGTTATTCATCAGATAAATGTCGGCAATTCTTGAAACAACCCTGACATCGGCGCGTTCCTTGAGCGAGCTGCCAGTCAGTGCCTTGTCGGGAAATCGCTCGTCAAGATATTCAGCAATCACCTCCGATTCGGGGATGAGGCCTTCATCGACTTCCAGCACAGGGATTCGACCAATTGGAGAAATCTCATACATTTTGCCCATCATAAATTGGACGGGTAAATCGAAACCTACCTCATCCTCAATACCCATTGCATAAATTTGCATCCGTATTTTTGCACTGTAGGGACTGAGATCGCCGGTATATAACTTCATAAATCACCTTTTGGAACGTGTTTGCTTAGAGCGTGTTTGCTATTTTTGCGTTAAGCGACTGCGAGGACGCCTGACATTGACCGTCCGTCAGCGCCCTGACAATCGACCTGTTTTGTGACGAGCCTGCCGAAAATCGGTTTAACCGATTCACGATCATCGCTTTGGGAACGATTGAATCTTAACCAAGCATCGGCTGAATCCTAGGTAAACGTCAAGGCGGGATTGCGCACTGTGTTTCTCAAGCTATGTCTATCAACGCTATGTCTATCAACGCTATGTCTATGAGCGCTAAGTCTATGAACGCGATGTCGATGACCGCTTGTGCCTTCTCTGCCGCCTGCTTTGTCGGCCTGTGTTGTCGCTTGTAAGAATCGCTGCGGCCGAAACGGAATGGGTTGTGATGATCGCATAGCGCGGCGCCTTTTCACTCGCCCATGATCCTTAAAAAATCCGTTATGAGACGGTGGGTGAGTGAATCATCAATGTCGCAGATGATTGCTTTTGGCATTGCGGAAATGATTAGGTGTCAGCCATGAACGCAATAAGCCTAGTCGCCAGCGCCTCGCCCTGAGTCTCTTGAATGAAGTGACCCGCCGGGATTCTGTCGTGGGCTAGGCCTTGAGCGCCGGGAATGTTGTCAATCAACGTATTCTGAATTTTCTCTGAACCCACCAGCATGTCGAACGCACCAAAAACGGTTAAGAAAGGTTTCGTGAACTGTTGCAACGCCTCCCAGGCTGCAAGGCTTGCGTCGACGTCGATCATAGAAGCCATACTTGGTAGGGTGCGAATCCCGGTCCTATAAATTTCAGAAGGAAACGGCGCGTCGTATGCTCGGATCTCTTCCTGGGTTAACGTGATGCCGCCGAAGTCGCGTCTGATGTTGTCGCTTGCCCGTAACTCCGGACCTGTTAAAGCGTAGGTCATCCATCCTTGAAAAAAGTCCGACATGTCTTCTTTGATGTAGCCCTTGTCCTGACAGACTCTGAGAAAATCATCAAAGGTGCGAATGGGTGAGTCCGGATCGACTGGATAGTCCTCTCGCTTCAGGCCGAACGGAATGTCCAGGACAGGTTCGGGCATGAGATTAAGGGCGGTGTTTGAAACCATCACGCGCTTAAAGTATTCGGGATAATGCGCAACTGTGATCAAGCTGGTGAAACCGCCCCAATCCTGGCCAAACAGGGTAATGTCTTTCAGATCTAGCGCTTGAATCAGCTTTAGCCACCAATCTGCATGCGCATAGATTGTGTGCGTATGAAGATCGGTAGGTTTGTCCGAGCGTCCCATGCCGATCATATCGGGCGCAATGACGCGGCAGCCCGCGGCCGCGATGATCGGAATCATTTTTCGGTAGAGATAAGACCAATCGGGTTGACCGTGCATCAGTAGTACCGTTGGTCCGTCTTTTGGGCCTTCGTCGATGTAATGCATTCGCAGGCCATCTATTTCTGCGTAATGGGGTTGATAGGGAAAGTCAGCCAAATTTTCGAACTGCGCCTCGGGCGTGCGAACGAAGACTCTGCCATCTGCGGTAGTGCGAAGCGGTGAATTCATCATAAAGCTACCTTTTTTGAAATGGGGCGATCTTGGCAAAATGGGTCAGGTAAGGTGTTTCGGCGTGACAATGATGCCTCGTTGCCGAATCAGCGCAGACCGAATAATAATGATTAGCATTAATAAAGACTAGGTAAAACTCGTTTAGGCAGCAAGAAATTAAGGGTAGGGATTGTGAGGCGCTGCGATAGCGGCCAGTAAGCCGGCCCAGGTGCTTGGCTTACCGAACTGCGTCTCGGCATCACCTGACGCTGAGGGTTCTTTGAGGTCGGCAGGCTTTCTTTGAGATCGGCAGGCGCGTTCGGCTGTCTAAGGCCGTGAATGAGCCCAGGCTGACAGTCGATAAATGCATAATAAACAATAGTTTTTGTAAGTAACCTTAAAAATTTTGGGCATACTTGGAGGCAAGATCACTCCGTTAACTGCGCATGGTTTCAAAACTTTTTGGGCGTCTTCTCAGGGTATTAGGGCGTCTTTGCTGTTGGATACCCCTGCTAAGAAACTGGCAGCGAGCGCCGATTCGGCATTGACGGTTTGCAATCGGCGCTTGAAATGACCGCTGATCAGTTATATAAATAATCATCGGTCAGTTAACTGGGTCCAGACAAAGAGCTTGTGACAGACAGAGAGCTTGTAACAGACAGAAAGCTTGTTACAGACAGAGAGCTCGTAATAGGCAGTGAGCTTGTTCCAAGGCGGTAGAGGCCGTAACCGAGCAATCAGATAATCCGTGGTGAAAAAGCAGTCGTGAGTCACATTGTTGCAATTAATCAAAGGGCTCGAAGTGCTGAACAAAAGGCACTGCGGCGTCGAGTGGTCCTAGAAGTTGCTGAGACGTACTTTCGCGAGGTCGGCTATGAAGCATTTTCGATGGCCCAACTTGCTAACAAAGCGGGCTTGGTCAAGGGCACGCTGTACCTTTACTTTAAAACTAGGGAAGAACTCTTCCTGACCCTGTATGAGCAAAGTCTGACGCGATGGAGTCAGGTTTTTATTGGTTCGTTGCCGGCATCCATGACGAGTCGCGCCTACGCTGAGCATCTTTATAGCTCCGCATTAATAGATGGCGCTTTCTTACCCTTACTCATAAGGCTCGAGCATGTTATCGAGCATAATGTTTCGATTTCGAGATTAATCCAGTCGAAACGTGTCTTCATAGGCCAGGTCGAGGCGCTCACAGAGGCCACATCAACCGTCCTAAAATTAAGTAAAGCGCAGGCCAGAGAAGTCGTAAAAACCATGGGCGTTCTGCTGATTGGTGCAACGCGATCTGATCAGGGACCATCGCTTGATAGCGAGGCACTGCCCGAGGACGTACAAGCGTTGATCGCCAGCTTTTCGTCCGAGCCGCTTTTCATTAAGAACGCGGTTCGGATCATTAAGGGCATACGCGCTGAAGCTGCGCCATCATCTGATCAGTAATCACAAATTATCCCAAAGCAGCCGAGGAGAATAGCTATGAGCATCGCAGAGCACGACAATGTTACAGAATTGGGGGTTCAAAACCTGAAGGCATTGGTCGAGCTACAAAGGCGCCAATTTCGAGCCGAGGGTGAGGTCACCTATGCAACCAGAATTGATCGTTTAAAGCGGCTCAAGGCGCTGATTGTTGACAACAAGACGGCGTTCGCAACCACCACCAAGCGCGAGTTTAACGGTGCACGATCTTATGAGTTCAGCTTGTTTTCAGAGTTTGCGTCAAAGGTTGAGGCCATTGACTATTCCATGAAGCATCTAAAAGCCTGGATGCGACCTGAAAAACGAAAAACCAATAAGCCGATGAATTTTTTGGGGGGAAAGAGCCAGGTTAGGTATTTCCCAAAGGGCGTGGTGGGCATTATTTCCCCATGGAATCTCCCGTTTGGTTTGACCGTTGCGCCGCTGACCAGTGCGCTGGCGGCAGGCAACCGAGCACTCCTGAAGCCTTCAGAATATGTTCCGGAAACGGCGGCATTATTTGCTGAAGTGGTGCCCAAATACTTTTCGGAAGATGAAGTTGCGGTGGTTACGGGCGGCGCAGATATCAGTCAACGATTTGCCGAGCTACCCTTCGATCATCTTCTCTTTACCGGGTCGACTCGCGTCGGAGCGAAAGTGATGCAGTCGGCATCGAAAAACCTTGTGCCAGTCACGTTAGAACTCGGCGGCAAGTCACCTGTGATTATCGGCCGCACTGCAAAACTGGATCTCGCTGGCACCCGTCTGACCTTTGGTAAGTTATTAAACGGTGGGCAGTTATGCCTTTCCCCAGACTATGTCTTGGTCCCCAAGGCGCTAGAAAAGGCGCTGATTGCGCGGGTCGTTGACGAGGCGCAGGCAATGTACCCCAACATTACTGAAAATAACGATTATGCTGGCGTTTTTAACGAAAGACACTTCGACCGGTTGCAGCACTATATTGACGATGCTGTTTCGAAGGGCGCGAAACTCACCATCGTCGGCGCGGATCAGACTCGCGCATCGGCAGAAAATCGTCGTATGCCCCTGCACCTACTCCAAAACGTCAGCGACGACATGCTGGTTATGCAGGAGGAAATTTTTGGTCCTATCCTGCCGATCATGACCTATTCGGACATCACCGAGGTACCCGATATGATCGAGCCTCGTCGAACGCCGCTTGCGATGTACTATTTTGGCAAAGATAAAAGTGAAGAGGCGTACTTGCTCAACCACGTGCAAAGTGGCGGCGTGTGCATCAACGATATTACGCTTCATTACGTGCAGGAAGATTTGCCCTTCGGCGGCTTTGGCGCGTCCGGCATGGGCGCTTATCACGGGCCAGAAGGGTTTAAAAACATGAGTCACGCCCGCGCGATTTATAGCCAAACCATGATCGATGTTTTGCCGATCATCGGCGCCCGACCACCTTTTGGTGAAAAATTCCGCAAGCGAATTCGCAAAACCTTGGGATCAATTTGATTCAGCCCTCGAACTGCTCAGTGCCTGTTGCTGATTTCCAATTCGGTGACGAGTAGGTGACGAGTAGGTGTCGGGTTGCGTGATGCGGGCGCCGACGCTTGACGGTGTCAAATCCAATCAGAAATGGCTGGTCGCTGGCCAGGAAGGTTGTGCCGCCGCAGATCGAGGCGGATGGATCGATTCGGCGATTGGCGGCTCTGGCTTTAGGCGCCTGATCTCAGCCCGGGCGCTCGCTAAGCGTTTAAAACCTTAGATTTTAAGCACCGGCCGGGGAAACGGCTGAAAGTGCGGCCTCGTAAGCGGCGTTATTGTTTTGGCGGTGCCACTCGAGCAGTAACATCTTCATGGCCATCGCAACGGCAAGGGGTTGATCAAACATGAGGTGATGAAAGGTGCCGGGCACGGTAATGGTTGGCAGCAGGCCACCCGTGATCTCCAGCATGTGGTCGGCGTAAAAAGCACCCTCATCTTCTGATTGTTCACC
>Ga0209335_10002394_pt1 | contig 19806 bp, 16 predicted proteins | sample COG_09_FD_184753 | JGI IMG/M metagenome (GOLD analysis project Ga0209335, IMG submission 184753) | Pelagic Microbial community sample from North Sea - COGITO 998_met_09 (SPAdes) (version 2) | ecosystem: Environmental > Aquatic > Marine > Neritic zone/Coastal water | place: Helgoland, sampling...
CACCACCCAGATGAACAGGATCGTGGAGAAGGTCACAACGAAGGTCAGAAGTATGCGCTGACCAATGAGTTCTGAAACCGGACGGTTGTGTTCAAATGACCAGCCAAAATCACCCTGCAGCAAACCGAACAGCCATGAGAAGTATTGTTCGACCGGTGACTTATCCAGTCCATAGGCCTCGCGCAGCGCAGCAATCTGGTTCTGGTCCACCGCCTCGCCGCGTGATTGCATCTCGGCAATCAGAGTCTCCAGATAATCTCCGGGCGGGAGCTGGATGATGATGAACACGATCGCGCTCACAGCGAGCAGCGTCGGAATCATCAAGAGCAGGCGATGGGCGATGTAGCGGAGCATGCTTTAACGTCTCGCAGGGTCGGCGAAGTAGAAGGTGTCGGGAAGATAGACACCGAAATGGGCGCCCGGGTCCCAGGAATAGATCGCTTCTTCGGGCACATTCTCAAGGGCGTCGGCCACGATCACCGGCTGACGGGTGCAGCAGACGATGCCGATGGTAAAGGTTTCCTCAGCATTGATTTCGAGAATTTGTTCCCAGATTTCCGCGCGGGCCGCAGGTGTATCCGTGGTCTGCCAGAGTTTGAACAGATTGAAAAGTTCCTGTGCGGCGGGCAGCCCGATCTGCTCTCCGGCTTTTCCATCGGTTTGATAGAACTGGCCCCATTTGGGCCACTGGTATTGAATTTGATCGGTCGGCACAAACTCTGCCGGGCTCATGCTCGGCGTGACAATCCCGTTGTTGACGCCGGACGCAACACCCATCTGGGTCGCTCCGGAGAATACGCGATTGCGAAAGACCTCGCGCTGGGAGGGACGGGTGAAGACTTTGATGCCGATCTCCAGCCAGGTGTCATGAACCAATTCAAGCACGTCGGTCTGCTCGGTCTCTTCCCCGGCGGTTTCGATCACGATTTCCATGCGTCGTCCATCGGGGAGCAAGCGGACATCGTCACCGTCACGCTCGGTCAGGCCCAGCCCGTCAAGTAGTGCATTGGCTCTGTCGAGATCCAGCGTGGCCCATTTGTCCCGGAATGTTTCCTTGAACAGCGGGCTGAGTTCGAGGACCGTATTGTTTGACGGCTTGGCGAGCCCGAAATAGATCACCTCATTGATCTCTTCGCGATCGATCGCGAGGCTCAGTGCATGGCGGAAGTCCTTGGTGCGGAACAGTTCGCGCCAGACCGGGTCAGCGACATTCATGTTGGGAAAGAGAGCAATCCTGGAGCCCTGAGCGGTCTCCCAGAGCTTGGTCTTGAAGTCTTCACGTTTTTCGGCCTGTTTGAGAAATGTGAAATGGCTCATGAACAAGCTGCGCGCCTGTAAGTCTATTTCACCGGCGGCAGCCTTTGCGGGGATCAGCTTGCCGTCGGAGATGTTCATCAGGACGCGATCAATATAGGGCAACTGGTTGCCGGCTGAATCGACGCGGTGAAAAAAGGGATTGCGGACAAAGACGAACTGCTGGGCCGGCGGGCGGATCGTGTTGAACCACGGCTGCAGGGTCGGCAGGTACGGGTTGTCCATATCGTAAAGGTTGTCCTGACTGTTGTGCAGGGCAGCCCAGTTCCGCATCCGGCGGTTTTTGACTTTCTCTTCCAGCGCGGCGGGGTCTGCGTAGGCCCCGTGAAATTGCTTGAGGTAATGGGCGGGTCGAAAAATGAACGGCGGGCGGGGCCCTGCCATGGCTGGCAGGAAGAAGGGGTTCGGCTTGGTCCAGCTGAACCGGATATTTCGTTCATCGAGAATTTCGACCTTGGCTGGCTCTCCATCCACCTTGAGCAGGACGGGTGGGCCGAGTGGTGCAAGGTCGGGATTGTTGGCCACATCTTCCCACCAGTAGCGAAAATCTTCGGTGGTGAAAGGGTGCCCGTCCGACCATTTGTGGCCCTCGCGCAGGGTCAGCGTAAAAACCTTGTCGTTCTCGCTCTCGAAAGACTCAAGAATATCGGGAACCAGATTATAGGCGCGGTCATAGCCGACCAGGCGCGAATAGCCATAGACGGTCATCAGGCGGGTGTCGCGCGAGCGCGCCATGGCAATGCGCAGGTCTCCTCCGTACTGGCCAATGGTTTCGGTCTCAACGACGCGGGGATAGGCCGGAAGGCGATTTTCGAGCGAGGGCAATTTCCCGGATTCGACGTCCGCAGAAAGCAGGGGGGATTCCTGAAATGCCAGGGCGGAAGTCTGGGACAGCGCCAAAAGGGCTGCCGCGCAAATGGCAGTGAATGTGTTCCTGGGGTTCATGTCAGGCGACCTCCGGAAGTGCGCCGCGGTCGGGATCGGCGCGTACAAAATGTCCTTCAGCGATTTCCACCAACCGGGGCTGGCTCTCGCTGTCGATGGTGAAAGGGGCGGGCCAGTGGGATGGATCAGATGCGCGATCCTCCATCAGGCCGGTCAGATCGAGTTTCTTTTCGATATTGGGTTCGGGTACAGCGGACAGCAGCGCGCGCGTGTAGGGATGCGCCGGGTTGCGGAACAGCATATCTTTCGGCGCCAGCTCAACAAGGCGACCGGCACACATGACGGCGATCCGGTCGGCGATGTAGTCGACGACGGCGAGGTTGTGACTGATGAATAGATAGGTCAGCCCGAGTTCGGATTGCAGGTCCTTCAGCAGATTGAGAATCTGTGCCTGAATCGAGACATCGAGCGCGCTGACCGGCTCGTCGCAAATCAGAAGGTCGGGTCTCAGGGCCAGCGCGCGTGCGATTCCGATACGCTGTCGCTGACCACCGGAGAAGCTGTGGGGATAGCGATTGAGAAAGCGCGGGTCGAGACCCACCAGTCGCATCAACTCCTTCACGGTTTCGGCCCGGCTGTCCGATGTGCCGATATTGTGGATTACCAGCGGCTCGGAAATGATGTCGAATACGGTCATGCGCGGATTCAGGGACCCGAACGGATCCTGAAACATGAACTGGATGCGCCGACGAAAATTCTTGAGCTCACGCCCCTTGAGGGCCAGCACATCGACTGGTTGCCCGCCTTCGAAGAAGGTGATGTCGCCGCTGTCGGTACTCAGGGCGCGCATGATCAGTTTGGAGGTCGTGGTCTTGCCGCAACCTGACTCGCCCACCAGACCAAGACATTCGCCGCGGGCGATCTCGAAACTCACATCGTCGACGGCGATGACTTCGCGTGATTCCTGAGAGCCGAAATAGCTGCCCTTGCGAATGGTGAAGCTTTTTGAAATGTGATCGACACGCAGCAGGGGCCCGACCGACTGATCGCGTTCCCGGTCTGCGTCGGGCTTGAGCATATTCCCCGTTTCGGCCTTGATCTCGCGCAGGGGCACCAGCCGTTCACCCTCTTTCAGGTCAAATCGCGGTACAGCGTTGAGCAACGCTTTCAGGTAGGGGTGCTGTGGGTTGCGGTAGATATCTTCCAGGCTGCCGCTCTCCATCACATTGCCGCGGAACATCACCACCACTTCTTCAGCAACATTGGCGACAACGCCAAGGTCATGGGTGATCATCAACACAGCCATCTGAAGTTCGGATTGCAGATCCTTGATCAGTTTCAGGATCTGCGCCTGAATGGTGACGTCCAGTGCGGTGGTGGGCTCGTCGGCGATCAGCAAGGCTGGCCGGCACACAAGCGCCATGGCGATCATGGCGCGCTGTCGCAGGCCGCCCGACAATTCAAACGGATAGGTCTTCATCGCCCGCGCCGGGTCAGGAAACCCGACCAGTCGCAACATCTCGGTCGAAAGCTCAACACCGGTCTGTTTGTCGACATTGCGGTGCAGGTGCAGGGCTTCGCTGATCTGATCGCCGACTGTGTGGAGCGGTGACAACGAGGTCATCGGCTCCTGAAAAATCATCGAGACCCGTCCGCCGCGGATTGACCGCATCTTCGGGCCGTCACGATCGAGCTTTGCGAGGTCAACCGGCATGCCATCGCCATTGGGGTCGGTGAACAGAATTTCACCGCCGGCGATGGTGCCGATATTGGGGAGGATGCCCATGATGGCCTGACTGCAGACGGATTTCCCGGAACCGGATTCGCCGACCAGCGCGGTGGTACCTCCGGGTTTGATGCGGAACGACACCCCGTCGACGGCGCGTACCTCCTCGCCGTGGATTGTGAAATCGACCTTCAGGTCGCGAACAGTCAGAAGGTCATTCATCGTCGCCAGTCCGCGGGGTTGCCCCATCCGCTCAGTGCAGCGGGAGTTGCATCGGTGGGTGTCGAGAGTCCGACATCGCCCAGGCCAATCACGGCGAAATTGCGCGCCGTTGCGTCCGAGAGTTCAACATCATTCTTCCGGGCCGCCTGAAACGCGAGACGGCAAAGATCCTCAAACCCTTCCAGGGTGGAATGGATCGCGATCCGGTGTTCGGCGCTGCGAAGCGTGAGTTGCATCCAGCCTGCTTCCCGGTCTCGGCGGGTTGAGAAGTAAGAAAGTTTCAGCGTGTCGAGACTGTTCCAGGGGATATGTGCGCGGCTCCACCCTTTTGTGGTGATTCCCGATTCATCAAGAGTCACGGTGGTTCTCATCTGCATCAGGGTCCGCAGACCAAACAGCCCGAAAAAGGCGGCAAAAACCCCGAGGATATATGCAGCTGTGGCGCCGGCCTCGATAAAGAACATCGGGGTCACGCAGGCCGCGATTCCAAGTGCGACCCGAAGCAGGTCCGCGTTCAGATCGCGTCGATGATAACGGTGCGTGCTCATGGGGCGGGGAAAATCTCGTCTGTGTTCAGCCAGCGTGCGGCACGGTGTTGCGTTGTGTGGGAAACAAACTCGCGCACAAACTCTTTCGAATCCCTTTCCATCACCAGATGGTGCGTCATAAGGCCGGTCGCCTCCTCAGCATCCACATGTCCCAGACGACGTGCGGAAAGATGCTCGATGGCATCTTTGAGAATATGGTCGGTGCCAAGAAATGCCCTGGGCCTGCCGGTCTGTTTGCCGCGCCAGTCGACGATATCCAAATGGACATTGTTTGCGCGCAACCCCGCGATCGGGTTCGGGCGGTTGCGCGGGCCAAGCGTGCTCAGGCCGCGAAAGCCCAGTTCGGGCAGAAACGGGATCAAGTGCGGGGCGATCCGGTTCCATGGCGGCACCAGTACGGGAACATGCCCGTCGAAGCGTTCGAGCGCCTGCGCACCGGTCGCGAGATCGCCAATCACATAGGCCGCAGGCCGGCTGTCATCGAGCTCGATCTTGCGACCGTCCGCATCTGCAAAATTCTTGTGAGAATATCCGTGCTGAAGCACGGAGACGGACGGGGCGTTTGACAATAGATCCCGAAGGGCGACGGTGGCCGTGGCCGGGATCACCGCGAGCGCCAGCGGCACATCAAGTGTGTTGCGCAGTTCGAGCAGCTGTTCAAGCGCGTCAGTGTGGTCGGCCGCATCGTCATCGCGCCACCAAAGTGTGGCTGTGCGCCCGTCCTCTTGCCAGAGGTCGAGCTCGCGCGTGAGGGCATCCCATGCCAAATCTGGCTGCTGCGCGCCTTTGGTCATCGCCAAGGCCATGAGTGTCAAAATACTCCCTGCAAATCCGCGCCCCTCAACCCGGATCATATTCTTGTATGTACCCTAGCTGGATCAGGCGTCCGGGTTAACCACGATTTGACGGGAATCTGTTGCTATTCGGAAATTTGATGCTGATTCAGGGCTGCCTGGAGGATGGCGGCGGTGTTTTTGGCGCCGGACATGTCTATCGGCGCCTGAATCCCCCCGGCTCGGTTCAGCACACGGGAAATCGCAGCATTGACGCTTTGGGCTGTTACGGTGCCCGGATCGACCACCTCGAGCGCGCCTTTGTCGGCCAAAAGATTGCAACGCAGGGTCTGCTCACTTTCCAGCCCGCCGGCGTAGGGAATGCAAACTGATCGGGTCCCGGCCGCCAGGATTTCCATGACCGTGTTGTAGCCCCCCTGGGAGATCGACAAGGTGCAATTGGCGAGCAACTGCCGGAAGTCTGTTCGTGATCGCTCGACGATGACACCTTCGGGCGCGTTGTTCCGGTAGGCTTCGAACTCCGCGTCAGGGAGATTGTGCCCGATCAGCACGCGCCACGGGATGTCGGCCAGCGTCGAAAGTGCCCGCGCGTCAATTGCGGCCTGCAGCATGTCGTCGCTGACCGCGCCGCCACCAGTGGACACAATCACCTCTCCAGCGCCCGGCCCTTTGGGGTCTGCTGGGGGAGGCGTATCGGCGACATAGCCGGTGTAGCGCGAGATATCTGATATTTCTGCCATCCGAGGAAACGTTTCTTCGAACGATATAAAGGCAGAGTCGCCATGGATAAGAACCAGATCGAAATAACGTCGTACCCGGTCGACCATTTCGTCGACCCGTTCCGGTTTTCCGGGTTCGACCAGAATGTCTCGCACGGATGAGACGATCATCGGCCTTGTGCCGGTCTCGTTTCGTGCGGCTTCGATCAGTGGCTCGATCTCAAATCGCATCTGCCGCCGTCCGAACGGGTACATTTCGATAAGAATGACGTCGGGCAGGGTGCGCGCATAGATTTCCAGAAGCGCGGCGGCGCGGGCCGCCTTCCAGACGTCATCGATTTGCTGATCGTTCTCATCGACCAGAACCTTGAAGAACTTGTCTGTGGCCCGGGTTGGCGAAAGCTGTTCGAAGTGGCTGGCGCCGGGGGCAAAACCCGGTACGGGTGTGCCGCCCGAGACAAGCGTGGTTTCGAATCCATGGGCCTCGAGCGCGCGGGTGAGAGTCCCGGCACGCATCAGGTGGCCGATGCCGAGCAGGTGCTGCACATAAAACAGAATTTTTGGACGGGAGTTCATGGCGTGGCTTTTGCCATTCTCAGCCCTTGAGGGAAAGGTTGAGTTGTTTGATTGTGGCTTTGCCGTCGGGTTGGGCCTCAAATACCTGTGCCCGGCGTCGGGACATCTCGTCGGGTGTTTCTCCTGTCAGGTCCCAGCCCGTGGCGATGCCATAGACGGTACGGATGACTCCCCGATGGGTCACGATGATGCGTGGTGCGCTCTGGTGTGCGATGTCAGTCAGGAATTCGCCAATTCGGCCAAGCATATCGCGACGGCTTTCCCCCTTTTCGGGTCGATGATCCGGGCTGTGTATTTCCGGACCGACCTCTTCTTCCATTTCGTGGAGGTTACGCCCTTCCCAGACGCCCCAGGATTTTTCCATCAGGCGTGGGTCGGTCTCGATGGGGCCGAGCGCGGGATGGGCAGATTTTAATATTTCGGCGGTCTCGATGCAGCGGATCAGCGGGCTCGCGGTGATTGGACAGCCTGCGAGCGCCTCGGGAAGCCGCCATGCAGCGACCATCAGGCGACCGTCATCGTTGAGCGGGATATCACGCCGCCCCTGCATGCGTCTTTCGACATTCCACTGGGTCAATCCATGCCGCAGAAAAACAAGTTCACTCATGTTGCGCGCACCACCATGGCCACGGTTTTAAGGGTTGCGTCCAGCCGCTCCGCAGCAACCGGCACATCATATTGTTCTCGCACGCGCCGGGCCGCCGCAGCGCCCAGACGGTCCCGCTTTTCGGGGTCGTCGATGAGACTTTGGACGGCTGCGGCAAAGGCTGTTGCATCTCCCGGTGCGGGCAGCAGACCGGTCACGCCAGAGGAAACAATATCGGGTACGCCACGTTGCTTACCTGCAACCACGGGCAGTCCGGCGGCCTGTGCCTCCAGCAAGGCAATACCGAAGGCTTCATCCATGGCGGGCCAGACGAGCATGTCGCTTGCGGCATAGGCTTCTGCAAGAGCGGGGGCATCGAGAGCCCCCAGAAAAACAACCTTTCCCGGTGCTGCAGTTTCCATCTGCTGCGTTATCTCGGCGCGCGCTGTGCCGTCGCCGGCAACCAGAAGCCGCCAGTTGTCGCCTGGAATCTTCTCCAGAGCTTCAGCAAGGAGTGCGTAGGATTTGGCTTTTGCGCCGGGACGCATCATGCCGACAGCAAGCAGCAAAACCGTGTCGGGGTGCCAACCGCCCTTTTGGGCGTAGCCATTTCGCAGGTTTTCTCGTCGTGCGCGTGCCGGCTCAAATGCCGCGGCGTCGACAAACGGGAGGAGACGACGATGCAGGACGGGTTCCTGGACCAATGGCTGCAGGCAGTCCCAGTCATCGCTGTTGAGGGTCAGGATCGCGTCGGCCCGGGCGATGGCGGCATTGGCGCCCCGATAGCCGATATCCCACCGCCCGCCTGCCTGTTTGGGGGCAGAGGAGGCTTCCGCAACAAGATAGGGAATATGGAAGGTGTCCGCGATCTTTGGTCCCAGCCAGTCTGGCGCCTTGTGATAAAGGTGATAGGTCAACCATGCCTGAGGTCGTTCTTCGATGGGGCGCGCTGCGAGTTGATTCACCAGGCGGTCAGCCAGCTTATCCCCCAGTGTTTTCAGACGCGCCTGGCGTTCAGGGTTGCCGGTGCCGTCCCGGCTGACAAAGTGTGAGATCAGTTCGGGCGTGTGTCCGGCATGGCGAAGTGCTGTCATCAGCAACCGCGCAAGATGTCGATCACCCGAAGGCACCGGATGGTCTGGCGGTTTCATCGGGGCGTAGAAAGCAATCCGCATTTCAGGCCGCTGCCTTTTCAGCGCGGCTTTCGTCGCTGGCCAGAGCGGCGGCGATCGCATCGATCCCGACATTCAGATCAAAATCATTGCGCACACGTTGGGAGCCGGCCGCGGCAAGGCGCGCGCGTGTGTCCGGGTCTGTCGCCAAGCGCGCGATTGCCGCTGAAAGCGCGACGGGGTCGCCCGGCGGCACAAGGACACCGGTTTCCCCGTCAACGATGAGCTCGGGGATCGCTGACACGGCGGTGGTGACGCACGCCACACCGACGGCCTGGGCTTCCATCAGAACGTTCGGCAAGCCATCCCGGTCGCCATCTGCTGCGATCTTGCTGGCCAGAACAAACAGGTCGGCTTTTGCCAGCAGCGCTTTCACATCACTCTGGGGCTTGCGTCCATGCCAGCTTATTCGGGACGACAAACCAAGCCGCTCGGCATGGGCGGTCATTGCCGATTCCAGCTCGCCGCCGCCGATATGATCAAGATGCCAGTCCAGATCAGCGGGCAACGCGGCCAGCGCATCGAGAACATCGTCATAGCCCTTTTTTTCAACCAGCCGGCCCACGGAGGCGATGCGAAAGGTTTCTGCTGGTTGTTTCGCGGTGTCTTCCATGGGGCGTCCGGTGAACCGGGCGAAGTCGAGGCCGTGATAATGAAGCAGAATCTTCTCTGCATCCCCGCCCGAAATGCTGCGAAGATGCTCTGCGCCATAGGCCGTGCAAGTCGTCAGCCATTCGGCGTCGTGGATTTTTTCGCGCTTCTCCCAGTCTGGTGTTGTCCAGATATCCTTGGCGTGGGCGGAGATCGCGAAGGGCAAGCCGCGCATTGTGGCGGCGTAGCGGGCGACAGAGGCCGGTGTGTGAAGGAAGTGCGCATAGATCATTGTCGTATCGTGGCGCAGATCACTGGCGAGGACGCAGGCCTGCCCGAACCGCCGGATGCGATTGGGAGACCGGTCACGGCGAAAATCCTTGCGAAAGATCTGCCATGCCGCCGTAAAACCCGGCTGTTTGCGCGCCTGCCACCAGCCGCGCAGGACCCGAAAAGGCGCGCGCCAGAGATATTCCGGCAAGTAGTTTACGCGCGCGGAGATTTCGTCATGGATTGGGTGTGTGGCCGGATCATAGGGTTCGCGCAAGGAATGAATGTCGAGGCGCACCCCGCGTGTTTCCAAACCCAGCAATTCCTGTGCGACGAAGGTTTCAGACAGGCGGGGGTAGCCTTTGAGCACGACCGCAACCTGCGGCCCCGCATCTGACCCGTTCGCGCCGGTATCGCGGCGTTCGCGCACTCAGGATTGTCCGGCCTGTCGGCCCTGTTCGTCGCGCGCGACGATTTGCATCTTCTCGCGACGCTGGCTGGCGGCGATATCGACAAGACGGTTTACGTTGCGCAATCCGTCGAGCAGACCCGGAACAACGACCTCGGACGGCAGGCTTTGCTGCGGCAAGTGGCGCAGCGCGGTGGCCATGATCTTCCAGTCTTCCTGCGGATTGTCGAGAATCTCGGGTGAGTCCGGCATCAGCATTTTGACCAGCCCCATCTCCTGCATGCGCGACGCGCGCAGATATTGTTCCAGGCGGGGCCGGGTCCGGGGCACGATCAGGGCGGGTTTATCGAAAGACAGAATTTCGCAGATCGTGTTGTAACCGCCCATGGCGACGATCCCGCTGGCATTCGAGATGAACGCCTCCGGGTGGTTGTCGAAGGTGATCGAATCGACGTTGTCGAGGCGGGCCATTCGGGCGTTGAACTGGGCCTGAAGGTCGGGATCGAGGAACGGTCCAAAAACGAAAAATGCGGGCACCGGTTGCCCCGGATCATTTTCATAGGCGCGGAGTACCCAGTCAAACACCTGTTCACCGTCGCCCCCGCCCCCCGCGGTGACAAGAATATAGGGTTTGTTTTCGAACGGCAGATCTGCGAGCGGCAGCGACGCGGAGCGCAGCTCCCGGCGCAAATAGCCGGTGTAGACAGTCTTGCGCGCGACCTTGGCCGGTAAATCGAGGCCCTCAAGGGGGTTGCTGACCTGCGGCAGGCCATAAATCCAGATTTCGTCGTATAGGTTTTCAAGGGTCGGAAGTACGTTCTTGTTCTGCCATTCCGGAGCCAGAAGCACCGGATCATCAAGAATGTCCCGCAAGCCGAGCACAAGTTGCGTGCCGCGCTCCTTGAGGGCGATCAGTGTGTCGAGCACCTCGCCACGCATACCGTTGGGTTCCTTGTCGACAAGGAACACATCAGGCTCATAGGACAGGGCTGTGTGTCGAATGATGTTGGCGCGTAATGCGACGGTCTCTTCGATGTCCATCGGCAGCTTGAGCGGCTTGTACTCGCGGTTCTGCAACTTGATAACGCCGGGAATGCGGACAAAGTCCACGCGCTCGCGAAACTCGAAGTTCCCGATGATCGGGGAGCCTGAAAGGATCAGGACACTCACGCCCGGGTCGTGCTGGACGAGCGAGTGCGCAATGGCACGACAACGGCGCAAATGGCCAAGGCCGAATGTGTCGTGGCTGTAAATCAGGACTCGCCGGTTGCGTGTCGGCATGTATTGCTCCTTTGCCGGGCGCAATTTTGCGCGGACTATGGCACATCTGGGACCTCGGCTGAAAGCCATTGAATCAAGGTGACTTTCGGACGGGAGACAATGGATTTACCCGTCTTGTGTCTATGCGGTAGGGTCTTGTGTCCCGTGCCCGGGGTTCTGGTAGGAGTGTTTGACGTGAGTGAACGCCTTGAACGGAGCATGTACAGCTTCGTGTTTCGGTATAGCGGCCGACAGCAGCTCTACATTCTCATGTTCGTCGTTATGTCATGGCCCATCGGGTTCATGCTTCTCGACCTGCCCAAGCAGATCATCAACCGGGCACTAGGCGCGGCGCAGGAAACTTATTCGATCGCTGTCCTGGGGTTGGCGGAGGTTCCGTTTGCAGTCTCCCAGACGACCTTTCTGGTGATCCTTTGTCTGTTGTTCTTGAGCCTTGTGATTCTGAACAACGGTCTGAAGTTCCACATCAACACCATGAAGGGCCGGATCGCTGAGCGTCTTCTGCGGCGCCTGCGCTACTCCCTGTTCTCGCGGGTGCTGCGTTTTCCGATCCCGCATTTCAAACGCACCAGTCAGGGTGAAATCATTTCGATGATCACCGCGGAAGCGGAACCGATTGGCGCGTTTTTCGTCGGCGCAGTGGTCGATCCGATCTTCCAGGGCGGTCTGCTTCTGGTCGCGATTGGATTTATCGTTGTTCAAGACCCCATGCTGGGTGTAGCGGCAGCGGCCTTCTATCCGTTGCAAATCTATGTGGTCCCACGCCTGCAGAAGAAGGTCAGCGCGCTCGGCAAGGCCCGTCTGCGCCAGATCCGTCACTTGTCTGACCATGTCGGCGAGACGGTTGGCGGTGTCGTCGACCTTCACGCCAACGATACGTCAAACCTGGAGCTGTCGCGTTTCGCTGAAAGTCTGGGCACGATCTACAACATCCGCCTGGAGATTTTTCAGCGGAAGTACATGATCAAGTTCATCAACAACTTCCTCGACAAGCTGGCGCCGTTCCTTTTCTACCTGTTTGGCGGCTTGCTGGTGATCGACGGGAAACTTGATATTGGTCAGCTTGTGGCTGTGATTAGCGCCCATCGCGAGATGTCTTCCCCGTGGAAAGAAATGCTGAACTGGTATCAGCAACAGGCCGATGCACGCGTGAAGTATGATCAGGTTGTCAGTCAATTCGAAGTTCCTGACATGCTTGATGCTGACCTGCAGCATGCGGACCCGGATGAGAATCTGAAGTTTGACGGGGAGATCGAACTTTCGAATGTCAGCCTTGTGGATGAAGATGAAGTGCGTCGCCTTGCCAATCTCAGCGTCAATCTTGCGTTTGGTGGGAACGTTGCGGTGGCGGGTGCCGGAAGCAGCGGCAAGGAATATTTCGGAATGTTGCTGGCGCGGCTGGCCTCTCCGTCTTCGGGGCAGCTTAAAGTCGCAGGGCAGAACATCATCGAGTTGCCGGAATCAGTGACCGGCCGGCGGATTACGTATGTTTCATCCGCACCCTTCATGCAGTCGGCCTCGGTGCGGGACAATCTGCTTTACGGTTTGAAGTACCGGCCCTTGCGTCCCGCGATGTATGATGACGAAGAAGCCCCCAAGCGTGCGCGAGACTTTGCCGCGGCCGCAGGGGCAGGCAACATCGACTTTGACTATCAGGCAGACTGGGTCGACTACGAATCCGCTGGCGTCGCCGGGCCTGAGGACTTGTTCGAGCGGATGATCGAGATTCTCGATATCGTCGAGTTGTCCGACGACATCTACAATCTTGGACTGCGGGGTACCATTGATCCCGATATTCGCCCGGACATTGCAGAGGCGGCCCTCAAGGCGCGTGACGGTCTGGCCGATAGCCTGAATGACGATGACTATCGCGGTCTGGTCGAAAAGTTTGATCGCGAGACCTACAACACGAATGCCAGCGTGGCAGAAAACCTGCTCTTCGGAACGACGGTCGGAGATGTTTTCGATCACGATCTCATGGCAGAGAATGCCTATGTGCTTGAGGTGCTGCGCGAAGCGGATTTGATTGACGAGATGCTCAAGGCCGGCCGCGAAGTTGCTGAGACCATGATCGAGATCTTTGCCGATCTGCCCTCGGGGCATGAATTCTTCGAGCAGTATTCCTTCATCAGTTCCGAAGACCTGCCCGAGTTCAAAACATTGCTTTCGCGGACCGACAAACACGGGTTTGACGATATGCGTCCCGAAGATCGTGCGGCGCTGCTATCGCTGCCGTTCAAGGTTGTGACTGCGCAGCATCGTCTGGGTGTTGTGGACGAGGCCCTGCAGGCAAAAATTCTGAAGGCCCGCGCGATCTTCGCCGAGAAACTGCCTGAAGACCTGAAGGGTGCCGTCGAGTTTTTTGATCCCGAACGCTACAATGCCGCGGGCTCGCTGCAGGACAATATCCTGTTCGGCAAGCTGGTCTACGGGCAGGCCGAAGGCGGAAAACGTATCGGCGCGTTGATCGCGGACACGCTCGACAAGCTGGGATTGCGTGGTGCCGTACTGGAAGCCGGTCTGGAGTTCCAGGTTGGCGTTGGCGGGGCACGCCTGTCGACGGGTCAGCGGCAGAAGCTCAGCATAGCGCGCGCGCTGCTTAAGCGATCGGACATGGTTATTCTGAACGAGGCGACCTCCGCGCTTGATCCGTCCGCGCAGGACCGTCTGGCAGAAAAAATTCTGGGGGCACGCGAAAACAAGGGCGTGATCTGGATTGTAAATCGCGTTGCGATGGCCGCGAAGTTTGAACGGGTCATCGTACTTGATGATGGGCGCCTTGCCGAACAGGGCACCTTTGAGGAATTGGACAAGGATGGAACCGCCCTGCGCGGCTTGCTGGAAACAGCATAGCGCGAGGTGGTGACGTGACAGGTGGCCGGAAAAGGCTGCCAGGAGACTAATGACGTGAGCCTGAACGAAGAAGTCGAGCTGCTGCGGAACATTCCGCTTTTTGCCAAACTGGAGCCCTCCAAGCTCAAGCTGCTGGCGTTCACCTCGGAGCGAATCACCTATAAAGCTGATCAGGTGTTGTTTCGGCAGGGCGATTTCGGGGATGCGGCCTATATCATTGTCGAAGGGGCTGCTGCCGTTCTGGTCGAAACCGGCGAAGGTGAGATCGAAGTGGCGACTCTGGGGCGCAATGACTTTGTCGGCGAAATCGCCATCCTGTGTGATGTGCCCCGTACCGCCACAGTGAAGGCAACCACACAGACCATCACGTTGCGTATCACCAAGGATTTGTTTTTCCGATTGGTGGCAGAGTTTCCCGCGATGTCAGTGGAGATCATGCGGGAGCTGGCCTCGCGTCTTGAGCGCACAACCCAACAATTGCGCGAAGCCCTGGCGAAGAACGCCTAGCGCGTCGGGCAATTCATATGAGCCGTCTCGACAGTTTTATCCGCCGCATGCAGGCCCAGCGCGACTGCCTGAACGATGCCGTGCGCCGGCTTGCCGATATACCCGGGCCGGTGCTTGATCTTGGTCTGGGCAACGGGCGCACTTTTGATCATCTTCGAGAGACGATGCCTGACCGCGAGGTGTTCGTGTTTGACCGGGTTGTAAACTCCAACCCCAAAAGCACACCGGATCGCGATCACATTTTTCTGGGCGAGGCCGAGGAGCAGCTCGCCATTGCTGGTGCGCGTTTTGGTCGGAGCGTGGCTCTGATTCACTCCGATCTCGGAACGGGCACTGATGAAGATGCAAAACTCGCGGCCATGATTGTGCCGTTGATTGTGCCCATGTTGCGCCCGGGCGGCATTTTGGTCGCCAACAATCGTTTCCCGGCAGATGCCTGGGACGAGTTGCCCTTGCCCGAGGGTGTCCCCGCCGAGCGCTATTTCATCTATCGGGTGGCCGACTAGATATCGAGGTCCACGATGACCGGCACGTGGTCGGACGCTTTGGTCCAGTCGCGCGCGTCCTTGATGATTTCGAATCCGCGCAATTTGCTCTTGAGAGACGGTGTGACCCAAACGTGGTCAAGGCGTCGGCCGCGGTTGCCTTCACGCCAGTCTTTCGAGCGATAGCTCCACCAGCTGTAGAGTTTTTCGGGCTCGGGTGCGAAATGGCGCACCGCGTCCACCCAGTCATGGGCGGCCTGCAGGCGATCGAGATGTTCGATCTCGACAGGTGTGTGGCTCACGACCTTGAGCAGTTGCTTGTGGGACCAGACGTCTGATTCCAGTGGCGCAATATTCAGATCACCAACCATGATTCGTTTGGCCCGCGGTGTGGCGGTTTTCTGAAACCAGTCGGTGACTTCATTGAGGAATGCGAGCTTGTGCGCGAATTTGTCGTTTTTCTTGGGATCCGGCTCGTCGCCGCCGGCGGGGACATAGAAATTGTGGATCTCCACGCCGCCGGCAATTTTCACCGAGATGTGGCGGGTGTCTTCGCGTCCGCACCAGTCATTGCCGCCCTTTGCCGTGAAGGGAACTTTCGAGAGGATCGCGACCCCGTTATAGCCCTTCATCCCGCGCATATGGCGATGGGGGTAGAGGTCGCTCAGGGCGTCATGGGGGAACAGCTCATCGTCAACCTTGGTTTCCTGCAGGCAGACGATGTCCGGTGCGGCTTGTTTCTCAAGCTGTGCAAAGAGCGGCGCTCGCAGCCGCACCGAATTGATATTCCAGGTCGCGATCCGCACGGTTCGGTCCTAACGGACGGTGATTTCGATATCGCTCAGCCCGTCAATATGGCCGTGCATCTTGTCACCGGAGACCACCGGGCCGACGCCGTCCGGCGTGCCCGTGTAGATCAGGTCGCCCGGGGCGAGTGTGACCAGGCCCGAGAGATTGGCGATGGTTTCCTGCAGGTTCCAGATCATCAGCTTGAGATCGGAATCCTGCTTGGTTTCACCGTTCACCTTGAGCCAGATATTGCCTTCGGGGAAATGGCCCACTTCGGAAACCGGGTGGATGTCACCGCAGGGTGCCGACTGGTCGAAGCCTTTGCCCATATCCCAGGGACGGCCCTTTTCGCGATGAGCGATCTGGACATCGCGACGGGTCATGTCGAGGCCGGTCGCGTATCCATAGACGTGATCAAGTGCATCGGCTTCGCTGATATTCGCGCCACCTTTCCCGATCGCGGCAACCAGTTCCATCTCGTAGTGGAAATTGCTCGTCTGCGGTGGGTAATCGATGGTGCCGCCGGTCGGCACAATGGCGTCTGTCGGCTTGCAGAAATAGAAGGGCGGATCGCGCTCGTCGCCACCCATCTCCCGGATATGAGCGACATAATTTCGGCCGACGCAGAAAATACGGCGGACCGGGAAACGTTTGCTTTCGCCCACGACGGCGACGGACACCTCTTCGGGTGCCGGAATGACGTAATCCATCCCTGACCTCTTATGTGAAAATGTTTGTTACAGCCGTCTTTGTAGAGCGCCGGCTGGCTTCAGGCAACGTCGGCACCCAGCCCAATGCCAAGGCGCGCTGCTGCGCGCCGCCGCGCGGCATTCCCGAAGGCTTCAAACAAGGCGCGGTTGAAGGTGTGAGATTCGGTTCGGAATTCGGCATGCCATTGCACGCCGATCACAAAGCCGGGCGCGTCGGGTATCGAAATGCCTTCGACGACGCCGTCATCGCTCAAGGCTTCGACAACCGCGCCGTCCGCCACCTTGTTGAGTCCCTGGCCGTGGAGCGAGTTCACAATCACTTCACGACCCTCGATTCCGGCTGCTTCGGCGATGCTTGCAAACAGGCCGCCATCTGACAATGTCACCGGGTGGCGAGGGGCGAAGCGGTTCGCCATGGTGTCGGTCTGGGGCATGCGGTGATCGTTGAACCCCTCAACCTCCCAGAGATAGGGGTGCAGGGACCCGCCCATTGCCACGTTGATTTCCTGGATGCCGCGGCAGATTCCGAAGATCGGCAAACCGCGCTCGATCGATTTGCGCGCCAGCGGCAAGGTGGTGGAATCCCGCAACGGATCCCGCATGGTTTCCTGACGGAACGGCTCACCATCATAGTGATGGGGCTCCACATTGCTGCGCCCGCCGGTCAGGACCATACCGTCAAGCCGGTCGATCACATCATCAACGGGATAGTCACCGCCGTGTTCGGCATCGCCCATAGTGGGCACCAGCACAGCAATGGCGCCGCAGGCCTCAATAACCGAGGCGACGTATTTGTAGCCGGTCGCGAGCATATCGAAGCCGTTATAGTCCTTCAGTTCGGCATTCACGCCGATCAGCGGACGGATGGTGTCGTTGCGGGACATCGAAGACTCGTCAGAAAGGAACAGATCAATCCACAGAAATAACGGTGTTGGGATCAACGGTCGAGAACAATTCGTCCGGGTTCTTGAAGGTCACGCCAAACCGGGGTTCCATCAGGGCAACCTCGACCCGCGCGCCCTGCGCATCGATCACGCGCCACTTGGCCAGACGCAATGGATTGTCTTCGAATGTGAGCGAGACCGACCCGGAAGCCGGTGAATCTGTTTCGGCCACGGTCACGCGGAACGTGCTGGCGCCGCGTTCGAATTCGGTCACGGTCAGGTCACCACCAAGGACGATCGTGTCGTCGAGCAGGAACCCGGCCGGGGTCTCGCTGACCGGCAAAAAGGTCGTTTGCTGCAGCTCGGTGTCATGGAACATCAGAATAATGTCGCTGGCGACCATCAGCACTGGAATCGGGGGTGAATACTCGATTCGCAGATGCTGGGGCCGGTCGAGAAAGATTCGCCCTTCGGCGACCCCTTGCTCGGAAAACTGCAAAAACCGGCTTTCCATGGTGGTGAGGCTGTTGAGATAGGTCTCGATCCGCGCGATATCGGCCTGGTCAGCCTTGGAAAGCGTCGCGGGTATGGCGTCGGCCATGACGGTGGTGGGGCCAAACGCGACCGCGACTATCAAAGCGCCGGACAGCGCCCATGTTTTCAGATTGAACATGCCCTCAAGATAGGTTGTCGAAGACCAAACCGCGAGTGGCGATTTTGTGGCGGTTTAACCGCTAGCTGTGGTCGCTGACGAGAACCTCGCGCTTGCCGACATGGTTGGCCTGTCCGACAACACCCTCTTTTTCCATCTGTTCGATAATCCGAGCCGCCCGGTTGTAGCCGATCTGGAGATGGCGCTGGATAAAGCTTGTGGATGCCTTCTGCTCCCGGGCCACCAGCGCAATGGCCTGATCGTAAAGGTCGTCGCCGCTGCTCTCTGTCGGCTCGAACCCGGGAATGCCGTCGGCAGCGCCCTCGTCTTCGGTGACCTCCTCGAGATAGTCAGGTTCGCCCTGGGCTTTCAGGAAGGCGACGAGATCCTCGACCTCCGTATCAGCCAGGAACGGCCCATGGACACGGGTGATGCGCCCGCCGCCGGCCATGTAAAGCATGTCGCCCATGCCGAGAAGTTGCTCACCGCCTTGCTCGCCGAGAATGGTCCGACTGTCGATCTTGGTGGTGACCTGGAAACTGATACGTGTGGGCAGGTTGGCCTTGATTGTACCGGTTATGACATCGACCGAAGGACGCTGGGTGGCGAGGATCAGATGGATGCCGGCGGCACGCGCCATTTGGGCGAGGCGCTGGATGGCAGCCTCCACGTCCTTGCCTGCGACCAGCATGAGGTCGGCCATCTCGTCGACCACCACCACGATGAATGGCAACGGGTTCATGTCGAGAGGTTGTTCTTCGAAGACCGGTTTGCCGGTTTCCTCGTCGAACCCTGTCTGGACCTTGCGAGAGAGTATCTCACCCTTCTTGCGGGCCTCCTCGACGCGCTGGTTGTAACCGGCGAGGTTGCGGACGCCGAGCTTCGACATGGAGCGGTAGCGATCTTCCATTTCCCGCACGACCCATTTCAGGGCGACGACGGCTTTCTTGGGGTCCGTCACGACGGGGGAGAGCAGATGCGGAATGCCGTCATAAACCGACAGTTCCAGCATCTTGGGATCAATCATGATGAAGCGGCATTCCTCGGGGCGCAGGCGGTAGAGCAGCGAGGCGATCATCGAGTTCACACCGACGGATTTGCCCGAACCGGTGGTGCCGGCGATCAGCAGATGCGGCATGCGGGCAAGATCGACAGTGACGGGTTGCCCCCCGATATCCTTGCCCAGTGCGAGTGCCAGCCCTGCAGAGCTTTTCTCGAAGTTCCGCGACGAAAGCAGTTCGCGCAGATAGACGGTTTCGCGTGAGGCGTTGGGCAACTCGATGCCGATCACGTTCTGACCGGGCACGACGGCAATGCGGACAGACACCGCGCTCATCGATCGGGCGATGTCGTCGGCCAGACCGATGACACGACTGGTCTTGGTGCCAGGTGCGGGCTCGAGTTCATAAAGGGTCACAACAGGACCGGGACGGACCTGGACGATCTCGCCGTTGACGCCGAAATCCTGCAGAACGGATTCCAGCAGGCGCGCATTGGCTTCGAGGTTGTCATCCTTGGCGCGACCAATAACCCGTGCAGCCTCGTCGGCCTCTTCCAGCAGGTCGAGAGGCGGGAACTCATATTCGCCCCCCGGCTTTGGTAAGTCGAGTTTGCGCTGCTTGGCCTCTTCGGCGCGCTTGCCGGGTTTGGGCTTGGGCGCACGCGGCGCGACCCGGCGTGACTGTGGCTCTTCGAATTCGTCCTCCACGTCGTCAATCTGCTCATTCGCGATAGGGCGGCGGGCCGGGGCGGATGTGGGCTCCAGCCGAGGCTCTTCCCGAACAGCGCCGCGTTCAGAAATCAGGCGGCGAACACCACTGGCGCCACGACGGG
>Ga0209335_10002396_pt1 | contig 19779 bp, 16 predicted proteins | sample COG_09_FD_184753 | JGI IMG/M metagenome (GOLD analysis project Ga0209335, IMG submission 184753) | Pelagic Microbial community sample from North Sea - COGITO 998_met_09 (SPAdes) (version 2) | ecosystem: Environmental > Aquatic > Marine > Neritic zone/Coastal water | place: Helgoland, sampling...
AGCCGTAACTTAAGATTAGAAAATGAAATTATCCCAATTCAAAATGGAGATTCCCGAGTCATTCATCGCGGAGCACCCTTCAGCCAACAGAGATGAGTCGAAATTAATGGTACTGCATCGTGATACTGGTAAAATCGAGCATAAAATGTTTAAGGAGGTTATCGATTATTTCGATGATGGAGATTTGATGGTATTGAACAACACCAAAGTTTTCCCAGCAAGAATGTATGGAAACAAAGAAAAGACGGGCGCAAGAATCGAAGTTTTCTTGCTGAGAGAATTAAATAAGGAGAGTCGTCTTTGGGATGTGTTAGTGGATCCCGCAAGGAAAATTAGAATTGGAAACAAGCTTTATTTTGGTGAAGATGACGAATTAGTAGCTGAGGTAATTGACAATACAACTTCAAGAGGTAGAACTTTACGTTTTCTTTTCGATGGTGAGTATGACGAGTTTAAGGCTGCATTAACTAAACTAGGTGATACGCCGCTTCCTAAATATATTAGTAGGGAAACAGAGCCGGAAGACGAAGAAAGATATCAGACAATTTACGCAAAGAACATTGGTGCCGTTGCTGCTCCAACTGCTGGGCTGCATTTTAGCCGTGAGCTGATGAAACGCTTAGAAATTAAAGGTATTGGTTTCGCGGAAGTTACATTGCATACTGGATTAGGTACTTTTAGACCAGTTGAAGTTGAGGATCTTACTAAACATAAAATGGATTCTGAGGAAATAGAGATTACGGAATCAGCCGCAAACAGCATTAATCTTGCAAAATCTGAAAAGAGAAGAGTTTGCGCAGTTGGAACAACTGTAATGAGAACTTTAGAGTCTTCAGTTTCTACCATAGGTGAGGTTAAACCTTTTAAAGGGTGGACAAATAAGTTCATTTTCCCGCCTTATGAGTTTAACATTGCGAATTGTATGATTACTAATTTTCATATGCCACAGTCAACATTATTGATGATGATTGCAGCATACGCTGGATATGATTTTGCAATGAAAGCATACAAAGAAGCACAAGCTAACGGATATAAATTTTATTCGTACGGAGACGCGATGTTGATCTTATAATTTGTGGCTTCCCAAAAGCATGCAATATTAGTTGCTGGTGGAAGCGGCAAACGAATGGAGTTTTCAACTCCGAAACAATTTATTGAATTAAAAGGAAAGCCAATATTGATGCATTCAATATTGGCTTTTTTTCGTTTTGATTCCAGCATTAAAATAACAGTTGTACTGCCTGAAAATCAAATTATTGTTTGGGATACATTATGTAAAAAGCATAATTTTAATAATGCTCATGAGGTTGTTAAAGGCGGATTAGAGCGGTTTCATTCTGTGAAGAATGGATTAAACTCTATTGATGAGGATGGAGGAGTGGTAGCGATTCATGATGGTGTGCGTCCGCTGGTCAGCGTTGAGACACTTGCTCGTTGTTATGATGGTGCAGAGGATAGGGGTAATGCCATTCCGGTAATTGATGTTCATGAGACGATTAGAAAAATTAATGGAAATATTTCTCAGTCTGTTTCACGTGAAAGTTATAAATTGGTTCAAACTCCTCAATGTTTTGATTTAAGAGTAATTAAAACAGCTTTTGAGCAGGCTTATCATCCAAATTTCACTGATGATGCTAGTGTTGCTGAAGCGAATGGCGCAACAATAAATCTAGTAGAAGGTAATCGTGAGAATATTAAAATTACTACGCCTTCAGATTTGCGTATTGCCGAAGCGTTTTTTGTGAATAAATAGAATTTTTTCTCCCAATTATCATTCCTACATTGGTCGCTCAAAATTATGACCATGAAGAGATTTGTATTGATTGCCTTAGCATTCGTTTTCGCTGTGCCATTAATGGCTCAGAAAAAGAAAAAGAACGAAGAAGTTAAAATTGAAGTTCCCCCGCTCAACTATGATTCTAAAACCAACTTGATTAGTTATAGTGGTGTTGTCGAAACAAAAGGAACAACAACAGAGTTGTATGGTAAAGCATTAGTTTGGATGAAATCTTATTATAAAAATCCAGCTGATGTAATTCGAACAAAAGATGCCGAAGGGGGTAAATTGATTGGGAAAGCGAGATTTAGAATTTGGGACCAGAAAGAAGGTACGGGCACAAAAACACAGGCGGGGATGATAGAATACGATATTAGTATATCATGCAAAGATGTCCGCTACAGATACGTTATTACAAACATTGGTAAGAAGCAGCAAACGTTTTATCCTGCCGAAAAATGGGATGCGGCTAACAAATTGGAATACAAGAGAATGTATGCTTCTTATTTAGTTCAAATAGATGAGGAGCTAAACAAACTAGTTGAAAGCTTGAATGCTTCCATGACTACTGGAGCAGAATCAAAAGAAGAAGAGTGGTAGTTTGCCAACGGGTTTAAAAAACTAATTTTCTGTTTACTTTTCTCATGAAGCGTTGTTTCTTCCTTTTCTCAAGAAGATGAAAATCAATGCCATATTCAAAATAGAAAAACTCAATGATGCCTTACGGTAAACTACCCCAGCTTTACAACTTCACTAGCTTCAGTAATTTCTCCAGCTTTCAAACCTTTAATCAAGTTAATTCCGGGTGATTTACCTTTTGCCAAAGACCCATAAGCTGAATCAATACCAAGTAATTCGGCCCCATTTTGCGTTCCCCATTTTAATAATGTTGCAGTAGGAGTTTTAGGATAATGTTCATTTATCCGTTTCATTTCAGAGAGAATGGATAAACCCCAGTTAGACGATAAACTATCTGTGCCCAGTGTAACTTTTGCATTCGATGTTATAAAATCATCAATATTAGGAATCCTTCTTTCGATGTACCAATTTGCGTTCGGGCATAAACACCAGTATGGAGAATCAAGTTTTAAGTTTAAAGATAAAAGCTCATCTGAGCTCGTTACAGTGTTATGTACTAAAAGCGTTTTGAGTTCTTTTGGAAGTAAATCTTTTATAGAATTCAATGAGGTTTTTCCGGTTGGTTTCCAAAATGAAGTGTCCAATCCGAACCATTGCATTAAGTCTATTAAACTGCCACTACCTTCCATAAACAAATTGTTTTCAGCTTCTGTTTCTTCGTTGTGAAAAGAAATAATTCCGTTATTTTCAATATTCCATTTACACACTTTCTTCCATAGTTGACGAGAAGCTGAGTAAGGCGAATGAGGAACTAGTGAATAGTTAGAAAGTTTGTTTTCCGCGATTAATTTTAAACCATTATCAAATGATTCTGCAGCCTGCTCGTCCATAAATCCATACAGTTCAATAAATGTATGGTAGTATAAATTGCTTTTAGATTTTTGAGCGAATGTATCAGAGCTATTAGAAATATCACCTACAGCGACAATGCCGTTAGTAATCATTTCTGTTTCGGCATCAGTAATACATTGGTGAATGAAATCTGGATCAGCTTCGCGCTGGCTCATGAGCTCTTTAATAAATTGAACTAGTCCTTTGCCTTCGCTAACTATTCCCTTCATGTGCGAAAGTTCTAGATGGCAATGCGTGTTTACAAAGCCTGGGCAAATTAGTCCGTCATATATTTCAACATCTTCTAATCCATCAGTAGACGATAGAAGGTCTACTATTTTGCTATTTTCATCAACAACAACAACCCCATTTTTAATGGGGCTTGAAGAAATTGGATAGATGTAATTAGCTGAAATCTTTCTCATAGCAAGACACAAAAATATAGATTATCTTCGCACTCAGATGCCAGAGCAAAGACAAGATATTAGAAAGCTTTCATTAGCTGAAATAAAGGCATACTTCACTGGCATAAACGAGAAGCCCTTTCGTGCGAAGCAGGTTCATGAGTGGCTTTGGAAAAAGTCGGTAACTTCTATCGAAGACATGACCAACTTGTCGTTGCCAATCCGTGAACAACTGGAGAAAGAGTTTTTAATAAACTCTATGACAATCGCAGAATCGCAAAAGAGCAAGGATGGAACTGTAAAGAATGCCTTCAAATTATATGATGGGAACATTATAGAAGGGGTGTTAATTCCAACACCTAAGAGAATTACAGCATGCGTTTCTTCGCAAGTAGGGTGCAGTTTAACGTGCAAGTTCTGCGGTACAGGAAGGCTCAAACGAGAACGAAATCTAGACGCTTCAGAAATTTATGATCAAGTCGTGGCGATAAATAAACAAGCGATACAAAATCATAATATTCCGTTGAGTAATATTGTTTACATGGGGATGGGTGAGCCGTTGTTGAATTACAAAAATGTGCTCCAATCCATAGATTATGTTACATCACCCGAAGGGTTAGATATGTCGCCTAAGCGAATCACTGTTTCTACGGCTGGCATTGCTAAAATGATTGAAAAATTAGGTGATGATCAAGTCAAATTCAATCTCGCATTATCTTTACATGCGGCAAATGATAAAAAGCGAGACCATATTATGCCTATTAATGAGCAAAATTCGCTTGATGTACTCGGAAAGTCATTGGTGTATTTTTATGAAAAAACAGACATTCGACCAACTTTTGAGTATATCATTTTTAAGGGATTTAATGATAAAATAGAAGATGCCCAAGAACTTGTTGAGTTTTGCAAGCAAGTACCCTGCAAGATTAATATCATTGAATACAATCCAATTGATGATGGTGAGTTTCAGCAAGCTGCTCCTAAGAATGTTGATGATTTTGCGACTTACCTCGAAAGTAAAAACTTAGTAGTTAATGTGCGCAGAAGCAGGGGTAAAGACATTGATGCAGCTTGTGGTCAGTTGGCGAATAAGAATGAGGCAAGCCTAAAATAAAAGTATTTCCGGTGTCATTAGATAAAATACAAATTCCAATTGCTTCTGAAATGGCGGCATTCGAAATAAAGTTCAAGGGCTCAATGAAGAGTAATGTGGCTTTGTTAGATACGGTTACGCGTTACATTGTAAAGCGAAAGGGCAAACAGATGCGGCCTATGTTTGTTTTTCTTGCGGCTAAAGTTTGCGGTGAGATTCAAGATTCAAGTTACACTGCGGCTTCACTAATTGAGTTGCTGCATACAGCAACATTGGTACATGATGACGTAGTTGATGAGGCGAATTATCGTAGGGGATTTTTCTCTATTAATGCATTATGGAAAAATAAGATAGCTATTTTAGTTGGCGACTTTTTACTGTCGAGAGGTTTACTATTGGCGATTGAAAAGAAAGAGCATGCGCTACTTGAGATTGTATCTAAGGCTGTTAAGGAAATGAGCGAGGGTGAGTTGCTGCAAATTGAAAAGGCGAGACGATTAGATATTAAGGAAGAGGTCTATTTTCAAATAATAAGGCAGAAAACAGCGTCATTGATAGCTTCTTGCTGTGCTTGCGGAGCGAGCTCAGTTAAGGCAAATGAAGAGACAGTAGAGAAGATGTGGGCGTTTGGAGAAAAGATAGGAATCGCTTTCCAAATAAAGGATGATTTGTTCGATTTTGGATTTGGTGATAAAATTGGAAAACCTACAGGTATTGACATCAAAGAAAAGAAAATGACTTTGCCTTTAATCTATGCGTTAAACCAGTCAACATTCATGGAAAAACGAAGAATAATAAATACAATCAAGAACCATAACGAAGACAAGGAACGAGTTGCTGAACTTATAGATTATGTAATCAAGAGCGGAGGTATTGAGTATGCTGCTCAGAAAATGGAAAAATATAAATATGAAGCATTGGTCTTGTTGGACGATTTTATCGATTCAGAGGCTAAGACTAGTTTAATAGAATTGGTTGAATATTCCATTAGCCGTAAAAAATAAGTGCGACCAATGGTCGCACTTAAATCATTCAAAAATGTTTGAGTTATTCAGTTAAAAGAACTTACCTCTATTGTCGGTAATTTCACAACTGTTTTGTAGAGCGTTTGTAACGGTGTAATCTACTTGCGCAGCAGCACTATAAGTCATTTGTTGCTTAACAACTGCAGCATTGCCTTGAGCAGGCGGAGCTATAGAGTTTACTACAATTAGGTAAACACCGTTTCTATCCGAAATAGGTTTTGAAAGCTGACCTTGTTGTAAATTGAAGATAGCACCGAGTAGAACCGTTTCAGTTCCAATTCCTGGCACAGAATAACTTGAGAAAGTTGTATTAGAAGCTGTTTCAACAATTTTCCCCATTCCCAAAGCAGCACCATTAATATCCGAGTACTTGCTCATATCGGCAGCAATTGTCTCGGCTTTCTTTTCATTAATTACTTGTAATTTAACACCTTGTTTCACACTTTCAACGTTAAGGTCTAATGTGCCTGCATCTCTAATTTCTTTTAGGTGGGCCACAACAAACATATCTCCAAACTCGAATACTTGCTCTGAAATATCTCCAACTTCCATTTTGTAGGCCCATTGAATTAAAGCTCTTGATGATTCAAGTGATGCGATATCCTTATCAGATTCAAGAACGTTATCTGCAACTCTAATTCCTTTTTTGTTACCAGCAGTTCTAAAAGACGCAACATCTCCGTTTGCAATTGAGAATTCACTAGCTTCGTTGTATACGTTATCTTTAGTCATTTTGCTTGGCTCAAGAGCTCTATCAACTATTGCAATAAGCTTTTTATCCTTCGGTATAGTTTGTTCTATAACTTCGACTATGTGCACTCCAAAAGCTGATTGGATAATTTGAATCTGACCAACTGCTCCTGTAAAACAAGCGTCAGCAAATTTTTTGTCAGGCACTGGGCAGTTGAGCTCGGTAAACCAATCTAAATTACCGCCTTCTGGTGCAGTTTGTAGATCTTTAGAAAAATCAGGGACCAATGCTTCAAAGTTATCTTGACTGTTAATGACTTTAACCAAGCTATCCGCTAAAGCCATTGTAGTTGCAGTATCGCCATCAGCAATTTGTAACATAATATGTCTAGCATTAGCAGAGTCAGGCGAAGTTTTAGTGCCAATAATTTTTGCTAATTGATATGTGTTTTCCGATAAGTATGGCCCGAATACAAATCCTGTGTCGCCAGCAAAAATAATTGAGTCAACATTATCAGGAAAACTTCCTTCACTGTAGTAACTCACATTGTAGGCCGTTTCAGCATTTTCATTAACGAAAGAAGTGTCATCAGATTCTTCAGAAAAATACGGTTTCAATTCGATTAACTCGTTTTGGATAGCAGCAATGTCTTCTACAGATGGGCTTACTTGAAAAACAACATACTCGATTCCTCTGCTTGCTTGTTTTTGAATATACTCGGACTCATGCTTGTGTTTGTTGTAATAGGCTTGCAAATCTGCATCACTCACCTCAACAGAATTGTCATCTACTTCATCGTATTTTTTCAGAACGTAAGAGAAGGAAACCTGTGTTCCTTGATCCTTAATTCCTGCCTCGGCTTCAGCAGTGGTAACGGCAATACCTTTTTTTATTAGCGTATTATATTTAGTTTGAAATCGCTCATTTAATAGGCTTTCTTCCAATTTTAACCATTGATCTTCTGTTTCAGGATTCGACATCGTTTGTTTTACTGCAGCTAAAACTTTGGTTCCATCTAATCTACCAAATTGATCAGCGAAATTAGGGTCAACTCTTCCATCACGACCTGTAAATTGTTGTTCCAAGATTCTACTTGATCCGCTGCTAATTACGTCAAACAATTCATCACCGGTAACATTAAGTCCCAGTTCACTATATTCTTGTCCTAAAACGAACTCAGAAATTAACAAGTTCCAAACAGCATTACTTATTTGTTCACGTTGAGATTGACCAACAGGGTTGTTTCCGATTTGTTTGTCAATTCTTAGTTGATATTCTTTGTTACTAACAGCCTTACCATCAACAATCAAAACATCTGTTTCGCCATTGCTGCTAAAAGGACCCTTACTTGAAGAAAAGAAATCGCCTCCTATAAAGAGCAGCATTCCTACCCCGATTACAACCATTAGCAATGTTGAACGGTTTCTTATTTCTTGAATCATAGCCATAGTACCCGAATATTTTAAAAATTAAGGCTGCAAATATACAACTCCATTATGAGAATTGAAAGGTTTTAATCTTCTTGTTCAGCAAGGGTTAAAACAACTTCGTCAATACGGTTTTGAGAGACTGATAAAACCTCGAATTGGAAGTTTTTGATTACTATAGCTTCTCCTTTTTCGGGAATGCTTTCATGATTATTTATTATGTAGCCAGCAAGCGTTTCGTATTCATCTGAATCGGGAATGCCTAACTTGTATTTTTCATTTAGATAATCAATTTCGAGGCGTGCGGAGAATTTAAATATTCCATTTCCAAGTTCCTGTTCAGTATAAACTTCTTTGTCATGCTCGTCTTCTATTTCTCCAAAAATTTCTTCTACTAAATCTTCTAGGGTTATCATTCCAGAAGTTCCGCCAAATTCATCAACTACGACTGCAATACCTTTCTTCTTATTGATAAATATATCTAGCGTTTCGTTAGCAGGCATGGTTTCAGGAACTATCGAAATAGGGATTACGATGTTTTTAAGGATATCAGGTTTTCTGAACAAATCAAAAGACTTCGTATAGCCAATAATGTTGTCTATATTGTCTTTGTAAACTAATATTTTGGAAAGACCTGTCTCGATGAATTTCGATTTTAAATCACTTATTTCCGCATTAATTTCGATGGCCACGATTTCTGTTCGAGGCACCATGCATTCCCTTGCTTTAACATCTGAAAACCCCAAGGCATTTTGAAAAATTTGCACTTCTGAATCTAGTTCTTCTTCTGGTTTCGATTGGTCTAATATCTGCTGCAGGTAGTTATCTAAGTCGACTTTTCCAAAAACAGGTTTATTCTCTTTTATTTCTGCTTTTAGCGCTAATCTTAAAATTAGGTTAGACAACCCTATAGTTACGAATACGATGGGGCGGAGTACATTATAAAGAATCCAAACAGGGATACAAAACAAGTTTAGAGTCCTATTGGGGTTAATTCTAAATATTGTTTTAGGCAAGAATTCTGCAGAGACGAGAACAATCAGTGTGGAAATAAGTGTTTGGAATAGTAACACAGCTATACCGGAAGTTATAAACAGGTCTAACCAAGGCTCTAAAATCTTAGCCATTAACACACCATACATCACTAGAGCAACGTTGTTGCCTACTAGCATTGCCCCAATAAAATTTGATTCTTTTTTTAAAAATTTGGAGTAGATTTTAGCGGCAAGTTTGCCCTCTTTATTTTCTACTTCAATTTTAAGTTTACTAGAAGATACAAAGGCTATTTCCATGCCCGAAAAGAAGGCAGAGAAAAGCAGGGTGATAAAAATAACAACAAGATCTATGATTTCCATTTATGCTTAGAGCAACTCCAAATATAATAAAACTTACTTGTCGATATTCTCCATTTTCTTTCTCATAATTCTTCTCGCGAAAAACATACCGAATGGCATGGCGATAATTAAGAGGTAGGTCCAATCGAAACCATTTTTTAATGATAGGTATCCCAATACGAAAATCAATACTGTACCTAGCGCAAGCCAGAATATTTCCATTATGTTATTCAGTATCTTCAGCTGTTGTGTCTTGAGGTTCAATTTCGTCTATTAAAAATTCTCCTAATGGGTGAAGAATTTTGTATGTTGAAAAGTCTTCGGCAGCTTCTAAGCCCCTGCCAGTTAATGTTTCATCTGCAGTTGTGATGCTCACAAATTTATCGGTTCTTATAATCTGTTTGCCTTGATCCCAGATTAGATGCTCGGTAGTTAATTTTTCTCCGGCCTTGTTTATTACGACAACATTATCTTTGGCCTCCATTATTTTTTCGTTGATGTAATTGATTGCGTAGTTGCATTCTATTTGAGATTCGGGTTCCTCAAGCTCGTTGTAAAAAACCAATTTGAGTCCTTCAGGAAATTCCATATACGGTTTTTCTTTGTTGTACCTATTTAATTTTGATGAGATAAGCCGCAATGTCAGCTGGGCACTATCGCTAAACAATATTTCAACATTGGTAGAAGATTCTGAAGGCAAATCCTCTTGTGCTGTAACCAGTCGAATTTTTTCGATTTCGTTTTTATTACAAGAAATAAAAACCCCTACCATAAGAATGATAAGGGCTAGTATTTGAGAATATTTTTTGATTTTCACCTTATTGAGGAACTCTAACAGCGGTAGTTTCATTAATCCAACCGCCAACAGTTACCGATGGTTTATCAATCATGCCATATTGGAACAATAATTCTTTAGATGGGCCATTTGCTTTAGCTCGGGCATATTTTTTACTTGCTTTTTCTGCTATTGATGGGTCAACAGATTTCCCTTTTGAGTATTTATCCATGGCAGCCCAATACACGTATTTTTTTTCTAATTCGTTTTCGCCAAATTTAGTAGAAGAGTAACAATCACCAATTAATAAGTACGCTTCTCCATAGTTTGGATTTACTGCCAAAATCGCTCTGCAATGTGTTCTTGTAGAAGAGTATTGCTTCAAATTATAGGCCACCTGAGCGGCTTTTAAATTGGAGCTTATTTTTTCGTCTTCGGTTTTTGCTAATTCCGCAGCTTGCTTAAAAAACAAATATGCATCTGCATAGTTCTTGTTTTTAGAGTTTAAACCACCTAACGCCATGAGACAAGTATAAGAAGGTGAAACTTCACATAAGCTAGTTGCAGCGTTTTTGTATAACTCAACTTCAGTGCCACCGTCTTTTTCTTTTTTCTCTAAAACACTTACAATTTGCTGCAACAAAATCGTGTCCTTCGGATTAGACTCAAACTTTGGTTGAAACGCTTCAACAATGTCTTGAGGTTTGGCAATAGCCATAAAATATTTGTCGATATTAGATTTTGTACCTTCCCAGTAGCCAACATATTTTTCATTGTCTTCAGCTTTGTATTTATTGACGTTAAAGTCAACAATTTCCATTAGCGGCAAGTACTGCTCTATAAGCACTACTTTCTCAACCTTTTTTTGTTGTAGCATTTTATAATAGGATTTGTAATATGAAAATGCTGCGCCAGGACCTAAATCGTTCCCTCTTAATCCTACTGCTTTTTTTAAGATTTCATTGGCTATTTCTGGCGATTCTTTGTTATACTTCAAATAATCTGAGCCCTTTTTTTCGAGCACTTTTCCTTCGTCACCAAAACTTGCAATACGCTGATCGTAAATCATCATAAGCGTATCTATTAATGCTTTCTTAGTTGAATCGTCTTCAGTTTCTTTTATAAACTGTTTGTACATTTTTGCACCGTTAATGTACATGTTTTTACTTGCTTTAGGGCAAGTATTAAAACAAACTCTCCAGTATTTAACAGCTTCTGTATAGTCTCCACCGCTGAAGTACGGGTTCATATATACAGATAGATTTTCAATACATGAAACACTATCTTCTGGCGTTACACCATATTTTCCTTTTTGCGAAAACGCGCTTAATGCGCTTATCATCAGCACTACAATTGCTATTGTTTTAATTGTTTTTTTCATTTGAATTTACTTTGAAATATTTAATCAATTTTCGATTTATAGAACCACCGGTCAAATTTACTTGGCGTAAGTGATAACCCGACATGTATAGTTGTAAATTGCTCATAAATTGGTGTTACATTCTTATCTCCTCTTCGGCCAGCCTCTAATCCAACATTAAACATAGTTCCTTTTCCCGCGCTTATTATTGGTATACCAATACCAAAACTTATGCCATATTCTGCAATATTTTGGCCGTTTACAATTAAGTGAGTATTTGTATAGCGAAAACCAGCTCTATAGTTGATCATTTTCTGCACGTTTTTATAAGCTTTAGCATCGGGTATATACTGGAAGCCAACCGATAATTGGTCGCGCATAGCTAGACCGATATTGTTATCAAAAAGCGAAGCTTTTGACCAATCTGTTCTGCTATAATCTACAGCTAGAAGGTATTGTTTGTTGTATTTATCTTGTCTTTTATTGAGTTGAACTGTAAATCCTAGCCCTAAAGTTTGGGGAATATAGAAGTTTCCTGTGTCTGGTCTACTGAATATGGTATCTTCTACAATGTCGTTAAAATTTGTAGATCTATATGTATATACGTATTCGTTCCTGAATGCTCGCGCACTATCACCTATACTATAGAAAGCGCCAAGCGAACCAGATAAGTTCTTACTAAATTTTCGTTTGTATAACAATCCAAAGTCGAAGTTAAAGTCACTTATTTTAAGTTGGTCACTATGATAAGTGCTAAAAGCGCCATCGATGTCTTGAGGTTCAACACGTTTTTGACGATTTATGTTTCCGAAAATATAAGAGGCATTAAATCCTACTGACAGCGTTTGAATAGTATCGTTAATAACACTAAACCCATTGCCGAGATATGCTTTATTGATTCCACCTTCTCCTTGGTAAATATAATTTACGTTTCCGAACCCTGTAACAGTTTCGCTAGTTTTAAACCGATACCCCATTCTGCTTTGAGGAACCATTCCAAAACTAAAACCCCACCATTTAGTGATAGGAAAGGCTAAAGAAATATTTTTCAGGTAACCAATATTCCCATTCTGAGTGGAATTAACTTGATTAATTTGCAAGAAATTATAGTTAACTCCTACGTTAAAAACGGGTAATTTAATCAAGCTGTATGAAGCTGGGTTGGCAATGTTTATTTGATACGGGTCTGCGATTGCGAATTTTGCATCACCCATAGAAGTATTGAATGCTAGGCCGGTTGATTCCAAATCTCCTATACCATAAGACGAAAAAGGAGACCGGGTAGAATTTTGACCATTAGTTGATAACTGCAACAATCCTAAGAAAGTTAGGGTCAGGCTAATTTTTTGTATTGTATTCAAGAATTTCATTTAAACCTTTTAGTACCCATAATGAGTCTGCAAAAGTGATGTTTTTTAGTCCTTTTTCAAAATATTTGTGATCTCCTCCTGTAATTACTACTTTTAGTTGCTCATAGTCAGCATTATATTGGGTAATTACTCCATTTATTTCAGTTTTAATTCCGTTGATAACCCCAGATAAAATTGATGTTTTGGTAGTTTTACCAATATAATTATCGAATTCGGCCGGTTGTACTAAAGGCAATTGATTTGTAAAAGTATTTAGCGATTTAAATCTCATTTGCATACCCGGTGAAATTGCCCCGCCTTGATAAATACCTTTTTCATCTACAAAATCATATTTGATGCATGTACCTAAGTCGATACTCAAAGAATTTTCATTTTGAAATTGCGTATGTAGTGCAATAGCACAAGCTAACCTGTCGTTACCTAATGTTTTTGGTGTTTGGTATAGGTTTGAGATAGGTATGGGGGTTTCTGAAGATAAAAGAATTGTAGGAAAATGTTTTTGACAAGCAGCTAAAAATGCACCAGTATTTGAAACGACAGAGCTAATTATACAATGTTTTATCTGTTGTGTCTCGTTTATTGTTTGAATTTTTTCAGCAATGTTCTCAAGCTCGTCAGTCGTTTCTTCGATAATATTTTTATTTTCGAAAATGGCAACTTTAGTTGAAGTATTTCCTATGTCTATTATTAAATTCAAAGCAGGACAAAGGTATAAATCGTAGACTTTGAAGCAATAACGAAAAAATGATTGTTTTTTAAATATTTTTATACTTTTGCCGTCCTTATAAGGCTGACGCCTTAGCTCAGTTGGTAGAGCAATGGACTGAAAATCCATGTGTCCCTGGTTCGATTCCTGGAGGCGTCACTGCATAAAAGCCCTTGCATCATTGATGTTAGGGCTTTTTGTTTCTAAAGTATTTAGTAAAGCGGGTCAATTTCGGAAAAGCACTGGTGTTTTCGACCATAAACACGTTTTTTATTTCTATTTTAGAGTCATCAAACCCATAAGCTATATATTACTCTGTCTTATCTCTTTTCAAGGATTTTCTCAATTTAGTGATGAACAACAACATCAGATTGATAGTTTAAACACTATTATTGCTAGCCCTAATAGCCATGACACTTCTTTAGCTGGATCATATGTGGCTTTATCAGAAATCCTCTACATTTCAAACATTGACACTTTAAAATCATTATGCGAGAAAACAAGTCTTATTGCTGAAAAATCACTTTTAAAAAATAATTCAGAAATAGTTAAGAAAAGTCTTAAAACATCTTTATCAGGAGCACTAAACAATATAGGCTATGTATATAGAAATCAAGGAAAAATAAAAGAAGCCTTAGCTTATCACGGGCGCAGTCTTAAAATAAGAGAAGAAATAGGGGGTAAGTCAGGAATAGCTAACTCTCTAAACAATATAGGAGTTATATATAGTGACCAAGGCCAAGTAAAAGAAGCCTTAGCTTATTTCAGTCGTAGTCTTAAAATAAGAGAAGAAATTGGTGATAAAAAAGGAATAGCTACCTGTCTAAACAACATAGGGTTTCAACACAAAAGTCAAGGTCAATTAAAAGAAGCCTTAGCTTATTACAGTCGTAGTCTTAAAATAAGAGAAGAAATTGGTGATAAAAAAGGAATAGCCACCTGTCTAAACAACATAGGGTTTATATATGATGACCAAGGCCAATTAAAAGAAGCCTTAGCTTATCACAGCCGCAGTCTAAAAATCTATGAAGAAATAGGTTATAAATCAGGTATAGCTCTTGCTCTGAACAGCATGGGAAATATCCTCAATAAACAAGGTGATTTAAAGAAAACATTAATATATGGTCTAAAAAGTTTAACTATTTCACAAGAAATAGGTTCTCCTAAGCGGATAAGAGAGGCTTCAATTTTATTAAGTAGAGTATATGGAAAACTAGGAAAGGGTATGAAAGCATTAGAAATGTACAAGTTGCATATTACAATGAAAGACAGCCTGAATAATGAGGCAACACAAAAAGCATCTATTCAGCGACAAAGTAAATACGAGTACGAAAAACAAAAAGTACTAGGCGATGCAGCCCACGATAAACAACTTGCCGTAGAACACGAACAGCAGCAGCGACAGAAAGTAATTAGTTATTCTGCCGGTGGGGGATTAGCCTTAATACTTGGGTTCTTACTCTTTGTGTTTAACCGACTAAAAATTACACGAAAGCAAAAAGAAGCGATAGCTGCACAAAAGCAAGAGATAGAAAACACACACGAACAATTGGCGGAACACCATCAAGAGATAAGCGATAGTATAACTTATGCAGAGCGCCTGCAGAGCGCCATACTCCCTTCTTTTGAAGAAGTTGATAAATACATACCCAACAACTTCATACTGTTTCAGCCGAAAGATGTAGTCAGCGGAGACTTCTATTGGTTCGAAAACGTAAACGGAATTTCCTATGTCGCAGCCGCAGATTGCACAGGTCACGGGGTACCAGGAGCGCTTGTTTCTGTTGTTTGCTCAAATGCATTGAACCGTTGTGTTAACGAGTTTAAGTTGACAGAACCATCTCAAATTTTAGACAAGACTCGTGAATTGGTAATTGCAACATTTGCCAAGAGTGGAGCCAATGTAAAAGATGGAATGGACATAGCTATTTGTGCTATTAACGGAACCAAAATGACTTATGCTGGTGCAAACAACCCTCTATGGATAGTTAGAGACACTGCACTCCTGTCTGATATTCAAAAAAAAGAAAGAGACACTTATTTGGGAGACAAAGTCTCACTAATCGAATATAAAGCGACTAGGCAATCTGTAGGGTTAAATGAAGTAATGAAGCCTTTCGAACAGCAAGATATTGAACTGCATAAAGAAGATACTGTTTACCTTTTCTCCGATGGCTATGCAGACCAATTTGGTGGCCCAAAAGGCAAGAAACTAATGTATAAATCTTTCAAAAAACTACTACTCGATTTGGTTGACACTCCTTTGAATGAACAAAGCGAGCGAATCATTACCGACTTCAACACCTGGAAAGGCGACCTCGAACAAGTAGATGATGTGGTAGTTATTGGATTTAGAGTATGACACTTCACGTACATATCCCTAATAATAAGCTCTTTAAGTGCTGCGAGATACAGATTATTGAAACAAGCAAAAATTAAGTTGTTTTTTTCAATATTTCGGAGAATTGCTTTAGCGTGAGCTCGATAGTTTTCTTCCATAAGAACTTCTCTGAAACCAATTTTATAGAAGCTTTTTTGAAATCACTCAGTTGAGTTTCTTTGGAGTGACAACATTCGATAAGAACCTCACTAAGTTTTTCGGAAGTAATAGATTCTAATAGCCACCCATTGCCTTTAATTTGTTCTTTTACCGCTCCAACATTAGTAGCAATAATTGCTAAGCCACTTGCCATAGCTTCTAGAATTACAGTAGGCATTCCCTCAGAGTGGCTAGGGCATACCAGTACATCACATTGTCGTGCGATTCGTTGAACTTCTTCTTGGTTAACAATTTTCCCATAGTAAATAACTTGTGAAGTTACTAGTTGCTTTTCCTTTGGTATAGGCCCAATAAAATGAAATTCAAAATCTACTCCTTTGTCAACTAACTGCTGAAGAGATTTGTTTAGCTCTTCTATTCCTTTTCTGCGCTCGTACCGTCCAATAAATACAAATTTTCTTATTTCATTGCTAGGTGTCGGGTTCTTATTTAACCAAGAAGACTCAACACCAATCGGAGTCACAAGAATTCTAGCATTAGGAACACCTAAATCTTGTAAAATAGTGGTCAGCTTACCTCCAAGAGATGTAGCAAAGTCAGCATTTAAAGACATCCATTTAGCTGTATGCTTCAGCAAAATGTATTGCAGCTTTGCACCAATTGAAGGAGCTTTTTGAAACATTTCATACCCATGAAAATTAATAACAACAGGAATGTTTATTGTTCCAGATTTTCTTTCTTTTATAAATTGCCAACCAGTAAATCCTTGGGCATAGATTAAATCGTAACAATCGATCGAATCTTTTATTTCTTGATATATAGATTTTGAATACGCCTTGTTCTCTCTAACGTAATGACCAGGAAAACGATCTAATTTAGGAAAATCGTGTAATCTAAAATCAATATTCTTTAGCTCCAGTTCATTGAAATGATTTAGATCAGCCCCTTGGTCTTTTAATTTCGAATTAAAATCTGTGCAATGAAATAAAGTGACATTTACATTGTTTTGGGCAAGGTACTTTGCAAGGTAATACGAATGCTTCTGCATTCCCCCCATAGTGTATGGATATATTCCGTCTGTGAGTAATAATATTCGCATTACAAAGCGAAGTTAGGTCTTTTGATAAATCTTAGTTAAGATTTTATTAATTCCTTTTTCAAGAATTAACACCGAGCGGCTCAAGGAACTTTAAAATATTTGGCAACCAATTTTAGTGCAGTAAACGCCATATTTCTAATAAAAATCGTGCAATATTAGTAGTAGTGTTTTTGTAATTTCAGCATCACAAATCGATATATGCTATGTTTTAATTTAGCTTACTTGGTGTTTGTATAGCTCTGTTTTTTTGCCATAAAATGTATAACTTGCTCCCGTGAAACAATTGCTACAATTCATCTTTGAACTTTCAACCCAGCATGCTAAAATTCGTCAAGTTATGATACGCTGTAGCTTTGGTCTTTTTTCTTCTTTTATATGGTAGACATAACAAATAAAATCAGCACGCTTAGGGTGGCAAAAGCCCAGGCAACAGTTTCTGTGAGTAAACAAGAAACAATCGATGCAATTATCAATAAAGCGGTTCCTAAAGGAGATGTGTTTGCTTCTTCAAAAACCACTGGATTGTTGGGCGTAAAGAAAACGGCAGAGTTATTACCCGATTGTCATCCTATGCCAATAGAGTATTGCGGAATCGATTTTGAGATTAATGATTTGGACATTACCATCACGGTTGAGGTAAAGACGATTTACAAAACGGGCGTTGAGGTAGAAGCAATGCACGGAGCAAGTATAGTGGCGTTAAACGTTTACGACATGCTTAAGCCTATAGACAAGGGCATAGAAATCAATAATATTAAATTGCTTAGTAAGCGTGGCGGTAAGAGTAGTTTTAAAGATGGCGAAGGAAATGGTTTCTCTGCTTGTGTGGTAGTTTGTTCAGATTCCATATCAGCTGGTTCCAAAGAAGATAAAGCAGGAAAAGCGATTATTGAGAAACTCAAGACTTGTAATGTCGAAATAGCAAATTACCAGGTTATTCCAGACGAAAAGAGCGAAATAAAATCTATTGTTGAGGGTAATCTGTCGTCTGATTTAATAATTTTTACGGGTGGTACAGGGTTATCAGAACGAGACAATACACCAGAAGCCTTAGAGGGATTAATTGAAAGAAAAATTCCAGGAATAGAAGAGGCAATTAGAAACTACGGACAAAACAGAACTCCATATTCTATGTTGTCACGAAGTGTAGCAGGTACGATTGGAGACACTTTAGTATTGGCATTGCCGGGCAGCACTAACGGAGCTAGAGAGTCTATGGACGCGATCTTCCCCGCTGTTTTACACGTTTTCAAAGTTCTTAAAGGACACAGACATAATTGAGCGAACCAAAAAAAATAGCAGACTCTTTTGGCCGCATACACGATTACCTGCGTATTTCGCTCACCGATCGTTGTAATTTGCGTTGCACATATTGCATGCCTGCAGAGGGAATAGTTTTACGCGAGAAGTCAGAATTTATGACCTCTGAAGAAATTATCGAAATAGCGACCACGTTTGTGAAAATGGGGGTTAAAAAAATTCGATTAACGGGTGGCGAACCCTTAATTAAAAAGGACATCGTAAATATTCTCACTCAGCTGAGTCATTTGCCAATTGAATTAACGCTCACTACAAATGCGGTGCTGGTTGATAAGTACCTTCAGACATTTAAGGACGTTGGAATTAAGTCATTAAACGTTAGTTTAGATTCTCTGAAAGCGGCACGAATGAACGCTATTTCTAGACGGGCATATTTCAACCGAATTATGGCTAATATTGATTTGCTAATCGATAGTGAAATTGATGTCAAGCTTAATGTGGTGCTAATGAAAGGTGTAAACGATGACGAAATTATTGATTTCATTGAGTACACAAAAGTCAATAAAGTTGACATTCGTTTTATAGAATTTATGCCTTTTAGTGGTAACGAATGGGATCGATCAAAGATGGTTTCAATACAAGAAATTCTTGATGTTGCTAACGAACAGTTTCTGTCAATTCAAAAATTGGAAGAAAAACCAAATTCCACATCAAGAAATTATCGAGTTGATGGATATGTAGGTACGTTTGGAGTGATAAGCACGGTGACCAATCCGTTTTGTGATTCATGCAACAGAATTCGCTTAACTGCAGATGGTAAGTTAAAGAACTGCCTATTTTCTGCAGACGAATCAGATCTGTTAACACAACTAAGAAGCGGGCAAGATATTATTCCGATGATTCGAGCGGCAGTTGCTTCTAAAAAAGAGAAGCTTGCGGGGATGGATTCATTTGAGTCTGAACAAGGGAAAGAAATTTTTTCTAAAAACAGAAGTATGATATCAATCGGTGGCTAAACGGAGCCAAAGCGACATAGATGTTGCTTGGTTATAATAGATTTCCTCTCTGTTTATTATTTTCTATTTTTACCTCCAAATATTGAGAAGCTGCCAAAATGAGTGATAAAACTAAAGAATTAGAGGATAAGATTGCTGAGGCAAAGTTGGGCGGTGGCGAAAAGAGAATAGCCGCACAACATAGTAAGGGGAAACTCACAGCAAGAGAACGGGTTAATTTGTTGCTTGACGAAGGTTCGTTTGAAGAAATAGGTATGCTGGTAAAGCACCGCTCCAAGAATTTTGGATTGGACAAGCAGGTATTTTTGGGTGATGGTGTCGTTACCGGATACGGAACAGTTAATGGTCGCTTGACCTATGTTTTTTCTCAAGATTTTACAGTACTTGGTGGGTCCTTAGCCGAAGCTCATGCTGAAAAGATTTGTCGAGTTATGGACATGGCAATGAAAAATGGAGCTCCAGTTATCGGCTT
>Ga0209335_10002398_pt1 | contig 19777 bp, 12 predicted proteins | sample COG_09_FD_184753 | JGI IMG/M metagenome (GOLD analysis project Ga0209335, IMG submission 184753) | Pelagic Microbial community sample from North Sea - COGITO 998_met_09 (SPAdes) (version 2) | ecosystem: Environmental > Aquatic > Marine > Neritic zone/Coastal water | place: Helgoland, sampling...
GTGGTGATGATATCCTTCGATGCTGTGCTGACGAAGTTGCCGTAGTCGTCCACAATGCGCAGCTTCCAGTAGAAAGGCTCCCACGCGATGAGCTCCGTCTGCAAAGAGACCGATTCGAACCACACGTTGTTAAACGACACGAGACCGACCGCGACTAGTACAGGCCGCTCGATCGAAAGCCCGAACGAGCGCGACTCGAATCGCAGCACGTAGCTACCCTCGACAACAACCTTGGTGCGATCAACTTCGTTCTTGGGTATGGTGGTTCCTGGCGGGTCCAGCCCGAAATAAGCGCGCGACCTCAACATTTTGACTGAACCCGCGCCAGAGAGGCCCTCGCGAGTGTTTGCGAAGGGTGCGCGTTCCAGCGAAACAACGCTGAGGTCAATGTAGGTGCCATCAACTGCTGCAGGATTTTGGTAAACATCGTATATTGTTAGGATACCCCACACATTATCACCCGTCGTGCGATACGGCGCAAAGCTGTCCAGGGTCATCGAGAAGGGCACCTCCGCACTAATGTCGAAGGGCTCAGAGAGAGCAGTGTGTTCTGGGTGCGACATCACGGTGAAGCGCAGCACGAACGAGCGCCGTTGCTGATAGTTGAAAATACGCATGTCGTCAAAGTCAACCCGGCCGTTGCGCGTGTAACTGATCGTCGTGCCTTGGAGCACGACACTGCACGAACCGTCACATGACGCGATCGAAACCCCGATCTCCTCTCTCGGCCCGACATCGAGTTCCCCGCTTACCGTAAGAAGATTAAGGGCGGCCGTGATCGTACCGCCCGCGACAGTGTGGAGCGGCTGCACCACCATTCTGAGCCCCCCGATCTCCGGGAGGAGCGAAAACGGCAGCGTGCTCACGACACGGCACGGCTCCTCGGCGAAGCGGCTCGTCTGACGCGCCGTGTCGACGCGGGTGGGGTCTTGCGGCGATGAGCAGTAGCAATCTGCGGGGTCCTGTGCGCAGCACCCGTGCGTGAAGAGAATCTGCAGCCCATCCACAGGCGGGCCTGAGATACGCATGTAGCGGAAGGTGGCGCGGCCGTCGACCGCGTGCGCTGAGATGACGCAACCCGAGGTGTGAAACGTCTCTACCTGGCAGTACTCCTTGAGATCCCCGAGCTTTTGCCCAGAGATCTGAGCGCCGCCGGCGCCGCCCTGCACGACCGAAGCTGTGACAGAAGGGCAGATCCACTCGTTCACGACAGGGTTGTCGAAAGCATCGAGCAGGGCCACTGCAGGCTGCACCGCCATCGGGTTCCCAAACGTTGTCGAGTTCCCTGGCTCTACAGCCATCTGGATTTTCGCAGGCTGAAGCGGTGTCACCGCGAAGACGTATTCCTTGCTGCTGAGAAGCTGACTGCCCGACCGAGCTCGAAAAATCAGCGCGTAGCGACCAGGCACGATGCTCGAGAGGTCCGTAAACGCCGCGACCCCGCCACTCGTCACGAGCTCGGTTGTGCCCGACAGCACGTCCGCGCGGGGTTCCATTGAGGCGGCCCCAGACGGGTCGCGCGCGGAACAGTTGCCCTGCTGCTTGAAGTCGCAGGTAGACAACGCCACGGGATCCTCCGAGCACGCGTCGTACGAGTAGAAGAGTCCTGGCACGAGCGGGTCCGGCCGCGACCCGGGGCACGCAGCGTCAACGTAGCACCACGATCGGCAGCACCACCAACCCGGTTTGCAGTCGGGCCATGCCGCAGCACAGTCGCGCCTGAGCGTGTCCCAGGCAGCGCAGTACGTGCCGTAGCTGGAATCGAAGAGTGTGTAGTCTCCAACAGCCTGCGAGGGCTTACCAACGGCTCCGACGTCGGTGACCGTGCTGCGCCCCGTGCAGGTGCAGAGCGTGCTGGCCGAAAAGCCCGCGACGTTGACCGATTGCTGCTCGACCAGCTCTGCAAAGACACGGAGCTCCCGGCCAATGGCGAGATTTCCAAAGGCATCGCGCACTTCCACAATGCAATCGTGTCCGTCGCAGAAACTCGTTCCAGTGTCAGAAACACCCTCGGGGAACACGTGCAGCATATGATTCTCCGACGCGTTGCTGAGGCCGATGTCGCGCGGGACGCATGGGTTCACGCGCATGGCCTGTGATGTCACCGCAAGGCCGGTCGTGCCCTCAACGGAGAACACGAGCCTGTAGTCACCTGCAGGCAGCACCCTGAGAGCAGAGAACTGCGCGGTCCCAGCAGCAACTTCCACGCTGTTGCCGTCCACCCAAGGGCGATGCTGCAAGCATGCGGCCGCCTTGCCAGGGCCGAAGAGACCTTCGGCCGAGAGCAGGCTGGCTACGCCCCTGCACGACTCGCCGTGCACAACCTCTCCTGCGCGCGGCGTGGCGCATGGGCAATGGCACTCGCGGCAGACAGCAGCGCCGACCCGGACGCTCACGTCCATGTCTCGTACAAGCGCGCCATCAGCGTCGAGCAGAAGCACCTCTGGCTGCACGCGCAGCGGCGCACCGGCCTCGGTTTCCGAGGGCACATCCACCTTGATTGCCAGAGATGAGACGATCGATGCATTCAACGCTCCAGTGCCCGTCCCCCCAGACGGAACCAGCAGCACGGGCATGTAGACGCGCGCTTGCGGGATGTCAATCAGGCCAGCCTCACACGTGTCCACGGGCGCGAGTGAGAACCACACCGCGAAACGCAACGCCATCGTACCCGTCGCTTCAGGCACATTGAGCCCTGTCAACTTGATGATGCGATCGGACGCTCCAGCCTGCGCGGCAGATATGCAGCGTGTGGTGACCCCCCCCAGCGGCAGAAGCTCGCGCGTCGCGACATCCTCCAGCGCAACAGTAATCTTGTACGACCCGATCGCTGACGCGCCTGCGGAGACGGTCAGGGCCGTGTCGAAAGACTGCCCGGCCTTCAGGGTAGTACTCGTACTGCCTGGCGCTGCGCCGTCGACATGGGTTACTGATGCAGCTTGGAACGCCGAGGCTGCGAGATCGGGGTATGCGGCCGGGTCGAACGTCACAAGCTCAAGCGACGTGGAGGCGGCAGCCGAGCCGGCGGACACTCGCAGCTCGCAATAGGAGGGCGGCGAAGCCAGCAAGTCGCCTTCCACAGTGAGGTTCGCCAACGTCGACAAGCCCGAGGCATTCGTATCCGTGCGGTTCGCGCTGCCTGTGATGGCGAAACCGGGACAGCCTTGCAGTGCAGCATGCACGACCTGGCCGGGGCACGGGTTGCCCAGGGCATCCAGCACGCGCACCAAAACGCTCTCAGTGAAGAGTTCCCCCAGCACTGCTCGCGCCGGCGCTGACACTACCTGGCCACTCGCTGCAGGGCCTGCGACGACCGCCAGCGGAGGTGTAGTGGCTGTAAGCGCGAGTGCGCCGCGGACGATGGTCACGTTGAGGCGCATGCCCTCAGTCGCGGCAGTCGGCACCGTGGCGACCAGGCGCACGACGCCGTCGGCAAAAGTCGCACCGGGTACTTGGCATGCAGCGTCGCACTCGCACGGCGCGTCCCCGTCCTCGAGCGCGCAGCCGCAGCGGAAGCATCCAGGGTACGCGGGGTCTGCAGCGCGTAGCGTGACCGTGGTGCCGCCGTCAAGCGGGCTCGCCGCGACGAGGTTGCCCAGCGAGTCGAGGGCGAGGATCTCCAGGAGCACCGAGCTGTCTGCCGGCGCCTCTGCCGGAGGCGAGGCTGCCTCGAGCATTGCCAGGGCACCAGGCGCCACTTGGAAAGGCGGCGTCGAGGCGAACACCGCCTCCGTTCCCTGAGCGGGCTCGCTATCTACGCACGAGCCCCCATCAGCGTGAGCATAGCTTAGCACCACCGAGACAAGCTCCGGGAACGCAGACGTGCCGTAGGTGGCGCGAGTGGCAGAGATGACCACGGTGGCACCACCGTCCGTCAGCGGCACGGGCCCCGTGCATGAGCTGCACTGCGCCAGCACGCGCAGCTCCTTGTTCCCGGCGTCGACGAGGGAGGGAGCGAGGCAGCCGTCGACCAGTGGGTTGCCGAACGCGTCGTACACTATCGCCTGGAAGCTCAGCGGCGCGCCGGCAGCGACGCCGGTCAAGTCTGCCTCCTCGGTGATGACCACACTGTGCGCGTCCGATGGGATAACGCGGAAGGAGACCTGAATGGGATGCTCGAAAAGGCGATTGTCCTTGAAGTTCCACGCTCGAAGTGACACGTTAAATGTCGCTTCGCCAACGACCGCCGGCGCCGACAGCAGTTCCATGTTAATTAGACCCTGATTCGAGACTGCAACGTCGCTACAGACGCTCTTGCTCGAGACTGGTTCTGTCACTTCCGCACCAGAGCATCCTCCGCCGTCGGTCCACGACACGATGGAAGCGAGATCCTCCACTGCCTCCGCCCCGGCGATGTAGTGGCCGTACTGGTCGGCCTGCCATGGGAAGACAGAGCCGTTGGCCTCCACGAACCAGTCGCCTTGGGAATTACTCCCATAGAGGGTAAAGCCCAGAGGCAGGAGGCCCGGGAACGCGCCATTATTCGAGCACATCAGACAGCCTGGGCCCAAGTACTCAGCGACATAGACCCAAACCTGCTCATCACGCCACGCCAGGTTCCCAAACACGTCGAGGAGCTTCACTGCCGATTGAAACTCAGCCGACTTACCGGCCTGCGCATCGGTACCCTCAAAGAGTGCCACAAACGAAGCAGGGATCTGCGGCCAGACGGCAAAAAGCGGCGAGACGTCTGAAACAACTCCGATCGTGAAGCGAAGAACGTATCCTTGGAATGGCAGATCATGGCAGAAGACATCATCGCAACTTTTCTTGATGTACACTGCGAAGCTTGCCCGGCCCCCTTCTCCGAGCCTTGCAAAGGTGTCGTTGGTCGGCAGCGCAAAACTCGAGTTGAAGAGCACTTCAAGTGAAATGTTGCCTCCAGGTTCAACAGGGTTCGAAAACTCGTCCAGAATGTGGACCTTGACCTCAAACTCGTCGCCAGCCACCGTCCCGGTCGCATCGGGCGACTTGTCTATTATGATCTGGCACACATCCGGCGTGAGACATAGCCTCGAGGCCTCTGACGGGCCGACAACAAACTCGTCTGACTCGACCTCCACGCCAGCGTTATGCTGACCAACGAGGAAGACGAGCTTGAAGGTCCCGCGCTTTTGTACGGCGATGTGAGCGAACGTCGCGATGCCATCAATGGATGCAACCGTCGTGATCCCCACCAGCGCCCCGTCAGTGACAGCGGGAGCTCCTGGCGCCAGCTGCGGTTCGAGGCGTACGCTGACTGGGACGTCAGAGTCGATGAGGTTCCCCTCGGGATCCACGACACGCACCACCGGCGCAGGGGAAAGCACGTTGCCAGCAGACGAGTCCCGCGGCTGCGTTTGCAGCACCAGGGCGCCGATCGGGATTACCGAGAATGTATCTGTTACTGCCTTTTGCGGGCACGTGAAGCCCGACAGGCGGCAGAAGCGCAGACTAAGCGAGCCGCCAGGTCGGTTGACAAAGAGGTCTGTAAATGTCGCTCGCCCACCATCGAGGTTCAGGACGGTAGTACCGCCGAGCAAGCCGCCCGAGTCGGTTGGGTCCTCGAGCGATGCGTAGATGGCGTCCGTGTTGTCCGCCGCGAGGTTGCCGAACGCATCGCGCGACTCGACAGTCGCAGCCCCGGCCTCGCCGCCGATGGGGGTGAAGATGTACCATTCCGAGTTGTTTGCAATCTGAGCGGCCAGGCCAATAGCGACGGAAGGCCCGGGCAGGAGCCGGAAGTTTAGCGAGAAGCCCGGCTCGACAGCGCCCGTGAAGCCGCCGACAGCGAGCGCGTCAAATTGGAACGTGAAGCCGAGCGCACCCTTGGGCGTCATGTCGATGCGCAGCCCTTCGAAACGCGCGAATCCGTTCTCAGCCAGCTTGATGGTCGTGCCCTGCACCAGCCCCGGGTAGCCGCCGAGCCCGGCTGGAATGGAGACGCCCACGTAGATAGTCGTCGGCACGGGGTTGTCCACCACGTCCACCACCACCACCTCAGGAGTCGCCAGGATGGGCTCGCCAACGGTTCCGCAGTCCCCAGCGCCGAGCTCAGGGCACTCCGACTCGGGACGCACGTAGATGTGGTGAGCCTGGCCAGCTGTAACGTCGAAGGCAGCTGTGGTGAGCTCGAGCGACGAAGAGGCTGCGGCGCCCGTGGCTGTGAAGCGGATCGCATAGCCCTCCGCAGCAGCCGCGACTGCGAGGTCAGTGAAGCGCAGGAAGTCCGAAGAGTGCCGCCTAGCCTCCCGCGTACCGGAAAGGCGAGCAACGCAGTCCACGCCGCTGAAAGAGCAAAGGTCTCCAACAAGTTGGGCAGTTATCCCCGCGCCTCGAACGATGTTGCCATAAACATCCGTGACGATGCCTCGGTAAGGCTGCTCGGGCAGCAAGCCCTTTGAAACGGTGTTGACGGTGAAGCTCCGCGGGCGGCCAAGCAGCTCCAGGACAGTAGCTGCCGTCGGGGCAACAGCGAAGACCGGCGTGGTGTCCGATGCCCCGGATGCCGCATGCGCAAGGGTCAAGGAGAAGTTGCCAGCCACCTCGGGTGTGAAGGACACGTCGAAGAGCCCGTCCTGGACGCTGGCGACCAGCGCTGGGAAGGCCTCCGAAGCGGTTGCGTGCTGCACAATACCGCAGCAATCGACGCGCGAGGCGAGCGAACCGGCAAAGGACCCAGTGAGGTCTGCGGCGCCGTGCGCGAGATTCCCATGCTCGTCATACGCCTCACCCGATACGGCAAGCGCAGTGCCGGCCACAGTCGACGCCGGGACGCTTGAGGTCTCGATGTGCACTCGAAAAACGCCGGCGCCGCGCACCGTGATCTGCCCCGTAGTGCCGCGGTCATCCATGCCCGCGATCGCAAATACCAGCTGATAGACGCCCGCGCTGTAGAGCACCACGTCAGAAAAGGTGACCACGGCCGACGGTGCGCGCAGCAGGCGGATGCGCTCGCCAGTCAAGGCCGGCACGTCAGCGCCAGAGTAGACGGTCAAGTTGGCCGGCAGCGCGAGCTCCTGCCCCGCCTGCAGGCCTCCCGCCGGGGCGTCGGCTGCGCGAACCGCGGCGAGTCGCACCGCAAAGAGCACGCGGTAGAGCGACCCCGCGGCGGGCGCCTCCGTGAAGTCCGCGGACGCCGTCCGGCTGGGCCCGTCGTACGCCGTGATGAGCGCAAGCTGCCCGGCGCCCGCGCCCGCGTACACCTCGACGTACCGCCCAACTAGCAAGCCTGTGGTGGGGTCTGTGTCGGGCGCAAGCTGGATCGACGCGCCCGACGCACTCTGCGCGGCACCCACGAGCACGAGCGAAAAGTCCTGAGACGCATAGTCCTTGACCGTAAGCTCAATCGGGCCCAGGGCTTGGCCCGCCACCGACTCGAGCGCCGCGTCGCTTACGACGAGGAAGGACGGCCGCACCGAGATCACGTCGACCCTTGGGGCCGGAGCAACGCGCCCTGCGCTGGCGGCGGCCGAAGCCCACTCAATGACGATCTCCACGTTTGCGGCGGAGGAGTCAACGTAAAGCCCCTCCATGGCAAAGTGACCGGTGCTGGAAGACAGCTCGCAGCCCTGGATGGTGCAGAGAGTGACCACAGAGGCATTTTCGTAGTAAAGGGGAACAGAGCTGTTTTCTGCGCTAAGGCTGACACTGAGCGCCACTTGATAGCCTCGTGCAAGGTTGCCGAACGCGTCGAGCGCGCGGAAGTACAAGGCAAAGAAGCGGCCTGCCTCCATCGTCGGCGCCAGCGCCTCGACGAGCTCGACCTTTGCGGGAGGTGCCGGCGAGATCTCAAAGGACAGCTGGCGCTCTAGGCCGACGTAGCTGAACGTCGCGCGATACGTGCCGATCGCTGTGAGCGCCTCTCCCGGAAACAGCGCCTCGCCCTCATCTGACGCGTGCGCCCGACGTGTCAAGACGAGCTCGCCGTCTGCGTCGCGAATCTCGAGTTCGATGGGAGACGTCGCCTGAGCACGAGAAGATGACGTCAAAACCAGTGATATCAGCACAGAAAAATAGCCAGGGAATGGCCAGCAGGCGGCACTTAGCGACACGGGGGGCAGGCAGGGCTACGGGCGCGACCTGAGGCTCTAAAATGGCGAGGCCGAATTTGTCGCAGATGACCACTGTAATGTTCGGTAGTGGCTCGCCTGCAACAATCCGCACACCTTCGACGGGGCGGGAGAGCGAGACATTGAGTTTTTCGGCGTCAATGACTGCGAAAAGTGTCGAGTTCGCAGGCTCATCCGTCGGGGGGTCCGACGTGAATACTATGTACGCCTGCGAAGCGTTGACATCGAGGACAGTAAGATTCGAGAATTCGGCGCGCCCCCCGGCCCACCATTCGGCGGCCTGCTGCATGCACAAATCGTCTTCGCATGGAACACTGCCGTAGGAGAGTGCCATCGGCTCGTCGCTGACGAGCTGAGCAGATATCTTGATGCCTCCGACAGAATTGTTAAACTCGTCCTCGCCCTGCACGTGCGGCTGCCTTGAAACCAGGCACGTTCGGTTCCGAATCACGCAGTCGCCTGGCTGGCGAACGACGCGGAGGTGGTCGAGATTGCCTGGTGTCACGTTGAAAGCCTCGGTGACCATTGATACGGATGTGAAGTCGAAAGGCTCTCGGAAGAAGAAGTTCGGCTCGCTTGCTGACGAAAAGTTGGCCGTCGAGAAACGGAGCACATATGTACCAACAATCTCAACGAAGAGCCCTCGCAGCTGAATCGCGCCCCCGTCAAGCACAGTGGAGCTGACAGATTCAGAATGCGGCAGCGAAACATTGCGGAGCATTACGGACTCGGGGCCGTTGGCGCTGAGTGACTGGACCAAGAAACGGGCTTCGAGGACGAGGCCCACAGGAATTTGTGGTGCGTCGCTGGCCACATCACCTGGCCCAAACGTCAGACCATGCCCAGGTGTGCCCTCGGATGCGTACACCAACGCCAGATTCAGCGCCGACCCACCGAGTGGGGCGCCTGCAGTCGCCGTCTCCGACATACCGTCCACCTCGAGATCTAGGTGCGGCCCGACGACTGTCTGGTGGTCGGCATAGAGTCCTTCGCCGGGCTGCATGCCGCAGCAGCTGGCGTTGAGGACGACAGCACCCCACTCCTCAAAAACGAAGTCGAGGGTGACAAGACCGTCCATTGCACTGTAGGTACACGACGACGCTCCGTCGAGCTCATCACACGATGTCGCCCCATACGGCCACGCAGAATCGGACGAGAGCATAGTGCTTCTCGGGCTGCAGAGATCGCGTCGAGCAGGACAGACCAACATGGCCTGAACCACAACGCCGGCCTCGGCGCTGCCGACGGCGCGGTTGCCGTATGCGTCGAGCAGCTCGACCGCGGGCAGCGGCCCAGGCAGGCGCTCCAGTGCACGGGCGCGCAGCGGCGGTGGTGTGACCCAGCGTAGCTCCACAGTCGGTCCGGGGAGGACCTCCACCTGCAACACCAACGGATGTACGCCGAGGGATGATTGCACGGTGAGGTTATACGCTCCCGCAATGGTCAGGTTCAGGACGAATATGTTGTAGGACGAACTCGACTCTTGATAATCGCTCGCGGAAACGATTGAGTCGATGGAGGCGTCGACTGTCATCGGGCCCGCCTCCTCGTGCGGGTTCCCGTACTCGTCTGCGAGTGTGACCTCAAGGGAGAAGCTGTCGCCCGCGGAGATTTGCGCGACTGGCGGGGTGTGCAAGACAAGTGAAGACAGGTTGGAGGTGCTGTGCACCACTGTGATTGGTGGAGAGGTCACAGTGATGAGACGCAGGCCTGCAGTGGCATCGAAGACGAGGTTGAGCCCTGTGTCGGCCTTGACCGCGTTGAGAAGAGGGAACTCCGCGATCCCGCCCGAGACGACGGCCTCGTCGCATCCATCGCCCTCACAGGCGAGGCCAGGGTACGCGGACCCCTGCTTGCCGAGCAGCACTGTGACTGTGCGCGTCGAGAATTCCACAAGAGTGCCGTCCGCTGCAAAAAGTTCGACTTCAATTGGGCCACCGGTGTCGCTGACAAACGGCTGGCCTGCCACCAGCTCCAGCGCCTGAAGCGGCGCGTCAGGGAAAAGTGGATTGCTTCCCCACGCGTTCCTGATCGCGACTTCAGCGACGACCCACACATCAAACAAGCTTGAAATGATGTTCTCCTCATTCAAGATCAAAACATAGGTGCACTGGATCTTCGTGATATCTGTGTATGCGCCCATTGTGACTTTGAGCCCGGGGAACACCACTGAGGATCCGGAGACCATCCGCACAGTCTCGCCGACCAGGGAGGCGCGCTCGTCTGTACAGTTGAGAGTCGCTCTCACCTCAACCTCCCCAAGCAGCAGAGCGTCATTGCCAAACTTGTCCACTACAGTCAGGACTAGAGCCCCAGGCTCACAGGCACGGCAGTCACCGGCAGTGTAATGCACCACCTCATCAGCGACAGAAGATGTTGGCGCCTGGTCAAAAACTAGACCTGCGGCCTCCCCAGAGAGAACTGTGAATGGATACGAGAAGCCCTTGACCTCAACAGTCCCTTGTTCGCCTGGGATCTTTGCCACAAAGCCGAGTCGAATCTCTCCGATCTCCGATGGCGTCATCTTGACCGTCGTCGACCCGTAAACAATCGTCCCACTTGCCACTGCTCCGCCGCAGTCGGAAAAGTCTCCAGGCACACGGCACTGCACCACGTGTACCTTGAGCCCGTCCTTGCACACCGCATTGCCATAGAAGTCAGAGAGCTGAACAACCGGATTGACCAGGAGTGGGTAGCCCGCAGCGCCGACCTCCGACCGCTCCGGCTGAACAAGTACATCTATCCGATCGGCTGGGCCAGGCATCATATCAATCTGGTTCGAGGTAATGAAGAAGTCACGTCGCTTGCCATTGACCGTTATTCCACCAGACCACTTGAGTCTTCGCTCTGTTATGCACCCGCGAAGAGCAGCATTTGGATCGAGGAAGGTCATTGTCAGACTGTTGTAGGTCAAAAGTCCATTTTCCGCTGTGATCAATGGGGAGTCCGCCAAGGGAATCGCGATATCGGTGGCCATCATGCTCGCGAACGAAACCTCGATGTCCTCGGGGATCGGGTTTCCATATTGGTCGGCGATGCCGACAACAGGTGCCGGCGTAAGCGGCTGCCCTGCTACGCCGCTCAGCGGCGGCTGCGTGCGGAACACAGCCTTGGTGAACGCGTTCAGTGGCTCGGGCTCGACGAGTATGGGCCCAGACTCAACAGTCGTGTCCCACGGTTCGTTTAGCGAGACCAACACGCGGTACAGACCCGCGCGCGGAATCGCAAGATCGTTGAAACTGGCTGGGCCACGGACGCCGTATTTCGAAGCCGTGCCCTGACACACACCTTCCTCAAGGAAGGGATCTCCGCAGCGCTGGAAAATGTCACCCTCCGCAGACTGCCCCGTCGCGTCGTCGAGAAGCGCCAAGTGAAAATCGAGTGCTGCATTGATCACATTTCCAGCCCGATCGATCGCCTCGACAATCATCTGGAACTCTTGTCCGGCTTTGAGGCTCTCAGGCGGGCTCACGGCCAGTCGAAGGTAGTCTGGCTCAGTAGACAGGACATCGAAGGATTCAGAATTCTCCTCGAGCTTGCGCGCCTCGGGACCCGCGCCACAACCAGACACGAAGCTTGCCGTGAAGGAAAAGAAAGTGCCTGAAACCGTTGAATTGGGCACAAAGCCAAACTCGAGCACACCTGGTTCCACCTCAGTGCCGTCGTTCAAGTTCGTCTCATATGGATCAATTCCATTACTCTGCAGCAGGACACTTTCCACAGCGAATTGTCCGTCGCTTGTGACACACTTGTGCTTTTCACAGTCCCAGTCTTGGACAGGCTGTCCAATCGCGTTCTCGACGTACAAGCGGGCAACACCAAGTGTACCGAGTCCCATGTTATCGGGCGATTCGATGATTCGAATCAATCTAAGCGAATCAACAAAGGTGTCATATTCCGCCTCGTGAACCAGCTTCGAGTCACTCCCAGGTATTTGCGTCAAAAAGCGCATCGTGTATCTCCCAGTGATGTTGATCAACAAGTTATCGAAAACTGCAATACCGTCCTTGACTTGCATTTCAGTTGTTCCCCACCTGCCACAGTCGGTCGTCAATAATCTCGCGCGCAGAGGAGGCGCGCTGCTGACAAGCGCAAGATCTAATCCGCAGATGAAATGGCGGTCAGTCCTTGGGTTAAAAGCGCATTACAGAGGCGAATTGGCGGCGTCGCATGACGAAGGTACAATACTGAGCACCACCTCGTAAAGACTTCCGGTGTATCCAGACAGTCTCTTGAACGAACCGTCCGATTGCTTCTTAAACCATGGCACAGAGATCGTGGCAGGCAATGGTGCCTGATCGCATGTGTAGAGCTCGACAGCGTTCTTCGAGCAATCGTCACGGTCCGTTGTGATTGCCCAGAAACCTGCGATGAAGCAGGGACGGAACCCCCCGGAATTGAACAGAGGAGGTGGACATGCTTTCAAGAAGAGCCCTTTCTCCTCATTGATGTACATTCTGTCTGCATCGTCTCCTTCTTGCACGTACACCCCAATAATGTTCTCCATCGTGCTGGATGCGAGCTGCACATCCTTTGAAGGTGGGGGGCAATTCAAGATGAAAACAGACGTTGACGCCAAATGAATCGGCGCAAATACTTCTTCTTCTGTGTTTGATGGATTGCTCCCAATTAGCTTGAGAGTCGGTGCAGGGTACACTGCGCAGCCTGTAGGCGTTCGGGTAGGAGGATTTTCCAGATAAACATTGAATAGTCCAAGCAGATCAAATGCATCGGTCTCCGCATGGTGAATAGGATCATCATCACTTATAGTCGCCACTGCCGGAGACTCGATATCGATCTGTAACTTAGCATTTTTGTAAGAGCGGTCGATGGCTACGTCTTCAAAATACACGTATCTGCCGAGGCGAATGAATCGTTCAGTTTTCTGAGACGTGAGGTAATCATCCCGTGCACCAAAAGCAGAGAACAAAAAAAAATGCAAAGTGTGGGGTGCGTCTGGCAGATTTGAGATTTCAAGGGAAGCTTACCCCTTGTTGCTTTGAGCTCTACAGCAATACGCTGGCTCAGCGAAAAACCAGCCCGCAACACCAGAGCAGGACGTGGTTCGCAGCCCACACTGGATCTCCAGACCCGTCATACCACGCTTGATCGAGAGCAAGACCTCGTACTCCCCTGTCCAGCACCTTACGCATAAATAAAGGCGAACAGAGGACAATGAGGGACAAAGGCCAGACAAAAATACTGCACTCAAATGTCACAACACAAATCGGTGCTCACCATCCATCGCCAGGTTTCCGAATTCATCCCAAACGGAGAACGAGGGTTGCGGGGTCAACACTCCGCCGTGCTTGCAGTGCCTCAATTCTGTTGTCTTACACGTGGAGGTCATCGGCGAACTGATAGTTCTAATGTTGTAGGCTCCAGCACTGGCCACATAGAACATGTGCGAGTCGATCGAAAGACCCTCAGAGTAAAAACGAAGCTTGTAAGTTCCCATACGACGCAAAACCAGCTCCGTGAACTGGACCTCTCCATTCACAGGTGCCTCTGGAATTGCATCTTCCTCCACGCACTGGAAAAGCGGCGGTGCCCTACACATATGGTACACCTTCTGGTTGATGGCGCTGCTCAGTGCGCCTGGCGGTAGCATAATCAGTGCGACCTGGACAAACGCCTGCAGCTGACACTGTTTCCGCTGAGCTGCACTGCCAGGACAGTTGGCGACAGTGACGATATTGTCTTGCGGATCCTGGAACGCAATTTTTGGTAGCTGCGATAATTGCACACCGGCAATTGTGGCCAACGGCTGCTGTATCATCGCCAGTTGATCCGAGTACGAGAAGGATACGTTGAAGGGATTCGAAGTGACCTCTGCGAACGCCTGGCTGAAATTGCCACACGGATCACCATCACCCCCACCCTGAAATACCCCGAAATGAAGCCTGTATCCGACATCTGCAGTATTTATGCTGATATCCGAATAAGCTGCGACTCCGCCCACAATTGGAACACGTGTCGTGCCGTAAATCGGTTGATCCGAGCCGTCTTTTCGTTCCAACTTCAGGCAAGCCACCTGCACAACATTTAATCGTTAAAACAGCGACTCTTCGTTACACTACTTGATTCAAATTTCTGAGACACTGGCAGGATGGAGTAGGCTGAGACCCATTCGCCAGAGAGGACGCGGTTGTCGAAGCGGTCAGCGACAGCAACGAGTGGCGGGTTAGTCACAGAGAATCTTCCACATTTAGCTCCTTGCCTAAGCACACAGATCGAGCCAATGGGCTGGGCAGAGAGCGAGGTGCGCGGCTGCTCTTCGATGTTAGCTTTCGCAGGCACGTTGTGCGTGACAAAAAACTGATCTGAAACGACGGCCATCGCGTCTGGATGGATCGCAGTCGTGTTGGTAAAGCAGGTCTCCTGAAAGGAACACTTTCCATCAGTTTCAATCGAAAGGTTCGCATGCTCCAACAAAGTTAGTGCCACCCCTGAAAGAAATGCCACTGACCTCGGTTCGCCCCATGCACGAGGTGAAAACCAAGCGAAAATTCTTCTCAGCGTAGCCCGTTCCATCAATGCGCAGATCAGTGAACCGCGCCACTCCATTCGCTGGCCAGACAGTAGTCCTTCCCCTCAGCTGTGGAGAGTCGCGGTTTAAAAAGACGCGAACGGAGTAATCATAGTCGCGGTCTGTTGTCAGGTAGCGCCGCCCCTGTTTGTCCTTCACTGCGTGCCTAACATGCACGACCGGCTGGACCAAGAATTCTGAACCCGCCATAGCACCATCTGCATTCACTCGCACTTGAATCGTGCCTGTGCGAATTGTGAAGTTTCCTGAATAGCCGTCGGCGATTACAGTCGGTCCGTCCGAGCAACTTCCGACGCACAAGCGCAGCTCGTAAGCGAATCCGGCTGCATCGATCATCAAGTCTGTGAAGCGTGCTCGCCCCCCGAGGATGGGCACGCTTAGCGTTCCTGTCAACTTCCCGCATCCGGCGGAGCCCTCTAGTCTAGCAACTACTTTCCCATGCACCGTTGCACCGCTCGACCCATCCACGATTTCGACTAGCGGCTGATGGTCAAAGGGGAGCCCTGCTACTCCCCCTGGAGTGACCGCCTCCTCCCCAGTGGCGAGGCGCCCAGTCATTCCCATCGGTTCATTGACGGAGACCTGTGGTAAAGGTTCACTTCAGCATTTGCGTTACTGCGCGAAGGTCTGCTTCAGGAGATATGCACGCGCAGCACAACATAGAACGGGCAACTGTGGAGGACACGGGGCAGACCCGAAGGTGTTTTCTGAATGGCGGGAACCCGCCCGAGCAATAGTAGCCCTCCTTATTGCAAAGCGACACAGCGTCGCAGATCCCCTCGTTGTTGAAGAACCCAGGCTCGGTACAACGGCAGTTCGCGGTCTCGCGCGAACCCGTTGCCGAAGTCATTCCCGGAGGACAAGGGCGAGCATGGCCAGTATCCGGGCAGAAGAAACCCCGGGGACATGTCGACAGTGAGCTGCGTGGCGCAAGGCAGTCAGCACTGGGCAGCACGCGAACACGCGGACATATCTCCGTGCAAACACTCGGAGGCACCGGGAGCAGAGAATCTGATCGACAGCTACCTGCATTCCGTTGTAGCATTGAAAAATCCCTCCTGACAAACACATATCCATAGGTTGGCAGCGTAGGACACGCGATCTGCATTTTCGCTGCAACTCGTGGCGTTCATCTGCGCTTGTGCGCCTGTAACAGCGAGCAAGAAGGCGAAAGCAAACAGCATCACGCGTGCCGGCAGCGTGACGCGGCACGCAGCGCCTTTCAGCGCCGCGCATGATTTAAAAATAATAGTTGATGTCAGGCGCGATGCCGAGAGCTCCTCGGCAGCGGGATCCGACGTGTGAATGAAGTGCGCACTTGGAGACTTGCGGCGGTCTTCAGCGCCCTCGCCCGAAGTGCCCCTCTGTCTCTGGCATCTGAAACGTTGGTTTCGACCCGTTTCGCCTGATGGCGCTGATTGAACCTTTGGATGATCCACCTTTGGCAACACAGCGCGACGCTCTGGCTCGATACTGACTGCTGTCCACCCATACCCAGCTTTCCTGGCCAGGTAGAGCGACCCGGTGCAGCATCGCTCAAACCCCTGCCCACAGCCCCTAGGCTGCGCGGCGTCATGTTCCTGCACATTATCTGCATGGCACTGCCAAATTGGCAGCACCTCTACCCCCAGCATCCCTCCCTGACCGATCCACCGGACCCTTAGCTCAGGAATGCGCTGGCATGGCTGAACGGGATCCTCGAGCACCCTTCCACGCTGAAAAAACACCGATTCGAACCGAACACGCAGCGCAGTCGTATGTATCTGACCCAAGCACCACGCCGGGGCGCCAAAAATCTCCCAACCTTCCCCCGTGAGGCCCCGAGGCGGCGGAGCTCGCCCGAGTGCGCCTTCAGCGCGAACCCCCTTTCCGAGTCGATCGCCAAAAGACAGACTCTTGTTTTATTGACTTAGTGTAACTCTTATGGAAAAAGTAGACTGAGGTGGTGGCCGGCACAAAAAAGGGGTAGACCGAATTTCAACGCTGCCAGGGCAGTGTTCGCCGGTCAGCGCAGCAGCTGCAACCATGCCAGGCGCGATGGGCGCAGCCATGGCGCGCAAGCGCGCGCGCGATAAGGTTTGTTACTACGCCCTTGATGAGTAGCCCTGCCCATTTCCCGTCTCAGTTCCCCCATCTGCCGACTGCCTTGCCTCGTGCTTCCCAACGCTCCCGCTGAGTACGCTGTGCCGTCGGCTCCGGAGGCTTGAGATTAACACAAAGTGCACACATTTGGCCGCACCGGGTTATTACTCACTATAAGACCATGATCACTCTGCATGCTGAGGTTTCCAATGCCCGTGCAGCAAGAGAAGGCTGCCAGTGCTGCAGCAGCTCCTCCACCCAAGGCTACGGCAGCCAGGACCAGCAGCGTCAACGGTGGTAGCCCACCAGCCCTAAGCTGGACTGAAACAAACTTAGCAGGGCGATGCAGTGTATTTGATTTGGTAGGAAAACAAGAGAGGCATCTCTTCCTTTTCCGACACGAAGAAAGAGTGACTGTAGGGACTAACCCCGGTGTTGGATCAGATGGAGGAATGCCACACAATGGTGGAGGAGGGCGCGTTCACCCTGCCGACATGGGACCTCCTCCCGGTGGTCCACCTGTAGATGCCAAAGCACTTGCGAACAAGATGAAGTCGCGAAAAACTGCTTTGAAGTTCCTCAACGAGCTGATGCTGTACCTGATCTGGACAATGTGCTTCACGGCAACCATCATGCTTACCCGCGACAACACGCAAAACCACCAGGTCCATCTCTTCAATTGTGGCCCTCTCGTGTCTCAACTGTAGATTACAGGATGTCCACTGGGACGGGAAAGCATCATTTGCCGAATTTACCGGCCGGTACCCCTGAGTCGTGGGCCTCGATGCAGTTCAATAGCCTCTTCAAAAACTATGTGCTTCAGAACGAGGGCTGGGAGGATAACCTGAAAACAGTAGACGACTTCTGGGATTTCATCAGTGACATCACGTTCAAGGTTCTAGGCCAGGACATCTTCACGACAGCAGGCGATGACTTCTCGTCGGCAGAAACAGGCTTCCTCTACGGCAATAGGCGCATGGGCCCAGTCCGCATCCGGCAGGTGCGGGTGCCTAGTAAGGCGTGCTCGGACGTCTACTTCCGCAACATCCTGGGCACCGAGGACACCGGGCTGACCAAGTGCTATGGCGAGTTCTCCCCGACCTTGACGCTGGAGAACTCCTTCCAGAAGGAGGCTCCCGACTTCTCACCTGACCTCGACGCACAGCCTTGGTTCAGACTTCGAGACAAAACTGAACTGCAGGAAATGGCATTCTTCTCTGCGGCATATGCGACCTACCCTGGCGCGGGTTATGTTGTCGACGTCGAAAACGCACACATCAAGAATGGGCAGGTGGTGCTCGAAACCAAGCCTTTTCCGGACGACAAGCTGCAGTCGTTGAATGTGACGGTCGGAGAGCTTAAAAACTCAAGGTGGATCGATCTCAAGACACGTGCCGTGTTTGTCGACTTCTCGTTCTTTAACCCAAACCTCGACACATTCCTCGTTGCCCGCCTCGCCGTCGAGTTCCTGTACGCTCCAGACCCCCACCTCATCCCAAGCTTCTCCTTGGCTGCTGCGTCAGGAGACTGATGCGCAAACGCAGGCCCTCCGGTATTGTGGGAGTCTACCCGACATTCCGCGTTGTAGACCCGTTCAAGACATTTTCGACGCAGACGACAATGGACCTCATTGTGCTTGGCTGCTACGGCGTTGTGTTTTCACTTGCATTAGTTTACTTTGCCAAGGAAATGTACTCACTTTTCAAGTTGCGCCTCAAGTTCTTCAAGGACAGTTGGAGTGTGCGTGACCCCGCCCGCAGACACCGCGGGCAAGGAAAGCGCGTAGCGTCACCCGCTGCACGGCGTTGGCCGAGTTTGGTCATTCTCAAACTGCACCTTTTTCAAACGGCAGGTGATGGCGCTGCTTCACTCGCTTATCATGCTCCTTGTGCTGTACCTCATGTTCATGAGCTTCAACGAGGTCAACAGTCTCTTTGGGGATACACAAACTGCTGTAACTCAGGGTAAGCTGCAGTCGCTTGGTTACATCGTTGACCAAGAGAAAAACCTTTCTGGTCTCGCCATCATTATCATGTACCTCCGACTGTACAAGTTCTGCTCGGTGTCGCGAGCATTGTCCACACTCGTACGGACCCTCGGCAAGTGTGCGATGTCACTTCTGCTCTTCATTTTCGTCTACTGCATATCGGTACATCCCGAATCGTCCCGTGCCCAGTTGCCTTAATGCCGATGTTGACCGGAACGCTGAGCATGGTAAACTTGCAGCTTGCGGGTATGGCTGTTGGCTGTACTCTACTTTTCGGTGCGGACAGCTACCAGTTCCATAGTCCCAGCTGGTCGGCTTTCACACTTTTCCGTGCTACATTCGGTGACATCGATTATACAGACTGGATGTCCAACCGGTTTCCTCCATTGCCCTGACTATCCATTCGCAACCCGTGGTCGTCTGCTGCCGTAACGCTGGGACTTTGATGATTGTGAGGTTTTGGTTGCGGCTACAGATTTTCCTGCTGAATGCTGCAATCTCAGCACTAAATTCTTGTATTCTGCAGGGTGCTCGGTCCATACCTTCTGATTTTCTGGCTACTGTTCTCAAATGCCATCCTCTTCAACATCATTGTCGCTATCATTTGTGACGCCTTCTCGAATGTGATCATCGAGAATGAAGAGATGGACGAGAAGGGGATCAAATCGGTAATCGATATTTTCCTGGAGTCGGGTATTCTCGGACACCGCCTTTCGAAGATGCTCTCGAAGAAGAAGCAGGAGCTCGGTGACATTGAAAATGCGCTTGATCTGATGGATGGGGATGGCGACGGTCTAACAGACATGGGTGAGCTCGAAGCATGGCTGAAGGCCACGGGGGCAGACAAAACGCTGGGTATTACAGCGCTGGAAATCATGTCCAAATATGACTCAGACGGGTCCGGCCAGCTTGACAAGGAGGAGATGGAGGAGATCAAGGAGTGGATCCGCTCCGAGCAGGAGGCGCTTAAGCGCGCAGAGGCTGGCGAAGATGATGAGGACGACGGAAAAGGCCAGTCGAATGCTCAGATAGACGCCATGATGACGATGATGTCAAACCTGGGGGGCGGTGGCGGTGGCGGTGGCGGGTACTCGGCAGCGATGGAAG
>Ga0209335_10002404_pt1 | contig 19737 bp, 8 predicted proteins | sample COG_09_FD_184753 | JGI IMG/M metagenome (GOLD analysis project Ga0209335, IMG submission 184753) | Pelagic Microbial community sample from North Sea - COGITO 998_met_09 (SPAdes) (version 2) | ecosystem: Environmental > Aquatic > Marine > Neritic zone/Coastal water | place: Helgoland, sampling...
CTTTGTGACGATACGGACAACTGCACGGACGTGAGCGCCTGCAACTTCGCTGATGCATCAAATACCCCCTGTCACTATCTCGATGCCTGCGGTGTATGCGGTGGTCCCGGCATTCCGCCGAACGATTGCGACTGCTTCGGCAACCAGCTCGATGCTTGTGGGGTCTGCGGCGGCGACGGAACCGACATCGACGGCGATGGCATTTGCGACGACAACGACAACTGTACCGACGTCGCGGCCTGCAACTTCGACAGCCCACTGAACCAGGGCTGCCTCACCTACGATGAATGCGGTGTGTGTGGAGGTGCCGGTATCCCCTTGGGAGACTGTGATTGCAATGGCAACCAGCTCGACGGCTGCGGTGTCTGCGGTGGCCCGGGTGTAGACGTGGATGGCGACGGAGTCTGTGACGACATCGACAACTGCACGGACGTGTCCGCCTGCAACTTCAATTCGTCCGACAATACCCCCTGTCTCTTCGCAGATGAGTGTGGTGTGTGTGGTGGCAGCGGAATCCCGGAGGGCGATTGCGATTGCTTCGGAAACCAGATCGACGAGTGTGGCGTCTGCGGCGGAACGGGAATTCCAGCCGGTGATTGCGATTGCTTCGGCAACCAGACCGACGTCCTCGGCGTCTGTGGTGGCGGATGTACAGCTGACTCGGACAACAACGGCGTATGTGATGATGCGGAAGTGCAGGGCTGCACCAGCCCCATTGCGTGCAACTACGATCCGAGTGCCACCCAAGACGATGGAAGCTGCATCAACCTGGGCGAAGCCTGTGACGACGGCAATGCATTGACCTTCAATGACATTTACACCAACTGTGGAGAGCCCAACTTCGGCTGTCAAGGCACCGGACCGGGCATCCTGTTCTCCGAGAACTTCCAGGACGACCCGCTGGGCTACGGTTGGAACGGCTCCACCAATACGGCTGCGGCTGAAACGGAATGGAGCATCACCTTCGGCAACCAGACCGACTACTTCTACACGACCAACAACGGTTCCACCAACGTCTTTACCGTGAGGGATGGCGACTTTGACTGCACTTGGTTGAGCCGCGAGATTGACATTTCCACCTCGACGGGTGTGCTGCTCTCGTTGTACATCGAGGAGTCGGGCAACTTGGAAAATGCCGACTTCATCCGTTGCGACATCATCGTGGACGGGGTAGAGACGCAGGTGTTCAATGTCTTCAATGACTTCACCGCGGCTGTATTGACCCAGTTCCCGGTTCCTGCAGGAAACTCCTTGCAGATCCGAATCACGGTCAGGACAGACTCAAACGGTGAGACCATCTCCTTTGACGATGTACTCGTGGAGGGAACGGTCGGATGTCCCGACGATGACTTCGACGGTATCTGTAACCCAATCGACAATTGTTCCGACCTGTTCGCTTGCAACTACGATGATCCGTCCAATGGCACCTGTCTGTACGACGACGTCTGCGGCGTGTGCGGTGGCAGCGGAGTGGACACCGATGCGGACGGCGTCTGCGACGACGTCGACAACTGCACGGACGTGACGGCCTGCAACTTCGACGACCCGGCCAACGGAACCTGCCTGCAGCTCGATGAGTGCGGCGTCTGTGGTGGAACCGGCATCCCGGCCGGCGACTGCGACTGCTTCGGCAACCAGCTCGACGGCTGTGGCGTCTGCGGTGGCAGCGGAACGGACGTCGACAACGACGGTGTCTGTGATGACATTGACAACTGTGCCGATGTGACGGCCTGCAATTTCGCCGATGCGGCAAATGGCAGCTGCCTGTTCATTGACGCGTGTGGTGTCTGCGGAGGAGCCGGTATCCCCGAGGGTGACTGCGATTGCTTCGGCAATGCGCTCGATGCCTGTGGGGTTTGTGGAGGAACCGGAACGGATGTGGACGACGACGGCATTTGCGACGACATCGACAACTGTATCGATCTGACTGCCTGCAACTACAGCAATCCGAACAACACCGCTTGTAGCACGCTCGACGAGTGCGGCGTCTGTGGTGGTGACGGCATCCCGGCAGGCGACTGCGACTGCTTCGGCAACCAACTGGGGGCCTGCGGCACCTGTGGCGGCAATGGCACTGACCTCGACGACGATGGACTGTGTGACGAGGACGACAATTGTGTCGACACCAACGCCTGCAACTTCGACGACGCCGGCAACACGCCTTGCCTCTACCCCGATGAGTGCGGCGTGTGCGGTGGTTGCGGCATTGCCGACGGCGCTTGTGACTGCTCCGGAACCCAACCCGACGCGCTCGGCGTCTGTGGTGGCAATTGTGCTGCTGACATCGACGGTGACGGATTGTGTGACGACGCGGACAACTGCACCGACATCACGGCCTGCAACTATGCCGATCCGGCCAATGGAACCTGCGCCGTCCTGGACGCGTGCGGTGTCTGCGGAGGAACGGGCATCCCGGCGGGCGACTGCGACTGTGACGGCAACCAGCTCGACGCCTGTGGCGTGTGCGGCGGAACCGGAACGGATGCCGATGCCGATGGCCTCTGTGACGACATCGACAACTGCACCGACCTCACGGCATGCAACTACGCCGATCCGGCCAACGCGGCCTGCCTGACGCTCGACGCGTGCGGCGTGTGCGGCGGAACCGGAATCCCGGCCGGCGACTGCGACTGTGACGGCAACGTGCTGGACGCCTGTGGCGTTTGCGGCGGAAACGGAACGGATGCGGACAGCGATGGCCTGTGCGACAGCGCGGACAACTGCACCGACATTACAGCGTGCAACTTCGACGATCCAGCCAACGGGCCTTGCGCCGTGGTGGATGAGTGCGGCGTGTGCGGTGGTGGCGGCATCCCCGCCGGCGACTGCGACTGCAACGGCAACCAGCTCGACGCCTGTGGCGTCTGTGGTGGCACTGGAACCGACATCGATGCCGACGGCGTCTGCGATGACGCGGACAACTGCACGGATGTGACGGCCTGCAACTTCAGCGACCCGGCCAACGCGGCCTGCCTGCAATTCGATGAATGCGGCGTCTGCGGTGGATCCGGCATCCCAGCGGGCGACTGCGACTGCTTCGGCAACCAGCTCGATGCCTGCGGTGTGTGCGGCGGCACAGGAACGGACGCGGATGCCGACGGCGTTTGCGATGACATCGACAATTGCACCGACCTCACGGCATGCAACTACGCCGATCCGGCCAACGTGGCCTGCCTGACACTCGACGAGTGCGGCATCTGCGGAGGAACCGGTATCCCGGCGGGAGACTGCGACTGTGACGGCAACGTGGTGGACGCCTGTGGCGTCTGCGGCGGAACGGGCACGGATGCCGATTCGGATTGGGTCTGCGATGACCTCGACAACTGCACCGACCTCTCGGCCTGCAACTTCTCCGACCCCGGCAACACGGCTTGCCTCTATGCAGATGCGTGCGGCGTATGCGGTGGATGCGGCATCGCCGACGGTGCTTGCGACTGCGCAGGAACCCAGCCCGATGCGCTCGGCGTATGTGGCGGCACTTGTGCTGTTGACGCTGACGGGGACGGACTGTGTGACGATGTGGACAACTGCACCGACATCAGCGCCTGCAACTACGCCGATGCGGCCAATGCGGCGTGCGCTGTGCTCGACGAGTGCGGCGTGTGCGGTGGAAGCGGCATCCCGGCGGGCGACTGCGATTGCTTCGGCAACCAGGTCGACGCCTGCGGAGAATGCGGTGGAACCGGAACGGACGCGGATGCCGACGGCATTTGCGACGACAGCGACAACTGTACCGACGTGGCGGCCTGCAACTACGCCGATCCGGCCAACGCGGCGTGCGCGACATTGGATGAATGCGGTGTCTGTGGTGGAAGCGGCATCCCGGCTGGCGACTGCGACTGCGATGGCAACCAGGCTGATGCCTGCGGTGTCTGTGGCGGAAACGGAACCGATACCGATGCGGATGGCATTTGCGACAGTGCGGACAACTGCACGGACGTGACGGCCTGCAACTATGACGACCCGGCCAACGGACCGTGCGCTGCGGTGGACGCCTGCGGCGTGTGCGGTGGTGGCGGCATTCCTGCCGGCGACTGTGACTGCAACGGCAACCAGCTCGACGCCTGTGGTGTCTGTGGCGGAACCGGAACGGATACGGACGGTGACGGCATCTGCGACGGCAACGACAACTGTACCGACCTCTCTGCCTGCAACTACGACGACCCGGCAAATGCGGCCTGTGCCGTGCTTGACGAATGCGGCGTGTGCGGTGGCTCCGGCATCCCCACTGGGGACTGCGATTGCGAGGGCAACCAGCTCGACGCCTGCGGCGAATGCGGCGGAACGGGTGTGGATGCAGATGCCGACGGTGTCTGTGACAACGCGGACAACTGTACCGATGTGACCGCTTGCAACTACGCTGACCCGGCCAACGTGGCCTGCCTTGTTCTCGACGAATGCGGCGTGTGCGGTGGATCTGGTATCCCAGCCGGTGACTGCGATTGCGACGGCAACCAAGTGGATGCCTGCGGCGTGTGCGGCGGAAACGGCACGGACGCCGATGCCGATGGCATCTGTGACGATACCGACAACTGCACCGACCTCACGGCATGCAACTTCAGCGATGCGGGCAACACCTCCTGCCTCTACGCCGACGCGTGCGGCGTGTGCGGGGGCTGCGGCATTGCCGACGGCGCCTGCGACTGTGCGGGCACCCAACCGGATGCCCTTGGCGTCTGCGGTGGCACCTGCGCTGCGGATGTGGATGGCGATGGACTGTGTGACGTTGATGACAACTGCACCGATGTGACGGCCTGCAACTATGCCGATGCCGCCAATGGAGCGTGCGCTGTACTCGACGAGTGCGGCGTGTGCGGTGGAAGCGGCATCCCCGCGGGTGACTGCGATTGCTTCGGCAATCAAGTCGATGCCTGCGGTGTGTGCGGCGGAAGCGGAACGGACGTGGACGGCGACGGCATTTGCGACAGCGCTGACAATTGCACCGACGTATCGGCCTGCAACTATGCCGATGAAGCCAACGGCGCCTGCGACGTGCTCGATGAATGCGGCGTGTGCGGTGGATCCGGCATTCCTGCTGGCGACTGCGATTGCGATGGCAACCAGACCGACGCTTGCGGTGTCTGTGGTGGCAACGGCAGCGATGTCGATGCCGACGGCATTTGCGACAACACCGACAACTGCACGGACGTGACGGCCTGCAACTATGACGACCCGGCCAACGGCCCTTGCGCGGTGGTCGATGAATGCGGCGTGTGCGGCGGCGGTGGCATCCCCGTTGGGGACTGCGATTGCAACGGCAACCAGCTCGACGCCTGTGGTGTGTGCGGTGGAAGCGGAGTCGACGCCGATGGCGATGGCATCTGCGACGACCTGGACAACTGCACCGACGTGACGGCCTGCAACTATGACGATGCCGGCAACGGTGCGTGTGCTGTACTCGATGAGTGCGGCGTGTGCGGCGGAAGCGGCATCCCTGCGGGTGACTGCGACTGCGAGGGCAACCAGCTCGACGCTTGCGGTGTCTGCGGTGGCACGGGAACCGATGCCGATGGTGACGGACTCTGCGACAGCCTCGACAACTGCACCGATCTCACCGCCTGCAACTATGCCGACCCCAACAACGGCACCTGCCTTGTCCTCGACGCGTGCGGCGTCTGCGGTGGAAGTGGCATACCCGCGGGTGACTGCGACTGCGATGGCAACCAAACCGACGCCTGTGGCGTCTGCGGCGGTGCCGGAACGGACGCTGATGGCGATGGCCTCTGTGATGACACGGACAACTGCGTCAACACCGACGCTTGCAACTTCGACGACCCGGGCAATACGTCCTGCTTGTTTGTGGACGAGTGCGGTGTGTGCGGCGGATGTGGCATTGCCACCGGTGACTGCGACTGCGACGGCAACCAGCTGGACATCCTCGGCGTTTGTGGCGGAGGCTGCACGTTGGATGAGGATGGTGACGCCATTTGCGACGACGTAGACAACTGTACCGACCTGACGGCGTGCAACTTCGATGACCCGGCCAACGTGGCTTGTGAGGTACTCGATGAATGCGGCGTCTGTGGTGGCAACGGCATTCCTGCAGGGGATTGTGATTGTGACGGCAACCAACTTGACGCCCTCGGTGTCTGCGGTGGACTTTGCCTCGCAGATGTAGACGGCGACGGCATTTGTGACGACCTGGAGGTTCCGGGTTGTACCAATGATCTCGCCAACAACTACAACCCCGATGCCACGGATGACGATGGCAGCTGCGAATACGATCCGGAGAGCTTCTTGGGCATCACGGCCGAGGCTTATGCAGTGAACAGCATAGAAACGGGCACTGTGACCTGGAGGATTTACGCCGAGTTCGCCAACCCGACCGACCAACTGGTCTCGGTGTTTGGTGATGCGGAGTCACCCCTGTTGCTCAGCTCCACCACCGACTTCTTCCAAGATGCTGTGGGTGGCACGTTTGCACAGAGCGTCAACCCCCTGTTGTTCCCCACGTATCCGACATTGGAATACGATTCTTGGTTGACCATTGGATCGGATGACAATACGGGTACGCAGACTCAATCGGTGGGACTGAATGTGTTCACCTTCGCCTCGGGTGGCGACCTCTCTTCAGGCTCGGTAAACGGCGGAAGTTGGTTCATCACGCCCGACACAGAACCCACGGCATTCCCGGATGCTGAGGGCAAAGTCCTCATCGCCCAGGTGACGACTTCTGGCACGGTCACATTCAATGGCAACATCCTCTACCGCACCGGTGAGGGCACGAGCCCCATTGCGCGTGACCTGGCGTTGGTCTTCCCGAACGACTGCTTCACCGACCTCAACCAGGATGGTGTGGTCAACATCAACGACCTGTTGATTGTCCTGTCGGATTATGGTTGTGTGGCTGCTGATTGCAGCGGTGACACCAACAATAACGGCGTGGTCGGAATCGATGATATTCTCTCAATTCTCGGGACATTCGGAGACAACTGTTATTGAAAACTGGACCGCAGTTTGGATGAACGGGAGGCCTGCCCCTTTGGGGGTGGGCCTCCTTTTTTATGCCCTTGAATTGTCGGCGTATGCTGACATTTGTCAGCGGAGGGTGAGCAGGGCCGTTCTGTGAGTAGCTTGTAAGTACATGCGGTATTCTCTGTTTTTTCTGCTTTTTCTCCTTCTTTTCGTCCCCTCCGCCGAGGCGCAGATGGGCGCTGATCGGCTCGGGTTTTTTGAGCCCACCACCTTGACTGCGGAGCAGGTCCCTACCGTGCGTGCCGAGGATACCCGCGGTTTGATCATCGATCAGGAGGCCTTTGCTGCTTTTCGCAGCAAGCAACCCGAGCGGTTCGTTTGGGCGGTGCCCTTTCCCGATGGAACGGAGCGCACATTGCGCTTCAGCAAGTTTGAAAACCGCTCTGAGCAATTGGAAATTGCGGTGACCGATGCCGGTGGTTTCCGCACGGTGGATGTCGCTCCCCGGCTCGTCACATATGCGCTTGAAGGCGGCGATGCCCGCGGCTCCTTGATCCTGATGAAGGACCACGTGATCGCCAGTTTTTCCATGGCAGGCGAGCGCTGGGAGATCAACCACCGGGGCAATGGAAGCCATGCCCTTTTCCCCACTGCAGCATCTACGGATGACCGCATTTTCACCTGCGGGGTGGAAGATGCCGCCCAGCTTCAGGACCTTGATGGTGCTGGTTCCCAAAGGAGCGCCTCCGCCTTGTTGGAATGCGTGGAGGTGGGCCTGGAGATCGACGAGTTCACCTACAGTGCCTTGGGCTCCGACGTCACCGATGCGGTGGATTGGGCATTGGCCATTTTGGCTTCGGTGGACGAGATCTACCGCAACGAATTGAATGATCTGGTGACCTTGGAGGCCCGGTTCATTCACGTTTGGGCTTCTCCAGACCCCTATGCATCTGTGGTCAATGACGGCGGGGGCTTGCTGGGCTCCTTCAATGCCGAGTGGAACAACAACCCCAATTTCAATAGCATTCCGCTGGATCTCAAGCACTTCCTCACCATGAGGACCAACATCGGCACCGGCGGCATTGCCTACCTCAACGGCCTGTGCAACAGCTACAATGCCGGTGTGAGTGGCAACCTCTCGAGCACCACGAGCTACAACATCAACACCTACGCATGGAACCTCGATGTGGTGTCCCACGAGTTGGGACACAACTGCGGTGCCAACCACACCCACTGGTGCGGCTGGCCGGGCGGCCCCATTGACAATTGTGGCAGTTATGAGGGCGATTGCGCAGGGTATACCGACAACCCCACGGGCCAGTTGGGTACCATCATGAGCTATTGCCACGCCATTGCAGGGGGCAGCAAATTGCTGCAATTCCACCCCACGGTAGAAAACAACGCATTGATCCCCACTTTCAATGGCGCTTCATGCATCGGCACCTGCGGCGATCAGGTCATTGCGAGCACCAGCCTGTTCTGTGGCGATGCCACCGCGTGCAATTACGCCCCCGGAGACCCCAACAATGAAGGGTGCATCTACCCAGACGATTGCTCGGAATGCGGCCCGGATGGCAACCTCATCGGCGGACTTACCATGGATGGCATCTCGGCGACGCTCGCTGGAACCGGAGTCCAAAACACCGTATTCAATGGCTCTGGCACCGCGATGGGGCTCAACATCACCTTGGTTTTTGACAATGCCCAAAGCGGTGGATCCTGGCCGGGTGACATGTTGCTTGGCCTGTGTTCCCCCACGGGAGACTGCATAGAGATTGGAGGGTACGATTACTCCTTGGGCCACACCTATGCCGGCTCATGGCCCGGCGATTGGAACGTCTCCACGCCCGGCACTTACACGGCTTCGGTGGACTTCAGCGGTACGGCGATGAGCGGCACGGGAGACTGGACCTTGCAACTCGTCAACGGCTGGGCATCCTCGGGCATCGTGAACTACACTGCAGATGTGGAGTTGCCTGGGTTGTGCGCCGACCCCGTGGATGTCCCGGGCTGCACCGATCCCGCCGCTTGCAACTACAACGCCGCGGCCACCCTGGATGACGCGAGCTGCCTCTTTGACGATGCCTTGGGGGTATGCGGCGGCGACTGCTCTGCCGACCTGAATGGCAATGACATATGCGACGACAATGAGTCCTGCGGGGAAGCAGCCTGTGGGGATGGCACCTATTACGATGTGGGCACAGGGCTCTGTTTGAACATGCAAATGCTGTGCCCGGGAGACGTGGACTACGATGGGATCGTGACGGTGACGGACATGCTCAATACGTTGGGCGAATTCGGGTCGACGTGCCCGCCTTTGCCCCCTGCCCCATCGGCGTGCGGCACCATCACCTGCTGTGGGGAGGACGCCTGCGGAACGGGAACGGTCTGGGACGGCGCTTTGCAGCAGTGTGTCTCAAACCTGTTCGAATGCCCGGGCGACCTCGACTTCGATGGCATCGTCACGGTATCGGACGTGCTCGGCGTGCTGGCCAGTTTTGGGATGCCCTGCGATTAAGCGGTCTGCCCGGATCGGGCCACCAGCATAGGGACAAAGGCAAAGGTGCCGTGGGTCTGCTTGGTAAAGGTGTCTTCCTCTACCCTGCGCACTTCGGTCATCACCTGCTTCCCCTCCCCTGCCGATGGATCATCCAAAGGAATGATGAGGCGCCCGCCGATGGCCAGTTGACCCAACAGAGACTCCGGTATGAAGGGCGCACCGCACGTGACCAGGATCCCATCAAATGGCGCAAAGGCCGGTTTGCCCTTGTAACCATCCCCGTAATAGCAATGGGCACGGTACCCCAGCTTCTTTAGAAAAGGGGTGGTCACATCGTACAGGGGCTTCTGGCGCTCGATGCTGTGCACCTTGAAGCCCATGGCCGTCAGGACTGCACATTGGTAGCCGCTGCCCGTGCCGATTTCCAAGACCTTGGCCCCAGCGGGCAGGTCCAGCAACTCGGTCTGCCGGGCCACGGTATAAGGGTGGCTGATGGTCTGTCCGGCGCCAATGCGGAAGGCTTTGTTGTCGTAGGCGAAATGCACAAAGGCATCGTCCATGAAATAGTGGCGCGGCACGCGGTCCATCGCATCGATTACGCGCTCGTCTGCGATGCCCATCTCCCGCAATTTGCCCAAGAGTTCGCGGCGCAAGCCTTTGTGGCGGTAGGTGTCTGTGAGGTTGGCTGCTGAAGTGGACATGGGTACACCAAAGTACCGCACCGGTCGGTCGGGATTCGGTGTGGAAATCACGCCTTGCCAACATGCGGCCTGTGGGAAGCGGACCGGGTACCTTCGTCTGCCCATGTCTTCTCCCCTCCGCATCGGTGTTCTCGGCGCCGGCCACCTTGGCCGGGTGCACCTCCGTTGCCTGCAGTCCCTGTCGGACCGATGGGAGCTCGTGGGTTTTCACGATCCTGATCCTGCGGCCGTTGAGGCTGTGGCGCAGCTGGCAACAAAAGAAGCGTGGGGCACCCCGCCCGTTCCCTTTGCCTCTGTCGCCTCACTTTTGGACGCCGCGGACGCCGTCGCCATTGTCACCCCCACGGCCAGCCATGCTGGCCTGGCCGAACGCGCCCTCAAAAAGGGGGTGCATTGCTTTATCGAGAAGCCGGTTACCACCACCCTCGCAGAAGCCGAGGCGCTCATCCACCAGCGGGATGCTGCCAGCCGGGTGGTGCAAGTGGGCCACGTAGAGCGCTTCAATCCCGCATTTGAAGCCGCCCGTGCCCACCTGGAAGCGCCGCGGTTTATTGAGGCGCACAGGCTGGCGCCCTTCAACCCGCGCGGCCTGGACGTGCCGGTGGTGCTGGATTTGATGATCCACGACATCGACCTCGCTTTGTACGCCCTCGAGGGCGATGTGGTGCGCGTGGCCGCCAACGGGGTGCCCGTCGTGGGCAGCAGTGTCGACATCGCCAACGCCCGCTTGGAGTTCTCATCGGGTGCCGTGGCCAACCTCACGGCGAGCCGGGTGAGCATCACGCCCATGCGCAAGGTCCGGCTGTTTCAACCCGACGCCTACCTGTCGGTAGACTTGCTCAACCGCAGTGCCCAGGTCATCCGGCTCGAAGATGTGGACGAAGGAAGCGCGCGCGACCCTTACGGCATGTACCTCGACGTGCCCGGCCGGACCGCCCGAAGGCTGCACATCGAAGCGCCCGAAGTCGGCGAGACCAATGCCATCGCCGAAGAACTGACCGACTTTCACGCCGCTTGTAAGGGACGGGCACACTGCCGTGTCTCCCTCGAAGACGGCCTTTCAGCGTTGCGCGTGGCGACCGAAGTCATGCAGCGCATAGAACACTCATTGACCCCTACATCATGACCAGAAATTGGTTCACCTGCGTGGTGAAATACGTGCGCCACGGCGCCGACGGAAGCGAAGAAAAGACCACCGACCAGCTGTTGCTCGATGCCTATACCTACACCGAGGCAGAAGCCCGGTTGGTGGGCATTGTCACCGATGTCTGCACCGGCCCTTTTGAGGTCCAGTCCATCACCAAGAGCAACTTTGCCGAAGTGGTGCGCTGGGACACCGGCGACAAGTGGTTCAAAATCAAAGTGGCCCTCACCAGCTTTGACGAGCGCAGCGGAAAGGAAAAGGAGGCCAACCAGTTCTTCTTGTTTTCCGCTGACGACGTCAAAGACGCCTTTGACAAGACCAAGGAATTCCTCAAGGGCTCCGGCATCGGCTTTGTGATCCCCGCCGTCAACTACACCAAAATCAGCGAGATCTACCCCCAGAGTGAGGAAGGCTCAACGAACATGACGGCTGCAGATGGATACGGGGCCGTGCCCGCCGACCACCCTTCGATTGCAAAACCCGAAGAAGAAGCAGTGCCCGCCGGAGTGGATCCGGAGACGGGCGAGGTGGGATAACGGTGCGTTCTTACCCCGGCTTTACGCCCACTCCCAGCACGAGCGGTACGCCCCGGCGTTTTCACAGTGCTGCGTGAAGGCGGCGTAGAAGCTGTCGTTGCCCAAAGTGGCGCTGTCGCCAATGACCAATAGGTGCATGCGCGCCCGCGTCATCGCGACGTTCATGCGCCGGTATTCGGACAAAAAGCCCACCGTTCCCTCGGCATTGGAGCGGGTGAGGGCGATGACCATGATGTCGCGCTCCTGGCCTTGGAACCCGTCGACCGTTTGGATGGAGAGGCGCCCTTTGGCTGCCACGCGATCGCTGTGGAGCAGCTCCTCGAGGAGGGTCACTTGGGCGCGGTAGGGCGCGATGACACCCACTGAAGCTTGGGGATGGGCCGCGAGGAGTTCACGGACGCGGTCGACGGTGAATTGGGCTTCCTCGGGGTTGCAAATGCTCGCATGGGAGCGGCCTGTGGTGTCGGCTTCCGGATTGGAGCGCTCCTCCTCCCACCCCCGCCCTGCGGTATCGATAAAGGTGAGCGGCTGCAGGTCGCCGAGGGCCGCAGCCGCTACGCTCGGGTGGGCCTGCAGTTTGCCCCCGTAGAAGCGCGCATTGGGAAAGGCCATGATGTCGACATGCATGCGGTACTGCGTATCGAGCAAGTGCACGTTGCGGTCCCGGGCGATGGCCTTTTCCAGCAGACTGACCCCGAGGCCGGCCTTGAGGGCGGCAGGGTGCTTCACGGTTGGCGGCAACTGGGACGCATCGCCGGCGAGCACCACGCGGTGCGCCCAGCGGATGGGGATCCAGGCTGCCGGCTCCAACGCCTGTCCTGCTTCGTCCAGCACCAGCGTTCCAAACCTTCGGTCCCGGAGCAACCGGTCGGCGGCCCCCACCAAGGTGCAGCACACGACCTCTGCGCCGTCGAGGGCGCGCTCTGCGAGAAAAGCCTCCAGTTGGTTGGCTTCCTTGCGCAGGGCGCGGGCTTCTGCATACGCCTCCCGGCGCGCCGTCCGCTGGTCCGACCCAAAGGAGCGGAATTTCTTCTCGGCTTCCCGCACCGCTTCTTCTGCTTGCCTCCGGTATGCCTTGACCTGTTTGAAGTCGGGATCGGCCTCCACCAGGCGGTCCATGGAGCGGTCGACCACGGCCGGGTCGATGCGCATGGGGTGGCCGATGCGCGCGACTTTGAGGCCGGCCGCCCCCAAACGCTCCACCATCAGGTCGACGGCGGCGTTGGAAGGCGCGGCACACATGACTTTTTCGCCGCGCCGGACCAAGGACTTGACAAGCTGCACCAAGGTGGTCGTCTTTCCGGTCCCGGGCGGACCATGCACAGTGGTCACCTCGTGCGCCGTGAGGGCGTGACCGACAGCTGCGCATTGCGAGGGGTTGAGGCTGGGGTGTTCAAACGGCTCTGGTTCGGAAGGCTCTGGCCGGGCATAACCCAGCAAGACCTCCCTCAATGTTGCCAAGCGGCTGGGCTTGCCATCGGTTCCTGCGTTGAGGACTTCCGAAAGGGCCTTGGCCATTTCTTGGAAACTGCGTTCGTCGAAACGGGCATCCAGCGTCCACACCCGATGGGTCGCCTGCTCGGGCAAATCGTGGCCATCCAATACGACCTCTGCTTCCAGTCCGCGCGCCGACCGCACAATGCCCCTGAAGGTCACGGCATCCCCTTTGTCGTCATTGGACGACAGCTGCACGGCAGCACCCGACCTGAAGGCGCCCGGCTGTCCGGCATCGGCCTCAATTTCCAAGGTGGGTCTGCCCCCCATGGTGTAGGCGGTGCGCACCACGTTGACCGGCGCCCATGACAGGCCATCGGCGCGCCGGCGCGCCACGGGCTGTCCCTCCAGAATAGAACGGTATCGCGCTTCTTCTGCGCGGTGTTCCTCCACCAGCGCTTCGGTCAGCGCGGAGAGCTCCGCGATGCTGTCGCGGTGCGCCTTCATGGCTTCACTGTCTAGAACGCAAGATCTCCAGGGAACCGATGTAGCGGAACCCCTCGCCCACAGCCGTGATCACTCCATTGTGCTCAATGTCCTCCAAAGGCAGGGAATAGGAGTTGATGTCCAGCGTGATGAAATAGGCGCCATCGGCGGCTTCATCCTCGTTGGGAGACCAGGTGTTTTCGTAGTCCTGCTCGAAATGGATGAGGGTGCCCCAGCGGTTGTATACCGAAACGGTAGGCCCCAGCGTGCTGATGGCGTTGCCCTTGATTTCAAAAGCGTCGTTCTCGCCGTCGGCATTGGGGGTAAACACATCGGGGATCTTCTCGATGGCGCAGGGACCGAAGTTGACATCAAAACTCATCGCATCGGTGCCGATACACGGGGGTGCCATGTTGACCACGACATCAAAGACATCCGTGTTGCTCACCGTGAGCGAGCTGCCTGTCTCAGCCAGCGGGCCATTGGCCTGTGAGGTCCAGGTGAATTCGAGGTCCCACTCCGAGGGCGCCAATTCGGGCACGAGAATGTGCTGGTCCCCAATGCACAACCCGAACAGCTCCTCGTCAGGACCGAACACCGGGGGCGCGTAGATGCCCACTGGAATGGTGGCGCTGGCCAGGCATTCATCGATGTCTCCGCCGGTCATGTTCATGGTCACGGTGACGTTGACAGGCGCATCCAAACCGTCCACCGTGGCGGTGGCACCGTTGTTGGTTCCATTGCCCGGATCGACCGTGCCTCCCGTGGATTCCCACGTCCAGTCGACGTTCAAGTTTGAAGAAACACCGGAGGTGTTGGCGGTCAGCCCCACGGGCACTCCGCACCAATTGTCGGAAGCGGTCAGGTTGACCACCGGCGCCGGCTCCACGGTCACGATCATGGTGTCGTAGGACGTACAACCAAAGTCGTTGGTCGCGGTGTAGATGTATTCGAAGACACCTTGGTTCTCGGGCAGGATGGTGATCCCGTCACAGTCTCCACCGTCGTCCACAATGAAGGGGCCGGTCCAGAAACTGCTGTCGCAATCCGCTCCGATTTGGGGCGTAAAGACAATCGGGTCGGGATACAAACTGGGCTCGAAGTTGACGAACCAGTCAAAAATGAAGCCGTTGTCTGAGCCCCAACTGTCGCAAACCTCCACGGTCCAGGTGCCATTGAGGGGACAGCCCTCGAGCAAGGTCCACGGCTGCACAGACTCGTAAGTGCCGGTAGGCAGCGTGCCGCCCGCATTGCCCTCCCACGTGCCATTGGTGGCGTCTGGCGACCAGAAATAATCGTAGCCCACGCCCGGGTCATTGGCCTGGGCATCGACGTCGACAGGCTCGCCGAGGTACGTTCCGCCACCCCCTTGCTGGTGTACCCCTATCGAACTGCCGTCGGGGCAGATGAAGCTGATGGTGAGGTCGCCCATGAAGCTGTGCTCGAAATTGATAAAGAAGTTTTCGAAATCGTCAGCCGAAGTGATGACTTGGCCCGGGTTGAAAGCCGTGAAGACAATGGAGGAACTGAAGCACTGGCTCTGGTCATCCGGAATGAACAGGCCGCCCCCAAAATCGACATTGGGCGAGCTGTCGTAGGTGATCCCTTCTGCCACGCCCTCCACCGGGTACTCCTCGCCCGCACAGATCTGCAGGCTTTGGGTGGTGCCTTCGAAACTGGTCGGGGTTGACACGAGGATCAGGTGGTCGACCAGGTTGCCGTTGGGGCAGTCGTTGTTGTCCTCGATAAACAGTTGAACCGTATAGGCCCCCGGCGTGTCAAAGGTGTGGGTGACTTCAGGCCCGCTGTCATCGGTATTGCCATCATCGAAATCCCACAGCCAGGTGGCGATGAGGAAATCATCAGCCGCCTCAGAGCCGGTGCCATCGAATTGGATTTCCTCTCCCGCACAAATCTGCAGGGGCACGGTTTCCACTTCTCCGTCTATGGTGGTCACCACATTGGCTTCAGGCCGCTGGCAAGGCTCCTCGCAAACGACCTCAGCCGTCCAGTTTGAGTTGTCTGTGGCGTCGGAGATGAATTGCCACGTGATGCACCCTGAGGCATTGGTCACGCCGTCCATTTGGCTCCAGATGTCCACGCCTTGCAAGTCAAAGCCGGTATACACGCCGTCGGGCGCTCCATCTGCTGCGTCAGAGAACCAGACATTCATGACGTCCCCTTCTCCCAAGGCGAAGAGGTTGAAATAAAAATTGATGACCGGGTTGGCCACCATGTCGGGGCAAAAGGTCATGGTGAAGTCCGCATTGGGGGACGCATCACCGGCGGTGAGCCCATTGTCCACGAAGAAAAAATCGCAGCCGGTGTAGGTGCCGCCCTGAGAAATCGACACCTCCTGGGCCCGCATGGTGCCTGCGGAGAGGACCAACAAAAGACCCAGTGCCTTGCAGAGCGCCGAGGTCATATTCGGTTTCAATATTTCCAACATTACTTCTCTTTGGATTGTCCGGCGAGGTGGCGCGCATAGAGGTCCTGACAACGCTGCGGGCTGTGAAACTGTATCACGCCGCGATCACCCACGTTGTAGTTGGTGGGCAGTGTGGGGTCGGCCACCCGCTCAAACAGGTAGAGTCGGGGATCAAAAGTGGCCGGATCGAATGCGGCTGCGCTGAAGGGTGTGCCCCCTTCTATGGCCGAAGCCGCGCCATCGAGGTTGGGAAAACCTGCGGATTTGGTTTGGTCCGCCGTGAAGACCCAGCCCTCCTTTGCGGTGAAAGCTTCAAAAGCTTCCCCGGAATAGGTGCGCCCAGTCAACGCTGACTTGTATGCCGATTTAACGGGGGTTTGAGCGCTGACGCAAGGGGCAAAACATGTGACGCAGGCAAGCAGTGCACAGAAGAAAAAACGGTTCGTGTTCATGGTTTTCATCTTTCCAACCCGATTCCAGTGGTTGGAGTTGCTCGAAAGTAGCAAATTTGCCACCCCTTGACTCCCAATTCCATGCGACTTATTGAGGTACAAGACGATAAAACCCGAAAGGCTTTCCACGACGTACCCCGGCGCATCTACGCAGATGACCCGGTGTGGATTCCGCATTTGAAGCAGGACATCGACAAGGTCTTCGATCCGGCCAAAAACAGGCTCTTCAAAAAAGGAGGCGTGGTCAAGCGCTGGCTGGTGCAGGATGAAGCCGGCAAATGGGCGGGCCGCGTGGCCGCTTTCGTCAACCCGAAATACAGCCGCGGCATGGACCAGCCGACAGGTGGCATTGGCTTCTTTGAGTCCACCGATGATGATGCCGTGGCCACACTGTTGCTCGATGTGGCCGAAGCTTGGCTCAAAGAGCAGGGCATGGAAGCTGTGGATGGCCCGGTCAATTTTGGAGAAAAAGACCGCTTCTGGGGCCTCTTGGTCGACAATTTCCACGACCTCCCCAGCTACGGCATGAACTACAACCGCCCGTATTACCGGCGGTTTTTTGAATCCCGTGGATACCAGGTGTACTACGAGCAGTATGTCTATGGCAGGGAGGTTGGTATGGCGGTCCAGGCGCCTTTCGAACGCAAGCGGGCGCAAATTGAGGCCCGCGGAGGCTTCAAGGTGATCACGGCAAACGACCTCAACGAAGCCGAGCTCGCCCAACATTTCTGCACCGCCTACAACAATGCCTGGGGAGGGCACCACGGTTTTTCCAAGATGCCGCTCAAACAAGCCCAGCGGACGGTCCAGACCCTCAAGCCCATCATGGACAAGGACATCATCTACTTTGTCCTGCACGAGGGGGAACCGGTGGCGTTTTATGTGAACATCCCCGAGCTCAACCAGATATTCTGCCACGTCAATGGCAACCTCAATGCGGTGGGCAAACTCAAGTTCCTCTACCACAAGTGGCGGCACACCTCAGATGTCATGGTGGGGCTTGTTTTTGGCATTGACCGCCGCTACCACGGCAAGGGCCTGGATGGATTTCTCATCGACACAGCAGGCAAACAAGTTCAAGCCAAAGGGCGGTACAAGACCACGACCCTGACTTGGATCGGAGACTTCAACCCCAAGATGATCCGCGTGGCTGAAAACCTGGGGACCACACGCAAGCGCACGTTCTTCACCATGCGCAAACTCTTCGATCCGAGCGTGCCCTTCAAGCGGGTGCCCCTGGCGAAATAGCCGCGAAAATCAGGGAAATGACACGGGGTGTTTGCCGGGTCGAGATTCCCGCTATCTTTGCGCCCCCTTCTGGAGGCCCCAACGGGAGCAAAAGGAAGATCGGACACCCCCTAGCTCAGCTGGTTAGAGCATCTCACTTTTAATGAGAGGGTCCTGGGTTCGAGCCCCAGGGGGGTGACCAGCCCAGGTGCTGAAATTGGTAGACAGGCATGGTTGAGGGCCATGTGTCCTTTAGGGCGTGCGGGTTCGAGTCCCGCTCTGGGCACAAGCACAAGAGTAGAAAGGCCGCGATTACCGCGGCTTTTCTCGTTTTTCAGCGGCGCAGTGGGCCCGTAGTGGGCCCACTCTTGCAAAAACTACAGAAAATCGGGATCGTACTCCTCCACGCCAATCGCGTCCAACGCCTTCTTCGCCTTCGCAGTCAACCCCAACTCCTTCAGTACTGCGAACCACCGTTGCCGGGTCTCCTGCAGGCACTTGTGCGCTGGATGCTCGCGCACCATGGTATTGCCTTCTCGGCTCACGGTGGTGTAGGTGATGCCTTCGGTATCGACGGTACGTTGTAGATCTTCCAATTCATGCTTGAGGTTGGAGGCCAGGTCGAGGAGCTCTCCCAACCCAACCGTACTAATGCCCGCAGCCGTGCAGTCGCCCACGATCTGTTGGCGGTATTGTTCTCGTGTTTTCATGCCGTAGGTTACTCAATCTCAGGCAACCACAATCCCCCAAAAATTGGCTTGACTTTACGCGATGGACACCGGCGATGTCTAGATTCTAATGTCCAATTTTCTCGACGACCTACCCATATTGCACCATGACAAGAATTTTGCCTATCAACCTAATCGCTGCTTTGTTGTGCATCGCATGCTTAGGATGTAATCAGTCAGAGATAGAGTTCCTTTCGGCACAGGTAAATGATTTAGAGGAGGAGCTTAGTGAATGCCAACAGGCGCGAAATGACAGTGAAGCGCGAATTCAAGAGTTAACCGTTTGGAAAATGGCTTCCGGCAATAAAACTTACGTCCCACCTCATCTTGGAAGATTGCAGAGTGCCGACGTCTGGCGATTTAAAGCAGGTAATTGTCCCTTTGGTTATTGTTTTGAGTGGTACATCGACTACCCTAGGCGTTGGGAGATATTTATGCCTGTCGACGTCGAGGAGCATTATGGATACATGGATATTACTGGATCTAACGGTGTTGTCTTTAGACTGACCTACAACTAACCCACCGCCCGCCTGACGCCCCCACTTCGCCAGCGTCATGGCATTCTGCGCTTGCGGTGCGAACTTCGCAGCATGAGACATCTACTTGCTTGCCTAGCGATCCTCGCCGCGTTCAACGTCAATGCTCAGATTGACGGCTTCCAACTTCCATACAATCCCGACTCTGAGCCTGACGGCTATATCGGCGTCGGTGATGTGCTGGAGGTGCTGTCAATCTTTGGCTCGCAGTGGAATGCGTCAGATATCTACTTAAATGATGACAGCACAGATTTATATATGGATATGGGACAAGTACACGTTGCGAAATGCCTTGCTATTTGCGACGCATTGCCAGGATCATGGCGCATGGGCAACTTGACTGATTTTGGAAATATCATGGACCAAATTCCTGCGGGAGGAATCCCATGGTTTATCCAAGATGACCGTTTAGACATCCCAAATGTTGATGCGGTCAGCACTATGCCAGGAATTAGCTCCTCTATTGGCAAAATCTCCTATGGTCCACCAGAATCAGGTTACGCTGCTATCTACCAGCTTGATTACGATGATGTTTTTCAAGAGAATAGATGCCTTTGCGCCACCCAAGAGCGGCCCAAGGTGGAGTATTTGGTGTTCGACCCCATGGAAAGCATCTCGACAGATGGAGCTGTGGAATTTGATTCTTGGCT
>Ga0209335_10002414_pt1 | contig 19710 bp, 13 predicted proteins | sample COG_09_FD_184753 | JGI IMG/M metagenome (GOLD analysis project Ga0209335, IMG submission 184753) | Pelagic Microbial community sample from North Sea - COGITO 998_met_09 (SPAdes) (version 2) | ecosystem: Environmental > Aquatic > Marine > Neritic zone/Coastal water | place: Helgoland, sampling...
TGCCGTCTGAAGATGAAGATTCAGGAGATTCGGAAGACCCGACGCCGTCTGAAGAAGCCCCGGTGCCGTCTGAAGATGAAGATTCAGGAGATTCGGAAGTCCCGGCGCCGTCTGAAACGGAATCCGTCGCGCAGGCCGAAGCGGAATCGGCAAGCGCGGAAGAAGAGGCGGAAAAGGAGGTGGAAGATGCCGTCAATCACGTTGAGGGTAAACTCACCAGAATGGCCGAGAAAATCGACGCCGCCCAAGATGAAATCGACAAATCGATGACAGACATCGAAAAGGCGCAAGATGCTATTGATGACGCTATTGATGACGAAGACGATGAGTCGCACATACCAATACATCCGAATTCTACAAATGAAGAACAACCGCCTCCTTCGGAAGAACAAGACACTTCAGCATATGGTACAACGTCTGAGGCAACTGTCTAAACCGACAATAAAATGGTAATATCACAATATCTCCTTTCTCCGAGGCAGACCGCGAACCCGGTCCGAAGCGGAGAAAAAGGAAAAGAAACTTTATACTTATTATACACAAAATAACCCGTAGTATTTGGGCGGATAGAAATCGATTGCAGAAAGGAGACGATAGAGACGATGACGACTACTTACTATTCGCATCGCGTGTACAAAACCAAATCTCTCTCTCGCGCGCGAGCGACGGCGTCCCAATAATGCACTTTTAATGACAAAACTTATCCATATTTCTTTATTAAAACTCTCTTTCACACGAATGTCTCTTCGTCGCGCCGCAAACAATAACAACAACAACAACATCATCTTCAACAACATCTCAACGAGGAGAGAAAGGAGACGAATAGTTCGCGACTTTCTTTCGCCTTCGATGATGTTGTTTTCGTTCTCGTTCCTCCTTTCTCTGTTCTTTTTTTTTCCCTGGTGTTGGTTGTCAAAAAATACGCGAGGAGAGAGCACGAGATCGACCACGCTACGAGCCGACGGAAATCATCACGGATTACTCGTCGCCGTGGTGACGACGACCAAAGACGCGAGCGGAAGACGATTCGAGCAATGGGTGCGTTATCACGAGCAGGTAGGAATCGGGCTTTTTTACGTGTTCGTGGACGATAGGACAAAGAAGTACGATGCTTTTTCCCAGAAAAAGGAGAATGTGAAATTGTTTAGCGAATCTGAAATGGAAAGTATTCGAAGTAAATTGCTTTGTAATAAAGAGCAATGGTTGGTGCCTTGGATTCGTAAGCGAGGCTGTAACGCAGAGTTATTCGTAAAGCAGTCCCAAAATGTGGAGATGGCAATTGAGATGGCGACAGAGGATAACGTGGATTGGATAGCGCACATCGATACCGATGAGTTGTTGTTTCCCGCTGGCGTAGCAAACCTAGATATTCGTGAACTTTTACGAGAATATCAACCGAGGGATATAGACGGGATTGTGTTGCCAAATTATGAAGCGGTGCCAGAAACAAAAGGTGGAGTGCAAGATCCGTTTGTCGACGCGACGCTTTTCAAATGCAATTACGCGCACGCCGATAAGAAAACGTGGAAGAAACTCGGCGGTGTAGTCGTTCGTAACAAATCTCTCCCGAACTTCTTTCTGGCTTATGCGAACGGAAAATCAATCGCGCGAGTCGCTCGAAATAGATTACGCTCAAACGGTGCGCACAGGTTCAAATTTCGGCCAATATCAAAATCTCCCTCTTCGCGACAGCGCTTCAACGAAGTCACGCACTCGGAAGCGAAAATCTTACACTACCCGTACATGAACCTCGACGAATCGATCAAACGATTGCGCAACTGCTGCCCACGCGACGTGACTTCATCTCTCGACGCTGAAAAAATAAACCAAACCTTCCTCCTCGACTTTGATCGGCAGGCCTTTGTCGCTTTGGTCTTAAACGGGGAAGGCGAAGACGAAGAAAGCGAAAGACTGGAAGGAAGAAGAAGAAGAGCAGAAGCCTGGTACAACGAGCGAATCGTCTTCGAGGACGTCAACGAGACCGCCGCACTCGTCCACTCCGGCGTCTTCGATCGAATATACGCGCCCAGTCTTCTCTTAAAAAAACTTTCGCAAAAGTAGCCTCTAATAACTACTCACTCCCCGTACTGTTAAAGGTCTGGTGGTTTGGTGTCTTTTCGAGATGTTTTTGGGCAAAAAAAAATCCACTTCGCTTCATTTATATTCTCTCACCCTTCTGCTTCACGCTCGAGAATAAAATGCCTTTTACGAACTACCGCGCGCTAAAAGCGATGCCGACGATGACGCTCGCGTTGTTGTTCCTTTTCGCGACGTGTTCCTTTCTCTCCCTCTTTTTGGTCGAGAGCGTGGACGCACGAACGGATGAATCCTTCTTGAAAATCAAAACCGATGACGACGACTTTTCCACGAGGGAAGGTGCCTTGAAGCTGACGAAAGCGGGACACGTGAACGAGTATCGCGTGCTCCCTGGACACGACAAAAAGCAAAAAATTATCTCGACTACGCCAGATGCGTACGTCTCCTCGGAAGATCTTCCGGAATCTTTCACCTGGTCGAACGTTTCCGGACACAACTTTCTCAGCAAGAGCTTGAACCAACACATACCGCAGTATTGCGGGTCGTGTTGGGCGCACGGCGCGATGTCGGCGCTCGCGGATAGGATCCAAATCGCGAGCGGGAAGAAACGAATGCAAGACGTGAACTTGGCGATTCAGTTTATTCTGAATTGTGGGACGGAAGTTGCCGGCTCGTGCCACGGAGGCTCGCATACCGGCGCGTATCAGTTTGTACACGACGTCGGCTTTGTGCCGTACGATACGTGTTTGAGTTACGAGGCGTGCTCGAACGAATCGATCGAAGGCTCGTGCGGGTACGTGACGGATAGATACAAGTGCAACGCGATTAACACGTGCCGGACGTGCTCGACTTTTTCGCAGTTGGGTGGTTTTTGCGCGCCGTTGGCGACGTTTCCAAACGCGACGGTCAAAGAATACGGGACGATTTCGGGGGAAGAGGCGATTATGAAGGAACTCTACGCGCGAGGCCCCGTGGCGGCTGGTATTGATGCCGACGGTTTACGTTCTTATACTAAAGGTATTTATACCGACACCCCGTCTTATGAAATCAATCACATCGTCAGCATCGTCGGTTGGGGCGTAGAGAAGAAAACAAACACGAAGTATTGGATCGTTCGAAACAGTTGGGGCCAATATTGGGGCGAGATGGGCTTTTTCCGCATCGTCCGCGGAAAGAAAAGTTTAGGCATCGAAGACGAAGTCGCGTGGGCAACTCCTGGAAGATGGACTGGGATGAAACACGACGATTTTGCGAACTTCCCGTGCTTCGAAGACGGCGCCAATTGTCAGGAGGAAGATTTCTTGCCGGACGTGAAAGATATGGCGGCGGAATACGTCGACCCGAGCGTGAAAGGGATTCCGTTCGGGAAGGTACACTCCGACGAAAAACAAAAGGAGAAACAATAAGCGCGCGTATGCACGCGCGCGAATCTAACTTCATCGTACAAAACCTTTGTAATATATATATACACACACACACCTGCTTTTGCTTTTGCTATCTTTTCGTTGATATTGAAACAATCATCTTCTTCACAAAAGCACCGCTTTTCCAATACAAAACCCGAGAGGGCGAGAAACCATGACGCCTCACCGATAGGAAGGAAGAAGAAGACGAGGAAGAAGACATCAGCGTCATGCCAATCGTCCCGAGAGTCAAACCGAAATCATCCTCCTCCTCGAACGCGTCTTTCTTCTCTCGATTGGTCTTCTTCTTCTTCTTCTCAAAAACTCAGCGCACGCAAATCGTTTGGAAATCTCTCGGACAAAACAGACGCCCGCTCCTTCTGATTCTCGCTGCATTCTTCCTTCACCGCGAATTCCTCGCTTCGTGCGGCCCACACTCCAAATACGGGTTCTTGGAAACGCGCGCGTGCCATAAAAATGCCTCGGCGAAAGAGGATTGGAAAACGTCCAAATTTGGTTTCGATTTTCTTCTCAATCGACCACAGAGAGGAGGGAAAAAATGTTTCGTCGCGAAAGAGGACGAAAAAACGAGCGGGTTTTGTCTGTGCGATGGGCATAAAGTAGCCGGTTTGAGAAATTGCGGCGACCAGGTGGAGATTGATTGTCAAACCGCGTGCAGAGAAGAGATTGTGGGAAGCAGAGGTGCGAGTAAGAAGCGTCCGCGATGGAAAGAGTACGGCGGCGGCGCGGATGTAAAAGAGTGTCCTTTGAAAAAAGTGTTCGAGGAGCGAACGGGTGGCTATGAAAACGCGATGAAGAATACGAAGCGGATGCACGCGATGTTTAAAAAAGTGATCGTGAAGACAATGCCGAATGGGTTTTCGTTTACGCTGCCGAGTGATAGGAGACGAGCGAGTTTGAAGAGAGATTTCGTGTTGGCCGGGGAACGGCTGGCGAAAGCGCAAGTGGAAGAGATCCGCGGGAAGACGGAGGCGTACGTGAAGAGCGTCGAGGAGGAGATTAGTGGTATGCAAACAAACATCGAGGAGTATTTTGAGAATCAACGAGGTATTGTCATCGTCGGTGGGTCAAAGTATAGCATCAAGACGTCGTATTGGATAGCCATACACGCCGTGCGGCGCGCCAAGTCACGATTACCAATCGAATTGTGGTTCCCGGCGAACGAGTTACCTTCCTGCGAAGATGTCGAAGATTTAAGGGATTTAGGCGTTATCGTTCGCTCGTTTAGCGAGCTCGGGGACGCGTTAAACTTTGCGAGTAAAGGAAAACGCAAACCGAGTCGATTCGCGTATAAGCTTTTAGCGCTAACGTTTTCGTCGTTCAAAGAAGCGTTGAGCGTTGACGCGGATAATTTGGTGTTAAGAGATCCAGAGACGAAACTATTCAACAGTGAGGAGTATAAAAGAACCGGGGCGGTGTTGTGGCGAGACTTCTGGAGAGATTCGAGCGCGCCGGATGCGCGATTGGCCCTTTTTGGGAACGAAAATGCGCCTTCGTGGCCAAAGTTTACACACGAGAGCGGCCAAATGCTCGTCGATAAGAGTAAACATTGGAACGCGTTGTTTTTAGCGTTATATTTTAACGCGTTCGATCATATCTTCTACCCTTTGTTCGGTGGGTTCATGGGTATCGGTGATAAAGAGGTATTCGCCGTAGCCATGCGCTACTTCAAAGACGACTTCACCATCGTTCCACACGACCCGGACCACGTGGGCATTCGAGACGGTTCGAACGGAAACATCTTCGGAAATACAATGTTGCATCGCGACTTAAACGGTGACCCGTTGTTTTTACACGCGAATAAAGGGAAAATGACCAACCATGTTCCAGATTTCGCCGATTTTTCCTCGACGAAGTACATCCGAAGGTGGGAAGAGAGCGCCTTTCTCGGCTCCAAAGTCGTTCGCGTGATCAACGAAGCCACGGGAGAGCACGATTTTGAGAAATGGATATTTGATTTAGTTTCCAAGAACAAGTTTAAGTTTGGTGACGCGAGCGATGCGTATTACGACGTTTTGAGCGAAGAAAGCGGTCGCGGCAGTTTGTTGGATGGGATGTATTTGAACGATTACCTGCAAAATCCAGGCGTTATGTTCTTACACAGTAACTTGCATTCGTAAAGGTATTTAGAAAGAGAGAGAGAGAGAGAGAGAATTACGTTAGATTATAAATTAGAAGAAGTAGAAAGGTGTACTCGAGTTATTCAGAGAAAACTGTCATTATTCTGTGGAAACATCCATCTCCTCTTGCAAAGGTTCTTCCGCCGACGCGGTATCGTCCGCCTCGTCGTGCGCGCCTTCATCTAAATCCTCTTCCCCGTGCTCTTCGCCGCCGTGCGGTTTCGACGAGCTCTTTTTGCTACCGTGTCCACCACGCTTACTACGCTTACTGCTATGCTTACCGCCGCCTCTCGAGGATCGCCCGCTCGGTTGCTCCGCCGGCTCTTCTTCGCTTAAAGCGTCGTCCTCCTCTTCCTCCTCGTGGTTGTCCTCAACGCCGCTACCACCACCATTATGCCCATCCACGTCCACTTCGCTCAGAGCCTCTTTCATCACCTCCAACTGCGTCGTCTTATGTTCCAACTCCAGATGTTTCTCTTCCAACAAGCTCGACGCGTGCGTCAACATGTCGTGTTTCTCCTTCAACGCGCCGGACGCCTCCTGATGCTTCTCTTTCAAACTCTCAAACTCCTCGTGCACGCTGCTCAAAGCGTCCTTGTGCTCGGCCAAAACTTGCCGGCAGTGTTCTCTTTCCAACACTAAATCGTTCGAAATCCCTCGCCACCGGTTCACGATCGACTGTCGATGGTTGAACGCGTCCGCGTGGAACAGGATGAACGAGAGCAGGAACCCAAAGACGAACGCAATCAGCGTTTTCCCGTTCGCTTTCGTCGTCGTCGTTTGAGAAGAAGAACCACCACCCGTCGTCGTCGTTCTCTTTGAACTCCTCTGGTGATTTGGGTACTCGTGCAAACGCTCTTCTTCTTCGCTCGAGGCCATTCTTCTCTCGAGAGTCGTCAAAGTCGTTTCTGTGTCGTTGTTTTGATGCGTTTTGGTTGTTGTTTCCGCCCCCAAAAAATCATCCGTTTTTTTGGTCTTTGAAGCATCGAGAGCCACCAATTTCTGCACACGTCAGACACGCAAGTAGTTACGTACAGTCTTCACAAAACTAGCGCTCGTTGTTTACACAAGACACGCAGTATATACATTTACGCGACATTCCTATCGCATAAATCTATCGCATAAAGTAAACTAAGAAACTTAAGAACTACATAAATGAGTTCCTCCTCCGCGTTATCGTCCGTGGCGCGCATCGCGCAGTTGCCCGCACAGAAGAAATCGACGAGTTTTAAAAGTCGTCGATCTTCAATTGTCAGAGCGGCGAAAAGAGAAGAGGTACGCGCGCGCGCAGATGTTCTTTTTGGTTTCGTAGTATTGATTTTTGGGAAGAAATGTGTTCGTGCGTTTCTTCGTCGCGATTTGCGCGGAGCAAATGTGGATTTCTGTGGTCGCGTTGGTCCGCACGGGCGCGCGAATGGAAATGATTACGCGCGAAGGCGATGACGTCCACATTGGATAGATGTGTGTCGTCATCCCGTCGAGAATTTCTTCCCTCCCTCTCTTCTCGCTTTCGGAGGTATTTTTTCGCATCGCTGACCTCTCTGTTTCTACTTCTTTCGCTCTGCTATACCACAGGCTTCCGAAGAGGTCTCCAACTCTCGCAGAGACGTGCTCAAGAACGCGCTCGGCGTCTCCGCCGCGTTTGCCGCTTTGGGTGCCAATGGCCAAGCCAACGCTGCGGACGACCAAGGCGTCGCGTCGTCGAGAATGTCCTACTCTCGATTTTTGGAATACTTGGACATGGGCCGAGTCAAGAAGGTTGATTTGTACGCCAACGGTACGATCGCGATCGTGGAAGCGGTTTCGCCGGAATTGGGCAACAGAGTGCAAAGAGTCAGAGTGCAATTGCCAGGCACCTCCGGCGAGCTTTTGCAAAAATTCAGAGAAAAGAATGTCGACTTTGCGGCGCACAGCGAGTCCGAAGATACCGGTGGCGTCTTCTTGAACTTGTTGGGTAACTTGGCGTTTCCTTTGTTGCTCGTTGGCGGTTTGTTTCTGCTCACCAGACGATCCGGTGGCGCCGGCGGCGGACCGGGCATGCCGGGAGGCATGGGCGGCAACAACCCGATGGCGTTTGGTAAATCCAAAGCCAAGTTTCAAATGGAGCCGAACACGGGCGTCACGTTCGATGACGTTGCCGGTGTCGACGAAGCCAAGCAAGATTTCATGGAGGTTGTCGAGTTTTTGAAGAAACCGGAACGATTCACCGCCGTCGGCGCGAAGATCCCGAAGGGCGTTTTGCTGGTCGGTCCGCCGGGTACCGGTAAGACTTTGCTCGCCAAAGCGATCGCCGGTGAAGCCGGTGTTCCATTCTTTTCCATCTCCGGTTCCGAGTTTGTTGAAATGTTCGTCGGTGTTGGTGCGTCCAGAGTGAGAGATTTGTTCAAGAAGGCGAAGGAGAACGCGCCGTGCATCGTTTTCGTCGATGAAATCGATGCCGTCGGTCGATCCAGAGGTACCGGCGTTGGTGGCGGTAATGACGAAAGAGAGCAAACGTTGAACCAGCTGTTGACGGAAATGGATGGTTTCGAAGGTAACACTGGCGTCATTGTCGTTGCGGCGACGAACAGAGCGGACATTCTTGATCCGGCGTTGTTGCGTCCGGGACGTTTCGACAGACAAGTCGCTGTGGACAACCCCGACTTGAAGGGCAGAATTGAAATCTTGAAAGTGCACGCGAAAAACAAGAGATTCGAAGGTGAAGTTGACATCGAAACCATCGCCAAGAGAACCCCGGGCTTCTCTGGTGCGGATTTGTCCAACTTGTTGAACGAAGCGGCCATCTTGACTGGTCGAAGAAACAAGGACTCCATCACTTTACTCGAAATCGATGACTCCGTCGATAGAATCGTCGCCGGTATGGAAGGTACTCGATTAACGGACGGTAAAGCGAAGACTTTGGTCGCGTACCACGAAGTTGGCCACGCCATCTGCGGTACCTTGCAAGCCGGTCACGACCCGGTTCAAAAAGTCACCATCGTCCCGAGAGGCCAAGCCAAGGGTTTGACCTGGTTCATCCCGGGCGAAGACCCGAGTTTAATTTCCAAACAACAAATCTTCGCGAGAGTTGTCGGTGCGTTGGGAGGCAGAGCCGCGGAAGAGATTGTCTTTGGCGAAGCTGAAGTCACCACGGGCGCCGGCGGTGACTTGCAACAAGTCTCCTCGATGGCGAAACAAATGGTCACCGCGTTTGGCATGTCCGATGTCGGACCGTGGGCGGTCCAAGACCAACAATCTGGCGACATGATCATGAGAATGATGGCTAAGAACTCAATGTCTGAAAAATTACAGAACGACATCGACGTCGCGGTGAAGAGAATCGCGGACGAGGCGTACGTCATGGCGCTCAAGCACATCTCGGATAACAGAGAAGCGTTGGACGAAATCGTTGAGGAGCTTTTGGAGGTAGAAACTATGGACGGTGCTCGATTCCGCGAAATATTAGCTAAATACGCGACCATCCCGGAAGAGAACATCCCGAAGAAGGTTGAAATGTGGGCCAACCCGAGACTCCAAAACGCCATCGACGGCAGTGAGTTCAAGAACTAATTTTTTGCGCGCGAATAAACATACAAAAACATGAAGAGAGAAAAGAAAAAAGGAGCATAAAAAGAACCACCAAAACGTAATCGAATCTATATCAAAAGCTGTTGTCAATAATAATAAACTTAAGAGTTAGTAGTTTCCTATATCGCATGTTGTACACGTCTTGTTTCTAATGTCTCGCTATCTCTATTTCTCTAGTATCTCTCTCTCTCTCTCTCTATAAAATCTTTCATCTCGCAACTTTCGCCATCCTCGCCAGCCTTTGCAAGTGAAAGTTAATCGTATTCTTCACCTTTGGCGTTTTCGCGTGCGTGCTCGTGCACTTATCCAACAAATCTGACTCCCGCATGCACTTGCTCATGTCGAAGTTGTTTTTCTTCAGCGCCGTCATCAGCGCCGTCGTTTCCTCCATGCACGGTATCACTTTCCCTCGTTTCGTTTTTTTCACGTTGATCCACAAGCGAGGTTCCACGTTTTTTCCCATTTTCTATCTCTACTAGTAGTAGTATGCGGCAGTACAGCTTCTCTCTCTCTCTCTCTCTTTCGAACGCACAACGGAGGACACGCAAACCCTCGTTTCACTTTTCCCGTCGCGTGCTCTCTGAAGTCCTCTCCTCTCTCTCTCGTCCACCCAATAAGGTGTGTTGTGGAGTGTAAATGTGGAAAATGCTTCCTCTCGTAAATTCTGAAGAAGAAGGAGAAGAGTTTTTTGCAAAGTGGGTCGATTGCCAAAAAGGCGAAAAAATCGCAAAAATCAATCCAACCAAGAAAAGAAAAAAGCTGCCCAAAAGACGCTTTATCTCTTTCTTCACAACAAATATTCCATCCAAACACAACCCGCATAAGTAAAAGAGTAATAAAGCAGCACGAAGAAGAAGAAGAAGAAGAAGAACGAGAGAGAGAGAGAGAACAAAAGAGAATATCTACGACGGATATGCCGCGATATTACTGCGAATACTGCGACGCGTACCTCACGCACGATTCCCCGACCGTTCGAAGACAACACATTTCCGGATTTAAACACAAAGCGAACGTGAGGAATTACTACTTACAGTTTACCGACTTCAACACCAACCCGAACGCGACGATGACGACGCCTACGACTATGATGCCGCCGAATGCGATGGCGATGCCCGGGATGATGATGGGTGGTGGTGGTGTGGGTGGTGGTGGTGGTGGGCAAATGATGCCGCCTACGACTTTGATGCCGCCACCGATGTTGATGGGTCAACAGCAACCGCAATCGATGATGCCGCCGCCAAAGTATTGAAAAGAAAAGAGAGAGAGAGAGAAAGTGGAGAGGAGTTTAAGAGAGAAGAAAATTTTCGCGATGGATTGCTTTCACCGCCGCTTTCGCCGCCGCCCGGCGCCGCGTCTGTTGATTTTGGTCTTGTGCATCATCGTCGTCGTTCTTTCGAACGAAGCGAAAGCTATTTCGACGACAACGGTAAACCGAAACACTAGCGATCAACAACAACAAAGCGATGAAGAAAGATCTTCATCGATAGTAGTATTAGAGAGTCTGCGCCGAGAAAGTATCGGCCCGTCCGGCGCGTATTACGCGTTTGATGGCGTGGACGATTACATCATCGCCAGGGACGTGCGCGGTTTACCGTCTCGAACGATATCCGCCTGCGCGTGGGTTTTTGTGAATAGGCATAAAAGCTTTAATCGAATCGTCAGTCACGAGTGGATTAACTGGGGATGGAATTTGTACACGGACACACAAGGCGTTGCGAGGTTCGGCATCGGCAAGGAGAATAAAGATTTCAGCGCAGGGAAGGTTTTGTTCTTAAACAGGTGGCATTTTGTCTGCGGGACGTACGACGGGAGGGCGATCACGGTGTTCGTGGACGGAGCGGCAGGTCCGCAGGTACCCTTAGAGGAAAGCGGTCTGGATTTCGATGGACATGTGACGATTGGCGGCGCGGAGTGGGATCCATTCGACGGGAGGTTGGATGACGTGAGCATATGGAATCGAGCGTTGACTCCAGCGGAGGTGAGACGCTTGATGGTGGTCGGAATGTCCTCGTCTTTTGATGAAGCGTCGAATATGAACAAATTAGACGATCCAACTTTGATTTGGATGGTTAAAGATTGCGTCGCGTTTTGGACGTTTGACGAGGAAACGACGACGATGCATGGGGAAGGCAACAAGGAAGTGTTTCTGCACGACTCAAGCGGACGAGGAAACGTGGCATATTTAGGACGTGGGAGTCGTATGCCAAAGAGATACGTAAACGACGCGCCACCGAGTCGAATTCCGTGCGTGTCAAAGAGTAGTTACTCTTCGCACGACGATAGCGATGATGCCAGAAAAGATATACCGAGAGAGAAAATTGATCTCAACGTCGATTATGAAGAAGGTGGTAAAAACGCCAAGCTCGTTTTCCGCGTTATATCTGTCTATCCGAGCGACTTAATCCAATTATCTCTGCGTTATGACAAATTCGACAAATACGAGGACGGTGAGAACGTTGTCATCGATACATCGTACACGATTGATCCGTCGTTAGATCCCAAAGATATTAAAAATTTAAACGCTCTCGCTCGAAGCGTCTTTGTTGAAATGGCGCCATTGGAGTTAGAATGGGAAACCGATGATTTGGATATGGAATGCGCGACGATCGTGTTTGAAGCGAAAATCATCGAAGAAGGAACGGATGTCAACGACGAAGATATACCGTGGTCCACGAGAACTGTTTTAGTCGACATCACCGAACAACCAGAGTTGTGCCAAGTTTTCGATAGCTTGAAAGCCTCTCGCATCGGTGCCGGATCGTGTACGGAAAAACGCAAAGAAGTACGTCAGATCCGTCCGAAACGCGAGTACGCTGAATTTGTCGAGAAGACGGATCGAGAGAGAAGAGAAATCGTTTCAGAATTCATCGAAGACAGTGCGATTGGCGCTTTACCGTTTGTCTCCGTCGTCGTTCCGTTTTACAACGGGGCGAAGGAGACTTTAGAGGAAACTTTATCGAGCGTCTATTCGCAAACGTATAAAAATATCGAAGTGTTACTTATCGACGATGGAAGTAAAGATGGGTCTTCCGAAGTTGCGAGGCAGCTTGTCGATCGGTTCAACCAAAAAGGCGGACGGTTGTTCCAAATCCAAGTCCACGAGAAACAAAACGGCGGTTTAGGAGACGCGCGGAACTTTGGTTTCGATCGTGCAATCGGTAAGTACGTTTTACCACTCGATGCGGACGATTTGATCGACGAAACGTTTATTGAAAAAGCCATCGACTTGCTCGAAGATCCGAACAACGATTACAACTTAGCCGTGGCGGATCTCGTAGGCTTTGGCGACTGGGAGTACAGTTGGAATTTACCAAAATACGATCCGCAAGATCTGCGCTACTTCAACGCCTTCCACTGTTCGGCGGTCATTTTGAAGTCTTTATGGGATAATACACCCGGTGGATACCCGCGAACGACGTTGTTCGGCTATGAAGATTGGGCCTTTTGGCTCGAGGCTGAAAAGTACGTCGGTTTAAAGCCAGTAAACATTCGCGAACCGTTGTTTAAGTATCGCTTGCGCAAAGGCTCCATGCTCCAATCTATGATTGACGGTAAAAACGAGTTGTTCGCTCTCGCCAGCGTGCGCATGTTAAACCCAATAACTTATCCAGTCGAACTCATATTATCCGCACACGACATGTTCAACGAGAGAGACGTTACGAGAGAGATTGTGGACACGCTCACCGCGAAATTGACCAAGTTTCAACGTGCGGCAATGCCGGCTCTCATGCTTGGGATTTACTTTGAATCAAACGGGAAATTCCCCGAAGCTGGGCAAATGTATTTAAGAGCGATTGAGATAACGGACGGAACGAACGATTGGCAGCCTCGATGGAGAAACGGCTTGTTGTTACAAAAAGTAGGAAACTACGATGCTGCGAACGTAACATTATCGAAACTGTTTAAAGATTTCGACGGTCTGGAGCAAGTCTACGAAGAGAAACGTAAAAGAACGCCGAGCATGTTTGGTGCAATTTTAGCTCCATCTGTGGTAGAGAAACGAAGAAATTTGCGCATGGAAAACAATAATAGCGACAATAATGTCAACAAGAGTAGTAAGAAATACACTGGTGGCGGTGGTGCGAACAAGAACGACGAGCTGTAGAAGACGACGAAGAAGAAGAAGAAGAAAAAGAAGTGAGAGGTACGAGATCTAAAATTTTGAATGTAGAAAGTTTTGGTAATTAAAAATTGTATATAAATGTATAGCCTTTATTAAAGACTTAATAGAAGCTGAAACCCTTGGCCGCGTTGGTCAAGACGTTCGCGTGCACCGGATCAGCGACGTGCGCTTGCCAGTTGGCGATCGGACCTTCTTGGGTGGCCAAAGCTTGGAAGATGCAGCCCAACCACGCGAACATGGACAATCTGCAGTGCTTCAACTCCTTGATTTTCAACTCCTCTAAGTCACCGGCTTCCGCAAAACCCAACGGGTCGAATCTACCGCCCGGGGAGACGGACAATTCCAACTCTGGGAACGGGTTTTCAAAGATACCCGTTCTGTACGCCTCGGCGTTGCCGACCAAGAAGACTTCGATGGCCAAAACTGCCCAAAAGTTCGGGTAGCCAGAGCCTTCCGGCGCCAACGGTGCCACGGCGCCCGGAAACTTGTCCGCGACGGCCGTGCAGTCATCCGGAGTGCACAAGGTACCCGCGGTAAACCACGGAATGCCGGTGCCGTTCTCGGCGGCCCAGGCGCCGGTGACGCCCAACTGCGCCCATCGACCGTGGATCAACTCTCTCTCCGCGTTTTTCTCATCCGTGTACGGGATAATCAAGGAGTTACCCCCGCCCGGGTAGGTACCAAATTCCGGGTACAAATCCGGCGGCGCCAACGAACCGAAGGAGGCGATTTGGGCCTTCTTCTGCGTGGACGGCGAGGACGCTTTCGTGCGTCTCGCGGAGATTTGTTTGTCAACCGATTGCTTTTGGAGGATTGATTTTTGGGCGATTTTCGCGCCGGTGAAAGTGGTAGAGAAGGACATCTTTTTTACTTTGTGGTGTGTTTTGCGTGTGCGAAGAGAACAGAGATGTTGTCTTTGTGCGTGACTGTTTAAGTGCGCGCGGTGTGGGTGATTCTTGCGAGAGTAAACGCGCGCGTGTGTGTGTATGACGAGATTGGAAAAAAGATATATTCAGTCGTATTTGAAAGGAGAAGATACGCTCTGAGAGGGGAAAAAGCACGTTTACGACTTTTTTGAGATGATCAAAAGAGGCAGATCTCCCCGTTTCAAATTTTCTGTGGTGCGACGAGTTTTGTGGGAGGAGGCAGTTTTTTTTCCTTTTTCTCTCCCCTCTCTCTTTTCTCTCTCTTTCCTGTGAGCGTTTCAATAAGTTTACTTGTGTGTACAGTACGTGCGCGTATATAAATTTATACACCGCCTTTTTATTAAATTGCTACAAAAGTACTACATAGTGCGTGTGCGTGCGTGTTACTTTACGCTACGGCCCAAAGCGACGTATCTCTCTCGCTCGCTCTCTCGCTCTCTTCTCTTGTTTCGTTCGTTTATGTGTGAATTTTTTATTGATACTGCATGTATTTCGCCGTACTGCTAAACTTTTTGAAGCCTTTGATGACTTTGTTCACGGCGTCTAAGAAATCTTTTTCGCTGACGGTTTTCCTTCTCTGTCGAATGGCAAACATGCCGGCTTCGGTGCAGACGCTGTGGATTTCTGCGCCGGTGCTGTTCGGACACAATCGACTCAACAACTCGAATCGAATGTCTCTTTCCACAGCCATCGATCGAGTGTGAATCTTAAAAATCTGCGTCCTACCTTCTAAATCCGGCAACCCAAACTCAACTTTTCTATCCAATCTACCCGGTCTCAATAACGCGGGATCTAACGTATCTGGTCTGTTTGTAGCCATTAAAACTTTAATGTTCCCTCTCGCGTCGAACCCGTCCAACTGATTCACAATTTCCAACATCGTCCTTTGCACCTCGTTATCTCCACCTTGGCCGTCGTCAAATCTCGCACCGCCAATTGCATCGACTTCGTCGAAGAAAATCAAGCACGCTTTTTTACTCCTGGCCATTTGAAACAACTCTCGAACCAACCTCGCGCCTTCGCCGACGTATTTCTGCACCAACTCTGAACCAATCACGCGTATAAAACACGCGTCCGTCCTATTCGCCACCGCTCTCGCTAACAACGTCTTCCCAGTCCCAGGAGGCCCGTAACACAAAATCCCTTTCGGGGGGTCAATCCCTAGCGTAACGAACTTCTCCGGATGCAGCAACGGCAACTCCACGACTTCTCTTAACTTTTCAATCTGATCTTTATTCCCGCCGACGTCTGCGTACGTCACGTCCGGTTTCTCCTCCACCGTCATCATCGTCACGCTCGGATCAATCTTCGGCGGAAGTGGAATTTGTATGCTATATTTTGTCCTATCCACGCCAACTCGCATCCCTTCCTCGATGTCCGTCGGCGCCACGTGTTGCCCCAAACCAACCACAAACTTCGCGATCTGTTTCACGTTGATGACGTACTGCGCGTCCGTCGTCCCCGGGTTGATTATCTTCGTGCACCTCGCCACTTGCAACGGATGCTCCTCTTGCGTCGCTTGCTTATCCGCGGTTAAATCCCATCTCGACGGTGGCGCCAACCCAGTGTCCGACTCTTTTATCCCGCACAACTTTTCCACGCGAGACACGCAGGACACCAAATCGGTTTCCAGATTTTTTATCAACGTCCCGTACGGTCCAACGCCGTACGTTTTCAACAAAGCGATGTCGTCCGCGTCGAGCGGGATGATTTTCTTGTCTTTCTTCTCCTCGGAGTCCTCGGAGTCCGGGTTTTCGACGACTTGTTGCACCATGAGTACTGCGCGTTGTTCCTCTCGTCGTCGCGACAGATCTCTCTTTTTTTATGGAGAGGTTTTCCTTGGAAGCCGTTGAAACACAATTATTTAGGGTTGCAATTTTTAAAAAATTTTTGAGGAAGGAATTCTTTGTTTTTTCTGGGGGAAGATTATGCCCACACAAATCAAAACTCTTTTGTAGTAAAGATGGCTGCCGAAGATGCGACGATCGAGGCGTGCAATTTGTTCTCGCAGCTCGCGATCTCAAAAACCACGACCATCGAGGAAGTCGTCTCGAAAAACTACGGCAGTTGGCGCGCTCTTTTAACTCTCATGAAAGAAATTCGGCAAGACGACACCTCGAAATTTTCGAAATTAGACTTGGAACGAATCGCAAACTTATCGGTTGGGTTTCACCAGTGGGGGACGAGACAGTTGAAAGAAAGAAGTCCGATGTTTAGCGACGAGTTCAAAAGATTCGTCTCCAATCGGCTCATCGTGGAAAGCTTGATGGAGGATTTGATGGGGAGCGCGAGGAGTAAAGGTGGTGATGAGAATAACGATGAGAATGTCGACGATGGTTTTGGGGGAGAACAGTCCAAGACGAAGACGAGCGGTGGCGCGGAGACGAAGGCGTCTTTGTCGCCCAGCGTTCGGAAGAAACAATTGAAAAAAGCGGTCATGATTGAGATACCTATTGATGGTGAGTGCGAAATTGAAGAAGAAGAAGAAGAAGAAGAAGCGTTTAAAGTTTCTGGGAAAGTCATGAACACGCCCCCTCAACAACAACAACAACAACAACAACAACAACGCGTAGCCGAGCCGCACCACACTCGTTTCGATTCCTCGCCGGAATCCGAAGGTGGAATCTTCGAAGAGGAAGAAGCGGCTGAAGAAGAAGAAGAAGAAGAAGAAGAAGAAGAAGATATTTTAATGGAAACGCCGGCGGCGCCAAGGCAGAGAAGAGACGGTTCGATGCCGCCGCCGTTAGAGGCAGTCACGGTGATGAAGCCACATAGAGAATCCGTCGCGATGACGCCGAAGCAGGTTTACGAGAGCGCCGAAAGACTGAAGCGGTTAGCGTCAGAAAAGTTACAAAAGTTTAGCGTAGAAGGGCAACGCTATGGAGAAAAAGAAGATCAAGAAGAAGGACTAAGTGAAGATACGACGACGATGGAGGAAGTGCGCGCGGCTGCTTATCAAGAACAAGTTTTAAATTACTTGGAAGGATTTGAAGCCATTTTGGAGAAGATTAAAGGTCAGGTTGCTAAGATTAAGAACGCTCCTCTTTCGTTGGCGATGGCAGAGACGATATCGGTTGAGCTCGAAATCGAGTCTTCCATGAAGGAAATTCGAGCAGAGATTCGAGCGCAAAATAAGTAAATACGATCGCAAAAAAGTTAGAAACCATCAGAACAAGGCAACGCAGCGGCAGCGAGGAATAGTAGTGAAAGGAACGCGAAAGCGATAGAGAGAGAGAGAGACTTGATGTTATCATAGTAATGAAAATACCTAGGTGTATTGTTTCATATACACATTTGATTTTGCTTTCTACTTTTAGTTTGCACTAAATCTTTTTTATTTGCGCTTCTCAAAATCAATGCGCAGCAGGAGTAGCGGCGGAGATGGAGGCTTGAGGAACAGTATTCTGCACGTTCTCTTGCATGGGCGCGTCGCCGTGCAACACTTGAGCGGCGACGTTGTTCGCCCCAGGAATGATCCTATCGACGCCTTTCCCCGCAGCAACCTCAACTCGATTATTCGTATCCGATTGTAACACGTCGATCAAGTTTTGATACGTCTCGTTATTTCTGGCCATGTTGTTCATGCAAGACTCTATGCGATCGTCGTTGTTGTTTTGCTCCTTCAAATATTTCGCCTTTACTTGCCTTCTCGTTCGAGAAGGAAACAATCTTTGAATGAGAGTGAAATCAGTACCGAATTGCTCCATGGCTTTGTAAAACAACTCCGTCTCTTGCCTCGTCCACTTTGTCGGTTTTGACCGATTCCCATACGTCTGCGAATTAATCATCATTTTGTCTCCTGTTTTTCGCGTAAACTCGCTCTCACTTATTCGATTTTCGTGCGAGGCTTGCACTGTGAGCGTCGCTTGGTCGGCTACGATTTGACCATTTGGCCCAAGCTTTACTCTCGGCGTGTGCACATTTTGTGCTTGTTGTTGCTGCGCGGCGGCGGTGGGCGCGTTCGCCAAGGCTAAGGCGTTTGCAACTTGGGAGACCTTTTTTAGCGCGGATTTTAAAAGCCCCGCGGCGCCAGTCGTTTTCACGTTCGGAGCTTTTGCCGACGGTGCAGCAGCCGCACTCGGTTTCTCACCAGCCGCCGCTCCGAGCGAAGAAGATCTCAGACGCGTTCTTCGTCCGTTCTCCGCAGCTGGCGTTTCTTTGGTTCCGTTTTGATCTTTGTTTGCATCTTCTGCAAAGTGCACTAAGGTTGGTGTCCCGCCAGTCGCCTGGGGCTGGTTTTCACCATCCTCCAACGATCCAACGCCGTCGCCGAACATCAAACCCGACGGGAGCGTCAACAACTGATCACGTCTTCGTTTCTCTTTCCTCGCGTGCATTTCTGCTTTTCGTTCATCTCTCGCTTTCCTCACCATTATATCTCGTATCGAAGTCGGTTGAGGTTCGCTAAAAACTACGTTATCTACCAATCTCGGCTGTGCCGCTTGTTGCGGAGGTTCGGGCGGCGGTACCGAGACACCAACTCTCCCCACTGGTTGTCGTGGCACCGCTTTGCTGGGTACAGGAGCCGGCGGCGCTCTCGTTCGCGGGAGCGGTTGTCGCGGCACGCGTCTTTCCTGTTGCTGTGCGGGCTGTTGCTGTTGTTGTTGCTGTTGTTGTTGTTGTTGCTGCTGCTGCTGCTGTAACAACAACTGTTGTTGTCGCTGTTGCTGTTCGCGTTGTTGTCGCTGTTGCTGTTCGCGTTGTTGTTGCTGTTCGCGTTGCCTTTGCATCTGCGCCTCTCTCTCTCTTTGCAACTTCTTTTGCTTCTCTTGCTCTGCTTTCTCCCTCTGCTGTTGCTGCTGCTGCATCGCCCGTTTCTCCCGCTCCTCTCTCTCGCGCTTCTGCTGCATCTGCGCTCGCAACTCCTTCTCTCTCTGCGCGGCCACCGCCGGCGACTGCATTCTCCCCGCCGCCGCGCGTTCCGGACTCGTCACCCGGTGCGGCGAAGACAACATCGACGCGTCGATCCCCCCCGGTCTTCTCGGCGCCGGCATTCTCTGCTGACTCTGACTTTGCGTTCGAGGCGTCAACCGTTCCGACGTCCCTTCTCGGCTCCGATTCTTTCCCATGCGAGACGGGTCCACTCGAGAATCCATTCGATTCATCATCGGAATTACAGTCGATTTTTTTTTAGCTTGGTGTTGGTGTTGCCCCTTGTTCTTGGGCTTCTTTTTTATCGTCGCCGCATCTTGAACCGCTTTGCCTAAACGAGAGACTCTTTGTTGTTGTTGTTGTTGTTGTTGTGGCGGTTGTTGCTGCTGCTTCTGCTGCTTCTGCTGTTGTTCTTGAGCGCGATGCGCGCGATGATCATCCCCCGTCGTCGTCGTCGTCGTCGTCGCGTGAATCGTCTTCTTCTTTCCCGTTACGGGTGATGATGCCGGGGGTGCTCCCGGTTTTGAAGCTGCAATTTTCTTCTTCTTTGCCACCATGATAGATACCTCTTATGTATATAAACGTGGAAGCTCTTCCCTCTCCTCGTCTCGCGCGCGTTACGTTTACGTGTGTGTGTGTGT